>Ga0102851_10000469_pt1 | contig 20379 bp, 26 predicted proteins | sample Mud3Dept3metaG_FD_79558 | JGI IMG/M metagenome (GOLD analysis project Ga0102851, IMG submission 79558) | Freshwater wetland microbial communities from Ohio, USA, analyzing the effect of biotic and abiotic controls - Mud 3 Core 4 Depth 3... | ecosystem: Environmental > Aquatic > Freshwater >... | reverse complement strand
GGGGCCCGAGACCTACGTGATCCCCGAGGCCGATGCGCCCGACGGCGCGTACCTCTACATCGTGACGTGGGACGATCTGGCGGTCACCCAGGGCGTCCTCGGGCAGTTCACCCGCGACATGGGCTCGGTGTTCACCGGCGACCCACGGTTCGAAGTGTGCGCGACCGGCATCGACTACTCGACGGGCACGGATGCGCTCGTCGGTCCGTCGCAGGCGATCATCAACACCGAGATCGGGCGCTGCAACAGCGGCGCGGGTGCGGCGGGCACCACGAGCAAGGGCTGGGTCAACAGCGCGGGTCCGGTCGTCAGCGGCGCCCTCGGCAAGCTCGCGGTCGGCGAGATGAACGACGACGCGGCGGGCGCGTTCCCGATCACGTGTCAGCCGACGGCGACGACGCTGGGCATCACGAGCACCGCGAAGTGGATGTGGTACGAGCCCGAGGACGGTCAGGGTGGCGACGCGTTCCACTCGACGGGCGTCAACCGGTTCAAGGCGTTCCTGATCTTCCGGCTCGGCGTCGCCGACATCATCTTCTAGTCGTCGTCGGTCGCGAACATCGGGCCGATCAGATCGAAGCCCGCATCGACCGAGAGCTCGAGGCCGAGGAAGTGCCCGGTCGCGGCGTGATCGACCGTCTCCTGGCGCTGGCGGTGGAACACGACGCCGACGGAGAGGCCGGCGAAGCCGCGGCCGTGCACGGCGGGCCGCATCCGCGCGAACGACACACCCGCGCCGGCGATCACCGAGGACGCCTCCTGCTGGGTGAGCTCGTCGTTCTGACCGTACGCGCCCATGACGTAGAAGCCGGGGCCGAGGCCGCGACCGATCGAGGAGATCCGGCCGCCCCACGCGGCGAGCGCGTTCGAGCTGCCACCGAGCGGACCGAGATCGCGGCTGTAGAACAGCGAGCCGACGAGTCGGTCCTCGACGATCTCGGTGAACGAGCCGAGGTGGACGCTGCCGCCGACGCGACGCACCGGACTGTCGCCGAGCGCGCTGTTGATCGTGAGCCCGCCGCCGGCGGAGAAACAGCCGGCCGACATCACCACGAGCGCGAGGGCCTTCATGCCGGGCAAGGGTACTGCGGGAATCGGTGCGCGCGCGCCGTGGTTGAACCCGCAGTGATCAGGCCCGCACGAATGACCGACTACGACGCGTTCGCGAGTCTGCATCGCGAGCTCGGCATCGAGCACACGGCGCCGTCGCGCGAGCGGTGGGCACGCGAGCTAGTGCGCGGGACGCTCGTCGACACGCGGGGCGATCGGGTTGATGGCTACGTCCAGCTCCACACGCTCGGCGAGGTCGGGTTCGTCCGGCAGCTCGGCGCCGGCACCGAGCTGATGCTGCACGCGGCGGCGGCGCTCCGGGCGGCGGGGATCCGCGAGTGGCACGTCGATGTGAAGGTCGAGGACGTGCCGGCGATCCGGTGGTCCGAGCGCCTCGGCCTGCGCGCGGAGCATCGCTCGACCGCACTGCGGTTCCCGTGGGCGCGACTCGCGGACCTCCCGTGCGAGGCCGCGATCGCGCTGCCGGTCACCCCCGCGGAGGACGACGATCTCGAGCGCGGGCTCGGCCTGCTCGGCGGACAGATCGCGATGGCCCGGCAACGGCAGGGCCACGTGCTCCGGCAGCTCCGGACCACGGACTGCGCACCGGCTGGGTTCGCGGCGTTCGATCCGGAGCGCGAGGGCGCGCGGCTGTTCCGGGTGCCCCGCCCCGCCCTCGCCGGCACCCTGCTCGCGGCGCTGCACCCGCATGGCCGGGGCCCGGAGCTCGGCCTCCTGATCGATGACGATGACGGGCTCGTCGGCCACCTGTTGACGCACGGCGCGATCGTCAAGTTGTGCCTGCTGCATTACGCCGGGCCACTGCCCGAAACTGCTGGGATCTAGGAGATAAGTGACCGATCCCACCGGCGTGGGCGGTCGATCGTCACGAGCTTTTCGTCGTGAACTGCGCTACCTTCACCGACTCTTTAGAAGAACGAGGGCGAATGAACCGGAAAGCCACTTTTGCCAAACGCCAGCGCGAGACGGATCTCAAGGACCACGCACGCTCCAAAGAAGCGCGCCGCGTAGCCCGCAAGGACACCTCCCGCACGGGCAAGGGTCCGGAGATCGCTTGGGATCAAGCAGTCTACCCGACGGCCGACAACCCCGATGATGCGCCGGTGACCAACGCCGGCGCCCAGGTGCCTGCGAGCGGTACGGCGGGAGCCACTCCCGCCAACGCGACGCCGCCGGCGCCGCCGGCACCGCCGAACGCGACCTCGCACGCGCGCGCGCACGAAGCCGCCGCGGCTGCGAAGCCCGCGGAGAAGCCCGGCGAGAAGCCCAGCGGCCCGTCCGGTTCGTCCAAGCTCGGCCCGCGGCTCCCGTCCCTCGTTCCGCGCGACGACTCCGCGGGCTGACGCTCGCCGCGGCGATCACGCCGGCGTGATGGTGATCGCCGGCAGATCAGGGTCCCAGGGCTCGGCGAGCACGATCGTCGACGCTTCGAGGACCTCGATCACGAACCAGCCGGCCTTCTCGGGATCCGCGAAGGTCGCACGCAGCTTGTCGCTCCAGGACCGGATCGACGCGAGCTCGTCGTCGCTCGCCTTGCGAAACGCGAGCGTGCCGAGCAGCTTGGTCAGCGTCTCGTAGGTCACGGTCGTCTCGGGGCTCCAGATGACGAGCGGCGGCCGCGGTAGGCCCTCGACCATGTACTCGTTGACGATGTGCGCGACCTGACCGCCGCGGGACGCCCGGTGCTCGCTCGGCAGCGGATAGCGGCGGATCGGGCGCGTCGGGTGACTGTCTTCCTCGGTGCGCTCGTCGTACGGGCCGACGATCACCGGCGCGTTCGCTTCGAGCTTCTGGGGGTCGACGGAGACCCGCGTCGCGTTGCCCGGCTCGTAGAGCATGAACGAGAACGGGTTGATGTTGCCGTCGTCCCCGAGGACCTTGCAGGTCAGCGCGCTCGCGAGCCGCGCGCAGAACACGCGGCGATCGGACGGCTCGGCGCCATCGAGCTGGATCCGCATCGCGAACTGACCTCCACCGCGGGTGCGATGCACCTCGATGCGCGCCGGGCGCGACGCATCGGATGCGATGCCATCGACGATGATCACGTCACCGAGGTCGACCCCGTGAGCCTTCGCCACAGCGACCGCGAGCTCCCCTGCCGCCACCTCCTTCTCGATCCACAGCTCGTCCCACATGGTTCGTCATCATGCCACGGGACGGTGCGCGGCGGCATGATCGACGACGACCCCCGGAGCGCCACGCTCGAGAGCAGCGCGGAGCGGGCCGGGGATCGGGCGCTTGGTCCCGCTCGCGACGTCGACGACGACGTACACGGTCTCGCACGTCACGAGGGCAAGCCCATCCCGATGCCGGCGCGCGTCGGTCGCGAGCACGAACGACGTCGTGCCGATCTGCACGGTCGAGACGCGCAGGTCGATCACGTCGTCGAACCGGCCGGGCGCCCGCCACTGGGTCGTCTGCTTGACCAGGCGCCAGTCCGCGCCGGTGACCGCCGGATCGACGCTGCCGAGCAGCACGCGGGTGTACTCGGACGCGGCGACATCGATGTACTCGCCCCAGCGCGCGTTGAACACGATGCCTTGCGCGTCGCACTCGCTGTAGCGGACGCGCAGCAACAACCGAAACGGATCGACCGGATCGCTCACGGTGCGAGCGTACTCTCTACACGGGATCGTCGGGGAAGGCCTCGGCGATCACTCGCTCGGCCTCCTCGAGCTCGCGCTGCGACCGCGCGTGCCGGTACGCGATCGCGAGGGCCGCGAGGATCGCGGCGCCCAGCAGCGACGCGACGATCCACACGAGCTGCGTGTAGTCGGCGCTGTGGCCAGCCAGCCCGTTCATCGCGAGAACACCGTGTCGAACCCACCATGGAACGGCGTGACCGCGCCGATGATCGGCGACGCGAGCGCGACGAACTGCATCAGCGCCGCGCTGAACAGCACGACCAGGATCACGACCGGGATCAGCGAGGCCATCCGCCCCGGCTGCCCGGCGACCTTGCGCCCGACGGCGCGCGCGAACAACAGCGTCGCGGTCGCGAGCGCGACGAACACGGAGCCGAGGGCGAGCGGGACGCCGGCCTTCGAGCTCGTGTGGTAGTAGATGGCGACCAGCGGCGCGAGGGTCGCGAGCACGAGCGTGCCGCCGAAGATCGAGGTCGCGAACGCGCTGATCAGATCCGCGGCGGCGAGCCGCGCATTCGCGAGCCGCAGCGCGACGATGCCGGCGGGCAGCGCGGTGAGCGCCGACAGCAGCACGACCATCGGGACCTTGTAGGAGTTCGCGATCGCCATCGTCGCCGACGAGCTCCCGGCGGCGATGCCCCATAGGGACGACAGCGCGAGCGCGGCGAACAGGGCCGCGATCGTCAGCATCAGCTGCGTCGCGCGGCTCGGCTGCTCGGCGAGCTCGCCACGGCAGGTCAGGGTCATCAGTTGCGAGAGCTGGGACGGTGCGGTCATGACGGCCTCCGCGCGGAGGGGCAGCAAGCCGCGAACCAGCCGCGACCTTCCAGGGGCTACCGCGGCGTGCCGGACCTTCCCCGTTCTTGCGGCTCGCGGCTGCCACAGCCTGTGCCGCGCGCGACACGGTTGACCGCGGGCGATGACGGCGGCACGCTGACGAGGTGGCGATGATCCGCGCGCTGACCCGGCACATCCCGGCGAGCTTCGCGCACGCGCTGAGCGCGGCCCCGCCGGATCCACCGATCGATGTCGCACTCGCGCGGCAGCAGCACCGGATGTACTGCACGGCGCTCGCCGAGTGCGGCGCGGCGGTGACGACGCTCCCCGTCGACGAGCGCTGTCCCGACAGCGTGTTCGTCGAGGACACGGCGGTCGTCGTCGACAGGCAGGCGCTGATCACCCGGCCCGGGGCCCCGTCACGCCAGCTCGAGACCGAGGCGGTCGCGGTCGAGCTCGCCGCGTGGCTCGAGGTCCTCCCGATGTCCGAGCCCGGCACGCTCGATGGCGGCGACTGCATGCGGGTCGGCCGCACGATCTACGTCGGGCGCTCCGCGCGCACCAACGCGGTGGGCATCGCGCAGCTCGCGCAGGCGTTCGCGCCGCGCGGGATCGAGGTCGTGCCGGTCGAGCTGCCTGCCGGCGTGCTCCACCTCAAGTGCGTGTGCTCGCCGCTCGGCGGAGGTCGGATCCTGCTCGCGGAGGGCAGCCTCGATCGCCGAGTGTTTCGCGACCTCGAGATCGTATGGGTGCCGGCCGACGAGACCTACGCCGCGAACGCGGTCGCGATCGGTACACACGTGATCATCGCGGAGGGCTTCCCGCGCACGCACGCGGCGCTGGTCGCGGCCAGGTTCGAGCCGCGCGCGGTGCCGTGCTCCGAGGTCCGCAAGGCCGACGGCTCGCTGACGTGTCAGTCGATCGTGTTCTAGCCGCGCCGCGACCGAGCCTACCCGTCCGGACAGGACGGCGCGAAGCACCTCCCCGGAATCGCAGCTGCGTCCGCGCCGCGCCGAACGCATGCTGGATCGTATGCGCGACCAGCTGAACCAGGTGCTCCGGCGCGAGCGCGAGCGCGAGCGGCTCGCGGCGCTGCTCCCCGGCGGATCGCCCGAGCGTCCGATCGTGGTCGCCTTCACCGCGGTGATCGAGCCACGCGTGCTCCGGATGTCGTGCGTGCACTGCGGCGGCGAGTACCGGCTCCACGACCACGAGCGCCCGGCCCCGGGCGTGCGGCGCGTCGATGTCGGCTGCCGACAGTGCAGCGCGCCTCGCTCGATCTGGTTCCGCCTCGTTCCTCGCGAACCGAACTGATCCGGTACCATCCGGGGCGTGACGCAGTCCGGTCCCGTCGAGAAGCAGGTCCAGGCGTGGCTCGAGACGATCGACGCAAGCGGGGCGCAGACGCTCGAGACGATGCCCGCGTCGACGATCGTGCCGGCGCGCCGCGACCTCAGCACCCAGCGCGCGGCGGAGTTCCTCGCCCAGCTCGCCGAGCGGGGCCGACCGGTCGAGCTCCGCACGGGCAAGGTCATCGGTGAGGGCGGCATGGGCATCGTGCGCGAGGCCGAGCAGGTCGCGCTCGGCCGGGTCGTCGCGGTCAAGACGCTGAAGGCCGGCCGAGCCGACCCGCGCGGAGCGAGCGACCTGTTGCGCGAGGCATGGGTCACCGGGGCGCTCGAGCACCCCAACGTCGTCCCGGTCCATCACCTCGAGATCGACGACGCGCTGCTGCCGCTGTTGATCTTGAAGCGCGTCGACGGGGTCGAGTGGAGCGTGCTGTGCCGCGACGCCGACGAGGTCCATCGCCGGTTCGGCGCCACCGATCTGCTCGCGTGGAACCTCGGGATCCTCGGCCAGGTGCTCAACGCGCTGCGGTTCGCGCACGCGCGCGGTGTGGTCCACCGCGACCTCAAGCCGAGCAACGTGATGATCGGCAACTTCGGCGAGGTCTACCTGCTCGACTGGGGCATCGCCGTCGCCACGCGTGACGACGGCACGCACCGGTTCCCGCTCGCCAGTGACGCGACCGAGATGGCCGGCACGCCGAACTACATGGCGCCCGAGATGCTCGGCCGCGGCGACGGCCCACCGGTGTCCGAGCGCACCGACATCTACCTCGCCGGCGCGGTGCTGTTCGAGCTGATCGCCGGGCACCCGCCCCATCAGGGCCCCACGGCGGTCGCGATCCTGACGAGCGTCGTGCTGTCGCGGCCGACGATCCCGCGCGAGGCGCCCGCCGAGCTCGCGCAGATCTGCGCGCGCGCGATGCAGCCGGAGCCCGCGGATCGCTACGAGTCGATCGAGGCACTCCAGCTCGCGCTCCAGGGCTACCTCGAGCATCGCGGCTCGTCGCGGCTCGCCGCGAGCGCGAGCGAGCTCGCCGAGAAGGTGCGCGTGCTCGCCGGCGAGCGCGACCCGAAGCGCAGCGAGGAGATCTATCGCCTCCTCGCGACCTGCCGGTTCGGGTTCCACCAGGCGCTCGCCGTGTGGCCCGACAACGCGGACGCGCGCGCCGGCCTCTTGCGGGCGACGCTCGCGGTGGCCGAGTACGAGCTCGCGTGTGGCGACGCCCGCGCCGCGGTCACGTTGCTCAGCGAGCTCGAGGAGAAGCCGGCGCTGCTCGCGACCGCGCAGGCCGCCGCCGCGGCGCAGGCCACACGCCAGCAGGCGCTCGAGGAGCTCGGCCGCGATGCCGATCCGACCGTCGCCCGCGCGACGCGGCTGATCATCGTCCCGCTGTGCCTGCTGTTCGTGATCCTGCCGCTGATCTCCGGCCTGCGCCCCGACATGGGGCTGGTGGGTCACCGCGAGATCATCTCGTGGGCCGTGGGCTGCTTCGTCGTGCTCGCGGTGAGCTCGCTCCTCGTGCGGCGCCGGGCGATGACCGCGATCAACCGCCGGGTGTTCTCGACGGGCCAGTTCATGTTCGTGGCGCAGACGGTGCTCGGCGTCGGCATCTGGCAGATGGGCCTGCCCGCGCCGACCACCCAGCAGTTGAACCTGCTGATGTGGGGCGCGATGTGCGGGATGTTCGCCCTCGCGGTCGATCGCTGGCTGCTCGTGACGACGGTCGGCTACTTCACCGCCTTCCTGCTCGCGGCGCGGTACCCCGAGATCCGGCAGTTCGCGGTCGCCGGCGCCAACCTCGTGCTGACGCTCGCGGTGGCCTGGCGGTGGCACCCCGCCAACCAACGCCTCGCCGCCGAGAGGGCGCGCCCATGAGCGGCAAGCGCCCGCGGACCCAGCGCCGGATCGAGGAGCGCGCTGCGAGGAAGCTCGTGCGTGACAAGGAGCGCCTGTTCGAGCTGTCGGTCGGGGGTTCGCAGGACCGCCCGATCGAGGTCCCGTCGACGTCGGTGATCGAGCTGCGCGTGGAGGCGATGCCGTGCGTCCAGTGCACCGGCCAGTACCGGATCCGCGCCCACGAGGCGCCTGCGTCGGGGATCCGCCGCGTCGACGTCACGTGTCGCCACTGCGGCGCGCCGCGCTCGTTGTGGTTCCGGCTCGTGTCGGACGAGCCGAACTAGCTCAGAACTCGATCACCGTGCGGATCGACGTGCCCTCGTGCATCAGGTCGAACGCGTCGTTGATCTTCTCGAGCGGGAGCTTGTGCGTGATCAGGCGATCGATCTCGATCTTGCCGTCCATGTACCAGTCGACGATCCGCGGGACATCGGTGCGGCCGCGCGCGCCGCCGAACGCCGTGCCCTTCCACACGCGCCCGGTTACGAGCTGGAACGGGCGCGTCGCGATCTCCTGGCCCGCGCCGGCGACGCCGATGATCACGCTGACACCCCAGCCGCGGTGACAGCACTCGAGTGCCTGCCGCATCAGCGTCGTGTTGCCGACGCACTCGAAGCTGTAGTCCGCGCCCCCGCCGGTCAGCTCGACGATGTGCCCGACGACGTCGCCCTTGATCTCCCGGGGATTCACGAAGTGCGTCAGGCCGAACGACCGGGCGAGCGCCTCGCGCGCCGGGTTGATGTCGACGCCGACGATCTTGTCCGCGCCGGCGATCCGCGCGCCCTGGACGACGTTGAGGCCGATGCCGCCGAGGCCGAACACGACGACGTTGGCGCCGGGTTCGACGCCCGCGGTGTAGATCACGGCGCCGATGCCGGTCGTGACGCCGCAGCCGATGTAGCAGATCTTGTCGAACGGCGCGTCCGGTCGGACCTTCGCGAGCGCGATCTCGGGGAGCACGGTGTGGTTCGCGAACGTCGAGCAGCCCATGTAGTGGTGGATCGGCTTGCCCTTGATCGAGAACCGGCTCGTGCCGTCGGGCATCAGGCCCTTGCCCTGGGTCGCGCGGATCGCGGTGCACAGGTTCGTCTTGCGCGACAGGCACGACTTGCAGCCGCGACACTCCGGTGTGTAGAGCGGGATCACGTGATCGCCCGGCTGGAGCGACGTCACACCCGGGCCCACCTCGCGCACGATGCCCGCGCCCTCGTGGCCGAAGATCACCGGGAACAGGCCCTCGGGATCCGCACCCGAGCGCGTGAACTCGTCGGTGTGGCAGACGCCGGTCGCCTTGATCTCGACGAGGACCTCGCCCTGCTTCGGGCCTTCGAGGTCGACCTCCTCGATCACGAGCGGATCGCCGGCCTTGTATGCAACGGCTGCGCGCGTCTTCATGACGCGGAGCCTAGCAGCGGCGGTTCAGCGGAGGAACGTCGTGAGGTCGAAGTCCGGCTCTTCCTCGCGGTTCTCGAGCCCGCTGACGCTGCGCCACGATCGCGACTTCCCGCACTCGAGGCACAGCTTGATGTCGCGGCCACCGGTGCGACCGATGATCACGTAGGTCAGGACCGCCTTCTCCTTGCAGTCCGGACACTCGTGGATGAACAGGTCATCGCGACGGAAGCCCCGCTTCTTCAGCTTGTACTCGAACGTGTCGAGCTCGTTCTGACTGAGGGCCATCGCCTCAGGGTACCGCGAATGCTACAGGTGGATCGTGGACGCGGCCGTCGAACGACTCGCGCACCTCGTGCGCGGCCGCAAGATCGTCGCCCTGACGGGCGCCGGCTGCTCGACGGAGTCCGGGATCCCCGACTATCGCGGCCCCGAGACGCCGCCCCGGAAGCGACCGCCGATCCAGCACCGCGAGTTCATCGATCATGCGGAGCGCCGCCAGCGGTACTGGGCACGCTCGATGCTCGGCTGGCCGCGGCTCGCGGGTGCACGCCCGAACGCCGCGCATCGCGCGCTCGTCGAGCTCGAGGCGGCGGGCCAGATCGCGGGCCTGATCACGCAGAACGTCGATGGCCTGCACCACGCCGCGGGCAGCCAGGACGTCGTCGAGCTGCACGGCGCGATCGGGCGCGTGCGCTGCCTGGCGTGCGAGGTCGTCACGCCGCGCGCCGACCTTCAGGGGCGCCTCGCCGAGGCGAACCCGCGGTGGGCCGAGCGCGCACGCGCGGTCGAGACCGCCCCGGACGGTGACGCGGACCTCCCCGACGACCTGGTCGCCGACTTCACCGTTCTCGCGTGCCTCGCGTGCGGTGGCGTGCTGATGCCCGACGTCGTGTTCTTCGGTGGCCATGTCCCGCGGCCGACCCTCGATGCCGCATGGGCCGCGTTCGACCGTGCCGAGGTCCTGCTCGTGATCGGCTCGTCGTTGACCGTGTTCTCGGGCTACCGGTTCGTCCGTCGCGCGGCCGAGCGCGCGGTCCCGGTCGCGATCCTGAACCGCGGCCCGACGCGGGGGGACGAGCACGCGGTGCTGCGGCTCGACGCCGCCGCTGGACAGGCGCTACCCGCCTTGGTTCGCGCACTTGTTTGCACATGACGCGCCGCGGACGGCTCGCCGAGACGTGCCGAGCAACTCGAGTAGCCGGCAGCGGAACGATTGTCCTCACATCCAAGTACCTCGATCGACGTCGCGATCCCGGTGGCCCGTCGCTTGCTCCTGGTGGGCGCGACATGCGCCACACCTCCCTGCTCGTCGCGACCCTGGTGTCGATGGCCTCCACGCTGGGGGCCGGCTGCGCCGAGGAAGAGTGCGCCGAGGGCGACGCGGTCTGCCACGCCGAAGAAGACTCGGCCCTGTTCGAGCAGGCGTATGACGAGGGTCAGCAGCCGGGCAAGGAAGACGGCACCGACTGCTCGGGCGTCCGCGTCCCCGATCGCACGGGCTTCAACAAGCGCATCGCCCTGACGTTCGACGATGGTCCCAACCCGGCGACCACGCCGCAGGTGATCGCGGTCCTCAAGGCCCACCACGCGCCCGCGACGTTCTTCATCAACGGTAGCAAGCTCAACGTCGCCGGCGGCCGCGACCTCGCGGCGCAGATCGCCGCCGACCCCGACTATCTCCTCGCGAACCACAGCCAGAACCACAAGAACCTCGCCGAGCAGACCCCGGCCACGGTGGTCGACGAGATCATGCGCACTGATGCCGGCATCCGCACCGCCGGCGAGACCCCGAAGTACTTCCGGTTCCCGTTCGGCAGCTCGACCTGCAGCTCGATGAGCGCGGTCCGCACGCGCGGCTACATCTCGACCGGCTGGCACATCGACAGCGCCGACTGGTGCTACGCGGCCGGCGGCGGCTTCTGCAAGAAGTCGACGTTCAAGTACGTCCCCGACGACATGCGCGGCAGCATGTCGGACTACGTCATGTCGCAGGTCCGCTCGACCGGAGGCGGCGTTCTCCTGTTCCACGACATCCACCCCAACACGGCGAGCTCGCTCGACGGCATCCTGACCACGCTCGAGGCCGCCGGCTACACGTTCGTGCGGCTCGACGACGCCAGCGTGTTCCCGCGCCTCCACGGCACCGCACCGGTGGCGCAGAAGTTCGTCGGTGACGCGTGCACCACCAACGCGCAGTGCGCGTTCACCGCGGCGGGCCAGGCGGGCCGCTGCCACGCGAGCGGCTTCTGCACGATCAGCTGCCAGGGCTCGTGCCCCGACCTCGACGGCAAGGCTCCGACGTTCTGTGTCGCCGACCCGTCGAGCTCGACCGCCGCGGGTGTCTGTGCGGCGAAGCCGGCCACCGTCAACCAGCTGTGCGCGGCGCTGCCCGGCACCATCAAGCGAGTCACGCCCCGCTTCATCGGCACCAGCACCGCGGCGCCCGCGCAGGCCGAGGTCTGCGCCCCGCGCTAGCGAAACTGGCCGAGGCAGGCGAGCTCGTTGGCGTCGCCGTCGTACGCGTCCTCGCAGTAGCGCACCAGCTCGGTCGGCTCGTAGCGGGTTCCGACCAGCGAGTCGAGGCACGCCTGCTCGTTCGCGTCGCCATCGAAGCCGTTCTCGCACGCGGTGACCGCGGTCGCCGGCAGCCACGAGCTCGCCATCGTCCGCACGCACGTCAGCTCGTTGGCGTCGCCGTCGAAGCCGTCCTCGCACGCGGTGATCGCCGGCGCGGGGTCCTGCCACGCCGTGACGGCGACCGCGAGGCACGCGAGCTCGTTCGCGTCACCGTCGAACGCGTTCTCGCACGCGACGATCATCGGCCGTACGGCGAGCCGGGTCCGGCTCTGCGCGATCGTCGCCATGCACGCCTGCTCGTTGGTCGGGCCCTCGAACGCGTCCTGGCACGCGCTGGTGAGCTCGCGGAGCGCGTCGAGGCTGACGGGCGGAGGCGGCCGATGCGGGCGGCGCCAGCGACCGCGATCGGCCGAGGCCGTGGAGACACCGAGGACGAGGACCGAGGCGAGGGCGAGTGCGCGCGTCATGAGTCTGCTGACGCAGGACGCCGCCAAACGCTTCAGTCGCACTGCGTGAAGTTTCGTGAACGGCTATCCTCGCGACATGTCTGACCTCGCCCAGCGGTTCGCGGACGCCCAGGCCAAGATCAAGCCGGTCACCGGCCTCGGCAACGACGTCCTGCTCGACCTCTACGCGCTGTACAAGCAGTCGACCACCGGCAATGCGACCGGCGAGCGCCCTGGCATGCTCGATCTCCGGGGACGCGCGAAGTACGACGCGTGGGCCAAGCACAAGGGCATGTCCAAGGACGCGGCGATGGAGGCGTACATCAGCCTCGTCGGCAAGCACGCGAAGTAGCGCGTCAGCGCAGCGAGCCGAGCCACGGCGCCAGGTGCTCGCTCATCGCGCGGACCTCGTCGAGCGTGCAGCCGAGCGCGGTCGCGAACCGGAGGATCTGCTCCGCCTCGAGCTCCGAGACGTGGCCCTTCGCGAGCACCACCGAGATGGCGTCGACGACGATCATCCGCGCGAGCTCGCCCGGGTGGATGCTGCCGCCGCGGAACGGTCCGGAGGACGCGCGGATCAGCTCGGCGAGGTGATCCGGATCGAGGGGCTCGGCGAGCAGCAGATCGTCGAGGGGCAGCGACACCCCGCTGCGTGCCTCGATCCGCTGCTGGAGCCGCAGCCCTTCCTCGAGCTCGATCTGGTGGTCGGCGCGCGTGATCGCGACCAGTGCCTGCGCGTAGAGCTGCGCGAGACCCGCCTCGAGGATGCGCGACTCAGCGGCCACGGAAGTTGCGGCGCTCGATGGAGATCTGCCCGGTCGTCATGCGCGGGAACGTAGCGCGGTGGCTTCTCCAGTGGCCAGGTCCAGGAGCCCAGTGGAGTACAAAAGCCTGAACACGGCCGTGCGCACTCGGGGTGCAAGCTCGTGAATGCACGGCGCAAGCTCGTGAATGCACACGACGCGCAACCTGGCCACGCACTTGCTTTACGGACCAGGCATGCGCCGTACCTCGCTGTGGTTCTCGACCCTGGCAACTCTCCTCGCCGGAGCCTGCTCGACGGAGATCGTCGAGCCGGAGGGAGGCAGCATCGACGACTACATCATGTCGCTGCCCTACCTCCCCGTCGCGAACGCCGAGGTCCAGGAGGGTGCGCTGTCCGCCGAGGCCCGCGAGGGCGACTACTCGTGCACGACGCAGAACCTCAAGGAGACGCGCCAGTTCGACCGGATCGTCGCGTACGCGGCGAACTCCGACTCGATGTACCCGGGCTCGATCATCAGCGCCGACTCGGTGCTGACCGGCCTGTTCACGCAGATCGTCGTGCCACGCGCCGCGGCCACGATCTCGGTCAGCCTCGAGAACCTCGCCGGCGGCAAGACCGCGGTGATCGCCGAGCCGAGCCTGTCCGCGTACCGCGACGCGCTCGCCAGCATCCTCGACTCCGAGATCACGGGCTCGACGCCCGCGAACCTCTACTCCGAGATCGAGGAGGTCCACACCAAGGAGCAGCTCGACATGGCGCTCGGCGTCCAGGCGAGCTGGGGCCTCGGCGTCGCGAGCCTCAAGACGAGCTTCGACTTCTCGAAGACGGACACGCGCTCGCGCTACGTCGTCAAGTACACGCAGGCGTACTACACGGTCGACCTCGACGCACCGTCGAGCCCGAGCGCCCTCCTCGCGCCGACGGCGACGCTCGCGGAGGTCCAGGAGAAGATGGACGAGACCCGCCCGCCGGTCTACGTCTCGTCGGTCACCTACGGCCGCATGGTGCTGTTCACGTTCGAGTCCGAGTACTCGGCGACGGAGATGGGCGCGGCCCTCGAGTTCGCGTACTCGGGCGGCGTCGACGTCAAGGGCGACGTCTCGGTCACCTACAAGGACATGATCTCGAAGAGCAAGATCACCGCGTTCATCCTCGGCGGCGACGCCGGCACCGCGGTCCGCACGATCGACAGCTACGAGAGCTTGATCCAGTTCATCAAGTCGGGCGGCAACTACTCGAAGGACTCCCCGGGCGCGCCGATCGCGTACAAGCTGAACTACCTCAAGGACAACTCGCCCGCGCGGATGTCGTTCACGACGGACTACGAGGTCAAGGACTGCGTCCGCGTGTCCCAGCGCGTGCGCGTCGTGCTCAGCTCGATCGCGGTCGACAACGCGGGCGGTGACTCCGGCGACGACCTCGAGCTCTACGGCCGGATCTGGGTCGAGGGCACGAACAGCGTGACCCTGTTCGATCGCAACAGCGACAACTGGGTGCGGATCCGCCAGGGCGAGCAGTTCGGTGCCGGCGCGCCGATCGCCGAGGCCGTGATCAACGTGACCCCGAAGGCCGGCCAGACGATCCGGCTGCGCGCCAACATGACGGACGAGGACGGGATCTTCCCCGACGACGCCATCGGCAACGAGACCGTGTCGAACGCGTTCGAGACCGGCTGGCGCAAGGAGTCGACCGTCACGCTGACCGGCGACGGCGCCCGGGTCCGCGTCGTGTTCTCGATGTCCCCGATCTGATGAAGGTCCTGTGGCTGTTGATCGCGGTCGTCGCGTGCGCTAGCGCGCCGCCAGTGCGACGCTTCGACGCGATGGACCGGACCGCCGTGACCGCCGTGCTCGATCAGCAGGTCGCCGCGTGGAACCGGGGTGACCTCGCCGGGTACATGGCCGGCTACGCCAAGACCGACGCGCTCGTGTTCACCTCGGGCGCCAAGGTCCGCACCGGCTGGCAGGCGACGTTCGACACCTACCAGGCCAAGTACGGCGTCGCCCCGAGCACCATGGGCACGCTCGCGTTCGCGATCACCCAGATCGACGCGATCGGGGCCGACGGCGCGGTCGTCCTCGGCACGTGGACCTTGACCGACAGCGACCACCCCGGGACCGGGGTGTTCTCGGTCGTCCTCGAGCGGCGCCCCGAGGGCTGGCGGATCATCCACGACCACACGTCGCTCGCCCCTCCTCCCTAGGCAAGGGCGAGAATTTGCTCGTCCGCCGTGGCGGCGCGATCCTAGGGCATGGACAAGAAGGAGCTGATCGATCAGCTCGGGCGGCAGCTCGAGACGTCGGCGCGAGCCGCTCTGTCGGCGCGCGATGCCGCCGCCAAGGAGGCCCGCGAGGGCGCGACCCCGGACGAGAAGCGCGAGGACGCGCGCGCAGCCCACCAGCTCACGGCGATCGGCGGTGCGTCGCAGGCGCGTGCCAAGCAGGCCCTCGCCGAAGCCGACATGCTGGCGGCGTTTCGCCCCACGGCGTTCGACGACAAGGCGCGGATCATGATGGGCGCGATCGTCGAGATCGAGGACACCGACAGCGGCGAGGGCCGGACGTTCTTCCTCGCGCCGGTCGGCGCGGGGATCACGCTGACCGGCCCCGGCGGTGACGGACACCTCTCCGTCGTCACGCCGGCCTCGCCGATCGGGCGCGCCGTGATCGGCAAGCGCACGGGCGAAGTCGTCGACGTCACCGTCGATGGCGACGTCCGCGAGTGGCAGATCACGTTCGTCGGCTGACTCGCTCAGCTCGGTCGATCGCGTAGCGGGCCAGGGCCCGCGCACAGCGGGCAGCCTTCCGGCTCGGCGACCCAGTCGCAGCCGCCGCACGCGATGCGGGCGACGTGGAAGCCGGGATCGCCGAAGGAGGCGACCGCCGTCGGCGCGGTCGGTCGATCTCCGGTGCGGACGCGCGCCGGGACGAGCGCATGCACGGTGAGCTCGGTACCCCTGCACGACGGGCAGCGCTGCGGCACCGCGAGACGCGACGCGGACCGGAGCGCATCGGCGAGCCCCCCGGTGCGGTGACAGCGCGGGCAGTCGTCGGAGGCGTACGCGTCGGAGCTGCACGCCATGCAGCGGATCCGGTAGGTGCCGTCGACGAGCTTCCCGTGGTCGTGCGTCCAGCGGCCGTCCTGGTTGGGCATCGCGAGCATGACGATCAGCTCGCGGTCGATGTAGCTGGTCACCTCGAAGGCCTTGGCGTCGCACTTCGCGCACCCCGCGATCGCTTGCGCGTACTTCTTGTCGTCGAGATGGCCCATGCGGGAACCATGGTAGTCGAATCGCTCTTACGACCACCGCTCGGTGCGTGCGACCTGCGTGAGCTGCGTCGATCTACCGCGGCCGGGCCTGCCACCACGCGCGCCAGGCCGGGGCGTCGGTGCCGAAGTCACGACCGCGCGAGCGCGCCCTCAGAGAATCGAGCGCATTGACGCGCACCAGCTCGTCGGTGTCGGCGAGCGCGCCGATCAGTGCTGGCATCGCGAGCTCCGGATCCTGGTGGACGAGCAGGATCGCCGCGCTCGCGCGCTCGAGCGGTGAGCCGTGCGCGACGAGGTCGACGAGGAGCGCCGCGCCGTCGGCCGAGGCGACGAGCCCGATCGCATTGAGCGCGGTGAGGCGAACGCGATCGTTCAGGCCGCGATCGGTCACGCGTGCGATCAGCTCGCCGGCCGGCACGTCGCCCTCGGCGTAGCGCTTGCCGAGCGCGATCGTCGCCGCGATCCCGACGTCGAGATCGCGATCGCGCGAGGCCGCGAGCAGCACCGCGGGATCGAGCTGCGGATCGCGCGCGGCCTCGCGGATCGCCGCGCGCCGCACCTTGGGATCGGCATCGCCGAGATCCGCGGCCAGTCCGGGCGTCGCGACCGCGCCCCGCGGCTGCAACACGGGCATCCGGGCAGCGCGCGCGGCCGGCGCGGGCACGGAGATCGCCGCGGACCGCACCGAGGTCGGCGTGGCCGTCGCCGCGACGGGCGCCGGCTCCGACGACGACCTGGCGAGCCACAGGCCGCCGCCGAGCAGTGCCGTCGCACCGAGGCCGAGCACGATCGCCTTCATCATTCGAGGCTCGCGCAGCAGCGGCACCAGTTCGAGGTCGTCGTGGGGACGACACCCTCGGGGTTCGCGGGATCGGTCGCGTTGACGTAGAACGCGTTGTCGTCGGTGCTCTGATCGTCCATCCAGTCGAGGGTGTAGGTGGTCCCGAGCGTGACGCCCGAGGACATCGACGCCCGGAGCTCGCCACTCGAGCACATGTGCGTGCCCGCGGCCCGGCAGCGGTTCGCGCAGCTCGAGAACGAGTGGCCTCCCTGATCGACGTTCTCGACGCACAGGTTCGAGCCGGCGCCCGCGAGCACGTAGCCCGCCGGGCAGCCGCGGTTCGTGATCCGGAATCCACCCATGTCGAGCGCGCCCGTCATCGCGTCGCCCGTCGCATTGAGGTAGCGGCTGTCGGTGAACACGGTGTCGATCTCGACCGTGTTCGCCGCGACGGTGATGCCCTGCCCCGCGCCGACGTCGACGGTGACGGCACCCGCGGCGCCGCCGCCGATCAGGCCGTTGCCCGCGATCACGTCGCTGATGTCGCCGCCCGAGTTGGTGTCGGTGTCGATGTCATTCGCGCACGACCACGCCGTGCCGGTCCACTTGAGGAGCTGGTTCGCGCCGCACGTCGTCAGCAGCGAGATCGCGGCGTCGCCCATCGAGGCGCCGCCCTGGAGGCCGGTGCCGATCGCGGTGGTCACCGACGTGATGTCGCCGCCCGAGTTGGTGTCGGTGTCGTTGTCGTTCGCGCAGCCCCACGACGTGCCGTTCCACTTGAGGATCTGGTTGGTCGCGCAGGTCGACAGCAGCGACAGCAGGACGTCGCCGGTCGAGCCGCCGCCGGAGAGGCCACCCGCCGGGCCGACCATGACGCCGGTGATGTCCCCCGCGCCGGTCGCGCCGGCGTCCGCCGCGCAGATCCACGTCGTCCCGTTCCACTTGAGGATCTGGTTGAGCGCGCAGGTCTGCAGCAGCGACAGCGTGATGTCGCCGGAGTTGGCGCCGCCCTGGAGGCCAGGGCCCGCGAACACCGCGGTGATGTCGCCCGAGCCCGAGAGATCGGGCGCGCACACGGCGGTGCCGTCGGCGTTGACGCCGATGATGAAGTTGCCGGGGGTGCACTGGTTCGTGATCCGCTTCTGCAGATCGGCCGCCGCCAGGTCGCCGACCGTGTCGGCCGTCGCGGCGTGGATCGCGTACGGCACGCTGTCGAGCGCGACCCGCGGCTCCATCGTGACGTCGTCGAGCTTGACCTCGAGCCACAGCGGACGGCCGTCGAACACCGTCGCGTCGAGCGGGCGGTTCTGCCCGATGTCGGTGAACAGCAGGCCGTCCTCGACCGTGACCTCGCGGCCCTCCTGCCAGACCGACGTACCGCCGGTCGCGCGATCGAAGATCTCGAACGAGATCCGGTGGGCACCCTCGACGGCGTCGCCGGTCTTGTCATCGACGAGGCGCGCCGAGAACCCGAGCGTGGTCGGGACCGAGGCGAGCGCGGACGCGGACGCGAGCGCGTACGCGGCGACGGCGAGCGCGACCGACAGCAGCGCGCGGGTCACGGCGCCACCGCCGCGTGCGGGGTGACGACGACCACGCCGGCCTTGCCGGGTCGGTTGGTCAGGCCGCGCCCGACCTGCACGTCCATGCGGATCCCACCGCCGCGCAGCTGCGCGCCACCGGCGCCGACCTCGCGCGTCGGCTTCGGCGGTACGCCGGACTTGTCCGCCGAGGCGCAGGACACGAGGAACACCCCTCCCAACAAGAATCGACCGATGCGGCTCATTTCGCGGGCATCTATAGCCGAGATGCCGAGCGCGCTACAGCGATTTTGTCGTCGGTGAGGCTCAGAACGGACGGTGGCCGACCGATGCACCGAACTCGATGGGCTGGCCGACAGCCCAGAGCGTGGGGGCCCGGCCGACGTCGACCTTCTTGCCGTCGGCGTCGCGCTCGACTTCCTTCTGGATCGTGACCGGGGTGCTGGCGAACTGCTTGACGAGCCAGAACAGCCGGATGATGTCGGCCGACCGCATGCGGGCGCAGCCGTGCGAGACGTAGCCACGGATCAGGGTCGCCGTGATCGGGCCGTGGAGGGCGTAGGTCTCGGCGCCGGCGCTGTTCTTCGCGTCGAGGCGGAGGAACGGGAACCCACCGAAGTAGTCAGGGTTGGTACGGCGCGCGACGTAGTACCAGGTGTCCGAGGTGTTCGCGCCGGTCTTGAAGTGGCCGGTCGGCGTGACGCTGACGCCGCGCGAGTTCTTGACGCCGACGCCCGTCGGGTAGACCTCGGAGAACCCGGTCGCGCGGTCGAACAGGTGCACGGTCAGGCCGTCGAGCGAGACGATGATCTCCGGCGCGACCAGCATCGGGAGGTCGGTCGGGATCGCGTAGCGCGGCGCGTCCGACTTGGGATCGTCGAGCTGGATCGTCGGATCGACATCCTCGTCGACGCCCTCGTACGAGCCCTGCTCGGGATCGTCGGACTCGCCGGGCAGGGCCTCGGCGCACGCGGTGATCGACAGGGCTACGAGGAGGAGGGTGAGGGTTCGCATCGCGGGCCCGCACCGAGCATTCCTCGTGCCGGTCCGTGCCGGGGCTGTGCGGTAACCGAACTGCACAGTTGCGCGTGATCCGGCGTGACCGATCGATCAGTCAGGAAGCCGCCGCCGCCAGATCTTGTGCACTTACATGCACAACCCGCGCGGCCGTCGATACCATCCACCTGAACTTGCCCGGGAATCCGGGTACTGTTCAAATGCTCAGGTGCATCCACTCGAGGCTCCGATCGACCCGTTCGCGACGCTCAATCCGGCGCAGCGGGCCGCGGTCGGCTGCGGCAGCGAGGCCCCGCTCCTGATCATCGCGGGGGCCGGGACCGGCAAGACCACCACCCTCGCGCACCGGATCGCGAAGCTCGTGATCGACGGCGCGGATCCGCGGCGGATCCTGCTGCTGACGTTCTCGCGGCGCGCCGCGCAGGAGATGATCCGCCGGGCCCAGCGGGTCGCGCGGGGAGCCGACCTGCCGTGGGCCGGGACGTTCCACGCGGTCGGCAGCCGCCTGTTGCGCCTGCACTCGCACGCCCTCGGCCTCGATCCATCGTTCACCGTGCTCGATCGCGGCGACGCCGCCGACCTGCTCGACCTCGTGCGAGCCGATGGGGCGTTCGCGAAGGGGGCCGAGCGGCGGTTCCCGCGCAAGGACACCTGCCTGTCGATCTACTCGCGCACGGTCAACGCGCGGACCTCGCTCGAGGCCGTCCTCGCCGACGCGTATCCGTGGTGCCGCGAGCACGCGCCCGCCTTGCGCGGCCTGTTCGCCGCGTACGTCGAGCGCAAGCTGGCGAACCACGTCCTCGACTACGACGACCTGTTGCTGTGGTGGTGGCACGCGATGGCGGCG
>Ga0102851_10000468_pt1 | contig 20391 bp, 16 predicted proteins | sample Mud3Dept3metaG_FD_79558 | JGI IMG/M metagenome (GOLD analysis project Ga0102851, IMG submission 79558) | Freshwater wetland microbial communities from Ohio, USA, analyzing the effect of biotic and abiotic controls - Mud 3 Core 4 Depth 3... | ecosystem: Environmental > Aquatic > Freshwater >... | reverse complement strand
TATGAGAAAGATGCGTTTTTGCACTATCTCGATCTCGGCCCTCAATTTCAATCACTCGATAAGTTTACCCAGGATACCTTAAAGGAAAAGCAAAATGTTTCTGATCTTCTTTATTTTAAGCCTGAACAGGATATTCAGAAAGAAGGAAAGATCAACGATATTATCAGTACCTCGCGCGAAATTTTAGTTCAGGTTGCTAAAGAACCAATTTCTCAAAAAGGGCCACGATTAAGTTCTGAAATTACATTAGCAGGAAGGTACGTAGTTCTTGTTCCGTTTTCAAATAAGATATCGATTTCACAAAAAATTAAGGACCATGCTGAGCGTGACCGTTTAAAGGATATTGTAAAAAGTATTCTTCCAAAAAATTTCGGCGTTATTATTCGTACGGTTGCTGAAAACAGAAAAATTGTTGAAATTGATGGTGATTTAAGAGATTTGTTGGCGCGCTGGAAACTGATGTACAATAATCTGAAAACAGCTAAATCTCCGAAACGTGTTTTAGGCGAACTTAACAGGGCATCTTCTTTATTGCGTGATTTGTTAAACGGGGATTTTACTAAAATTCACGTCAACGATAAAACGCTGTTCGAGGAGATGAAGGAATATGTTACTTCTATCTCTCCGGATAAAGCGAACATTTTAAAATTGTACGACGGCAAACACGATATTTTTGAACATTTCGGAATCAATAAGCAGATAAAAATTCTGTTTGGTAAAAAAGTTCCGATGAATAGTGGTGGTTATTTGATCATCGAACACACTGAAGCAATGCACGTCATTGATGTTAACAGTGGAAACAGAAGCGCCGTTAACGATACCCAGGAAAAAAATGCAGTCGCCGTAAATCTTGAGGCAGCCGAAGAAGTTGCGCGTGTATTACGTTTGCGTGATATGGGAGGAATTATTTGCGTCGATTTTATTGACATGCACAGCAAAGAGAACAATAAAATGTTGTTCGAAAAGCTGAAAGAATTCATGAAAACGGATCGTGCTAAACATAGCATAATTCCGCCGAGTAAATTTGGTGTTGTTGAAATTACACGCCAACGTGTTCGCCCGGTTACGGATATTGAAACTTCTGAAGTTTGCCCGACTTGTAATGGTACCGGCAAAATTCAGGCATCAATCATGTTCGCGGATGAAATTGAAAACACTTTAAACTTCTTGATCCTTGATAAAAAAGAGAAAAAAGTTTCCATCAGTGTTCACCCTTATCTTGAAGCATATTTCAAAAGAGGATTTATTTCACGCCAGGTAAAATGGTTCTTCAAATTCAGAAAATGGATTCCGGTTCATGCTGATAGTCAAAATAAATTTCTGGAATATCACTTCAGAAACGCGAACAACGAAAACATAGAAATCTAAAACTCGTGTCGTCGCCTCTATACACAATCCTGGAAGCGAAACAAAAAATCGAATCTTATTGCGCTTACCAGGAACGTTGCGATCAGGAAGTGCGTCTCAAATTAAAATCATGGAATCTTTATCTGGAGGATGTTGATATCCTTATTTCAGATCTCATTACAAATAATTTCCTCAACGAAGAACGATTTGCGGAAGCCTATGTAAGCGGAAAATTCCGTATCAAAAAATGGGGGCGCATAAAAATCAAACAACATCTAAAACAAAAAAATATTTCCGCTTACTCAATCAAAAAAGCAATTAATACAATTGATGAAGACGATTATCTGAAAACAATAAAAGATTTGTTAGAATCAAAATCGCGACTTATCACGACAAAAAACAAATGGGATAAGTTGAATAAATTGAAACGGTATTTAGCCTCAAAGGGTTATGAATCGGAACTCGTGTACGAGGTTGTTGGGTTTTAGGGAAAAAGGTAGTCGAGTGGTCGGGTAAAAAAAGGTGGTCGGGTTAAATAAAAAATAGTACGAATATTTTGAATCAGGGCAACATAGCGATACGGCTCGCCCGTATCGACGATTCACGAAAATTTTCAATAATAGGCAGGTAAAAAAAAGGTGGTCGGGTAAAAAAAAACAATAGGAATATTTTGATTTGGAGGATATAGCGATACGGCTCGCCCGTATCGACGATTCACGAATATGTTCAATAAAAGGCAGGTAAAAAAAAGGTGGTCGGGTTAAATAAAAAATAGTACGAATATTTTGAATCAGGGCAACGTAGCGATACGGCTCGCCCGTATCGATGATATACCAGAGTTTTCAAATTATGAATCGGTGATATACCGTGATTTTATATTAAAAAAAAAAGTAATCGGTAATCAAATATTAATTTTTTTGATTTTTTTTATTTCGATTTCCCCTTCCCAATTCTCTTTTCAAAATTATATTTCAATCCAACGTATCCATTAATCCCGGGATGTTGTAATCCAATTTGTTTGAGTCGTGACAAGTGATCAAAATAAGCTTCGTTCAATAAATTTTTTACACCGACTGCAAGTAAAATTAGTCGGCCTTTTGTTTCTATCGAAAGATTTAAGCCGAGGTGAATTAAATTATAAGCGGGAGTTGGCGTTTCAGAAATACTGATTCGATCTTGTGCAAAATAAAAGCTGTGTTGTAAAACAATGTCGGTGATTTTAAATTTTGAATCCATCGCCAGTTCAAATTTTAATTGCGAATTAATCCTGGTTTGTGGAATTAAAGGAAGGGGTTTTTCATCGCCATCCTGCGCATAAATGTAGGAGAAACTAGACTGAATGTGCAGCCAATGTGCAAAGTGAGGATGCATGTGTAGCGAAAAATCACCACCAAATAGTTGCGCCGTTGTTGACTGCGAATACTTGTACACCTGGTAGCCATCAATAATAGAGTCAGTTGGATTCAGGTAGATGTAATTGTTAATCTGGTTAAAGAACGGATTAAATGTAATTTCAATATGATCGTAATTAACACCAATCGAAAAATCTGCCTGAAGTGCATTTTCCGTTTTTAAATTCGGATCACCAAGATTATATCTGAAGGTTCCGTGATGAACTCCGTTTGATAATAACTCCGAAGTATGCGGCGCCCTGAAACCGGATGAAAGATTAAATCTCAAAACAATCGAATCAGTTTTAAAAACAAAACCAGCTGAATAATTATAACTCTGATACGATTCATTAAAAATGCCGAATCCGTTAAAATCTTCTTTCGTTGAAATGTTACGATTATCAAATCTTGCTCCTCCCTGGAAGGTCCATTTTGGTAATTCAAATTGAAGCAGCGCATAAATTCCCGCATCAATTGCTGTGTTGTCAGGAATAAGGATATCTTCAGCATTAGCGGCGTTTACATTAACCTGGTACATTCCCTGGCTTCCAATAATTACATCGAATTTTTTTGATAATTCAGTTTTCCAGCGAATTGTATAGACGGAATTATTCAGGCTTAAATTTAATCCCGGCGTTGTTGTTGTTTCTTCAAATTCTCGCATGTGATTGTTTGTGTTTCCCAAAATAATTTCCAACTGACTTCGAGAAAAAAAGAATTTATTTTCGAAAGAGAAATAATGATTTGTAATAAATTGATATGGTAAAGTCTTTTTCCAATCAACTTCAGTTGTGTAAAATAAGTCGGTATAAACGCTGTCTTCATCAGTATCTCCCGGAATTCCGATTACGCTTTGTAGAAATGAATAATGTAAATTACCTACCCAGTTTTTTTTATTGTAGCCAATCGAACCTTTTAATGTAGTGCTTGAAAATCGTGAATCTAAAACACGTTTTCCATTTGGTAATTGATAGTCGGCATGAATGGTCTGACCTGCAAATAAATTAAATTTGAAACCGTTAACATTCCATTTTAATCCAAGTTCGTTTGATGTTCCAAGCGTATTAGATTCAAACCGCGTTTGAAAATAACCTTCAAACCGATTCAGTTTTGCATACGCTTGATTCACAAAATACATAACTCCGCCGAGGGCATCAGATCCGTATAATAATGACGCGGGCCCTTTAATTACTTCAACACTTTCAATTCCGATATCTGTAATTCCCATTCCATGATCATCGCCCCACTGCTGATTTTCTATTCGTAATCCGTTGAGATAAGTTACAACACGTGTTCCTGATAAACCACGAATAACGGGCTTTCCGATTCCCTGTCCTGTGCTGCTTAAATAAACACCGGGAATTGTTGCTAATGCTTCGCCTAACGTTGTGCCAGGAATTCGGTTTAGTTCACTTAGCTTTTTAGATTCTACATTCGTCACACTTTCATTTTGAAGTTTTCCAAATGGTGTTGATACAACAACCTCGTCAAGATGAACATGAACCGGTTTTAAAAATATTAATTGAGAAATTCCGGTTTCATATTTTACAAGAATTGTCACTGTAGAATAACCAGGTGCAGAAACTTTTAAGGTAACTTCTGATGATGGAAAATTTTGGATTGTGAAATTACCGGCGCTATCGGCAATTGTTCCGGAAGATAATTCTGCAACATAAACTGTTGCGAACGGAATTGATTTTTGCGTTTGCGCGTCAAGTACTCTTCCCTCTAATGTTTGCGAAATAAGGTTCTCAGAAAAAAAGCCAATTAAAAAGACCAGGCTGATTCGGAAGATTATTTTGTATATTTGAAACATTGTTGCAAATGTAATTATTCTTTTTTGCAATACTATTGCGTTATGGAAAGTTTATTACGAGCAAAAAATATACGTATAACTCCTTTCAGAGTTGCGGTTTTGGGTGTTTTTAAAAAGTTCAAAAATGCAGTTGATATAACTCAAATTGAAAAATCGCTGAAAGAATTTGATCGCATCACGCTATATCGTACCATAAAAACCTTTATAGAAAAAGGTCTTATTCACGAAATTGTAATGCCCGGAGATATTAAAAAATTGGCGCTTTGTAATATTGAATGTGGAAATGAAGATCACGAACATCATCACCAGCATCTGCATTTTAAATGTGATCGTTGCCGGGAAATTTATTGTCTTGAACTTTCAAGTTTTCCAAAAATAACGTATCCGAAATTTAAAATTTATTCTTTGGAAATTCAAGGCTCTGGAATTTGCGCAGCTTGTCGTTGAAATTTTCCGGATAAGATTATTGCACCCATCGGTCACAACGGCCAATTCCTAAACTACCAATCCGGAGATTAATGTTTTTTCGGTTTTCCCTTCCCGGGACTACCTTTTCCCGGATTACCTTTTCCTGGTGTTCCATGCCCGGGGTGATGAGGATTTTTAGGGTTTTTATACCAACCTTTATGTTTTCCGTTATCTTTTTTTTCTAAGAATACAACGCATGATGTAGTGCTAAATAAGAACCACATGCTAAAAAGTAATACTGAAATTGTTCTAACTATTTTCATATTTATCAAATAAACCGGAGACGAATAATGTCAAGGTACAAAGGTGGGCCGATTTTATTTCAAATGGCTTACATTATTTTGATAAAAACTTGTAGAATTCACTGAAAAACTAAGGACTGCGGGAAATTCTACAGGCATAAAGTTTAGAATAAATAATGGTTGTAATAGATTCATGAAGTGGCACTATCCGGATTATTGGTAATGAAATTCTATTCGCTCACTTACAAATTAATTCGTACATTCCCATTTAAATTAACCCATAATTTGATGAAAAACACTTTGGTGCTTTTTTTATTACTGCTTGCTAATGGAGCAGAATCTCAGCAAACCACAATTCTGAATCAAACCACACTTGGTGGTAATGCAGCAGATTACGGACAATCCTCGGTATATAATTCTGATGGGACAACTGTAATAGCCGGTTGGACAAGTTCCGGAATTTCAGGTGATAAAACTCTTGCTTCTTTTGGAAGTGGAGATATTTGGGCAATAAAATTAAATAGTGACCTATCGATTGCGTGGCAACTAGCCTATGGCGGAACTGGAGGAGAGGGAAGCGTAAAAATCATCAAAACGAGCGATGGTGGATACTTATTGGGTTCTTATTCTGATTCTCCCATTTCCGGAAATAAGACTATTGCTGACGTAGGCTTAGGAGACTACTGGGTTCTCAAATTAGATTCAAATGGCGCTATCGAATGGCAAAATGTTTTTGGTGGTACAGGAGAGGATATTTTAACCAGTTTGGTTGAAACTTCCACTGGAGATTATATTATAGGTGGAAATTCAAACTCACCTATCTCAGGTAATAAAACTGAAAACGCTGTAGGATTAAATGATTATTGGATCGTTAAAATTGATGCCTTTGGAAACTATGTTTGGGATAAAACAATAGGCGGTTTAAATACTGACCTGCTGTTTGAACTTGTTATTGATTCTGAGAATAATATCCTCTTATCTGGATCTTCAGAATCCGATATTTCTGGAAATAAAACCCAAAATTCATTTGGTTATGGCGACTATTGGATTGTTAAACTTGATCAAGCCGGGAGCATAATTTGGGATAAGACAATAGGTGGTAGCTTCGATGATTTTTATTGCAGGATAATTAGTTTGGGTACAAATTATTATTTAGCCGGGGACTCCAATTCAGACATCTCTGGATTGAAATCTGAGGATAGTTTTGGGAGTGTGGATTTCTGGTTAGTAAAACTTGACAAAAATGGAAATTTAATTTGGGACAAAACAATTGGAGGAAATAATTTTGACGGGCTAAATTATATGATTTTAACGAACGATTTTCAACTTATCACAACAGGAGAATCTGACTCTGATATTTCAGGATTTAAATCCGAAAACTCAATTGGAGGAAGTACGGATTTTTGGATTGCCTCAATTGATACAAATGGAAATTTTATTTGGGATAAAACAATTGGAGGAATGCAATTAGATATACCGCATACAATTCACGAAAAATCCGACAACAACTACATTATAACCGGCTACTCTGATTCAAATATCTCTGGTGACAAAGACGAAGTTTGCAGAGGTTGGGAAGATTATTGGATTGTTGAAATTTCATCTACAGTCGGTATTTTAGAAAATGATTTTTCTGAAATAAATATTTATCCAAATCCTGCAATAAATTATTTCTCTTTTAGCGAAAATGTTTCGGATGTAAAAATCTCAGATTTGCAAGGAAAAATTATTTTGGAGACAAGCACAATCACTTCAAATACGATTGATATTAGTGACTTGCCATCTGGCATGTATTTTGTGCAATTTATGTTCGATTCAAAAATTTATTCAAAAAAATTAGTGATTCATTAATACCGATTGCTAATATGAATTAATCCAATTTTCATTACCCGAATGGGCCACAATGCGGCATTCAATTGGATTAAACATATTATTCATCGGCATTTACCAAGACTAAATCTGATTTTAGTCTTGTGACTAAAACAATTTAAGTCTTGTTATAAGATGCAAAAAAGCGGAAAATATTTTTTCTCAATTTTATTTTTTCTGCTTTGCGGTGCCTCGTTATTTTCCCAGGAAACGGTCGATCACAAAGCGATTTCAATTGGTAACGTTAAATTATTTTATGGTGATGCCATTTTAAATGATGATGGTTCTTTATACCTGACAGGTTGGAGCAGTGTCAACGAAATTGGAAATAACCAATTGGCGCCTTATGGCCAGGATGATATCTGGCTCGTAAAATTAAAAAAGGATTATACGGTTGACTGGAAAAAATCTTTTGGCGGACGCAGTGATGAACGTTTATCTACAATTATAAAAAGCAGTGACGGTGGATTATTTCTTGGTTGTACTTCAGATTCTCAGATGTCCGGAAATAAAAGAAGTATCGTTTATGGAAAAACAGATGTCTGGTTGCTGAAATTATCAGAGTCTGGAGAAATTGAATGGCAAAAAACGTATGGCTCAAAAGAAAACGATGGTCTTCAATGTATGGTTTTACAAAATGACGGATCACTTGTGATGGGTGCAAATACTGAAGGATTTCCTTCAGGAGTGAGAACTGAAAGTGTTACAGGTGAATTGGATTTTTGGTCTATATGTGTTGATACGATCGGTAATTTGAAGTGGGAAAAAACAATTGGTGACGACAATGTGAATTTGTTTTCAGATATAGAATCAGATATAAATGGAAATATTTTTCTGGTAGGTTATTCCATTTCTCCTTTTGATTCTGTGCTGAATGAAGACAAAAATAATTTTCTACTTGTTAAACTTGATAGCAAAGGAAATGTGCTGTGGGAAAAATCAATTCCGGGTGGACCGTATAATGGTTCGTGCGAAATTGCGATAACAAATTCGTCTTTCTATGTTGCCTGCAATTCTACTTATGATCTAACGAAAAATGAAACGGTTGATCACATTGATTTCAGATTAATGAAATTCGATCTCAACGGAACTATTATGTGGGACAAATTAATTGGAGGAGCTAAAGAAGAACAGCTGAGAAATTTAATTGTCTCGGGCAATAATGGAATTCTGATTGGTGGATTCTCTAATTCCCCAAGAGGCGGAATGAAAACTGAAAACGCCAGAACTACTTCCGATTTTTGGCTTGTGGCACTTGATTCTAACGGCGTTTCAAAATGGGACAAAACAATCGTCAGCAGAGAAGAGCAGTATTTAAAATCAATCTTTAAAATTTCGGACGATAGTTATCTCTGCGCAGGAACTTCTGGATCGGGGTTATCTGTTGTTAGGGTTAATTATAAGAGGATTTGATTCTTTTATTTATCATTATGATAATGGTTAAAATCTCAGTTCCTTCAATACAATAAGTTCTTCTCCCTTTTTCATTTGCTCAATTGATTCGTATAAATGATCTGCATTGGCCTTAGACCCTAATAAATGAAAAGTCTCCATCATTGAATTATATTCGTTAAGAGAGTATTTAGTTTCAAATAATCGCAATTGAGAACTACTAAATCTGAGATTTTATTTTTTCAATGCCTCACAAATTAATCATCGATTTTATTCGTTAGGCTAATTTTTCCATATCAATTTTATCAATCGGATGCATCGAATTCTCAAACAAATAAAATTCTACCCGGGGAATTATGTCGGCTACATTTTATGTTCTTACTCTTCCTTATTTTTTAGGATCTGATATTGTTTTGAATCAAATAAAAAATAAATTAGAAATCCAAGGGTCTTAAAATTCGCGAACCACAAAATAAGTCATTCCACATCTTTTATAAAAATTTAACCCAACAACCTTGATTTTGCAGGGATCTTACCAAACTTAATTGTCAATTTAGCGAAGATGTTAATACGAATCTTTGCAAATTTTTGATTTCAATTCGTCAAATTAAGAATGAAAAAAAATAAATTTTTAGCCAGCCTAACGGTTTTTAATTGACTAATAAAAAGCGTAAAACCCTTTATCTACCTGCCTTTTTTCATTCCTATGATTCTCCTCATGTAATTACATGAGGCGCGGTTAGAGTTCAATCAACGTTCTTTTTTAATTCTTTTTTGGGAAAGACATGATGTAAATTTAAATCGTAATAAAAAAACAAAATCATGAAAACACAATTCTATTATTCATTTCGGTATTTAGCGATATTGGTTTTTTTTATTGGCATTTTAAGTTGTGAAAAGGAAGAAGTTGTTCCTATTACTGATCCGGTTGTAACACAAGTTCCGTTAGCTTACGATTCGCTTTATACGTCCGGTAAAATTCAACTTCACCAAACTTGCACTATTATTTGTGCGGCAAACGGAAAAGATATTTCATATTCCTGGGAACTAAATCTTGGTACACTATTGGGATCCGGAAGTGAAGTTACGTTCAATGCATGTTGCGCGGGAAATCACACCATTAAGTGTACTGTGTTGGATGGTTATGGTAATTCAGCATTTAAAGAAGTTAGCATATTTGTTCCCGAATAGTTATGTGGAGGTTGTTAATCACGATTACATTTTTTTTGTTCAGTGAAAAACTTTCCATTTCGCAATGTTGTGGTCAAGCCACACCTCTGGGAGGAGTAGGTAATTTGGGCGTCTTGAATAAAGGTTCGCTTCAGGTTGTTTTGTTTCATAAATACAGTTCGTCAGTTAATCAAACTGAAAATAATCCGTATTTAATTCTTGATGCAAATTATAATTTTGTTGGAACGACTATTTCGTACGGATTGTCTAAAAAGCTGACACTTGAAACTGAACTTGGCTATTTCATCAATAAAACACAGCATTATAAATTAAATCCTGTATACACCTTAAAGGGATTTGGATTATCAAATGGTGTACTTTCAGTTAAGGCAAGTTTACTTGCAACGAAGCATTCCAATTGGGAAATTGTTGGGGGATTAGGGTTAAAATTTCCATTCAGCACCAACTATCAAATGGTAGACGGAGTTCAACTACCAATCGATAATCAGACATCTACTTGTGCATTTGGTGTAGTACCTAAAATTTTAATTTTTAAAAAATATCCAAAAAAAAATACGACCATTCTATTATTGCATCGACCGGATCTTAATTTCAAAAACAAAAACGGATACACTTATGGCAGCGGGTTTACCACGGGTTTGTTTTTTTCGAAACAACTCAGTTTTATTTCAAAAAACACGATGGGTATTTTACAGATCAGAAATGATGTAAGATTGCGGGATATCAATACCGACGGTTCTTTGTCTCAAACAACAGGAAGTAATGTTGTTTTCGTGTCTCCACAAATCGGTCAGACTATTCTGAAAAATTATTTTTTGTCTTTTGCTTTTGATATTCCAATCTATCAAAATTTTAATACTGAAAAGTTAAAGTACAAATATGCATTCTCATTTAGTTTTGTGGCGAACTTGCCGAATTGCAAAGTTTCGAAAGAAGTATATAATGACAGTTTATTTTCTGAATCATCTACCGGAATAAAAGATAGCTCTTTTTATGTTTATGGAAATTGTACAATGTGCAAATCCGCCATTGAATCAACGTTGTTAAAAATGAAAGGTATTGAAAGCGCATCCTGGAATGTTGAAACAAAAATACTCTCTGTCAAATATGATGATCAAAAAATATCGGTTGATGAGATTAAACAAAAATTAGCCAAAATTGGTTATGACACCGATGCTTATCGCGCAAGCGACAAGGCTTATGATGGCCTTCATGGTTGCTGCAAATATGAAAGGGCGGTAAATTAGCGATTCCGTAATCATTAATATTCGTTGATTGCTGCGTGATTTCTCACACTCATTTTTGATTTTCTTAAAACAAAAAACGACCACATTTCTGCGGTCGTTTTTCTATAGTAGGTATAGGTAAGGGTTTTTTGTGTTTCTATCCTGAACACATTTGGCCGCTTCAAATGCTAAAGCGCATTTGAACGAAACCGAATGTGCTCTATCCGGAGCACATTTCACAATCGTCTTTATTATCGATTGAACAAGCAATCTCAGCCATTTTTTCGTTTTGTGTTTCAGCAATCGGAAGTTGAGCTGTTTCTTTTTCAAGTGTAAATTTAATTGCGTCAACGGCTGCTTTCGTTCTTAAATAATACATTCCTGTTTTTAATCCTTTTTTCCAGCCGTAGAAATGCATTGAAGTTAATTTCGCGAAGTTTGCGTTCTCCATGAACAAGTTCAGTGATTGTGATTGACAAACAAATGCACCACGATCTGCTGCCTGGTCAATAATTACTTTTTGAGAAATTTCCCACGCAGTTTTATAAAGCGCTTTAATGTCATCCGGAATTTCTTTAATATTCTGAATTGATCCGTTTGATGCCATCAATTTATTTTTCATTGACGGATCCCAAAGGTTCAAACGAACTAAATCTTTCAGTAAATGTTTGTTTACTACAATAAATTCTCCTGATAATACACGACGTGTGTAAACGTTTGATGTATATGGTTCAAAACACTCATTGTTTCCAAGAATCTGAGCAGTTGATGCAGTTGGCATCGGAGCAAGTAATAAAGAGTTTCTGACTCCATGTTCGATTACTTCTTCGCGTAATACATCCCATTCCCAACGTGAAGATGGTTTTACGTTCCACATATCAAATTGAAAAATTCCTTGTGAAACCGGTGAACCTTTAAACGTTGAATAAGGGCCGTCTTTTTTAGCAAGATCTTTTGATGCTGTCATTGCAGCGTAATAAATTGTCTCAAAAATTTCTTTGTTAAGCAGTTTGGCTTCTTCCGAATCAAACGGATAACGCATTAAAATATATGCATCAGCTAAACCTTGTACACCAATTCCAATTGGGCGGTGACGCATGTTTGAATTGCGTGCTTCTTCTATCGGGTAATAATTCTCATCAATAATTTTGTTGAGATTCAATGTCAACTGATAAGATACTTCGAATAATTTATTGTGATCGAATTTACGTTCATCCGCATCAACAAATTTTGGAAGTGCAACAGAACCTAAATTACAAACGGCAACTTCATCCGGAGCAGTGTACTCCATAATCTCCGTGCATAAGTTTGAAGATTTAATTGTACCTAAATTCTTTTGGTTTGATTTGATGTTTGCAGCATCTTTATAAACCATATAAGGAGTTCCGGTTTCAATTTGAGATTCCAGAATTTTAAACCAAAGGTCTTGTGCTTTTATTGTTTTTCTTCCAAATCCTTCTGTTTCATATTTTGTATAAAGCGCTTCAAATTCTTCGCCATACGTATCTGATAAACCAGGGCATTCGTTAGGACACATCAAAGTCCAGTCACCATTTGCTTCAACACGTTTCATAAAAAGATCCGGCATCCACATTGCGTAAAATAAATCTCTTGCACGTTGTTCTTCTTTACCGTGATTCTTTTTCAAATCAAGGAAATCGAAAATATCAGAATGCCAAGGCTCCATATAAATTGCAAACGAACCTTTACGTTTTCCACCACCCTGGTCAACATAACGAGCTGTGTCATTGAAGACACGAAGCATCGGTACAATTCCGTTTGATGTTCCGTTTGTTCCTTTGATGTATGAACCCTTAGCCCTGATATCGTGGATCGACAGGCCAATTCCGCCGGCTGATTGTGAAATTCGTGCGCATTGTTTTAAAGTATCGTAAATTCCTTCAATGCTGTCTTGTTTCATTTGCAATAAGAAGCAAGATGACATTTGTGGTTTTGGTGTTCCTGAATTAAATAAAGTTGGAGTTGCATGCGTAAACCAACCTTCTGACATCAGGTTGTATGTTTTTGTCGCTGCTTCAATATCTCCTTTGTGAATTCCGACAGCTACACGCATTAACATGTGTTGCGGACGTTCAACCACTTCACCGTTACATCTCAATAAATAAGAGCGTTCTAATGTTTTGAATCCAAAATAATCGTATTTAAAATCACGATCATAGATAATGTGAGAATCAAAATATTCAGCATTGTCTTTCACAATATTGTAAACATCTTCAGCAATTAAAGATGCATTTTCGCCTGTAATGGGATCGATGTAAGTATAAAGATCTTCGATCGTATCTGAAAACGACTTCTTTGTATTTTTATGTAAGTTAGAAACAGAAATACGCGAAGCAAGCAAAGCATAATCAGGATGCTCGATTGTTTTAGAAGCAGAAACCTCTGCTGCCAGATTATCAAGTTCAGATGTACTAACGCCGTCAAATAATCCCTCAATGACCTTCATGGCAACCATCTCTGGCTGAACAATCGGATCTAATCCATAACACAATTTTTTAACGCGTGCGGTAATTTTGTCAAATTTTACCGGCTCTTTTCTTCCGTCTCTTTTTACTACGTACATATTTGCGTCCTCGCTTTTTATTAATGCCTGAGTTGAGCAATCAACCCATGCGTTGGTTTTTTAAAATTCTTCGTTTAATGTGAAAGGTTTACTGTTTTCACCACTGTTTAATACACCTGCTTTTTGATATTCTGCAACTCTTTTTTCAAAGAAGTTGGTTTTACCTTGTATGTTAATCATGTCCATAAAATCAAACGGGTTGCTTGAATTATAAACTTTACTGCATCCTAATTCTACCAATAATCGATCGGCAACAAATTCAATGTATTGTTTCATCAGATCTGCATTCATTCCGATTAATTTAACCGGTATAGCATCTGTGACAAATTCTTTTTCAATTTCAACTGCATCAGTTACAATTTTGGTAACGGTTTCTTTTGGCAATTGATTAACAACGTGACGCGTGTACAACAGACAAGCAAAATCACAATGCAAACCTTCATCACGTGAAATGAGTTCGTTTGAGAAACTTAAGCCCGGCATTAAACCTCTTTTCTTTAACCAGAAAATGGAGCAGAATGAACCGGAGAAGAAAATTCCTTCTACCGCGGCAAAGGCAATTAGTCTTTCAGGAAAGGATCCTTCATCAATCCAACGCAATGCCCAGTCAGCTTTTCTCTTTACACAAGGAATTGTATCAATTGCATTGAAAAGGTAATCTTTGTCTTTATTATCTTTTATATATGTATCAATCAGCAACGAATAAGTTTCTGAATGAATATTCTCAATAGTGATTTGAAACCCGTAGAAAAATTTTGCTTCAGTGTATTGGACTTCGGCCAAAAAGTGCTCAGCGAGGTTTTCATTAACAATTCCATCTGATGCTGCAAAAAATGCAAGCACATGTTTTATAAAATGACGTTCATCATCGTTGAGTTTTTCATTCCAGTCTACAAGGTCTTGTTCAAGATCAATTTCTTCGGCTGTCCAGAAACTGGCTTCAGCTTTTTTGTAGAAACTCCAGATATCATCGTGTTGGATCGGGAAAAGAACAAACCGGTTGTTGTCTTTTACTAATATGGGTTCTACTGCTGCCATTGTATTTCAATTATATTAAAAATTCCGACCCCGTTTTTTTTATCCACGTCCAAAGTCTCCTCGTCTACTACCCTAAAAAAGTGCTAAAAATTGAGTTGGTTGAACAACTCGGAAGCGGGGCACAAAAATTGTCAATTTTTAAAGAAGAAACAATGAAAACTAATTCACAATCTCTATCTAGTTTTCAACAAATTTTTAGCTCATTTTCCTTACACCCTTTGTTTACAGTACTTTCAAATATTTATCGATCTAAGTTGAAATTATTTCTACCAAACTTTTAATTCGTAAGATGAAAATAAACCAACTCAATCACCCTGTTCAGTTAAAATTTCTGCGAAGAAAGACGAACCGTTTTGGATTGACAATTTACGTCTAAATATATCTTCGGATCAAGAAAAAAACCGACTTAATTTATTCACCCGGCATTGTTAAAAATTAAAAGCTACTTTTACCGCCACCATTTTCAATTTTAATGTTATATAAGGAATGATTCAACGCATAAAACTTGTTTCTCAATCCACTCTTCAACTCATTTATCCGGCATCGTGTTGCATTTGTCAGAGCGACCTGATGCTCAATGAAAACCATGTTTGTTCCACTTGCGCATACGATCTGCCGTACATAACGACGAACGGGCAGGATGTCACAAAATTATCAAAGCTCTTTTGGGGCCGGGTTGAAATTGAACAGATACATTCTTATTTAAACTATCAAAAAGGAAATGCGGTTCAGGCCATCCTACACGAAATCAAATACAAATCCAAACCAAAAATTGCAACATTCTACGGTAGTTTATTAGCAAAAACTATGCCAGCAAATCCAGGTTTTACCTGCATTGTTCCCGTTCCTCTTCATCCAAAAAAATTACAAAAAAGAGGCTTTAATCAAAGTACGGCCATCGCGGAAGGAATTGTCCGGATTTTGCAGATTCCCATCAACGAAAAATGTATTCGGCGGAACTCCTATAATGAGTCGCAAACCAAATTCTCAAAATACGACCGGTTTGAAAATGTCAGATCAATTTTCAGTGTCGTCAAACCAGAACAACTTAAAGGACAACATGTTTTATTAGTCGATGATGTACTGACAACCGGCGCGACTATTGAAGCGTGTGCGGCTGAGTTGTTGAGTGTTGAAGGTTGTAAAGTTAGCATTGCTACTTTGGCTGCCAGGGTTTGATGCAATCGGATTCTTAAAAACTCTCAGACGAAGATTACTCGTGAAATAAGTTTCGTTACTTATTCTTAAATTTGAGAGTCAACAAAAATTGAATTTCTTTTAAGGCACATGCTAAAAGTCTATACTTCAGTCCTATTTATTCTGATATTTACATCTTGCAGTTTTGATATTGAAGAACGGGATAAAGTTCTTTCAAATATAATACAAACAGATTTTATCCTGACTGACTCCTTGCTTACGTATCAATTTATGGATACAACTACCTTAAAGATATCGTTTGGTCAGTCCGCGCAATTTGAAAAGTATATGGCCACAGTCTGGATCTGGCGATGGAATGATAATGTTGATATTTCAAAACACAGCGAATATTCGACTTACACCAATCCTCATATCATCAAAAACAATGAGATGATATTCAAAAATATTAATTTGAAAGGAAACGATCCGGATAGCTTGTGTATTTCTCTTGATATGACGCCTGTGGGTATAACATTAGTTGACGCGACCACCTCCTTTTCAATGTATAGATACACGCCTGACAGCCTAACAGGAATTTTAAGACCTCCTCCATTATTTGAAAAAAAAATAACCATGATCAATAACACTAATTTGCATGCTATTGAAGACAATGAGATTCGTGAATATTGTAAAGCTGAAGTTAGAAAAGTATTGAAAAAAGTAATTAATCTTTGATCCTCGTTTATGGCTAAAACTTTTCTTCCAATACTGTGCTGTTTTTTCCTATTTGCTTTTGGAAATCAATTAGAAATGAATTTATCTTTTAAAAATGAAGAAATAGAAATCAAAGACGAAACGATTGAAACTCGCCCCAAAAAAAACATTTCAAAAATAGCATTCGGTTCATGCGCTCACCAGGATTCTTCGTTACCAATTTTTGACGTCATTGTAAAACACGATCCGGATCTCTTTATTTTTTTAGGAGACAATATATATGGCGATACAAAAGACATGAATGTTTTAATGGCTAAATATTATCAGTTAGGATCAAAACCGTCTTATCAAAATCTGAAAAAAAATGTTGAGATTATTGCCACATGGGATGATCATGATTATGGATGGAACGATGCCGGAAGACATTATCAATACAAAAAGGAATCAAAAGAAATTTTCATGACTTTTTTTGATGAACCCAAAGATTCGGAAAGAAGAAAACATGAAGGAATTTACACATCATACAACTATGAAACGAATGGAAAAAAACTCCAGGTTATTTTGTTAGACAATCGCACATTCAGAGATAATCCAAAACAATATGAAGGTGAATTTGCTGATGATAGCCGCTATTTTTATGAAATGGATTATGGCCCTTACCAAAAAGATGATTCAACTTTTTTAGGAGAGGAACAATGGAAATGGCTCGAGGCCGAATTAATGAAACCGGCTGATTTAAGATTGATTTGTTCCGGTTCGCAATTCGGAATTGAATTTAACGGTTACGAATCATGGGCAAATTTTCCACACGAACAAAAACGATTTTTAGATCTTATAAAAAAGACAAAAGCAAACGGCGTTTTATTTTTGTCCGGTGACGTTCATTACGCAGAAGTCTCCAGAATAAAAGTTCCGGGATTATATCCTATTTATGATGTCACGGCAAGCGGACTTTCGTCCACCTGGCATTTTTCAACTCCAAATAATAATAGAATAGAAGGACCGGTAATGGAAAATCATTTCGGTCTGTTGACAATTGATTGGACACTCGAAAATCCGACTGTGAAAATGGAAATTTGGGATGTTGATGACAATCAGCGAATAGAATATTCAATTGGGTTGAGTGAAATTTCATTCGGTGAAGAATGAAATAATGTTCCATTACCTTTGCATTTAACGTTATGTTAAAAATCCTGACAAACTTCTTATTTTTTTTCGTAGTTACGACCGCTATTGCTCAACAAAAACTTTCGTGCGAGTGGTTGTTTATTTATTACATGCCTTATGACAATAATTTATCAAAAGAGGGCCAAATAATCCTGGACGAAATAAAGGCTGGTATTAAATCAGATAACGTGGTGGTTTCAATACAGGCTGATCTGACGGATAGTTCAGGTATGAAAAGATACCTTGTTGGCAATAACTCCTGGACTGAATCAAATTATGATTCGGAGTTCTCAGGAGACTGCAAATCTTACAGCGATTATCTTAGCTGGGTTTCAGAATCTGTCACTTTTGAAAAATGTGTTCTGATTTTCCTGGACCATGGAGGCGGTTTAAATGAACTTTGTTTAGACGAGTATCCAAAAAACGAATATTTGAAATCAGATAGTCTGAAAAATATCATCAAAGACTTTAAGTTGGTCAACAAAGTATCCGTCGAATTAATTTTTCTGCAAGTCTGTGCAAAGGGAGTTTTGGAACCACTCTATGATTTTAGAGATTGTGCAGATTATACACTATGCTCGCAGAATGAGCTTGGCGCGCCTAACTACTATTATGCCGGATTATTTAATTATTTAAAAAATAACGATTACCTCACCGGAGATGCGATTGCTCAAAAAATAGCAGAGTTTGAGCGTTCTGATATGTACTTTTCATACACCTGTGTCAACAATGCTAAAATAAATTCATTTGTAAAAGAGTTGAATGACTTCATCTACCTGTTAGCTGAAAAGGACTCCATTTATATTCATATAGATAGCCTGGAACAAATTTATTACTACGGAGAAACGCACTGGGATCTTGCGTCTTTTGTCTTTCATATAAATGAGGCAGATAGTTCATTATTAAAGAAACGGCAAAAATTATTGAATGCTCTCTCGACCCTGGTCGTGTTTCATCATGTTAATTCCACGAACAATAAAATGAATGGATATTGCGGAATCTCGATTCTTGCTCCGAAAGCAAAAGATTACAACGCCCGTTTTGAAGGAATGGAATTCTTTTCAGTAAGTAACCTCAATTTGATCGCTGAAAAAATTTCGGTAAAAGGTGAGTATATTTTTATTGAGGATATTATTTTCAGATAAGGTAAAAACAGACTTGTTTTGAATCGTAAATCATGATGAAGATTAAAGAAACTGATCAATCAACTATTATCGGCTGGGGTTTGGCTGGTGCAACACTCGCCTGGCAATTTTATTTTCAAAAACGCCCATTTTTAGTTTACGATTCGGGTGTAAATCACTCAACCAGAACAGCTGCCGGACTTGTAAACCCAATTGTTTTTAAACGTCTTACTAAAAGTTGGAATGCGGGTATTTTAATGCCTTACGCAGAAAATTTTTATTCCCGGATTGAGGAAGTTCTTAAAATAAAATTGCTTTCGCGCAAAAACATTTACAGTGTCTTTTCAAGTGTAGAAGATGAAAATAACTGGTCGGTTAAGCAGGGCGATGATCGCTATAAAAATTATCTTGGTGAATCTGATATTAAACCAATCGAAAATGTTCAAATGCCCTTTGGTTTAGGTAAAGTAAATACGTTTGGAAATTTAGACACAAATCTTTTTTTAGATGCTTCACGGGAATTTTTCAGCAAGGCCGGAATTCAATTTATCGATGCTGATTTTGATTATAACGAGGTTAAAAAAAATCAAGATCAGCAATACATTTTTTGCGAGGGGTTTGACATTCAAAAAAATCCATTTTTCAATTATCTTCCTTTAAAACCAACACACGGTGAAACATTAATTATTGAAACAGACGAATTAAAATTTGACGAAGTGCTGAGTAAAAATATGTTTGTTTTACCTCTTGGAAATAATCGTTACAAAATAGGAGCAACTTACAATTGGGATCTCAAAGAACCAATAACAACAGAATTAGGAAAAACAGAAATCATTGAAAAGTTCGAAAACTTTATTGATTGTAATTATAAAATTATCAGTCACCATGCCGGAATCCGACCAACTGTAAGTGACCGGCGACCATTACTTGGAACACATTCAACACAAATAAACGCACATATTTTTAACGGACTAGGAACAAAAGGAGTGATGATTGCACCTTATTATTCCGAACATTTATTGGATTATTTATTTGACGGGAAAGTTCTTGAAAAGGAGGTCGATGTTCAAAGATATTCTGAGTTGAATAAATGAGAGGTTGGATGTATATATTGCAATGTTGTGATGATACCTATTATACGGGAAGCACAATTCATTTAAAAAAGAGATTAGATCAACATCAGTCAGGTGAAGGCGCGAATTATACGCAAAAAAGATTGCCGGTAAAATTGATTTATTATGAGGAATTTGAGCGAATTGATAAAGCGTTTTATAGAGAAAAACAAGTTCAGGGGTGGAGTAGAAAAAAGAAGGAAGCCTTGATATTAAAACAAGATGGAATACTGTCATTTCTTGCTGAATGTAAAAATGATTCGCATTTCAGTAATCAGGATTGTGGTTTCGGCTCCGCTCAACCACCTGGAAAGTCTTCAAAAAAGGAAAAAAAGTAAACTCATCCCACCGCTGACTGAGCGGAGCCGAAGTCAAGGTTCGAGAATTGTGGTTTCGACTCCGCTCAACCACCGGAAAAGTCTTCCCAAAAAAGTAAAAAAATAAAACCGCCCCACCGCTGACTGAGCGGAGTCGAAGTCAAGGTTCGGGAATTGTGGTTTCGGCTCCGCTCAACCACCTGGAAAGTCTTCAAAAAAGGAAAAAAAGTAAACTCATCCCACCGCTGACTGAGCG
>Ga0102851_10000467_pt1 | contig 20397 bp, 20 predicted proteins | sample Mud3Dept3metaG_FD_79558 | JGI IMG/M metagenome (GOLD analysis project Ga0102851, IMG submission 79558) | Freshwater wetland microbial communities from Ohio, USA, analyzing the effect of biotic and abiotic controls - Mud 3 Core 4 Depth 3... | ecosystem: Environmental > Aquatic > Freshwater >... | reverse complement strand
TTCTTCGAGTCTCGGGTCATCCCGGCCGATGCTTCCGGCGCGTACCGCCCGAACCCCCAGGCTCCAACAAAACTTTCCGGGCCACCCGGGACTGAAGGGTTATTCTCGGGGGTGAGTTTTAGTTGTTAAAATTCGAACTTCGTAGGCCGCAGGAAAAGGCCGAGCAGAGCTTCCTGCGGGTTTTTGCCCTCAAAGATCGTCTCGCAAAGAGCCTCCGCAATCGGCAAAGCTACCTCATGGCGCGAGGAGAGGACCCGCAGGGCCTGGAGCGTTGAAACGCCTTCGGCCAGCTTATCAAACTTCTTACCTGCCACCCACATTTCGCCGAATCTCCGGTTGTGGCTGTAAGGCGAAAACAGGGTCGCCTCATAATCGCCCAAATGGCTTAATCCGTAAATCGTGAGTTCATTGCCCCCCATCGCCCGGACTAAGCGCGAAATCTCCCGGGAACCCCGGGCCATCAGGGCTCCTTTCAGACTCCCGTATCCCAGCCCGTCCAGCATCCCGGCGGCAATCCCGATCACATTCTTGGACGCCGCCCCGACTTCGTTGCCGATCAAGTCCTGGCCATAATAAAAGCGGATAAGATCGCTCCCGAAAACTTCCGCAATCTTTTTCGTGATCGCGATGTCTTCCGACCCGACCACCATGCAGTTCGGCACGCCGCGCAGAAATTCCTGCACATGTCCCGGGCCTACCCAGACGGCGATGCCGGAGGAGGTGCCGATCTCTTCGGAGAGAACCTGGGACAGCCGCTTTCCGGTTCCGGCTTCGAGCCCTTTCATGGCAAGGATGAAGATCTTTTCCTTGGAATTCAGAGAGGGCAGCCTGACTCCCAGCTCCCGGAGATTTTGCGCGGGGATGGAAATCAAGATCCATTCAGAAGAGGAGACAGCCTCTTCCAGGGAGGAGGTGAGGCGCACCTCCTCCGGAAGCCGAAGATAATCGTTGGCGCGCGTCCGCTGCAAGCCGAGGAAGATGGGGGAGTTTTCCCGTCCCCAAAGAAGGACGGAATGCCCGAGCCGTCGGCCATACCAGGCCAAGAACGATCCCCAGCGGCCGCAGCCGAGAATGGATAGCTTCAAAAGGCAACCTCCTTTTCTGGGAAAAACCAGGGGCGTTTTTTCCCTCAAGTGCGGATGATTAAGTTTCTTCCATTTTAGAGGAATTTTCCCGTCCGGCCAAGAAGACTTTCCTAAAACCTCCAGAACCGTTGCTCCATTTCTCCCGCTGAGTTCTTTCAGGTCTTAAAAGTGGGTAAGTACGGCCCTGAAATTTTACAAATATTTTACAAAGCGTTAATGAAGATTTAATACCCCAATCGTAATCTGAAATCAGAAAAGTCAAGGAGGAAAGCATGCTTGCCGTAACCCTTCAGGCATTGGTGGCCAATCGCCATGAATGGCGGACCGTCGTAAGGGCCAAGGGGTACCCTGGCCCGGGGGCTCGCCGGTCCCCTTGGAATCATAAGGCGCTGGGTTCTTCGTGGAGAGGGCGGGGGCCAAGGCCTCCCGCTGGCAGACCCTGATCCGGGGTTCGATCCCTTCGGGTCTTTCAGGCATGATCGCCTCCATTATGCTGGGGATGGGCCGGGCCATACTTCACCAACCCCGGAAACAAACGGACCGAGGATTACGGGACCGGTCGTTTCGGGTGAAGAGAATCGCCTTCCGCAGCCCGCAAAGGGAATGGCCGAAAAGAGGAATCGGCGGGAGGGAAGGAGGGAAAGGGAAGAAAGATCAGAAGGAGAAAATTCACGCAGGAAGGGCCAAAGAATTTTCATATTGCTCAGAAAAATATTTTGGGTAATGATAAAAATCCCTATGGATATGCCTACCGCTCGAACAAAAATGAAAGCCCGGAATCTGGATTTTTATTACGGATCCTTCCGGGCCTTGAAAGACATCAACCTCGATATAAAAGAGAAGCGGATCACCGCGCTCATTGGTCCCTCAGGGTGCGGGAAGTCGACCTTTCTGCGGTCCCTGAACCGCATGAACGATCTCATCCCCGGGGTCCGGGTATCGGGGACCGTCTCCCTGGACGGGGAAAATATCTACGATCCCAAGGTCAACCCGGTCACCCTCCGCCAGAGGGTGGGGATGGTGTTCCAGCGCCCCAATCCGTTCCCCAGGTCCATTTTTGATAACGTGGCCTTCGGCCCGATCGTTCTCGGGAAGAAGCGTTCGTCTTTTCTCCTGGAAACGGTGGAAAAAAGCCTCAAAGGCGCCGCCCTCTGGGAGGAAGTGGCCGACGATCTGGAAAAGCCGGCCACGGAACTTTCGGTCGGGCAGCAGCAGAGGCTCTGCATCGCCCGGGTCCTGGCCATCCAGCCGGAAGTGATTCTCATGGACGAGCCCTGCTCGGCCCTGGACCCGATTGCCACCCTGCGCACCGAAGAATTGATGCAGGAGCTGAAGCGGGACTACACCATCGTCATCGTGACCCACAACATGCAGCAGGCGGCGCGGGTCTCCGAATGGGTCGGCTTTTTCCTCATGGGAGAAATGATCGAATACGGGGCCACTCAGGATGTGTTCACCCGACCCAAGGATCAGCGGACGGAGAACTATATCACCGGCCGGTTTGGGTGAGACGACAGAGTCCGGGCGGGGGTAAATTTCAGGACGGCGTCAATTTCGGGAAATTATTTATGCGTTTCGCCGGAGAAAGGGATTTGCGATTCATCGGCCTTCGGAAACAGGATTTTTCCTTTAATCTTTTCGTGGTCGCCTTTTTGGGGATTTCTCTTCTCCTTGCCGGGTGCCAGCGCCAGAAGGGGGGGCTGACCGTTGCCGGGTCAACCTCGGTTGAGCCCTTTGCCGAAATCCTGGCCGAACATTATATGGAGCATCACAGCAAGGAAAAGATTTTCATCCAGGGAGGCGGATCCAGCGCCGGGATCCAGGCGGTGCGCACGGGTGCGGCAAACGTCGGCATGTCCTCCCGCCTCCTGACGCCCCAGGAGCAGGACCTTCTCGCCTTTCCCATTGCCTATGATGCGATCGCCGTAATCGTCCACCCCTCCAACCCCCTTCGGAATTTGACTCTTGACCAGATCCGGAAAATTTTTTCGGGGCAGGTTCTCCGGTGGGACGGGTTGGGGGGCCGAAGCGCCGCGATCACCCTGGTGAGCCGCGAGGAGGGCTCCGGCACCCGGGAAGCCTTCCAGCACCTTCTCTTGGGGAAGACCGAAATCAGCCTCCGCGCCTTGGTCCAGGATTCCAACGGGGCGATCCGGCAGGTCGTCGCCGACGACCCGAACGCGATCGGTTACATCTCCCTCGGTTTGGTCAACGAAAAGGTCAAGGCCGTGGAAATCGAGGGGGCGGAAGCGACCATCGAAAATATCCGTCTGAAAAAATACAAAGTAGTCCGGCCTTTTCTCTTTGTTTTCAAATCCGAACCGCAGGAGACGGCCAAACGGTTTCTGGACTTCGTCCTGAGCGAGACCGGGCAGAAAATTCTTGTTCAAGAGGGGCTGGTGAGCGTCTCCTCTATGGCCCCGCGGGAAGAGGGAAAACCGAAGGGAAATGTCTAAAGAAAAAATTCTGGAAAGGGGATTTCTCCTGGTCGCCCTTTCCTCCATATCGATCCTGGCCCTGATTGCCTTCTTCATTTTCGTTGAGGGGGTTCCCCTCATCTGGAAAGTGGGGGGCCGGGCTTTTCTCCTCGGGGAGCGCTGGTTCCCGAGCCAGGGCGCCTTCGGGATTTTCCCCATGATCGTGGGCTCCTTTCTGGTCACAGTCGGGGCGCTGGTGGTGGGGGTCCCCCTGGGGGTCGGCTGCGCCGTGTTCCTCTGCGAGCTGACGCCGCGGCCCCTGGCCTCGGCTGTCCGCCCCATGATTCAACTCCTGGCGGCCATCCCTTCGGTGATTTTCGGGTTCTGGGGTTTGATCACCCTTGTGCCCCTGATCCGCACCTATTTCGGCGGGCCGGGACTGAGCGTGCTGGCCGGCTCGCTGGTGCTGGGGATCATGATTCTTCCCACGATCATCAGCATTTCGGAGGATTCCCTCCGGGCCCTGCCCCGTACCTTCAAGGAGGGCGCGCTCTCCCTGGGGGCCACGCACTGGCAGACCATCTGGCGGGTCCTGCTCCCGGCGGCCCGTTCCGGGATCGTCGCCAGCGTCATCCTGGGGATGGGCCGGGCCATCGGGGAGACCATGGCCATGATCATGATCTTGGGTAATGCCGTCCAGATGCCCCATTCGCTCCTGGACAGCACCCGGACTTTGACCACAAATATCGGGATCGAAATGGGATACGCCACGGGAGACCATCGGCAGGCCCTTTTCGCGACCGGAGTGATCCTTTTTTTCATCATCATGGCCTTGAACTCCCTGGCGCTGATTTTTTCGCGGAAAGGACGGAGCTGACCTTGCTGCTTTCCCGCTATCACACGCAGACCGCCGCCAAAACCGTCATCTGGGTCGGGGCCTTCGGCACGCTGGCCGTGATGGTGTGGATTCTCTGGCAGGTTCTCCGCGAGGGGGTTCCGCTTCTCCACCTCGAGTTCTTCCTCGACTCCCCGAGGCAGATGGGGAGGACGGGCGGGATTTTTCCCACGATCGTAGGCACCATGGCCCTGACCGTCGTCGCGGTCCTCATTGCCACCCCGCTGGGGGTCGGGACCGCGGTTTACCTGCGCGAATACACCCGGGAGGGCAGGGTCAGCCGGTTGATCCGGTTCGGCACGGACTGCCTGGCCGGGGTCCCTTCAATCATCTTCGGCCTGTTCGGTTTTGTCTTTTTCGTAATTTTTCTGGGTCTGGGATGGTCCATCCTGTCCGGGGGCCTCACCCTGGCGACGATGATCCTGCCCACGATCATCTGCACGGCGGAAGAGGCGATCAAGGCGATCCCCAAATCCTACCGGGAGGTGAGTTATGCCCTGGGGGGGACCCGCTGGCAGACGATCGCCAAAGTCATCCTGCCGAATGCCATCCCGGGGATTTTCACGGGGGTCCTCCTCGGGGTCGGGCGGAGCGTGGGCGAAACCGCAGCAATTATTCTGACCTCCGGGTCCTCCTTCCTGATGCCGACCTCGCTTTTTTCGCCGGTGAGGACCATGTCCATCCATTTCTATATCCTGGCCCGGGAAGGGATTTCCATGGAAATGGCCTATGCCACCGGCGCGGCCCTCATCCTCCTGATCCTGATCATCAACACCGTCGCCAACTGGCTGCTCCACCGCTACGTGCGCAAACTGGAAGGGAAGGGGCATGTCTGAGACTGACAAGATCCAGCTCCGCCGTTTCAACTCCTTTTATGGAGAGCAGCCGGCTCTCAAGGAAATCGATTTGCGGATCCAGGCCCGGCAGATCTTTGCTCTCCTCGGGCCCGCCCGGAGCGGAAAGACAACCCTTCTGAAAAACCTTAACCGCCTGACCGATTTGATCCTTTCCGCCAGGCACACGGGCGAAATCTTCATCGATAACCGGGATGTTTTTTCCCCCGAGGTCGACCTTCCGGACCTCCGCCGGCGGGTAGGGATGGTTTTTGACTTGCCCACACCGCTCCCCCTTTCCATCTTCGATAACGTGGCCTACGGGCCCCGGCTCAAAGGGATTACGCAGAAGTCTAAACTGGAAGGAATCGTTCAAAAAGCCCTGAAGTCTGCCGTCCTCTGGGATGAGGTGAAAGAACGCCTTTCCAGCTCGGCCCTGCGCTTATCGGGGGGCCAGCAGCAGAGGCTCTGCATTGCCCGGGTCCTGGCCCTGGAGCCGGAAATCATCATGCTCGATGAACCCTGCTCCGGCCTGGACCCGATTTCCACCGCCAGCATCGAGGAATCTCTTACCCGGCTGAAGAAGGAATACACCATCCTGCTGGTTCCCCACAACATCCAGCAGGCCTCGCGGGTGGCGGACCGGGTGGGATTCTTCCTGAGCGGGGAACTCATTGAAGAGGGAGCGGTCGACCAAATTTTCACTCGACCCCGGGACAAGCGCACCGAAGATTATATCAGCGGCAAATTCGGCTAAACAGGAAGGCTTCGTGAAAAGTCTCCCGCTCAGAAGGTGCGCTTCCCGAAAATGGGCGCCCGGCCGGGCGCCCCTAACGAAGCCATTGGCGCAGCGGCAGCAAAGCGATTCTTTTATTCCCTTTTTAACACGAGAAAAAGATCGGGAGGAAACGAGAGGAGGGAACATGGAAACCCATTTTCAACAGGAATTGGGCAAGTTGAAGGAGCAGCTCCTGAAGATGGGGGGGCTGGCCGAGCGGGCGATCAGCAACGCCATCGACGCTTTGGTCAAACGCGACACGCCCCTGGCGGAAAAAACCGTCGGCGAAGACGAGAAGATCAACAAGATGGAGCTGCTCATCGACGAGTGGTGCCTGAAACTCCTCGCCCTCCACCAGCCTCTGGCCGCGGATCTGCGCTTCATCACTTCCGCCATGCGGATCAACGTGGAGCTGGAACGAATCGGAGATCTGGCCGTGAATATCGCCGAACGCGTCGTCTCCCTGAACCAGGAGTCCCAGCTCAAACCGTATATCGACATTCCCCGGATGGCCGAAATCACCAAGAACATGGTCAAGGACGTCCTGGATGCCTTTGTCAACGGGGACGCGGACCTGGCCCGCAGCGTCTGCCAGCGGGACGACCAGGTAGACGCCCTGAATGACCAGGTCTTTCGGGAGCTGATCACCTACATGCTCTCCGATCCCAAGACCATCACCCGGGCCGTTCACCTGATCATCGTCAGCCGCTACCTGGAACGCATCGCCGACCATGCGACCAACATTGCCGAAGGGGTCATCTTCATGGTCAAGGCGCTGGTCATCAAGCACCACGCGGACGAGATGAAGGAGAAAAAGGAATAGTTCACAATTGAAAAATCAGAAGTTGCGGGTTCCGGATTTTATTTTCCTCTTCGCCCGTCTTCATAACCGATGCACATGTTGTGCATGGCCCGATCGAAGAAGAGGATGATGCGGTTGTTCAGTTCCAGGGCCCGCAGAAGCTCAAAAGCGCTGTCCAGGAACCCCACGTGAAGGATGAAAAGCCAGAGATGGCGGCGGAACAGAATAAAAGAATAAATGAGCTCGGATAGCGGGAACCCCTCGCGAAAACGCTCCTGCCCGTATTTCCGGTAAAATTTGGCCGTTTCCTGTTTGGGGGTCGCCACATCCAGCCAGCGCCCGAGGTTCTTGTACATGGTCCGGGCTCGTTCGAAGAGATAGTCCTCGTTGAAGGAGTGGTAGAAAGGAGTGTTGGCATTGGTCCGCACGTCTTTCAGCCACTGCTTCGCCAAATCATCCGCATTTTTTTCAATCAGCTCCACCATTGATTGCGAGATCATGGTTTTCTCCTTTTCAGTTTATCAGCGGGTTGCCGAACACCTTGAACGCGGGGAGCACGCCGGGGCCCGACGCTTCGCGCTCCTACCGACGGGTGAAGAGCTTTTTCAAATTGCGGGCGAAGGGTTTCGGCACGATCCCTTTTTCGGTGATGATCGCCCGGATGTACCGATGGGGGGTCACGTCGAAAGCCGGGTTAAAGACCCGCACCCCCCGGGGGGCGACTCTTTTCCCGCCGGCAGTGGCGACTTCCTCGGCGCTCCGTACCTCGATCGGGATCTCCCTTCCCGTTTTCGTCTTTAAATCGATGGTGGAGAGGGGGGCGGCCACATAAAAGGGGAGGCGGTGGGCATGGCAGAGGACCGCCACGGAATAGGTCCCGATTTTGTTGGCCACATCGCCGTTGGCGGCGATGCGGTCCGCCCCGACGATCACCAAATCGATCTTCCCCCCCGCCATGAGCGAGCCCGCCATGCTGTCGGCAATCAAGGTACAGGGGATTTTTTCCTTCATCAACTCCCACGCCGTGAGGCGGGCGCCCTGAAGGAACGGCCGCGTCTCATCGACGTAGACCTGAACGGATTTCCCCGCCTCGAAAGCGGCCCGGATCACCCCCAGGGCGGTTCCATAGCCGGCGGTGGCCAAAGCGCCGGCGTTGCAATGGGTCAGGATCGCGGCCCCGTCCGGGATGAGGACCTGCCCCTGGCGCCCCATGGCCCGGTTCGCCTCGACGTCTTCCCTCAGGATTCGCATGGCTTCCCTTTCCAGCAGGCTGCGAATCTTTTCGACCGGCTCTCCCCGGTTTTGGGTTATCAAATCCCGGCAACGCTGGACGGCCCAGAGAAGGTTTACGGCCGTGGGCCGGGTGGCGACCAGCAGGCGGCCCACTTTTTCCATTTCTTTCCGGAAGGAAGAATAGTCACGGGTTTTAATTCTCCCCGCCCCCAGCACCATGGCGAACGCCGCGGCCACGCCGATGGCCGGGGCTCCCCGCACCATCAGGGTCCGAATCGCGGCGGCGACCTCACGGGGGGTGGAGCAGGGGACATAGATTTCCCGCAAAGGAAGTTGCGTTTGATCGAGGAGAAAGAGCTTCCCCTTTTTCCATTCGAGGGTTTTAATTTCCATGGCTGTAACGTAGCATAACGGCAGGGAAAGCGGCAATAGAAAAGCAAAGGGATAATGGGGAAAGGACAAGAGGGAAAGGGGAAGCGGGGAAAGGATTGGAAAAGGGTGGGGGTTTTTGATAAGATGGGAAAAACGACGGAGAGGGAACCGGAGATGAAAATGCCTCGGAATTGGAAAAGACAGCGATCTCTTTGGCGGTGGGGGGTTTTGTTTTCCCTCCTGCCGATGCTGTTCATCCTCCAGGGAAAAGGCGAGGGGGCGGAGATTGATTTTCGGGTGGGCTTCACGGTGCCCCTGACCGGGGCCTTCGGGAAGGACGGCGGACTGGTTAAGGACGCTTATGTTTTCTGGAAAGAAACAGTGAACAGCCGGGGGGGGATTGAAGTGCAGGGCAAGCGCTACCCTGTCGATCTCGTCTTCTATGACGATAAAAGCGAGCCTCAGACCAGCGCCAAATTGATGGAGAAGCTGATTACCGAGGACCGGGTGGACCTGCTGCTCGGGGGGTTCGGTTCGAGCCAGATCATGGCTGCCAGCGCGGTTTCCGAAAAATTCCGCTACCCCTTGACTTCCGGAGCGGCCAGCACCCTGAGGCTTTTCGACCGGGGGTTCAAATATTATTTCTCTCTGCTGGGCAAGGCGCCGGAGGAGGTCCGCGGGTGCGTGGAAATCCTGCCGACCCTTTCCCCAACTCCGAGGAGGGCGGCGATCATCGGGGCCAACGTTCCATTTTCCGCGGACGCGGCGGACGGTTTCAAGGCGTATGCCCAAAAGATCGGCTTGCCGGTTGTCCATTTCGAGCTCTTTCCCATGACGCTCGGCGACTATAATTCCCTGCTGAGCAAGGTGAAGGCGAAAAAGCCGGACGTTCTCCTGGTGGGGTCCCACTCCCTGGTCGCCATCCGCACGGTCAAAGCGCTGAAGGAGATCGATTTTTCCCCTTGGGGGGTTTTCTTCAGCTACGGGCCGACCGTGCCGGATTTCGTTGACTCTCTAGGAAAGGATGCCGAGTATATTTTCGCAGCCTCCGAGTGGACGCCCAACCTTCCCTACCGGGATGATTTTTTCGGGAGCGCCCGGGACTTTTACGGCCAGTACGTGAAGAGGTATAACCGCTCCCCGGATTTCGTTGAAGCGGCCAGTGTTGCCGGCGCCCTCATCCAGCAGCAGGCGGTTCGGGAATTGGGGCTGACGCCTCCGCTGAAAGACCCGGACCGGGAGAAAATCATGAAGTTTCTCTATTCCAAGCGGTTCGACAATTTCTACGGCCCGATCCGGTTCGCCGCCGACGGCGCCAACGAAATTCATCCCCCGCTGGTGGTGCAGATCCAGGCCGGGAGACCGGCCCATGTTTTTCCGCCGGATTTGGCGGAGGCAAAGCCCTGGTTTCCCATGAAACCATGGAAGACCCGGTGATCCGGAAAATATTCCCGCCATCCTCTTTTTCTTCATGGTTCTCTTTCTGCAGTCGCTGATCAACGGATTTCTCCTGGGGGGGATTTATGCCGCCTGCGCCGCCGGCTTCTCGCTCGCCTTCGGCGTCATGGGCATCGTGAATCTCAGCCACGGGGATTTCGTGATGCTCGGGGCCTTTGTCACCTACTGGCTCTTTGTGCTCCTCGGGTGGGACCCCTTTCTGACCCTGCCCATTACCCTGGCGCTTCTCTTTATCCTCGGCCTTTTTCTGCAGAAACTGGCTTTGAACCGAATCGCCGGCGCCCCGCCGATCATGTCCTATCTGCTTACTTTCGGTTTTCACCTGGTGATTTCCAGCCTGGCGCTTCGAGCCTGGACGGCCGATTACCGCACCCTCAATCCGACCTACGCCGGGCTGAACTTCAACCTCTGCGGGTTGGTTCTCCCGTACTCCCGCCTGGCCACTTTTTCCCTCGCCCTGGTTCTTATTTGCGGCCTGTATCTCTTCCTGTATCGGACGGAGATGGGGCGGGCCATCCGCGCCACGGCCCAGGACGGGGAAATGGCCCGCCTCCTGGGAATCCGGATTTTTAAAATTTACGCCGTGACCTTTGCCGTCTCCGCCGCCATCACCGGGGTGGCCGGCTCGCTCGTCGCCCAGACTTTTGTGGTCTACCCCCAAATGGGTTTACCGTTTACGGTGACGGCTTTCTGCGTCGTGGTTCTCGGGGGGCTGGGATACGTCCCGGGGACGCTCTTTGGCGGGTTGATTTTAGGCATCTTCGAATCTCTGGCCACAACCTACCTCACAGCCGGTCTCTCTCTGGTGCTGACTTTTCTGCTGCTCCTTATCATGCTGATCCTCCGCCCCGGGGGCGTGTTCGGAAAGGGAGCGCTGGAATGAAGGCGCTGAGCCCAAACAAAGGCCTCCCTGTTTTTCTTGTTTTCTTTCTTGCCTTGGCCGCCCTTCCGCTTCTGGGGGTGGAAGGGTACCGTCTCCGCCTGCTGACCCTGCTTTTTCTTTGGGTTTCCCTGGCCGGGTGCTGGAATTTCATGTCCGGCTACACGGGTTATATCGACTTCGGCCCGGTCGCCTATTTTGGAACGGGCGCTTATGCTACGGCCGTTTTGATGATCCGTTTCGACCTTCATTTCGCTTCCGCCCTGGCGCTTTCAGGATTGATTTGTGCGCCCCTGGCCGCCTTAGTGGGCGGGGCCACCCTGCGAATCCGCGGGGCCTATTTCGCCATCGCCACCTTTGCGGCGGCCGAAGCCCTGAAACAGGTCACCCTCGAAGGGGACCGGGTGGCCGGGTTTGAATTTTTCGGAGGGAGCCACGGCCTGACCCTCCCGGCGGCGCCGGATTCGGAATTCTTTTACTATCTTCTCCTCGGCTTCATGGTTTTGGTGATCGGGATTACCCATTTCCTCGAGAAAACCAAGTTCGGCTACGGCCTGAAGGCGATTCGCGAATCGGAGCAGGCCGCCGAACTCTCCGGGGTTCCCACCTTCAAGTTAAAAATGAGGGCCTATGTTTTGAGCTCGAGCCTGATCGGCTGCCTCGGGGGGATCGAAGCCTACTGGCTGACCTACATCATTCCGGACGATGTGTTCAACGTTATGCGCACTATTCAGATGGTCATCATGACTCTTCTCGGCGGCATGGGGACCGTATGGGGGCCCGTTATCGGGGCCGGTTTCCTCACCCTGGTGGGGGAATTCCTGGGGGCAAAATTTGTCTACGATTACCTGACGATCCTCGGGGTGGTGATCGTCGTGGTCATCCTGATTCTGCCGCGGGGGATCATGAGCCTGATGAAGGGCCGAAGAGGAGAAACGGTTTGAGCCTTCTCGAATGCCGCCAGGTGACAAAACGTTTTGGAGCGCTGGAGGCGGTTCGCCGCTTTTCCTTCTCCCTGGAAAAGGGTGAAATCCTGGGGCTCATCGGGCCCAACGGTTCGGGAAAGACCACCCTTTTCAACGTCCTCGTCGGGATCCATCGCCCCGACGAGGGGGAGGTGGTCTTCCGGGGGGAAAGCATTTCGGGCCTGGCGCCCCACCGGATCTGCCGGCGGGGAATGGCCAAGGCCTCCCAGACGATCCGGCCTTTTCAAGAGATGAGCGTCTTGGAGAATCTGCTGGTCCCCGGGATGTACGGGGGAAAACTCGGTTTAAAGCAAGCCCGGGAGCGGGCGGCAGCAGTCCTCAACCTGCTGGGCCTGGAGGATCGGGGGAGGGTCCCCTCCGGAAAAATCTCCCTGGCGGAGCGGCGGCAGCTCGAGCTGGGGCGGGTTCTCATGACCGGCGCCGAGCTTCTTCTCCTGGACGAAATCATGGCCGGGTTGAATCCTGCGGAAGTGGAACGGGCGCTCGGGCTTCTGGAGAAGATCCGGGGGGAAGGAAAGACGATCATTCTGGTGGAGCACGTCATGCAGGCGGTCATGAAAATCTCGGAGCGCCTTGTCGTTCTCAACCACGGGGAGAGGATTGCCGAGGGAAAGCCGGAAGAAGTGGCCCGGAACCCGGAAGTCATCCAGGCTTATCTGGGAAGGCCGTATGCTTGAGGTGGAAGGAATCCAGGTTTTTTACGGAGATGTGCCGGTCCTCCGGAATGTTTCCCTTTCGGTGGGCGAGGGGGAAATCGTCACCGTGATCGGGCCGAACGGCGCGGGCAAGACCAGCCTGCTCAAAACGATCGTCCGCCTTCTGCCGCTGGGCAAAAAAGGGAAGGGCGGGGGGAAAATATTTTACCTCGGGACGGACCTCGCCGCGCTGCCCCCGGAAGAGGTCATCCGCAAGGGAATCGCCATCGTTCCCGAGGGAGCCCGGGTTTTCTCCGACATGACCGTGGCCGACAACATGCATCTTGGCTCTTACATCGAGAGGGTGAAGACTGGGCGGCAGGAAACCCTCGAAGGGATCTTCAAGCTTTTTCCCCGCCTGAAAGAGCGATGGAAACAGAAGGCGGGGACGCTGAGCGGCGGCGAAAGACAGATGCTGGCCATCGGCCGGGCGCTCATGGCCCGCCCGGCGCTGCTCCTCCTGGACGAACCCTCTTTGGGGCTTCAGCCCCTGCTGGTTTCCCGGTTGTTTGAGGCCATCGCCGAAATCAACCGCCAGGGAACCTCTATCCTGTTAGTGGAGCAGAATGTCTACCGTTCCCTGGAAATCAGCAACCGCGCTTATGTTCTGGAAAACGGCCGGATTGTCCTGGAAGGCAAGACGGAAAGTCTTCTCGGCAATGACTACCTCAAAAAATCCTACCTGGCGATGTGAACGCGGAAAGGACGGCAAAATTCAGCCCTTCAAGGGCCTTGAAGGTATTTTAAATATCTCTTTATCCCTTCCTTTATGGATTCAAAACCGATTCGATCCAGCTCAATTTCCTTCGCCTCGATAATCACAAACTCTTGAATTTCCGGATTGGCCTTCAGGCGATCAAGGTTCGGGGTTTGCACCGCGAAGATCGCATCCGTCGTGAAATAGGTCACTCCCTGATAGGAATAAATATTGGGAAAAGATCCGAGGTATCGGAAATTTCGGATTTCCAGGTCCAGTTCTTCCCGAACCTCCCGCATCAACGCTTGCTCCAAGGATTCCCCATAATCCACGAAACCGCCCGGCAGATCATACCCCCCTTTTTTCGGCTCCTCGGCCCGCACGGTCAGGATGATACCTTTTCCCGTCTCGATGACGGCGGCGGCCGCTGCCGCGCAATTGTGGAAATAGACGAACCCGCAGCCATCGCAGCGCAGGGCATTTTTTCTGGGCTCAGATAAGGCGGTTTTCCCGCATTGCGGACAAAATTTGAAATTGGCGTAGCGGAGCAACTTCATTCTCCTTTAGGGAAGGGGCCCCTGGGAGTGGCGGAGCGGTCGCGGGGGAAAAGACCTTTTGCCCGCTATATCGGCAAGTTCGCGGCAGTGGGTGAACGCCCAATGGCCGACCATCCCGCATTTCTGGCCGCTCCAGCATCCTAAGCAGATTTCAGCACCATAGCAGGGGCAGGCATGGCAGGGGAGGTCTTGGAAGGCTTGATCCAACCGAGACAGGCAAACCTCGGGGGACTGGGCGGCGATCGAGCCCAGCCCGCCGGGGCTTTCGCAGCAAAGGGAGTAAACCCCTGCGGGATCAAAGGAAAGAAAGGGGGATTCAACGGGGCGACAACCGCGGATGGGTTCGTCCTGTTGAAAAAAGAGGTTCCGAAACATGCGGCCTTTGACCCTGGCGAACAAGCCCCGCACTTCGAGAGGCGAAGGCACCAGGAAGTGGACGGGGAAATCTCTAAGGGGAGCGCGGCCCATTGAACCGCTCGGCCCGGAAAGGGACCGGGGCGGAATGATCGTATCGAAAAAGAAACCGATTTTTTCTTTTCCGCCTTCGCACGTTCGATCTAATTCCTCGAGCCAGGGTTCGTAAAAAGTCATATTATGCCTGGAGATCACGGTGCGGAAGCGAACCCGGATCCCGGCCCGGAGGCATTCTCCAAGAAACCGAATGGCCCGGTCGTAGCTTTGGTCGCGGAGGAAATTGTGAATGGTTGGCGGCCCGTCCAGGCTGACCTCGAAAGAGAATCGCGGATCGGAAACCAGAGAAGCCGGCAGGCAGGAAAGAACGCCGCCTCCGGTTACGATCTTAACCCGGCGGGCATGTTGCAGGGCCGAGGCGAGGATTTGAGTCAGATCTCCCCTTGAGAACGGCTCCCCGCCTTCCAGGCTGATCGCTTCGATGGTTCGCAGCCTGGCCAAGGAGCCGATGATTTCCGCCCACTCCTCCGCACCCAACTCCCGAGCCCGTTTCTTTTCGACGGTGCAGTAACGGCAGGACAGGGGGCAGCGCGAGGTCAGGGCGAGATCGAGGGATATTCCTGCGGCAGAGGACTCTATTCCGAGACCGGCGCCGTAGGTCCCACCGGTGATAGGAAAACCCTTTTTGCTCACGCTCCCACTCCCACGGACCCGTTCATATTCCGTACGCCTTGTAGCAGGTCCGGCAGGATTCGGAAAGGGGAGGGGGCTCGACGTCTTCCTGGGGCGCGGAACCCCGGCTGGCGACGGCGTCGAAAATCGAGGCTGCATTTCTCCGGGCGCCGAGCCGGTCTTCGAAAACCTTGCGGAAGGATCGATAGTCTTCTTTATTCCAGATGGACGGGAGATCTTCGGCATTGATGTTCCCGAAGGTCTTCGGTTCCACCGTGTATTCCTTGTGCATGAAGATGCGGGGGATCTTTCCCTTTTTCGGCAGGCGGAGATACATGCAGGGGGCGATAAAACCGTCCACGGAAAAGAAAAGACTGTGGTGCGGCTCCGCCTCGCAGACCGGGATCTCCTCCGCTTTCAAGGCAGAACTGCGGACCGAAATTTTGCGCTCCTTTCCCAACCGGCGGATCTCTTCGAGGGCTTCCTGGAAAGCGGGCGTGGGCGACTCGTGGTAAAAGGTGCGAAGAATATTCCAGCGGTCTTCCGGGAGGTAGTCCAGGTTCTTGAGAATGACTTCATCGGCGCCCAATTTCGCGGCGGCGGGGATGGCCTGAGGGAGGCTGCTCATGTTCAGGCGGGTCATGAGAAATGACAAGTTTACCAGGGGCCTTCCGAGTTTCAGGCTCCTTTTCAGCCGGATAAGTTGCTGCACCTGCTCCAAAATTTGGCCGAGTTCGGGGCTCGTCCGCAAACCTTCTTCCGGGGCCGGCGGGATTTCCTCCAGGTTGACATTGAGGAACTCGACCTTTTCGTCCACCATCTGCCGGGATATTTCCGGGGTCAGATAAACCCCCTGGGTGTTCACCCCGACCCGGCATTCCGCTTGCCGGGCCATCCGCAGCATGGCTGGAAAATTCTCGTTTTCGAGGGGGTCCCCCCAACCCTGAAAGACCACCCATTTCGCCTGCGGAAAATTCCGGGCGATCTTCTCATAGGTTTCCAGGGCCATATTTTGAAAAAGCCATTTTTCGGCAAAGACGGCCCGGGGACAGATTTTGCAGTCAAGGGAAGAATAAGAGGAGACCTCGAGATGAAAGGTCTCAAAATCCCGACGGTCACGCTTAAAAATTTTCGATAGTCCGGATAACATAATGAAAGCCAAGAACGCCCAGGGCAGGGAGCACGAAGCAGGGAGTAACGAGCCGCCGAATTCAGTAGTCCGGTCGTTACCCCGTGCCCCATGCGCCGAGCTCCTGGCGGCTTTATCCCTGCGCCAGCAGGAACTTCACCTCTTTGTCGTCAAAGGAAAGAAATTCGCCGGTGATTCCGTCTCCGGCCTTGGAACCCAAAAAGAGAACGAGCTTGGCCGGTTCGTCAGGCGAATGCAAAAGCCCTTCCTCCTTGAGCCGGTCGAACATGTCGGTTCCGATCGCTTTCGCCCCCGCCTTGCGGATCTCTTCCTGCATCCGCGTATCCATGACGCCCGGGTGGATGGCGTTGACCTGAACGTTAAACTCCTTCAGCTCCCTCGAGAGCTGCTTGGTGAGATGGACCATCCCGGCCTTGGCCACCATGTAAGCGGTCAAATTGGGTCTCGGCGTCTGCGTCGTCGCGACATTGATGATTTTTCCGGCCCTCTTCTCGATCAGGGTGGGAATGACGGCTCTGGAGCAGAGAAAGGCCGTGGTCAAGTTCGCCCGCAGGGTCTCTTCCCATTCCGCCAGGGAAATTTTGTGGAGCGGGGCGATCGGCCCTCTGTATCCGGCGTTATTCACCAGGATGTCGACCGTGCCATAGGTTTCTAAGGTTTTCTGCACCAGGGCGTCGACCTGATTTTCATCGGCAACGTCGGCCGGAACCGCGAGCGCATTCTTCCGCAGAACTTTCAGCTCCTGGGCCACGTGCTCGATTTGATTCTGGCTGCGGGCGGTGACCACAACTTTGGCGCCTTCTTTTCCGAAAAGAAGAGCGACGGCCCGCCCCAACCCCCTCCCGCCCCCGGTGATGATCGCAACTTTATCCTGAAGTTTCATGAAAAACCCGCCCTTTTTTGTCCGAATAAGGGATATCGAGAATAAATTCTCTCTCTATAAATTTTAGCGGGTTCCCGGCCCATCTTCAATCTGAATATTCCGGGGGCCGGGATAACTATTGCCCACCGGGTCCCTCTCCGCAAGCCCTATAATCCGGCTTTTTTGGGTTCGTAAGGGGTCTTCAGGTATTCCCGGGCCGCAGCCTGGGCTATCCCCTCCGCGCCCTCGATATCGAGGGCCTTCTGGTAGTACTCCTCGGCCTTTTTCCGCTCCCTGCGGACATCGGCAATCATCCCGAGGCGGACGCAGCCCCAGGCCCGGGTGCGGGCGTTGTAGCGGGCCTGGTTTTGAATCACCTTCTGGAAATATTCCTGAGCCCGGGGATAGTCCCCTTTTTCAAAATAAATCCGGCCCAGGAGCTGCTGATGGCGGGGCCAAAGTTCCGGCCGGTAAGGAGCGGTGCCGGATTTGATTCCTCTCTCGATTTCAGCGGCCACCTGAAAGGCATCCCCCGATCGTTTCAAGTCGGCAAGGACGTTTCCTAGCCCAAAGGCAAAATTATAGTTATGGGGATATTTTTCTTTAAGCTCCCTGGCCAGGGGCAGGGCCATTTCCGGGTTCTTCTCGAAATTCAAATAAACCGAGGATAATTCGGCCTTGGCCAGATCTTTCAGCAGGTCCCCTTTCTGGGCGGCAATTGCCAATTCTTCGAGCCCCCGCTTGCGGTCCCCCGAAGTGATCAGCCAGGAGGAAATAAACCGGCTCAACGCCGGCAGATGATCCAGGTGAAAACGAAGGAGGCCCGTCGCGAAGCAGATATCGAAATTCTGAGGATCCTCCTCCCTGGCGCTTTCCAGGAAATCCCACACATTACTTGTTTCCTGAGCCATGGCGAGAAACCGCCTCTGGGTGATGTACCACCGGATCCGGGTAATTTTAGCCAGGGCCATGGCGAAACAAGCCTGTCCATCCCCGGGGTCCCTGGCGACTCGTTTCTCGCCCCTGGCAACGGCTTCGGCCGCGTACTTCAGCATGTCCTCCTGCCGCCGCTCCCTTTCCCGGTCTTCGAAACTCGTTTCCAGGAAAAAAAGATTCGCCATCGCCAGATAAGCGTAGCCGATGGGACGCTCCCGGTCGAGCTCAATCCCCTGGAGAAGGGCGGCGACACCGCCTTTCTCATCCATATCGAAGATTCTTTCGATGCCCTGTTTGAAGAAGGGGCGAATCTGGGAGTCCGCTGAAAGTTCCGCCCGGGTCGCCGCCGGTTCGAAGGCCGGGGCGACCAGGAAAAGAAATGCCAAAGGGAAAATTAAAGTGCGGAAGAAACGCCTTTTCATAGCGGTTTCATCCTCTTGCCAAGAAAAAGAGAGATGAGAAAGGCGACGGACAAGGAAGCCAGACAAAGCCCGAAGGCGTTCTGGTAAGCTTGGATGGGGAAGCCGGACCCGGTTTTCCCGACCCGGTCCATGAGATAACCGGTGGCCGGCTGAAAGATCGCCACGCCGAGAAACGGAAAGGGGTTGACCAACCCCATGACGGTTCCGAGCCTTTCCGGCGCGGAGACTTCGCGGACGATAGCCCAGAAAATTGAAAGGGCTCCGGCAAAGGCAGCGCCCATGATGAACAGCATCGCGCCGAGGGAACGGGGGCCCAGGAAGGCACTCCCGAAAACAATCCCCCCCCAGATGACCACCTGGAGGCCGATTAAGACGGAGAGCAGGCCTCTCTTTCTCCGGGAAAAAGGTCTGTCGGCGAGATAACTTAACCCCGGACCTCCGATAATGACCCCGACGGCGATGAGCATGAGCAGGTTGCTCGCTTCCAGTTTGTCATAGCCGAAAATGTCGATCAAGAAGGGATAACCCCACAGGCCCTGAAAAGTTTGAAGTGCGCCGGCATAAGTAAAGAATAGGGCCGCCAGCGTCCAAAAGAAAGGGTTTTTGAACGTAAGAAGAAAAAATCCCCCGCGGGGCATTTCCCTGAAGCCCCCGGCCGTCTTCGGGGCATCTCCGGGGGGAAAATCGCGAATGCAGGTCCAGGACAGGAAAGTGAGGACGATCGCCACCCCGGCGACAAAAAAGAAAGAAACCCTCCAGCCGATCTGCTGAATGATCCAGGCAAAAGGGGTGGCGGCGGTGATTGCGGCGATGTTGCCGGTGACCAGAAGAATGCCGTTCATCTGGGCGAAGGCCCGGGGGCCGAACCAGGGCAGAAGGGCTTTCAGGGCCGGAACGAAGACTCCGGCCGCGCCGAGGCCGATCAGGCCTCGGCCCAGGGCGGCCATCGAGAGGGTGGAGGCCAGGCCGAAGAGAAGGGCGCCCAGCGAGCCTATGGCCGTGGAGAAGGTTACGACTTTCCGGGGCCCCCAGCGGTCGGTGAGGTAGCCGACGAGGGGCTGGATCAGGGCATACGGGTAAAAGTAAGCTGCGGACATGCCCCCTAGGCTTGCGGCGGAAGCGGAAAATTCCTCCAGCAGATAAGGGGCGAGAACGGCCGTGGAGGTTCGGTGAAAATAGACGAAAAAATAGACGGCGTTGAGGATGATAAGAATCAGCCAGCGCTGCGGAAGAGAAAACAAGGCAAGTTATCTCCAAACAACGAATCATGACGCCTGGCGCGGAGTGCAAAGCGCAGAGCGACGATTTCTATCCAAGCAGTTTTTTCTTCAGGAGCTCGTTGACCAGCTGCGGATTGGCTTTCCCCTGGGTCGCTTTCATCACCTGGCCGACAAAAAAACCGAAGACCTTTTCCCTTCCTTTTCGGTACTCTTCCGCTTCCTTGGGGTACTGGGCCAGGATTTCAGCCACTGCTCTTTCGATGGCGGAGGCGTCGGTAACCTGGATCCAGCCCTTTTCTTTCACAATTTCCCCGGCCTTTTTCCCGGTGCGGTACATCTCCTCGAAGACGCTCTTGGCGATCTTACCGCTGATCATCCCTTCGTCGATCAGCTTGAGCATCTGCGCCAGGTTTGAAGCCGGGACCGGGCACTCTTCGATCTCCCGCTCGTCCCGTTTGAGCTCGCGCAGGAGCTCGGACATGATCCAGTTGCTGACGATTTTGGGTTTGGCGTATCCCTGAAGGCAGGCCTCGTAATAATTCGCCAGGGGCTTCGAGGAAGTCAGGACCTCGGCGTCGTACTCGGGGATCCCGTACTCCCGGACGAAACGTTCTTTTTTCGCCTCGGGAAGCTCGGGGAGATGGGCTTTGACGGCGGCGATCCATTCCGGTTCCACCACGACCGCGACCAGATCCGGGTCTGGAAAATAACGGTAGTCGTGCGCCTCTTCCTTCCCCCGCATGGCGGAGGTGACCCCCCGGGCTGCGTCCCAGAGGCGGGTCTCTTGGACGATGCGGTCCCCCTGATCGATAAGGGCCGTCTGCCTGCGGATTTCGTAGTCCAGGGCGCGCTGGACATTGCGGAAGGAGTTCATGTTTTTGAGTTCGGTTTTCACGCCCAGAGTCTTCTGACCTCTGGGGCGCAGGGAAATGTTGGCATCGCAGCGGAAGCTTCCCTCCTCCATGTTCCCGTCGCAGATGTCCAGGAACATGAGGATGGCCCGCAGCTTTCGCAGGTAGGCGGCTGCTTCCTCGGG
>Ga0102851_10000466_pt1 | contig 20414 bp, 15 predicted proteins | sample Mud3Dept3metaG_FD_79558 | JGI IMG/M metagenome (GOLD analysis project Ga0102851, IMG submission 79558) | Freshwater wetland microbial communities from Ohio, USA, analyzing the effect of biotic and abiotic controls - Mud 3 Core 4 Depth 3... | ecosystem: Environmental > Aquatic > Freshwater >... | reverse complement strand
GGATCTCATTAATTTTATTAGTTATTTCTTTGTATCGCGCGTCATTAACAGAATCAATAATATTTTGTGTAGTTACCTTTTCCTTGTTTTTTTCTTTTAATGAGATATTTGTTTTTTGTAAATCAAAAAGAAGTTTAATTGTTTCGTCAATAATAAATATTAAAGAATCTATTTCTGCATCTAAAGTGTAAAAGCCACTTTCTACTTCTTTAATTCTTTCATTAAAAATTAGTTTCGTTAACTCATTACCTTCAGCAAGTCTTTCAACTTTACCTTGGCTAACAAATTCAATTTCGTTTGTGCCAGAAACTGCTACTAAAGTATTTGAATCAGATTCAATGTCATATTTTCTATCATCAATAATTAAATTATTATCCCTAAAGAAATCTGTTTTTTCACCAAGTCTTTCACCAAGTAAGTTAATGATTGTGCTTTTGCCTGTACCTCGTCCACCAATTAAACAAGTGAAATACGGACTAAAAAAAATATCGTTTCTCAATTGATTTAAACAAAACTCTTGCTTGTCATTGGAATTATTCCTTTTAATAAAAGTATTTGAAGGGAAATTGAATTTTATGCTTTCAATTTTTCTAATCGGTTCTCGAGGTTTCTCTTCTGATATTTTAACTCTGTAGTTTGGCTCATATAAAATTTGCTTAAGACCTTCAAATGTCGGGTCTGCCTTTATCCAAGTAAAGCAATTTCCTATTCTATCCTTATCGGTTTCTGTTGATAAATAGTGGGCATCGCTACAATCTAATAGTAAATCATTTACTCCTTGATTTGTTAATTGTAATTTTGCTTTTTCAAAGTCCACAACCGATTTTGAAGCCGTGAAAACAATATGAGCTCTATTGATTATTGATTTTTTTGTTGCAATTGAAGCATCAGTCCATTTTAACTCTCCCCATTCGGTTTTTCCAATAGCAATTAAATACTTTCCTTTAAAACAATCTTTATTAAGTGATTTAAAAATCTCTTCTTCCTTTACATTAAGGTTATTGAAACCTTCGGTTAAATCCGATCCATATTTATTAAGTTCTGTTGATGGAACATTAGCTTTTATTTGTTTACCAAGTTCTTCAACACTTTGAGGTGTAATTGCTCTTGTCCATGGTTCTCCACTTTCTAAATAATAGCTTTGTTCAAGAGTGTTTAAAAATTGACTTTGTATTGTTTCTAATGGGACTTCATCAGAGAAGATTACATGTAGATTTATTCTTTTCAGTTGTTCAAAATTTATTCCTGCAAATTTTTCAATTCTAAATTCAACAACAGGTAATAATTTTAAATTCGGAAGTCTAGAATTTTCAATTTGTTCTTTTTTAAGTTTTGCATAACCATCTAGAAAGAGGTAATCATTTACTCCGATAACGGCAAAATCTTCTGATAGATTCTCTAAATCATTTATATATTTTTCCCATGTTGGATCGTCATTATTGCCAAATCGTTGATAGATTGAAGAAGGGGTGTGTACATGTAAGTCCCATTTTTTCCATTCTGAACCTTTATCTACTTGTTTTTTATTTGCCATTTTTAAACTTCTTTTTGTATTGAGATTTCAAGCGATTACTCTTCGATTTCAATTGTTCCATCGTAATTTTCTCTAATTATTTTTTTAATTATATCAAAATCCATGGAAGTTACATTTGGACCTTTTGAAACCTTTTTAAGCTTAAAACTCGCAAGTCGAGATTCAAAAGGTAAAACAATATAAGAGACGTCCTCTTTGAAAATAATTGGTTCATAGTCCCACGCATAATAATCATCTGAGGTTCTTTTTACTAAGAATCTATATTCTTTTTCATTATTAAATTTACCGTGAATATAAAATGCACCAATCTTCGAAATATTAGTAAAATTAAAAACGTATTGATACTTATCTTCTATTGTTTGCGTTAAATCCGATAGTAATTTTATTTGACTTGGATTGTTTTTGTCTGAATAATATACTTCTCTAAAATCAGGTATTTTACTATCGATTTCAAAAGTTAATTTTATACCTGTCCCAAAATAGCCAAAATAATTCCATAATTCAGGAGAGGAATTTGTTTCAGAAGTTAAACACAGTGAAAACTGCTCCGCCATTAATGATTTATAGTCGGTTTTAATTCCAAAAGTATCTGATAAATCCCTATAACCAGTTATATTATGTTCTTCATAAAACAGTCTAAATTCGTCGTCATCAAAATTCTTAATCAAATTAAAAATCCAAAACTCTTTATTTTTCAAAATACTACATGCCCCATTGAATGTTGTATAATGCGAATAACGATCGAGTGAAGGTGTGGGATATATTGCATTAAAAATTATTTCTGAAAGCTTTTTGTCCTCAATATTACCTATGTTGCCAATAAAATCAGCGTAAAATTTAATTTGAGTTTTGTTAATTGTTTCATTTATGTTGTTTCTAGAAAAAACTTCATTAACCAAGTCAACCAATTCTTCAAGATTTTGTTTATTATTTAGGTCTGCTATTCGCTGTTGTTCATCATAACGAAGCATGCTATCAATTTTGTCCTTAATTGAATTAATTTGTTCTGGTGTTAGTTCATCCATAGGTTTTAATTATTGATTGTGAGTTTCAGCTAGCATTGAGCATAACTCATTTATACCCGAAACAAACTTTCGCCAATCTACCTATTTTTAACCGGCTTGGCGATACAAAGCTTCGCATATTCATTAAAATTAAATCTACACATTTATCTCACGCTAAACCTTATTCATATTAACCAGAAAATATTCCGCTGCGCGAACTTGTTTTTTATTTTCTGAAACTAAAAATACACCGATAGAAATCTAAACACGTACGCCAATTACACAAACATCATCAACCTGCTCCAACTTACCCTTCCAGGAAATAAACGTTTCTTTAATCGCTGCTCTCTGATCAGACATTGATTCATTTTTATGTTTCAATAAAACTTCTTTGAGTAATTTACTTTTTAATTTTTTTCCATCGGGTCCGCCAAATTGATCAACGAATCCATCTGTAAAAAGATAGATGCATGTTCCTTTTTTTAGTTGAATTTTATTGTTTATGAAAGGTGTCATGTTGCGCGAATAACCGATTGCCTGTTTATCCGGTTTCACTTCTAAACCTTCATTCTTTTCGCCAAAAGGAATTGTCTGACATGTTGCATCTAACGTTGCATCACCAATTACAAAAAAGGAATTATTTGCGCCGGCCCATTCTGCATCTAACGTTTTTAAATTAATCCGGATTAGTGAAATATCCATTCCGTCGCGGTTTTCCCCTTCGCGACCGGACTGACCTAATTCGGAAATAATTTTTGTTCGTAATCCATTTAGAATTTCGTTTGGAGATAAACATTCAACCCCGGCAGTTATCTCATTTAAAAAAGCGGTACCAAGCATTGTTAAAAGTGCACCAGGAACCCCGTGCCCGGTGCAATCAACAGCTCCCAAATACATAAAATCATTCTTTTCAATTTCCCAATAAAAATCACCGCTGACAATATCTTTTGGTTTGAAATAAATAAAATGCTCAGGTAAATTTACGCTCTCATGTCTTTCTGATTTCAACATGGCTTGCTGAATCTGTTTCGCATAATTAATACTATCGGTAATTTCTTTATTTTTAATATCTACTAATTCTTTCTGTTCGCTAATGATAGTATTTTGTTTTTTTGAATCCCGCAAGCGCGAATAAATTAAAAACACAAAAAGCAAAATGACAATTACTCCACCAATCAACATAATATTCTGCATTCCTTTTCGCTCAATTTCTTTTTGTTGAATCAGGTCATTTTTATTGAGTAATTCAATTTTCTTTTCGTCTTCTACTTTGTTATACTTTGCCTGCATTTCGGCCATGTCTTTTTCATTTTGATCGTTGCGCAAACTATCTTTAATTTCATCATGTAATTTGAGATATTTTAATGCTTCGCCGGGTTGATTTTTTTTCTCAAAAATTTCTGATAAATATTTGTAAGCATCTTTTTCTAAAGCAACAAATCCAAATGTTTTTGCTAATCCTTCTGCTTCCTTAATATAGTAATAGGCGCTGTCAATTTTTTCCGTTTTTAAATAAAGTCCTCCTACCGCATTCAGCGAATGAATAATTGTTGCGACATTATTTCCTTTACGTTTTATTTTAAGTGCTTCTATCAATTCAGGAAGTGCCAGATGATAATCTCCTTGTTCGGTATGAACAGTTCCAATTCCTGTTAATACAATTGCTTTGGACGCTTCATCATTGCTTGCAACAGCTAATGAATAAGCTTTATTAAAATATTCCATCGCTTTACCTTTCTTATCCATTGTATTGTACACGCCGGCCATATTATTCAGCGCATAAATCGCACCGGTTGTATCACCTGTTTCAATAAATGTTCCGGCTGTGGATTCAAAATATTCTAACGTCTTTTCATAATTTTCCTGGTTATAATAAAGTATGCCGATGTTATTATTGATCCGCGCAATTCTATTCAGATCATTGTATTTTTTGGCAAAATCAAGCGATCTTAAAAATAACGGAAGTGCCGTTGAATATTCACCTTTGGTATTGTAAATATTTCCAAGTTGATTTAATGAAACGCAAAGCAGCGTATCATCTTTTATTTCTTTTGCTAATTCAAATGCGCGGCTGGTAAACACAAGGGCGCTGTCAGGATAAATTTTCATGTAATAATTTCCGACTGCCATGAGTGTATTGGCTTGCTGTTTTTTGGTTGTTCCCTTAAGAGAACTCAGCATTGAATCTACCGGATTTGTTGATTGAGAATATGCCGAAAGAGAAAAAAAGAAAATCAAGAAAACACCTACCTTTCGATTCAACCTGAAAAGATTTATTAAGCTGGAAAGGTTCGAAGAAAAATTACGGCAACGACAATGCATCAAATAGGTTATAATGAATATTAGATAAAGATAACATAATTGATTATTGATTTTACGTAGCTGGTTTTTCAGTGTGTTTTTTAAACTTCATAACTGAAGGGCTTTTTTTGATACGATTTCACAAATTCAAATTGACCTGGTAACTGACTAATCACATTTTTTATTTTTTTTAATCGCGATTGAAAGAATGACTGGCTAGTCAGACACATTTTTTTTTCACCAATCAAAATAAAAAAAAACAAAACAATTATCATTTCTTCAGCTAACATCCATCAGCCATTCAATTAACACAAGTTCTAATTTTGACAATTATAAATAAATCAAGCATCGATGAAAATAAAATTTCTTGGAGGCGCGGGTACTGTAACAGGTTCAAAAACGCTTATCGAACACAACGGAAAACGAATATTAATTGACTGCGGACTTTTCCAGGGTTTAAAAGAATTACGTTTATTAAATCGCGAAAAATTTCCGGTAGAACCCTCTTCCATTGATGCTTTAATTCTGACTCATGCCCATCTTGATCATTGCGGATACATTCCGCTATTTGTAAAAAACGGATTTAAAGGCCCTATTCACTGCACTGTTCCAACTGTGGAATTAACAGAAATAATTTTACAGGACAGTGCAAAAATTCAGGTTGAAGATGCTGACCGGGCCAACTCGCATCATTATGCAAATCGCGCAAAAGACGAACCCCTTTATAGACCCGAGGACGTTGAAGTTGCAATGAAACTTTTTGTTCATCACAAGTATAGCGAATGGGTAATTATAAATAATGACATGAAATTTCAATTGTTGAATGCCGGACATATTTTAGGTTCTGCCATGGTTGATTTAAAAGTTGACAATAAAAAATTCCTTTTCACCGGTGATATTGGCCGGTCGAATCCCATGTTGCTTTACCCTCCAAAAAAAGTTGACCAGGCAGATTACCTGGTCATTGAAACTACGTATGGCGATCGTACGCATGCAGTCGACAATGTAAAAGAAGAATTGCTCCGGATAATTAATGAAACCATAGATCGTGACGGTATCCTGATGATTCCCTCTTTTGCAGTTGAAAGAACCCAGGAAATTATTTATGTTCTTTACCAATTAAAACTGGAAGGACGATTACCAAATATACCGCTGTATCTCGATTCTCCAATGGGAATCAACTCTACAGCCGTTTATGACAGGTATCCAACGTGGCAGGATTTGCCAAAAACTCACGTCGATGAAATGTACGATGTGATCCATTTTATTGCTGATTACGAAACTTCGCGTGCAATCTGCGCTGATAAAAAACCAAAAATTGTCGTAGCTGGTAGCGGAATGCTGGAAGGCGGAAGAATTTTACATTACCTGAATAATCACATTGAAAATAAAAATAATACACTTTTATTTATGGGATTCCAGGCAATGGGAACAAGGGGCCGGGCCATATTACACGGTGAGAAAGAAATTAAATTTTTTGGTGAATACCGGCAGGTAAATTGTCATATTGAATCTATTACTTCCATGTCAGCTCACGCCGATCAACCGGAAATGATTGAATGGATGAAAAACTTTATAACTGCGCCTGAAAAAATATTTTTGAATCACGGCGAACCGCATCAGAGCGATGCTTTCAGGGTAAAAATAAAAACTGTGTTTAAATGGGAATGTACAATTCCGCAATTGAATTCGGAATATGAATTGGATCAGAAACCTGAGCAGAATAGCCAGGCGCAATTATCTGAAACATTAAAATCGAATGAAATAGGATAATTTTTTCGCACAGATTAAAACTCACATGGCAAACGGATTATTTGAAATCCGCGCTAATCCGCGTTTTTTTATCCACAAAAATCTGCCCGAATGGACCACAATGTGGCGGGCAATAATCTATTTCTTAGCTTCGCTCCTTAATTTATAAGGAACAAACTATGAAAGCAATACTATCAATCGGACTTCTTGTAATGTCTAACTTATTTATGACATTGGCCTGGTACGGGCATTTAAAATTTCACGAAATGAAATGGTTTAAACAATTAGGAATTGTTGCCATTATTTTTGTGAGTTGGGGAATTGCGTTGTTTGAATATTGTTTCCAGGTTCCGGCTAATAGAATTGGTTATTCGGGAAACGGCGGACCGTTTTCGTTAATGCAATTAAAAGTTATCCAGGAAGTGATTACACTTGTTGTATTTACAGTGTTTACATTGGTTGTATTTAAAACAGAAGTATTTAAGTGGAATCATGCTATCGGATTTATTTTCCTGATTCTCGCAGTTTACTTTATCTTTAAAAAATAATTAAACATTATCGATGAAAAAGTTATTTTATTTTGGCATTATTCTGTTAGCTCTATTTGAGATTCTCAATGTTTATTTTATTATGCCCATGCCGGGCAGCCAGGAAATAAACACGATTGAAGTTGCTTATTTTCTTTATTCCACAAGGTGGGTTTTCAGAATTTTGTTTTCATTGATGATTATTTATGGATTTGCGAAAACCCGCGGAGATGGCCGCAGCTGGAGACGAATTCTTGCCTCGCTGCCAACTATAGCAATTGTTTATCTTTTCAATTTTGTTATGGTTGCAGACAAAATGTTTTTGCAGCCGGATCAATTGATTTTAAAAAACAGTTCAGAAAATTCAATTGAATTGGATCGGTTAATTATTGGAATAACAAACAACGGTGAGGCAAAAGCATACCCGGTAGAATTTCTCACTTATCATCACCAGGTCCAGGACAGCATCGGCGGAAAACTGGTAATAGTAACCTATTGCAGCGTATGCAGAACAGGTCGCGTTTATGAACCGATGGTTGATGGAAAAATTGAAAAATTCAGACTTGTCGGAATGGATCATTTTAATGCAATGTTTGAGGATAAAACAACAAAAAGCTGGTGGCGACAATCAACCGGTGAAGCAATAACCGGCGAAATGAAAGGAAAATTTTTACCTGAATTTACATCAGTCCAAATGACCTTAGCACAGTGGTTAAAACTCTATCCAAACAGTTTAATTATGCAACCGGATCCTGCATCGGAAAAATTTTATGACAAAGAAGCAACGTTTGAAAAAGGTTCAAAATCCGGCGGACTTACCGGAACAGATAAGGAATCATGGCAACCAAAATCATGGGTAATTGGCATTCAGATTGGAACAGAAACAAAAGCTTATGATTGGAACAGGTTGACAAAAGATCGCATTATCAATGACAGCCTGGCAAAAACACAAATTGTAATTGCACTGGCTGACGATGGTACAAGTTTTGTGGCTTATAAAAGACCTTCAGATGAAATAATGACCATCAAAAATGATACACTTTATTCCGGCCACATTAAATATAATTTTGCAGGTGAAAATCTGACTGATAGATCAGGTCCTTTAAAACGAATTATGGCTTACCAGGAATTCTGGCACAGTTGGAAAACATTTCACCCCAATACAGAAATTTTTGAATAATAAGTTTCCATGAAAAAAGGAAAAAAGAGAATCGCAAAGGCAATTGGATCATTAAAACTTGAGCACAAAACTGATAAAGTTGTGCCGGTTAAAAAATTTGCACTTCGGCTTGTTAAATTTGCTTCTTTTGCACTAATTCTGATTTTGATTTCTGTTGCAATAGGAACTTTTGGTTATCACTATATCGCAAAATTAAGCTGGCTCGATAGTTTTCACATGGCATGCATGATACTAACAGGCATGGGCCCGACAAATATTATGGAAACAAACGGAGCTAAACTTTTTTCATCATTTTATGCTCTCTATAGCGGCATAGCTTTTTTAAGTATAACAGCAGTATTTTTTGCGCCGGTCATTCACAGGGTTTTGCATATTTTGCATTTGGAATCTGATGAGGAATAAACAAATCTCATTCTTCCATAACCGTACTCTAAAACTCCGTGAACCTCTATGGTCTCTATGTCTCCGTGGTAAAAAAACACAAGGTGAAAAATAAATTGCTTCGAAGATAACAAGAGTAAGAAGTCAGCCTGCGTTGAAGCTACGGTTGATAAAAAACACAGAGAAAAAATATTTTAAAAAATTTAACTTCTCTTACCTTTACTCCCGGGTTAAAAAAAAATCAATATTCCCATAATCCCTATATTTGCATCGGATTTAAAAAGATAATTAATGGAATTGTTTGATAAATATGATGTTCAGATTTTTGAAACACTTATACTGCTGGCAATTTTAATTGTTGTAAACTTCATTATTCGAAAATGGAGTTCGCGAATAGCAAAGAAATTTCATTTGGGATTAGAGAGACGAAAAATTACCTTAAAAGTAATTTCTCTGCTTTTTATGTTGCTTGGCGTTATATCACTAACCGGAATCTGGGGACTTGATCAAAAAGAACTTTTCGTGTTTTTCACTTCAACAGTTACCGTTTTAGGAGTTGGTTTTTTTGCAACATGGTCAATTCTCAGCAATATAACTTCCGGAATTCTTTTATTTTTTAATCACCCGCTGCACATCGGTGACAACATAAAAATTTTAGACAAAGAAATGCCCGTTGAAGGAACTCTTAAAGATATTTCGATGTTCTTCATGCACATTGAAACTGTGGATGGACAAACGATTACTATTCCAAATTCGGTTGTAACTCAAAAAATTATTTCTATCAGTCAGAATAATAATACCAAAGATCAGATCGGAAAAGATTTTCAAAATAAATTGAAGATTAAAAAAGGAAATTCGTTAGAGGAAAAAGTTGAGCGTGATATTGAGGAGGCTATTTAAGAGTTTATAAAAATTTACTTTACAGGCTGCCTGATTGTTCCCAATTTGTCCAATGAGTATTTGGAATTAATGTTGGCTTATAAAGTGATATATCGCGTGTTGATATTACTCTCACTAATAGCTGCCATGTTTCATAAGAACTTGGTCGGTTATCATTCAGTTGCTCTTTATTCCATTCGTCATTTCTATTTTCTTGTTGTCTGAAAGATGCAGCAAATGTTTCAAAATCCATTCCGTCTACACCCGTTAAGTTTTTATTGAACTCATAAGTTTGACGAAGATGCTCATCTGAAATTGCCGGGTGTAGTTGCAACTCAAAATCTCTGTGATACCATTGATCAAGAACTAAAATCTTTTGCAAATCAGTTGGAATTGATTTGTAAAGTTCCTCATCTGATGCCCTGAATAAATCTCTGTTTTGAATTATTAAAAGTCGTGCGGCTTCTTCCCAACGTATTTCATTTGGTTCAAATTGATTTAGAATTATTCCAGCTCTATCATATTCAGTTATATCATGACTTAATTTTACATGTTCTCCACGAACCAAAATGAATTCGGCGTTCTCGTTTAATCCTTCACTATCATTTGTTGCATTTTGAAATGAGTTTTTGTCAATTAAATGAACGTGATAATAATTTGTCTTCTGGTTGTTATACTCGTCGAGATTTGTCAAACAGTTTCCGTAATATGAAACTTCTAGCACAATAGTTCCCATTCTTGGATTATAACCAAGTCTTTCTGCCGCAATTGCCCACTGGTCATTTTCACCACGAAAAATATTTAGACGACAATCTATGAGAAAAGAGTATACATCTCCAAGCCAAATGAAGGTATTGTAAGTGCCGTCTTTGGACCGGTCTAAAAGATCAAGTATATTTTGTTCTTGAGTTGTCATTATTCTTTTTTTGCCTCAAAAGTGAACATGTGGAAATTCTTTTGTGAATAGGTAAATAAAAATTCCAGCGAATACATTTGAAATTATATTCGCAAGAGTTGTACCCATTAGTACTTTTTTGAATCCGCATTTGCTTAAAAATAAATAGTTACTGAAAGTTTCAATTATTATCGAGATAATTGCGCAAACAATTAGGAGCATTATAAGATGCATTGAATTCGAAATAGCACTATCAAATAGAACACGACCAATTAAAAAGCTTAAGAGATTTGATAATATTACGGCAAAATAAATTCGAGAGTCGGATTTTAATTCTAAAATTTTCTTCAGCAAATAAATTTCGATAATGATTACGAACGCCGCAATTATTAAACCGTAAGGAATAGCTATAAGAAGTGAAAAATCTGCATTCAGAAGGAACATAAAGTAAAAAGCAAATTTGATTATTGATTTTTTTTATTTTGGTTAACGCTTGGCTAAATGTAGTTGCGACTGGCGCTCGATTAAAGGTACTAAATTGATGTTAACCGACAAGCCAAACAAACAAATTTTTAATTTGTTTTTAATTTAAAATTTTTTGTTTGGCGCAGGTAATTGAAATTTAAACAGAGAGAAGTCGCACGCCAGCGCAATTACATTTTAGACTTTGTTATGCACCGTTTAGTGACCAATTATTAGATCACCTTTTATTTCATGTCCAATTATTTCTCCGTCTTTATCAAAACGTAGAAGTTCGATTTTACCAGAATCGTGAATAAAGTATTTTGTCGTGTCGCAACAAGAAACATGGTCACTACTGAGTTCGTATAGAGCATTTTCGTCCGTTGATGTGGGCATAATAGGTATGTAAACTGAATCTATTAAAGTTACAATTCTAGTTTTTTCAATTTTAATATTCGGTCGACCAACAAGCCAAAGTTCACCTCCAAGGAGAAGTGAGTCAAGTGTTTCTTCGGCAGAGTTTTTTGTTACTAAAAAAAGAATTTTTTTCTTCAAATGGTGTTTGGTATAACCAAGAAGAATATGAATGGATTCATCTTTAGTTCGAGTTTCAAAAATATATTCGGAATTGTTCTTTAAGTCAAAATTAGCCGTGAATTCGTCCTGTAATTCCCCTGTTGTTATTTCTATAAGTTGCTCTGATATTGCAATCGGCTTATTTTGTTCTGATGTCATAAGCACGTCATCATTCTCAGTCGAGTTACAGCTGATGGTAGTTAACAAAATCAGATAATGACTTTTCAATTTTTTTTATTTTGAATGGTGCATAACAAATTAGTATCTGTATCCCTGCACCAAAAATACCCCTACCTATTAGTCTTCCACGCCGAGTAATGCTGATCCAAATAAACAGGCTCAGCATCATTTTTTAATTTCTTAAAAATTTCGTAAGCACCGGCTGCAATTCCAGGAGTGATTTGTTTGCGGAGATATTCCGGTTTGAAATGTTCTTTTACAAAATTGATGGTGAAATTTCCGTTTCGGAATTCTTCGTGATCTATTGCAAAACGGCAGAATCCGAGTGTTGTTGCGAAACCATAAATTTCGTATTCGTCAATTGCTTTTATGGTTTTTTCTATGGCGTCATTTCTATCTTTTCCGTGAACGATTAATTTGGCAATCATTGGATCGTATGACAATGGAATTTTCATTCCTTCAACGTAACCATCATCAACTCTTACGCCTAATCCATTTGGTTTTCTGTAGCGAACCATTGTTCCAAGATCTGGTAAAAAATCGTTTTCAGGATCTTCTGCGTAAACACGAATTTCAATTGCGTGACCTTCTAATTTTACTTCTGCTTGTGTGTATGAAAGTTTTTCGCCTCTTGCTACTTTAATTTGTTCTTCTACTAAATCTAAACCTGTTATCATTTCGGTCACCGGATGTTCAACCTGGAGACGTGTATTCATTTCAAGAAAATAAAAATTTTTGTCTTTGTCTAAAAGAAATTCAACTGTACCTACTCCTTCATAATTACAAGATCTGGCAACATTTACGGCAGCCTCACCCATTTTTTTTCTCAATGCAGAATCGACCACAGGAGACGGCGCTTCCTCTACAACTTTTTGATGACGACGTTGAATTGAACATTCGCGTTCGTTCAAATAAATTACGTTGTTGTGTTGATCTGCGATGATTTGAATTTCGATGTGTTTTGGTTGCTGAACAAATTTTTCAATAAATACGGCACCATTTCCGAAAGATGAAATTGCTTCAGAAACTGCGCGATCAAATTGTTCTTTGAATTCTGATTCTTTTTCTACAACACGCATTCCCTTACCACCACCACCGGCTGAAGCTTTTATTAAAACAGGATAACCGATTCCGTTCGCGATTTTTTTTCCTTCGTTTGCATCTACGAGAGCCTCATCTGTTCCGGGAACCATTGGAACATCAAAAGCTTTTACTGCTTGTTTCGCGTCGAGTTTATCACCCATTACTTTTATCGCTTCAAGTGTTGGTCCGATAAATTTTATTCCTGCTTCAGAAACTTTTTGCGCAAATTTTGCATTCTCAGATAAAAATCCATAACCGGGATGAATGCCCTGCGTTTTTGTCGCAATTGCAACTTCCAGAATTTTATCTCCGTTCAAATAACTTTCCGAAGGTTTTGCTTCACCGATACAAAATGCTTCGTCGGCAAATTTTACAAACGGCGCATCGCAATCAACATCAGAATAAACGGCGACAGTTGCAATATTCATCCGCTTCAGCGTTTTCATAATTCGCAATGCAATTTCGCCACGATTGGCAACTAAAACTTTATTCATGTTCAGTTATTCTTTTGGAATTGGTGTATGTCTTTTATTTACTCTATCCTGACCCGGAAGTTTTACATCATTCGAATCAGATCTGAAAATATTTAAAAATCCTTGTAACAATTTAAATTCTTTAACGCTCTCAAATGTTTCCTGGTAATGCATGCTGACACCCTGTGTGAATGGACCCTGTTCAGCATCTGCGCCGGTATTTGATTCATTGTAAAAGTTCATCGTAAAAGATCCGTCATCATTTAATTGATATTCAACTCTTACATCACCGACTAAATTTGTTGCGGATGTCCCCTCTTCTACAACACCACCGCTAACAGAAACGGTTAATTTTTCTCCGAGGTCCCTGGAGAATCCGATTTTAGTTGTATTACCACCAATAGTTGCGGCAAGATCATAATTTTCTCCAATGTTACTAAGTACGGAATTAATTTGATCTTCAACCAAACTAAGCGCTGTACCTCCACCTTCACTACTTCCTGTTGGAATCCATCTTTGTAAAACAAGAATTGAGAAAAATTGTTTCGTCAACATATCAGGGTCCGCGGATAGCGTTGCAATTGCATCTTTACCTTCCTGATCAGCTTTCGGCGCTTTTATTTCAAATGACAATTGCGGATGCATTAATGTATGTGTCATAATCAGAACTCCATAAACCTCATCTTTCTTCTGTCTTTCCGTCCCCGGCGGCATGATGTCGTTGAGTGATAAATTTCGTTTAAACTCGGCCCTGATTGCAATATCTGCGTCGGATGCATTTCCATTCCAGCTAACCGTACTTCCCGGAACGATTACGAAATCTTCCCTAATGACGTTTTTCACCCGCATATTGTATACACCTTGTCTGATCTCATATTTTCCAAACATGGTCATCACGCCATAATTATTTACCGAAATTTCAACCTCACCAACTCCAGAATTTACCACAATCTGATCTCCATAAACCGGTTCAAAAATTATAGTCACTTTTGCCTCCGGAGTAATTTTAAATTTCATATCCAGGGTCATACCCAATCGTTCAATTTCACGTTGAATAATAGCATTGGCGATAGTATCACCAACTTCTTTGAATCTTACAAATGATGTTTCTTCAAGTTCAGTAGTTCCATACATCGGCAATACAAGATCAGTTCCCTTTTTCGTAGTAGCGTCAACAGTTATCTGTACAAGATCATCATATCCAAAAATATTTACATGACCGGATACATACGCTTTTCCATAGTAATAACTTCCCTCTTCATAAGTTGTATTCATTACAAGAAAAGAAGAAGACAATGACGGGTCTTCGAGATCGAGTGTAACATCATAATTCCATTCTTTCCAGTCACTATGATAAATTGACATTTGCGCTTTTCCCTTGTTTCCTTCCTGGTCATACAAATTCATTTTTTGAACAATGATCTCGTCATCCGCAAATTCAAGTTTACCTGCAAATCCAAATGCAACATTAAACATCGGCACCATTACTTTTGCATTAACAATACTTAAATCTCCATCTATTACAGGATTTAAAAGCTCACCCGAAATATTTAATTCTCCATTAATAATTCCATCAATATTTGTATACAGTTCAGGATCCTGGAATGCATTTAGGAAAGAAATATCGGTATCATCAAACGTAAGTTTTACTCTTAAATTATCCTTCTCTTTTTCGAAAAAATAATTACCATCAAACGTAAATGTTTCCTTTTGCTCGCGCCGCAGATTACCATCCATTGTGATACTGTTTGTTGTTCTATCCCATTGATTTTCGAGGTGCAAATCACCAACAGCCTCATCATTCAAAATAAAACCGATAATATCCGATTTAGACTCAAAACGAATATTATCATACAAATCAGCAACTGTTCCGTCAATATTCACTATACCTCCCATTGTCAAATCACCACCCAACATTGAATTCAAATCTGCCAGGTCAAAATCCTTGACTTTAAAATTCAGTGTGTCATCAGGATTATGAGAAATTTTTCCGTCAAAACTAACCAGGTGATTGTTGTTTGAAATATTGAATTGAGACAATTGAATCAAATCAGGATTCCACAAAATTTTTGACTTATCATTGATCACCCATTTTTCTTCTTTGAGATAAAAGAAAGACGGATCAAAATCTGTCATCACATTTTTTTTCTCATCGACAACAGTTTTAAAAGCAAATAGTGCCGGTTCGGTTCCATTATAACCGTCCCATCCAAAATTGGTGAGGAACGTATTATTTTTTATATACGAGTCAATATAAATATTCCTTATCTGGATGCTATCATTCAATTTTCCATTTTGAGCCTGGTAATAAATATTTGCTTTTGTGCTGTCAAAATGGTTCTCAATTTTTATTTCATTCAAAGACATTCCGTGATACAAAAATCGTTCAATATTTATATCAAGTGCTAAACGCTTTTCATCAATATTATAGTACGAATTTATGATTGACCCTGGTTCAATATACATTTCCGGATCTACAAACTGGAGTAATGGATTGACATCTTTCAACACAATTGTCAAATCAAAAAATTTGTTTTTTGTTGTTGCAATATCTTTTGGTTGAATTAAATTATCAACTACATAAGACAACTGAGTTTGAATTACTGCAGAAATATCAGTCAAATCAAATTTACCCTGGAGATCAACATCAACATAAGGAGAAAAAAGTTTTATAGAATCAATTTCTTTCGATCGCCAGATATTTACAGACATGGTGTCCATTGAAAAATCTATTCGCTTCTCAGTGTATTGAAGATTTGAAATACTTACAGCTCCGCTTAATTCATTGATCGATGTTCCTTTGATCTTCACATCAATATCTGCTCTAAAAAAACTTGGAACAGTGTCGCCGGGTAGAAGTTCGTCAAAATGTGCGCTGTCAATTTTTACACTAAAATCAAAGAACATTGGTTTCTTTAAATCAACTTTTCCATCGTAATACAATGCCAGGTGATCATCTTCGACATCAATTATCCCGGTAAAAACATTGTTGGTAAAATTTCCTTTTCTAACATTGATACCTGAATAATCATAACCTTCTAATCCAAGCGTATAAATTTCTCCGGTAAAATTAACGTTGAGATCTTTCTCTGAAAATCCTTTTCCGTTTATATCAAATACACCGGAAATAGTACCCAGTGTTGAATTTCCTGAAATGGCTCCAAGATCAATGTTGCTTACAATCAAATCGCGACCTTGCGGCAGATTCTCCGGTCCGTCGTAATAATACAAACCATCTTTTTTTACAAATTGAATTCCATATTGAGAATGTACATATCCAAGGCCGGAATGAACATCACCGTTAACGACAAAACTTTCTATTCCGCCAATAAAACTTCCATTTTCAAGTGTAACAATATTGGCACGGTTAAAACTTGACGGTACTTCAAAATGCTTCAATCCATCTTTCAGGAATGGTGATAAATTTAGTTTTTCAATATCAGCGACGCTGGTTCTGAGAATAACAATTTTTTCTTCAAAAAAAGCTGAGTTGATATCAGACATATCAGGAATTTGAAAATCACCAACAATTAATGTCGTGTCCAACATTCTTATTTTAGTATCTTTTAATTTCATTCCGTAAACGGGACCTGTTATAACAATGTTATCAATGGATACATAATCATCCATTCCCCAAATGGCGGGAACAAAATACGAAACATCCTGAAGAGAAATTTTTGAATTTCGGATGTTGGCATTGAATCTTACATCATTTACAAAGTCAGCAAAACCTTCTCCGTTTTCCGGAATAATAAGTTGAAAATAATCAGAAACGAGATAGGAATTATTAAGCCCAAGTCTTAAATCTTTTAATGAAATTAATTCGGGTGAGTATAATAATTTTGTACTCAACTCTGTCAGCAAAAATCCACTTTGTTCGCATAAATTCAGGTTTTTAATTTCGATATATGTAGAATCGCCGTTCTGGCCAAAACCACCAAATTCGCCTGAAAGACGTGTGCAGGAGAGATAGGAAAAATCCATTCCGTTTTCAAGCGGAACTGCATTCTGATCATGATAAAGAAAATTAATATTGTTAAGCGAGATACTCTGAATTACCACCTTGAATTCTGATTTCGATGTATCCTTTTCTTCTTCACTTGCAAAATAATCAACAATGTGCTGGAAATTAAAAGTAGAATCACCTTTGTATTTTTTTATGTGGATATAGGCATCATTCAATGCAACGTTAGAAATTTCAACGAATGATTTGCTCAAACTCCAATCTGCAATATCCGCATGTATCAACCCGGAGTACAGAAGTGTATCATTTAATTTGTCGGCCACATAAACGCCTTCAATATCAACCCGATCAAATAAAAGAATATCAACTTTTTCAATCTTGACATCCGTTCCCCATTCTTCGCTCAGATAAGAAGCGGCCTGCTGAGCGGCCCAAGTCTGAAACCATGAAGTACGGATAGCAAAAGCAACAAAAAATAACAACAGGAAAACCACCTCCACCAAAACGTGAATTGATCTCCCAAAAACTAACAGTATTTTCTTTACTTTTGCGATGGCTAAATTTTTTATCAAAATTAATCATTTGAGCGGTTCAGACATCATAATTTTAGGAATAGAATCTTCATGTGATGATACCTCTGCCGCTATTCTTAAAAACGGTACTATTTTATCAAATATTGTAGCGGGCCAAAAAGTTCATGAAAAATTTGGCGGCGTGGTGCCTGAACTGGCTTCGCGCGCACATCAGCAGAACATTATTCCTGTTGTGGATGCGGCCATAAAAGAAGCCGGAATTCAAAAAAAAGACATAAGCGGAGTTGCATTCACCCGTGGTCCCGGTTTACTGGGTTCGTTAATTGTTGGTACCAGTTTCGCTAAAAGTTTTGCGCTGGCGCTTGATATCCCGTTGATTGACGTGAATCACATGCAGGCGCACATTCTTGCTCATTTTATAAAAAATGCGGAAGAACGATATCCTGCTTTTCCTTTTATCTGCATGACTGTTTCAGGCGGTCATACGCAAATTGTTTTAGTGAAAGATTATTTTACAATGGAAATTCTTGGCCAAACCATTGACGATGCGGCCGGTGAAGCTTTTGACAAGGCAGCAAAAATTCTTGGTTTACCTTATCCCGGCGGACCTTTGATAGATAAATACGCGAAGCTCGGTGATCCAAAAAAATTCGCTTTCCCGATTTCTAATTTGCCCGGTTATAATTTCAGTTTTAGCGGGTTAAAAACAAGCATACTTTATTTTCTGAAAAAAGAAATGCAAAAAGATGCGACTTTTATTGACAAAAATCTGAATGATATTTGTGCTTCTTACCAGGATACAATTATTCGTTCGCTCTTTAAAAAACTTTTAAAAGCAACTCGTGAATTCGGAGTCAAAGATGTTGCAATTGCCGGTGGAGTTTCAGCAAACTCTCAATTACGATCAGAATTAGAGCGAATTGGCAAAGAAGAAAACTGGCGAACGTTTATTCCGAAATTTGAATTCTGTACGGACAATGCTGCCATGATTGCTATTGGCGGCTATTACAAATTTTTGAACGGTGAATTTGTCGGGCAGGATGTTGTTGCGGATGCGAGGTTGAAATTTTGATGTTAAAATTCTTCATTAGATTGGGGTCTTGCAATAACCCAACCATCTCACTGGGTTTGACGTTTGTAGATTTATGAAAGTAATTCAATCCTTATTAATCCTGGCACTTTCAGCGGTGGCTTTATCTTGTGAAAAGAAGGCCAAAAAATACAAAGGCACTTATATTGGTGTTACCACTTTTGATTCAGAATATATGGGCGAACCTCCCCAATTTAATTCTGAAGGCAGTTACGCAGACACCATTATGGTTATCCAAGCCGGGAAGAATTTCACCTGTGAAAAAGTGACTTTTCCAATAAAGGAAGTGAAAGAAGGATCGGACATGACTTTTGGTATTGATAATGGTCATGCCAATATCAGGTTCGCAAACGATTCGCTTTATTACCGTGAATATCTTTCCTCGGGATCAGGCCAGATTTACAATTCAACATTTGCTGGTAAAAAAGTTCAGTGACACCTGGTTTCCTAATAAATCATGCTTAACAGAAAAAACGCCAATTGTCAAATTAATTGATTTTTTGACAGAAAGAAATAATTCCCTTATTACAAACCATGACTCCGGAATCAGCGTTATTGAGTTATGCACCTGAAATACATCCAAAGTTTTTTAATTTTCATTTCCATTCTTTCGATGTGCAGTTGTGACAAAATAAAAGCCAAAAAATTTGAGGGAACCTATAATTGTACGGTCCAATTTCATTCTATTGTTTACAGTAATCCACCATACATCACTGATGACACTTATACAAGTAACGTTTTTATCGGACGAAAAAAAGATTCACTCGAAGTTGATGGATTCAGATTTCCTGTCGAGGTGGTTCTCGATGAAAAAATTCATTCCTTTGGCGGTTATCATTATACTGCGAATATCCAATTCAAAGGTGACTCAATCTATTTCAATAAAAGTGAAATGCCCGGACTGGGCGGTAAAAACGATTATACCATAAGAGGAGCAAAGATTGAGTAGAATCTACTTTGTCAACCCAAATTTTTCCTCCGCCATTTCCGCAACATATTCGCCAATAGCAAGTGAAGCAGTTGCAGCCGGAGACGGTGCGTTCAACACATGAATACTATCTTCCAAATGCTCAATTCTAAAATCATCACGAGTGTCGCTATCTTGACCAAGAAGCATTGCGCGAACACCGGAACGTCCGGGTTTTATATCTTCCATCGTCAAAGAAGGAATCATTGCCTGTAAGGTTTTTAAGAAAAGTCTTTTTGAAAATGCTCTTCGATATTCATTGATTGCAAAGCGCATATTACCGAAAAACAATTTCCATGTACCACGATAAGTTAAAGCATCCCAGGTATCTCTCCAGCTGAAATCAGTTTTGCCATAACCTTCACGCTTAAAAGAGAAAACCGCATTCGGGCCACATTCAATTTCGCCGTTTGTCATTCGCGTAAAGTGAACACCTAAAAAAGGAAAAGCAGGATTTGGTACCGGGTAAATCAGGTTCCTGACTTTGTGTTTTCCCTGCTCTGTTAATTCATAATAATCACCACGGAATCCTACTACACGCTCTTTCAGTTTTACGCCATCGAGTTTCGCTAAACGATCTGCCTGAAGTCCTGCGCAGAAAATCATTTTTTTTGCTTTGAAAACCTGGTGCTC
>Ga0102851_10000465_pt1 | contig 20461 bp, 24 predicted proteins | sample Mud3Dept3metaG_FD_79558 | JGI IMG/M metagenome (GOLD analysis project Ga0102851, IMG submission 79558) | Freshwater wetland microbial communities from Ohio, USA, analyzing the effect of biotic and abiotic controls - Mud 3 Core 4 Depth 3... | ecosystem: Environmental > Aquatic > Freshwater >... | reverse complement strand
TTTATACCTTTCCCGGAAAGAGGGGACCCCGCGTCCAGTGAAACCGTCAGGCCCGGTGGTTGTCGATGAGAGGGTACGTCTTCCCGAAGACGTACGGGCGCGCCCGCACGAGGAAGTCGTGGGGGAAACCCAGCTCCACCCGGCTGGCCGCATCGAGCTTCGAAAGGTGTTCCGGACCGAGGGTCACCTCGAGGCACCCGAGGTTGTCCGCAAGCTGCGCGACGGTCTTCGCGCCCAGGATCGGGACGACCACCCCGTACGGCTGTTGCCGTACCCACGCCAGGGCCACCTGGGACGGCGTGCTCCCGGTTTCCTTCGCCACCTTCGAAGCCGCCTGCGCGATACGCACGCTCCGGTCCGTCACGTTCGCCTCCGCCCACGTCTCGTCTTTTTCGTACCTCGCGCCCGTCGGCCGGTCCTTCGGGGACTTGTACTTTCCCGAGAGCACGCCGCCGCCGAGCACGCCCCACGGGGTCACGGCGATGTCGAGGGCTTTCGCCATCGGCAGGAGGTCCCGTTCCGGAGTCCGGTCCGCCAGGCTGTACTGGATCTGCAGCGCCGCGAACGGGGACCATCCCTTCAGCGTGGCGATCGTGTTCGCCTGCGAGACGATCCACGCGGGGGCGTCGGAGATTCCCACGTACAGGACTTTCCCCGCCCGCACGGCGTCGTCGAGGGCGCGCATCATCTCCTCGACCGGCGTCATGAAATCGAACGCGTGTACCCAATAGAGGTCGATGTACTCCGTCCCGAGGCGCGAAAGGCTCGCCTCCAGCGACTGGACGAGGTTCTTCCGGTGGTTGCCGCCGCCGTTGGGGTCGTCGGGGCGCATGTTCAGCGTGTACTTCGTTGCCAGGACGAACCGCTCCCGGCGCCCTTTCAGGAACTCTCCGGTGTACTTCTCGCTCGTTCCGTTGGTGTACAGGTTGGCGGTGTCGACGAAGTTCCCGCCCGCCTCCGCGAAGGCGTCGAAGATCTTCCGGCTTTCCTCCTTCGTGGCCCCCCAGCCCCACTCCTCTCCGAAGGTCATCGTCCCGAGGCACAATTCGGACACCCTGAGTCCCGTGTTCCCCAGCAGCCTGTACCGCATCGCAAGCGTCCCCCTTTCGGTCGAAACGGATCGTTCGGATTTCCTCTTAGATGGCGGGAGGGGTCCGTTGGACTCCGCGGGAAAAACTTCCGGCACGGTGGGTACATCCAAAGATGGAGCGGGACACAGCAAAGGTTCCGCACCGGAGGAAGATGGACATGGCGTCCGGAGCGAGGAAGGTGGCGGACATCATCGAACCCCAGCCGGTCATCGAGGGGGCGGGGGTGAAGCTCCGACGCAGCATCGCAACGAGGCGGCTGAATTATGTGGACCCGTTCCTGCTGTTCGATCACTTCGGATCGGATGATCCCCGCGACTACCTCCCCGGATTCCCGATGCACCCCCACCGCGGGATCGAGACGGTCACGTACATGCTGGCAGGACTGGTGGACCACAAGGACAGCATCGGGAACGCGGGGACGATCGGCGCCGGGGACGTGCAATGGATGACCTCGGGCGGCGGGATCCTCCACGAGGAGATGCCGAAACCGAAAGAGGGGAAGATGGAGGGATTCCAGCTCTGGGTGAATCTCCCGGCGCGTCTCAAGATGAGCCGTCCCCGGTACCAGGAGATCCCGGCGGCCGCGATTCCCGTGGCGCGGCGGGCGGACGGCGTGACGGTGAGGGTGGTGGCGGGCGAGTCGGAAGGGGTCCGCGGACCGGTGACGGAGATCGCGGCGGACCCGGAGTACCTCGACGTCACGGTGCCGTCGGGGACGGAGTACGTGCAGGCGGTCCCGGAGGGGCACGCGGCGCTCGCGTACGTCTTCGAGGGGGACGGGGTGTTCGGCGAAGAGGGGGGGCAGGTGGTCCCTTCGCCCCGGATGGTCGTCTTCGGGGATGGAGACCGCGTCCGGGCGAAGGCCGCGGGGAAGAAACCTTTGCGGTTCCTGCTCCTCTCGGGCAAGCCGCTGGGGGAGCCGATCGCCCGGTATGGCCCCTTCGTGATGAACACGAAGGAGGAGATCGAGCAGGCGCTCGAGGACCTGCGGAAGGGGACCTTCGTCTGGCGCTAATCGCCCCCGAACCGGTCCGCGTAGTCCGTATCCTGGCGCAGGGCCTCCTCCTCGATCCGGATCCGCTGGCGCAGCACCGCGAGGTTGGCGAGGGAGAAGAAGGCGAGGGTAGCAGGCGCGCGCACCAGCAGCGGGAGGAGCAGGAATTCCAGCACGATGACGAGGTAGTTCGGGTGGCGGAGGAACCGGTACGGGCCCGACCGCACCACCCGGGCGCCCGGGACGACGACGACACGGGTGTTCCAGTACTCCCCGAGGGAGGCGATCGCCCAGTACCTGAGGAACGTGACGGCCCCCAGGGCGGCGAGGCAGCCCGCCGTCCGGAAATCCATCGGAACCCGCCAGGGGAACGATTCCAGGGCGAGGGAAACCAGGAACAGCGCATGGAGAGCGACCATCGTTCTGTACGTTTCCGGGCGGACCTCCCTCCCGCCCCGGGAGAGCATCCGGCGCCGGTTCCGGGCCGACAGTCGCAGTTCGAGGAGGCGCTGCACGGATACGGCCGGCACTACCCATGCCACGGAAAGGTCCATGTTACGATGATAATAAAGGATTCCCGCGGGCGTTGCCTCCAGGCGGTGGAAAATGCGGGGGAGGGGAAGTCCCGCCCATGAAATGCCGCGTGGCGGGCGCCATTCTCCTGTTCCTTGCCACGGCCGCCGCGGCCGGGGAGATCCGCGGGACGTGCGACGTCCGCTTCCTCGGAACCTCCACGCTCCACGACTTCTCCGGCACCGTGCGCTCCAGGCCTTTCGCCGCGCCCCTTTCGAAAGACGCCGCGGGGAAACAGGTCCTGCCGTCCGTGGAGGTGGAGTTCCCCGTGGCGGAGATGAAGACCGGGAACGACTCGCGGGACGGGAAGATGCGGGAGATGTTCGAATCCGACCGGCACCCGGTGATCCGCGCCGTGGCGCGGGACGTCGAAGCGGACAAGGCCCGGGAGCGGATGCGGATGGACCCCGGGGAAAAAATACCCCTCGAGGTGACCCTCGCGATCCGCGGGGTGGAGCGGAAGGTCCAGGCGACGGCCGGCAACTGGAAGGAGGACGGCGACCGGGTCGCCTTCGACGTCGAGTTCCCCGTGTCGCTCGGGGAGTTCGGCCTGAAGGCGCCCACCGTATTCGGCTTCATCCGCGTCGGTGACCGTGTCGTCGTGAAGGGGACCCTCGCCCTCACCGTCCAGGGTACGCATTGAGGGGCTTTCCGCCCCGCCGCACCGGAGGAGCGTAATGACAACCTGGATTCACCGGATCGACACGCTGCTCCCGGACTTCTCCTTCGCGCAGGAAGAGGCGATGGCGAAGATGCAGGAGTGGGCCCGGGACGACCGGGAAAAGAGGCTCGTGCGCGCCGTGTACCGCAATTCCGGCATCGAGCGGCGGCACTCCGTCCTCCGGATCTACGACGGGGAAAGGGAGGGAGCCTTCCTCCGGCGGGATGCGGACGGGATCCTGCGGGGCCCCGGAACCGCCGCGCGGAATGACATCTTCGCGGCCGAATCCCGCGCGATGTCCGTGGAGCTGGCCCGGAAGATCCTCTCGAACTGCCCCGGAATCGGCCCGGGCGACGTGACCCACGTGGTCACGGTGTCGTGCACCGGCTTCTACAACCCCGGCCCCGACTATTACATCGTGCGGGAGCTGGGGATGCCCGACGCCACGCAGCGGTATCATCTCGGCTTCATGGGGTGCTACGCTGCCTTTCCGGCCCTGCGGATGGCGGCCCAGTTCTGCGAGGCGGACCCCTCCGCCGTGGTCCTCGTGATGTGCATCGAGCTGTGCACGCTCCACCTCCAGCTCACCGGGTCGGAGGACAACCTGCTGGCGAACTCCCTCTTCGCCGACGGGTTGGGCGCCGCGATCGTCACCGCGCGTCCGCCTCCGCGGGGCGTGGCCGCATTCCGCATCGGGGAGTTCCGCTCCGCCCTGGTTCCCGCCGGCGAGCAGGACATGACCTGGCGCATAGGGGACCAGGGATTCGACATCACCCTGTCGAGCTACGTTCCGAAGATCGTAGGGGGGAACATCCGCGGGGTGGTGGAGCCCGCCCTCGCCGGCGCGGGCCTCGCCCTTCCGGACATCGACGATTGGGCGGTCCACCCCGGCGGGAAATCGATCGTCGACCAGGTGCAGAGAAGCCTGGGACTTGCTCCCGGGCAGGTCATCGCCTCCCGCGACGTGCTGCGCCGGTGCGGCAACATGAGCAGCGCCACCATCCTGTTCGTCCTCGAGGAGATTCTCCGGCGCCGGGCCGGCGGGCCGGAGGGAAGGGTGTGCGCGGTCGCCTTCGGCCCCGGGCTGACCGTGGAGATGGCGACGCTGTCGGCCATCCCCGCCCACTCCGCCGCCTGCGTCTCCGCGGCCGGCGCGATCGCCTGACGACCGGTGACCTCGCCGGAACCGGACCGGGGGGCCCTCTCCGGGCTGGAGTCGTTCCTCGCCTGGCTTCTGGGGCGGGGACGCTACCCGTACCTGGCTCTCTTGCTCCTGGCAACGGCCGGCTTCTCCATCTTCGCCCTGCGGATCGGCGCGGAGGCGGAGACCGGGTCGATGGTGTCCCGGGACAAGGAGCAGGCCCGGTCCTACGCCGCCTTCCGCTCCGCCTTCGGCAACGACGAGGAGGTGGTTCTCAGCGTCACCCATCCGCGCCTGTTCACCCCGGAGGGGCTCCGGTATCTGGACGGATTGACGAAGGAGATCGGGACCCTCGAAGGCGTTCTCCGGGTCTACAGCCTGACCAACGCCCGCCATGCCGTGAACGGCCCGGCGGGGGCCGAGAGCGAGCCCCTGGTGCCGCGCCCCCTCGATGCCCCCGGGGTATCCCGGCGGGTCCTCTCCGCCCTGGATGACAACCCGAAGCTGGCCGGCCTGCTCGTCTCCCGGGACCGGCGCACGGCGGGGATCACGATCGAGGCGGGGGAGCGGACCGGGGACGGCGCATTCCCCGGGGATCTCACGGAGGCGATCCGGGGGGTGATGGCCCGCAGGGCGGGGGATGCAGAACTCCACCTCTCCGGGATCTCCGTGCAGAAGCACGACGTGGCGGAGTTCGTCCGGCGGGACAAGGCGCTCCTGGTCCCCCTCTCCATGCTGGTCCTCGCCGGGATGCTGGCGGTCACGTTCCGGAGCGTGGCGGGGGTGCTGGTCCCGATGGCGGTGAAGATCGTCACCCTCGCCTGGACGATGGGGGCTTACGCGCTGTCTGGCTACCGGCTGAACCCGATCACGGCCCTCCTCCCGCCGCTGATCGTCATCCTCTCCATCTCCACGAGCGTTCACCTGTACGACGGCTGGCTCCACATCCCGGAAGGGGAGGGGGACCGCGCGCGGGCCATCGTCCGGGAAACCCGCCGGCTCTTCGTTCCCTCCCTGTACACCGCCCTGACCACGGCGTTCGGCCTCCTCTCCCTCGCCGCCAGCGACGTCCCCGCCGTCCGGCGGTTCGGGGCGTTCGGGGCCGTCGGCGTATTCATTTCCTTTGCCGTGAGCGTCACCCTCGTGCCCGTCGCGCTGAGCTTCTTCCCTCCCCTCCGGCGGGAGAGGATGCCGCATGGCGGGAACGGGCCGCCGAAACGGTTCCTGCGCGCCGCGTCGCGCCTTTCGACGGAGCGGTACCGCACGGTGCTGGCGGTCGCCCTGGTCCTCTCCCTGGCGGGCGTCGCCGGCATCGCCCGGGTCCGCAACAACACGGACCTCGTGCGGTTCCTGAAACCGGGGGCCCCCCTGTACCGCGATACGCTCTTCATCGACCGGAACCTGGCCGGGGTGTACGCGCTGGAGTTCATGGTTTCGCGCGCGGACGGCTTGCCGCTTACCTCCCCGGAGGACCTGCGGGCTCTTGCGGCGTTCCAGGGGATGGCGTCGGCGCAGGGGGCCGTCGCAGAGACCTACAGCATCGCCGACGTCATCGGGATGATCCACGCGGCCGAGACGGGTGGGAAGTCCCCGCGCCTTCCGGAGAATGAGGACGACCTGCTCTACGGGTACGACCTGCTGAAAGCGGACCCGGAGCAGCCGTTCCTGTCGAAGCTGGTGAAGGGCGACCTGACCGTCGCGCGCGTCAGCGTACGGATCCACGCGATCGGGACCGCCGAGGCCGCGCCCCTCGTCCGGACGCTCCTTACCGGGGGGAAGAGGATCCTCGGGGAACGGTACGCCCTGGTCCCGACCGGAAGCTTCTACCAGGTCACGCAGGACTCCAACCGCCTGGTGCGGCGGCAGGGGGCCAGCATCGCACTGTCCCTCGCGGCGATCGTCCTGGCCATCCACCTGCTGTTCCGTTCCCCGGCCGTAACCGTCGCCGCGCTGGTCCCCGCGCTGGTGCCCGTGCTGCTGGCCGGCGGATTCATGGGGTACGCCGGGATCGACCTGAGCACGGGGACGGCGATGGTCGCCCCCGTCATCCTGGGACTCGTGGTGGACAACACGATCCATTACGTCGCCCGGTACCGGCAGGAATACCGCGGCGACGCCCGCGAGGCGGTCGGGCGGACGACCATGGGGGCAGGCCGGGCGCTGACCGCCTCTTCGCTCATCCTCGCGCTGGGCTTCGGGGTCGGCGGGTTCGGGAGCTTCAAGCCCACCGTCCACTTCTCCCTCCTGGCGGGGGGGACCATGCTGGCCGCCCTCGCCTGCGCCCTCCTGATCCTGCCGGCGTGCCTGGTCCTTTCGGACCGTCCGGCGGATGGGGTACGGCGATGAGAACGCGGGCTCTGGCCGCCCTGGTCCTGGCTGCGTTCTGCAATCCGGCCGGCGCCGCCGAGGGGAAACCGCAGGCGGCCTGGGTGCGGCTCCTCGACGGCTCCCGGGACGAGGTCGTGCGGGCGGAGTTCGTCCCCTCGGCGGAGCAGCCGGTGGGCGAGGTCCGCCTCGTCCGGCGGGGCGACGCGGTCGTCATGCAGACCGTTCTCCGGACGAAGTTCCTGAAGCGCGTCGTCGCCGAAATCCGGAAGAAGGAGATGGCGGCCTGGCCGCGGGACCGGCAGGGGCACGGCGACGCCGTGAAATACGTCGACGCCGTCCTCGCGGCCCAGGGCGGGATCCAGGAGCGGTTCCGGCGGCGCGAGGACCGCGGCGACCGACGCCAGAAGATGCTGATCGAGTTCATTCTCTCCCGCCGGGCCTCGATCGTGGCGATCGCCGAGCCGGAGATCACGGAGGAGGGCGGGCGCATGCGCGTCGTCTCGAAGCGGCCGATCGCCGTCCTCGAGCTGTCCCGGGCCTACGTGCGGGGGAACATCTACGAAATCGCCTGGGACGCCCTGGGGCTGGACCGGAAGGAGTCGCGGGACATCCTCGAACCGATGCTTCCGCCCGAATCCCCGGCGGAGGCGGAGTCATCGGAAACAGAGAGGGGACAGGGAATTTCCCGATGAGACTGAGCGTCGCCACGAACTTTGACCCGAAGCTGATCGAGGCGCTCCAGGGATACCCGGTCGTCGAGCTGTTCGGGAAGCTGCGGGAGGACGCCGTGGGCGGCGGCCGGGCTTCGTACCAGCTGGCGCCGGTCTCCCGGAAGAGGCTCGCGGAACACGTGCGGGACGCGAAGGCGGCGGGGATCGGCTTCAACTACCTTCTCAACGCCGCGTGCCTCGGCAACCGGGAGATCACGCGGGCGGGGCAGGCGGAGATCGACGCGCTGTGCGGGTGGCTCGTTACGATCGGCGTGGAGTCCGTCACCGTATCCTCCGCATATCTCCTGCGCCTGGTGAAGAACCGCTTCCCGCCGCTGAAGGTCCGGATCTCCGTCTTCGGCGGCGTGGACCGCGTGCGCAAGGCCCAGATGTGGGAGGAGATGGGGGCGGACTGCATCGTCCTCGACAGCCTCCTCGTGAACCGGGAGTTCGCGACGCTCAGGCGGATCCGCCAGGCCGTGAAGTGCGACCTGGAGCTGCTGGCCAACAGCGGCTGCCTCTCTTCCTGCGCCCTCTCCCCCTCCCACATGAACGCCCTCGCGCACGCCGGGCAGTCGTGGCACGGGAACCGCGGCTTCTTCATCGACTGGTGCTTCCTGCGGTGCACGGAGATGAAGCTGCGCGAGCCGGTGAACTACGTGCGTTCGGAGTGGATCCGGCCGGAGGACCTGTCGCTGTACGAGGAGATGGGGTACGACCTGTTCAAGGTGACGGAACGCGACCTTCCCACCCCGGTGATGGCGAACCGCGTGCGGGCGTACGCATCCCGCCGGTACGACGGCAACCTGCTCGATCTGGTCCAGCCGTACGCCTTCCAGGGGGTGGACGGCGGCGACCGGTACTACCGGAAGGGCCCCGGGTGGCTCTTCCGGTTCCTGGTGCGGCCCCTGCTCGTGAATCCCGCGCGGCTCCTGCTCCTGAAACGGCTCGCGGATCTTCGCCACATGACCCGCCCTGTGGACGGCCCGCCGGCCGTGTACGTGGACAACCGGGCCCTCGACGGCTTCCTCGACCGGTTCCGCGATGCGGGGTGCCGCGACGAGGATTGCGGGGAGTGCCGCTGGTGCCATCGGTTCGCTTCGAGGGCGGTGCGGGTGGACGAGGTGCACCGTGCGAAGGCGCTGGCGGCGTACGAGGAACTGTTCCGCTCCCTGGACGGCGGCGACATGTGGCGATACCTGCCCGGGAAGGGGAGGTAGCCGGCGTATGGGCGGACGGTTCGCCCTGAAGGCGCGGGAACATGTCCGGACCCCGGAGCGGAAGCGGCTGTTCAACGAACGCCACTTCGGGGAGGCCGCGTCGCGGTACGACCTCGCCACGAGGGCCATGTCCCTGGGGCGGGACGCCGCATGGAAGCGGGCCCTCGTCGCCGCGCTGCCGGCGCACCCCGCCCCGGCGTGCGTCGACCTCGCATGCGGGACGGGCGACGTGGCATTCCTCCTTGCCGAGCGGTACCCGGAAGGCACGGTCACGGGCGTGGACATCGCGGCGCCGATGCTCGCCCTGGCCCGTGAGCGAAACCGGTTTCCGAACCTTCGCTTCGAACGCGGCGACATGTGCGCCCTGCCCTTCCCCGACGGTTCCGTCGACATCGTCACCGGGAGTTACGCCCTCCGCAACGCGGCGGAACTGCGCGTCGCCATCTCGGAAGTCCGTCGGGTTATCACGGCCGGCGGGGTGGTGGCGGTCCTCGATTTCTCCCGCCCGGATTCCCCCCCCCTCCAGAAGGCCCAGTACCTCCTCCTGCGGGGGTGGTGCGGCCTCTGGGGCCTCCTCCTGCACGGCACATCCGAGGTCCACGGGTATGTGGCCGAAAGTCTGGCGGTTTTCCCGGATCGACGGCGGTTCGCCCGGGTCCTGCGGGAGGAAGGATTCGAAGTGGTCCTCGCCCGGAGATTCTTTCTCGGGATCACGGAACTCCTGCTCCTCAGACCGTTACCCCCTCCGCGCCCGGCGGCGGTATAATTTGTACCAGGAGACAGGCGGTCGGCCGGCAACCGGACGGCTCTGCGGGCATGGAGGAGGTGGAATCATGGAACTGATACTGACCGGCCCCGAAAAGTTCGTCCTGCGGGAGACCCTGGAAAAGGCGATCAACGAGATGCTGATGGAGATCGCCAACACGGACAACCGAAAGATGCGCGAGGGGCTGAAGGAACGCGAGGAGATCCTGAAGGCGATCCTGACGAAGATCCCCGCCGTGGGGACCGTAGCGGCGTGAGGAACGACCCCGCCGGGTCGGGCGGCGGGGGGCGGGATCGGGAATCTGCAGGCCGGGTGCCGGGCCGGGAAACGGCTGGATGGTGGATCGAGCCGTCGATCCGGTACGTCTCGGCCTGTTCCAATTTCATTCGGCGCGCAGGAAGGGATCCCGCCGCCGCGGGGCGCTGACATTCTACAAGTGGAGGAAGCCGGAAAGCAGATGGGGGGAAGGCGCGCCGACGGACGGCGGCCGGGCGACATCCGGCCGATCGAGGTGACCCCCGGGGTCCAGAAGCACGCGGAGGGATCGGTCCTCTTCGCTATGGGCGACACACGGGTGGTATGCGCCGCGACGCTGGAGGACCGCGTGCCGCCGTTCCTGCGGGGGTCGGGGAAGGGGTGGGTCACGGCGGAGTATTCGATGCTGCCGAGGGCCACGAACACCCGCGTCGCCCGGGAGGCCCGGACCGGAAAGGTGCAGGGGCGCACCCACGAAATCCAGAGGCTGGTGGGGCGGGCGCTCCGCGCGGTGGTCGACTTCGAGGCGCTGGGAGAGCGGACGGTCACCGTCGACTGCGACGTGCTGCAGGCCGACGGCGGAACCCGCACCGCCTCCATCAACGGCGCGTGGATCGCCCTGTGGCAGGCGTGCCGGGGGCTGGTCGCGGCGGGGGAGGTCCCGCGCAATCCCGTGCTCGACCATGTCGTCGCGGTGAGCGTGGGAATCGTGGGGGGACGGGTGCTTTCGGACCTGGACTATCCGGAGGACTCCGCGGCGGAAGTGGACATGAACGTGGTGATGACCGGCGACGGGCGGCTGGTCGAGGTGCAGGGTACGGCGGAGCGGGAACCGTTCTCCCGGGAGCAGCTCGACGCGATGCTTTCCGCCGCCGTGGCGGCGGGGAGGAAGATCCTGAAGGCGCAGCGGCGATGGACGGGGGAAAGGGGCCGATGAAGCTGCTGATCGCGACGAAGAACCGCGGGAAGGTGCAGGAGATCCGCTCCCTGATGGGTGTCGGTGTGCAGAAGAACGTCGAGGTGGTCACGCTGGCGGACGTGCCCGCCGTGTTGGAGCCGCGCGAGGACGGGAAGACCTTCGCGGAGAACGCTCGGACCAAGGCGCTGCACTACGCAAAGGAACTGAAGGTGCTGTGCGTGGCGGACGACTCCGGCCTGTCGGTGGCCGCGCTGGGGGGGTTGCCCGGCGTGCGTTCCGCCCGCTACGCAGGGGAAGGGGCGTCGGACGCGGCGAACAACGCCCACCTGCTCCACGAGCTCGCGAAGCATCCCCGCCCCTGGAAGGCGGCGTTTCTCTGTGCAGCAGCAGCGGCTCTGCCCGGCCGCGTGGTCGCGGAGGCCACCGGCATGCTGGAAGGGCAGATCGTTCCCGAGCCCAGGGGACAGGAGGGATTCGGGTACGACCCCGTGTTCCTCGTGGGCTCCACCTGGAAAACGCTGGCGGAACTGCCGCAGGAGGAGAAGAACCGGATCAGCCACCGGGGGCAGGCGATGCGGGCGCTGATCGCGGAGATGAAGGCCGCCGGGATCCTCGCGTAGCGCTCGCAGGGGGCGTCCCCGGGGACGGTTTGCGCCCCCGCGGGGTTCCCGGTACAATCGGTTGTCCGCGCAGGTCGGGACGTGGCGCAGCCTGGTAGCGCATCTGCTTTGGGAGCAGAGGGCCGCCGGTTCGAATCCGGCCGTCCCGACCATCTAACCACTTTTCCCTTCCCCGCACCAATCTGTTGTTGGAATTTTTGGGAAATCGTCAGGCCTCCCTTCCCTTGCGGCGTTTCCCCTTCGGCTCCTTCTCCTCGAGGTAGGCGTTAATCTGCCGCCGGAGCCTCTCCGAGAACGTAAGGTCCTCCTCCCGGAGCACTCCCAGCCTCCCCCCGCCGTCGGTTAAATATTTCATCCGTTTTGACCGAAAGGAGTTACCAGGACAGGAAAGGAGAATACGGGAATGATCGAGTATGCAGGATTTCTCGCAACTGTAAGTGGAGGGACCCTTTCATGCCTTGCAGGTTTTGAACCTTCGTTGAGTGCAATTTTTGCGACCTGTAGCGTTATCTTCTTTTTTTGTTTGGTCGTCTTTAGATTGCATTAAACACTCCATCTGCCTCTCCACCGGCGGTGGCGCCTCTCGGGCCGTCAATCTGAAACGCGCGGTGTGGCTCCCTTACCCGGTAGCGAAAAGCTGAAAGCTGGCACGGCATTTTATTTCTTGCATCGTGTCGTCTTTCCCGTGGTACTATCCCGTTGGATTAAAACCTTAACTATCGAATAAAGCTAAAGAATAACGAGAGAAATTATTGAATCCCGCAGAGTTTAGCGCTCTTCTGCACGCCATCGACCAGATGATCCAAATATCCGGGCCAAGGCAAGCGGAGTATTACCGTGGGTATCGCCTGGGGATCCAATTCTGCCGGTTGGGGACGCTCGAAGAGTCGATCCATGAGCATTACCGCCTGAATGAATCCTACGCAGCCAGCGGCGACCATTACGTCGATTCCTACGCCCGCGGGTACCGCGACGGTTGTAAGGGCGTGACGCCCGAACCCTGATTCACGGATCGGGGAGAAACCCCGCCTCCTTCTTCCGTTCCAGTCGGCATCGCAAACATTCCCCGCTCCGGTGATCTACAACACGCCATAAGCTTCAGCCTGTGGTTAGGCGGTCGAACAATTTGAGTTCGCCCTGATGTCGTACATGACTTGCCCCTGTACGATCTGCAATCCGGTTCTCGTGTCATCCGAGTGGTCCGACAAGAAGAACCAACGGTGATACGAGAATCAGTGTCGTGACGAGCCACCAGTTGGCCTCGTCGTTCGCTCCCCGCCTTTTCGCAGCTGCTCCCTTCATCGCCGTGGGGATGGCGGCGATCATCGCAAGGAACACGACCAACAGCGCCATGTATCCGCGGTTGGCGCACCCAAAGATTGCTTTCGGGGTGAAATAAAGACAGATCAGCGCTGCGGGGGCAATCAAAGGCAGGATCAAATGCCTGATGACTCTTTGCCCCGACATCGATTGTGTCCCTCGTTCGATTGATGCTCTATCTGCCGTTTGGCCTCATGCGTTCATGCCTTATGTTTCGGCATTGAGGTTGTTATGCTTCAATGCTGTTTTCAACCACCGGATCGTCCATAGCGAACATGCTTATTGAACTCGACGCGGATCTCCTTCCGCGAAACCGACTCGCCAAGTCGCTTCCTGGATGCGTTGCCGGAGGGGTGACCCTTCTCGGGAGCGTCGATCCCGGCGATTCGGACTCTGTGTTGTTACTTACCAGAGTCGAGGACTGTGATCGTACCGCACTCGGCAACGTGGACTTTTGAGGGGGTCACGTCAATGCGGCTGACGGATGCATGGGTTTCGTTTTGCTTCCCGCCTGTCAGTGCGTATACTGACGGCCAAAGACCGCAGGACGCATCGGCGGGTGGTTTGGCCTTACTCTCGTCAAAAACTGCACGTGATAGCGTAAACGGAGGATTACTCCAATGATGCAGCAAAACCCGGCGACAGTGGAGACATGGGAGCCGCGGTGGAGCCAAAAGAATCATCGGGCGTTCACACAGTGCTTCCGGTTCGCATTCGCTGTCGCCGTAGTACTGCTTCTCGCATCCTTGGCTATCGCCCCCTCCGTTCTGGCCCAAAATAGTGCATCCGGTTGGGTCAACAGCGGCCTTGCGAAATATGAGAAAGGCGACCTGGACGGGGCGATTGCCGACTTCAACCGCGCCATCGGGATCGATCCGAAATATGCGCCTGCCTACAACAACCGCGGCGCTGCGAAATTGATAAAAGGCGACCTGGACGGGGCGATTGCCGACTTCAACCGCGCCATCGGGATCAATCCGAAAAATGCGCTTGCCTACTACAACCGCGGTGTTGGGAAAGGCAATAAAGGCGACTTGGAGGGCGCCGTGGCCGATTACAACCGCGCAATCGAGATCGATCCGAATTATGCGCTTGCCTACTACAACCGCGGCTTTGCGAAATTGAAAAAAGGCGACCTGGACGGGGCGATTGCCGATTTCAACAGCGCCATCGAGATCAATCCGAATAATGCGCTTGCCTATTACAACCGCGGCGTTGCGAAATTGAAAAAAGGCGACCTGGACGAGGCGATTGCCGACTTCAACCGCGCTATCGAGATCGATCCGAAAAATGCGCTTGCCTACTACAACCGCGGCAATGCCTTCCAGGCCAAGGGCCAGTTTTTTCAGGCTGTCGCTAATTTAAACCGCGCCATTGAACTGAACAGGAATCATGAATACGCCTACTTGCGTCTGCTGATTGCCACCTGGAGTGACAGGGGGGATGCCAGTGCGGCCATGGACAAGCTCCGGAATCATGTCGCTGCAAACAGCTCCGATGAATGGGTGCGTACCATTTCAAAGTACTACCTGGGCATCGGTAAACTAAACGAGCAGGCGATCTTGGCGGAGGCACGGAAAGGAACGGATGGCAGGAAGGTCGGGGAGCGGCTCTGCGAGGCATACTACTATCTGGGGGTAAAACGCCTGGTTGGAGGAAACAGAAAGGGTGCGGTGGAATACTTCACCTTAAGCATCGATACGGATATAAAGAGATTCACAGAGTATGATGCCTCGAAGGCCATGCTCAGGTTGATGAAGGAAGGGAAGATCTAATGGCTGGGGCACAGGGCAATGGATGGGCCGAGTGCCCGCCTCTCCGATTCGGTCCGGGATGTGTTAATGCTTTTCAGACCGATCCGTGTTCGCGCGGGATTGGATGGCCGAGAGAGTAGACCTGGTAGGAAATACCCGAAAGTTACACGCCTAGAGTTGCTGCCATTCCCCTGCCGTACCATCTTTTCCCGTTTCCCTCCCCCGTTGTCGAACCCGGCACCGTATGCAGGAAAGAAGGGCGTCCCATCTGCCGATGAGAATGTGGAGGCTCGCCCGGTCCGCGGGGCAGTGGAAGCCCGGGGCCGGTCCGGGAGTAGGGGGACAGGCGATGCGCATTGGACTGGTGGCTGACCTGCACGCCAACCGGGAAGCGGTGAAGGTCGTGGACCGGGCGCTTTCGGCTCTGTCCCCCGAAAGGGTCTACCACCTGGGGGACCTCGTCGGCTACGGGGCGCATCCCGAGGAGTGCGTTCGCTGGGCCATCGCCAACACGCGGGGAGGGGTGCTGGGCAACCATGACGCCGCCGCGTTGAACCTGCTGGGGCGGGAAGCGATGGCGCCCGCCTACGCCGCGGCCCGCTGGGCCGGGGAGCGGCTGTCCTCTGCGGCACGGGAATACCTTTCCCTGCTCCCCGTGCGGGAGCTGGTCATCCGGTCCCGGCTCCTTCTCGTCCATGGCGCGCCCTCGGACCCGTTCGGGAGGATTTTCCGGGAAGAGGACGCAGACACCGAGATGGACCTGTACCCCGAGGCCACGACCGTGGCCGTGGGGCATCTCCACGTTCCGCTGGCGGTCGTCCGGGGCCGGGGAGGGAAGACCATCCTGTTCCGGAAGGGGAGCCGCACGGTCCCGGGGGTGGATCGGCTTCTGGTGAATCCCGGGAGCGTCGGGGCTCCGAGGGACCGGAAGGATTCGGCGTGCTTCCTGATCTTCGACGACGAGCGCAGGTCGTTCACCTGGTATCGCGTCCCGTACAACGGCAGATTGCCACTGGAAGCGATCCGGGACATGGGCATCACCGCCCTTCCCGGTCCGGCCCAATCCCCGGTGATGGAGAGGGTACTCTGCGCGATCGGGATGTGGAAGCGGCTGTTCCGGGAAACGTAACCGGTCAGGATCCGCTTACTGCGCCCGGAGGATGAGGAACGTCTCGACCGCGGCCGCCATCACCAGCAGCGGGAACACGACGACGAAGTACCGCTCGAAGGCGTGGTTCACCGTGCCCCTGAGCGGGGCGTCCTCCTTTCCCTGGATCCGCCGGATCGAACGGATCCCGAGCCACAGCCCGTAGGAAGCCGTGAAGAGAAGGGCCGGGATCTCGAAGATCCCGTGCGGGACCACCTTCATCGCCGCCTTCGAATATCCCGTCACCAGGGCCTCCTGGCTGTACAACACGCCCAGCACGAACCCGTTGGATCCCACGGCCAGCACCGGGACGATCCCGTACAGCAACCCCGAGGCGAGAAGCAGGAGCGACGCCATGACATTGTGGATGAGGATGTAGAAGAACAGGGTCCCCCCCGCCAGGTCGCGGTATTGTTCCCCGACGACCTGGAGGGCGTCCGTCACCTGCTGCCGGACGGAAGGCGGGGCGAACATGCCGCCGAGAAAGGTGGCGGCGAAGAGGACGCCCAGGGCCAGGAGGTACGGTACGACGGCGCGATCGGACATCCCGCGCTACGTTTTCTTCGCGGCCACGTGATCCGCGAAATACGGCTTCCACGGGCCGCACCCCTCGATGAACGGCTGCAGGATCGCCCGCTCGCCCTGGACCGTGTGCATCAGGTCGTGCCCCGCCCATTCGTGGATCAGCTCTCCGAGCGTGACCACGCCCAGCTCCGCGTGCCGGGACTTCCGGCCCAGGTCCGCCGGGCCGAGCCGCGACAGGAAAGCGAGGCTTTCCCATCGCAACCGCCCGAACTCCCTGGCCAGCTCCGCCGGCCTGAGGTCGCCGGCCGCGATCGTCCCCTGGCTGTCGGGATCGAACGCCGGGAAATCCTCCCCGCGCAGCAGGTGCCCGATGCGGGGAGGGAAGACCCCGCGCTCCGTGTCGACCAGGTGCTGCAGGCAGTCGAATGCGGACCACTCCTTCGGCGCCGGTTTCCGCCGGAAGAGGTCGGGATGCAGTTCTGCCAGCGACATCCAACGCTGGGGAGTCGACCGGAGGACCCCCTGTGCCATCCTCAGGATATCTTCCATTCCACCCTCCCTGGCCACTCCAGAATAAACGAAACGAGGGGGTTTCGCCCGTCCGGTTCGAGGCGGTGTTCGAAAAGGTTGCCCCGGCCCGCGTCCGCGCGGTACTCTGAAGACAAATACTGTCCGAGTGAGGTGGCATATGCGGGGGAGGCCGGTCGTCGCGTGCATCGCGCTGGTCATCGGCGGCATCCTGGCAGTCGTGGGCACCGCCCGGGCGCAGGACGAACCGTTCCCGATCGATCTGCGTCCCGGCGAAACGTTCGACGCCTGCGCCTCCGGGCAGATCGTATGCCCCGCGAGGGCCCCCATCTGCGACGACCCGAACGTCGCCGTCCCGGTCGATGTAAACGGGGGGCTGGGATTCAAGGCGGTCGGGCCCGGCGTCACGCTCTGCTCGGCCGCCTCCGCAGTCGGACCGCGCCGCATCTTCCGCATCACCGTGCGCTAGCCCGCATTTCTCACCAGCCTCCTGTTGCGGCGGCGGATCCGGGCATGTCTACTGCGTTGTACTCTTTCGCGCTCCTCGACGTAGCTCCACTACGCCTGCGGTGCCCGAAGTTCGCCCGCCTTGTATCCACGCCCGTCTGCGCCGCCTCACGACGGACCCTGAGGAGAAATGCGGGCTCGGAGCGCGGGAAGTCCTGGAAACCGGAGGGCGTGCGATGAAACGGATTGGCTTCGCGGGAATGTCGTTCGCGGTCGCCCTGGCCTTTCTCCTCCCCGTGCTGTTTGCCGCTCCCGCCGCGGGAGCGGACAGCAAGGGCGGCTTGGACGGGAAGATGGTGTTCGAGAAGAAGTGCGGCGTGTGCCACCGTCTGTCCCTGACGACGAACCGCAGGGAATGGAAGCCGGAGTGGAGGGAGATCGTCGACCGGATGGCCCGGAAGAGGGACGGCTGGATCTCAGCGGATGAGGCCGCGGCGATCGTCGATTACCTCGGCTCCGAGTACGGCAAGGACTGACGCCCTCCCGGCAGTTCCGTCGCCGGGATCCCCGGAGAATGGCATGCCGGGGTACCGTCGCGCCGGGATCACCCGAACGCCGCATTCAACTCCCTACCGGTTCTCCCGCCGGGTCACGCCGCGTGTTGCCCCACGTGCGCGGTCGAGCGGTCCGGCTTCACCAGCATCACGGGGCGGTGCGTCGTCAACGCCACCTTTTCCGCGACGCTTCCCATGACTACCCGCAAAAGCCCCGAGCGCCCGTGCGTGCACATCACGATGACGTCCACGTCCTGGTTGTGCGCGAAGGACAGGATCGCGTCGATCGGATCGCCCTCCTCGACGTGCCACCGCACCTTCCGCACTTCCGGGCGCAGCCGGCCGGCGATGTCCCGCAGATACTTCATGCTCGTGATGGCCGACCGGTAGGTCTCCCTGGGGGGGACATTGTAACGGGCCTCGGGCACGGGAGCGAGGGAGTCCTGAACGGCCTCCAGGAGGATGATCTCGGCGTCCGTCAACCGGGCCATCTCCAGCGCGGGCTCGAGGGCACGTTCCGCGAGATGCGACCCATCCAGAGGAACCAGAATCTTGGAGTACATGGACCTTCCTCCTTCCCGCCGTTGACCCTCATGCCGCCTCGCGGGATCCGATGCAACGCTCGCAGATCATGAGGATCGCGGCTTCCAGACGTTGCCACCCTTCTTCCGAGCGGATGTTCACGTCGCCGTACCGGCCGACCTTCCGGGAACGGACCGCGAGGTAGTTGATCCCCGCGGTCAGCAGCGAAACGACGGCCGCCAGCTCGCCTTCCGTCACGTCCTGTCCGGCGACGAACAGCCGGGACAGGTTTTTCGAAAAGTCCTCCCGAACCTTTTCCAGCACCTTCGCCAGTTCGTTGCGCTCGATGGATTCCCAGGCGAGGATCTCCAGGGTCACGGGACGCCGGCGGATCGCCCGGGCGAAATTGCACAGCAGGGTGGCGACGGTCTCGTGGAGGGGGTTCCCGCGCAGGCGCTCCGGATCTCCCCCCGCCACCTCATCGATCGTCGGCCAATAGGTGCCGGCCTCCGCGTACGCCCGGAGGAGATCCGGCATGCCGCCGAAATACCGGTAGATCAGAACCTTGTCGATCCGTGCCTGCCGGGCCACCGCGTTGATCCCGAACGTCCGGAACCCCCCGCGGGCGAGGAGGCTCCCGACCGCCTTGAGGATCTTCTGTTCCGTCGCTTTCCGGTTGCGGGCCATCCCCGGCTCCTTTGGTCACCTTGTGGTGACATCTGGATACAATTTAAATCACCTGCCGGTGACATGTCAACGGGAAAATTTCGTCCATCCCGGGAAACGCTCCCTTTCCCCGGAGAGGCGACGGCGCCTCTCCGGCATGGCCCGTAACCGCCCATGCGGCGTAAACTTCGAAGGCCGGCAGGAGGGGAAGGGAGCGCCGCATCACCGGGTTTTCCCTGCCTGCCGCCTGGCGCCGCGGAACAGGGGGGAGAGGCGGACGAGCTTTTTGGCCGCTTCGGTCAGCTCCTTCCGGACGGCGGGATCGAGTGCGACCAGCCAGCGCCGCGGTATCGCTTCCAGGCCGTAATGCGCGCCAGCGACCGCCCCCGCGATGGCGCCGGCAGTGTCCGCGTCGCCGCCGCGGTTCACGATGCGGACCAGGCACTCCTCGAAGGTGCGGGTGGAGAAGAAATCGTGGAACACGGTCCGCAGCGTGTCCGCCACGTACGCCGTGGCGTTCCCCTCGTACCTCTCGAACCGGAACTCGGGGTGGCGACCGGCCAGCTCCTCGGCGGCGGCGCGCAGGCCGGCCATCGGGGTGCCGAGAATCCCCCGGTGGACCATCCGGGCCACCGTCACGCACGATGCGTCGGAGAGCGGGTGGTTGTGGGTCAACCGCGCCTGTTCCACCGCGAGGCGGGCAAGGAGCTCCTCGTCCCCGAGGGCGAAAAGGGCGACCGGGGCGACCCGCATGGCCGCGCCGTTCCCCGCGTCCCATTCGTTCGGAGGCGTCGACAGCTGCCGCTTCAGGATGTAGTCCCGGATCCCGCGGCGGCAGGTGGACCCGACGTCCACCGGGTTTCCCCGAAGCCACCGGGCGAACTCCTCGGCGACGGCGGCGAGGTCCCACCCGCCCTTTGCAAGGATCGCCCGGGCGACGCACTGTGACATTTCCGTGTCGTCCGTGACGCGGCCCGGGGGGAGATTCAGCCAGCCGCCACCCCGGATCCGTTCGTGGACGCCGTATTGCCTCCGGATGTCCTCCGGTTTCATGAACTCCGTCGTCGCGCCCAACGCGTCCCCCACGGCCAGCCCGAGGAGGGACGCCGTCGCCCGCCGGACGATGGCACCGGACCCGTGATCCCCGACCGGACGGGTGCTCAATACGACCTCACCGTCACTTCGAAGTCTCCCCCGATCACCAGCGACTCCTCCTCCCCGCGGGGCAGCACCCCGGGGAGGAGGTCCGAGCGGAAGAAGATCTTCGCCGCCGGGACGTCCGCCTCCAGCACGCGGCTGCCGAACTGCCACGCGTGCTCCGGCCGGGAGGAGAAGGAGTTGAGATTGTTCAGCCTCAGCACCGCGCGGTTCCCGACGGGAGCCTCCACGAACCGGTAATCCGCGAGGTTGCGGACCCCCCGGAACAGGATGAAGGAGCGCACGCCGGGATGGCGCCGGCTGAGTTCGTACTGGACGAACTCGTAGAGGAGGTCGAACTGGGATTCCACGGCATTCGTCCTGCCGCTCTCCCGCATCCGCTCGGCGAGGTAGAGCATGTACCCCGCCGAATCGACGCCCTCGATCATCCCGGCGTGGAACACGGGGGGGATGCCGAACCGGCTCTCCACCCACCCCTTCAGAACGGCCCCCTCCGCGGAGCTGGCGTCGACCATCCAGCCCCGGAGGAACCGGAGGTATCCGTTCCGGAGGGAGCGGCGCC
>Ga0102851_10000464_pt1 | contig 20462 bp, 12 predicted proteins | sample Mud3Dept3metaG_FD_79558 | JGI IMG/M metagenome (GOLD analysis project Ga0102851, IMG submission 79558) | Freshwater wetland microbial communities from Ohio, USA, analyzing the effect of biotic and abiotic controls - Mud 3 Core 4 Depth 3... | ecosystem: Environmental > Aquatic > Freshwater >... | reverse complement strand
TTAGCCTTTCATCTTCCGGGTCAAGGCGGAGCCTGCCCATCGGCTTTTGATGAAGGGCGGAAAGGACGAAAGAAAAATAAGTTGTTCTCAAAATGAGTACGTTCTTTGGACGCTCGCTCTATTTGTCAGAGGGTTCGGAGATCGCATCCCAGACCTTGATCGCCCGCTTCCACCACTCCGGAATAACTGCCCGGTTCCGGTCCAAGGCTCTTTTCTCGACATCGTAGTAGCCGTGTTTGTTGAAGTGGACAAACAGATCATCGCCGATCTTCCACCAGGCCTTGACGACGTTGTCGGCGTGACTCAGGCAGAACCCGTCGAGATAGCCGATCCCTTCCAGTGGAGAGCGGTTGAAGCGCTCCAGGGCTTCCTTGTCGATCTCAGGGATCCGGGCCACTGTCTTGACCTCGTACTCGGCCTGCGCTTTCTTGACTTCTTCCAGGGCGAGGTTGTAGACCACCTGGGTGTGGAAATCCACGTAGTCGAAGGCCCAGCGGGCGGAATCCCGGTTGAGCGTCCAGTGGTCCCCGATCTTGAAAGAGGCCGGCACATCGGTGATTCCCGCGTAAAGCGGCATGTAGCATGAAGTCTCCTGGAGCCCGAAGCTCAGCCAGATGATCCCGCCGATCGGAGCCGGCAGCCAGCCGCGGCACTGGGTGATGGTCGTGTACTCCACGCTCGGGGTTCCGATCGCCCGGGTCGTGCTATAGAGGTTCGGGTTGCCGAATGGGCCGCCCCGGAGTCCCTTGACCTTGTCGAATCGGGTCCCTTGGGACCGGTCTCTGGTCATGTCCATCACATCCTGGACCGAGATGAGCTTGTCCGGCTTGACCGAGAAGGGAAAATCCATGTTCAGTGTCTCGGGACTGATCTTCAGCGAAGGAGCGACCAGGTCGAAGAACCGCCACAGCCTGGCGCGCCGGCCATCGCTGCTGATGGCGCTTCCCTCAGCCGGGGAATAAGCCCTCTTCCAGCTGAACGGTTTCCCGGCCTTGGGGTCGTAAAGACCTTGCTCGACGGCAAAGGCAACCATGTGCGCCGAACCCAGGAAATAATCCTTGTTCTTGAGGTCGACCTCCCCGATCCGTGACTCGTTCGGGCAGACACAGACCTGGTCGTCTGGGACCCTTTGGGCGCACCAGACCGCCCCTGGCTTGCCGGTCTTGGGAGTCCAGAGCGGCCCGGCAGGCATGATCTCGAAAACCCAGAGCTCATTGGGGTCATGGACGGCGAGCATTTCGCCGCCGTCATTGAACCCATAGCCGTACTTCTCGGCCAGTGACCCCATGAGCAGGATGGCCTCGCGGGCTGTTTTGGCGCGCTCCATGGCGACGAGAGTGAGCATGGTGATGTCGAAGGCCGGGGTCGGGGTGTTATTGTAAAGCTTGCGGGCGCAGCCGATCGTCGACTCCCCGATGCCCAGCTGCTGGTCATTCATGTACCCGAACATCCCATGATGGTAACCGTAGGTCTGAGGCACCTCGGGGATCTCCAGCCCGGTGAAGTCGTTTTTATAAAGGTCCCACTTGAGCCCTTCCTCAGGAGGCCAAGTCTTGTATTGATTGATGTGGTAGATCTTGCGCGTCTCGCCGGGCTTATGCTCGGCGGCGGGGACGTGACGCCAGGTCCAATCGCAAGTGCCGCAATCGCAGGTGTGAGTGGCCATGGTCGAGCCGTCCGTCGAGGCCCCCTTGGCCACCATAATGACCGTGCAGCCATCCGGAATGTCGGCCGGCGCCGCCGCTTGGGACGACCCCGGCTCGCGGCCGAGAGGCAGGATCGTCATCCCCAGGAGCAAAACGGCCAGAGCCGCGAAAGAAACCATCGTCCATTTTCTCATCATCTCTCTAACCTCCTTGTTCGCAGATTCTCCGCGCCGGGCCGGCAGCCTTACCGGTCCACCGGCGCGAGAAAAGCGTCATAGACCTTGATCATCTTTTTCCACCAGTCGGGGAAGAGCTGCGTTGCCGGCCGCGACGTTGGCCGACACCAGGAAATAATCCGTGTTCTTAAGGTCGATCTCTCCGATCCGGCTTCGTTGGGACAGACGGAGACGTGATCAACAAGGCCGCCTCTTAAAATGGGGGATTTCACTTTCATTCGCTCTCTCCCAACCTCCCGATTCGATCCTGAGGGGACAGGCCGTCCGGACGGACCGAGAGGGGAGGCCTGTTTTCTATGAGGATCTCAATCCAGAAGAACCTTATCCTTTTCCACTCCGGAGGGGTCATGGAAATAGTGCCCCACTCCATTCTGGGCGAGCTCGGCGTACCGGGGGATATCCCGGACCAGGATGGAGCGGTCGGGGTTTTTCTTGGAGTATTGGCGGAGGATCTCCAGGATGACCGAGCAGTGCTGGCCGACCCGCTTTTCCAGCGGCCAGCCCGACGCATCATAGGGAACGAACAGCTTTTTCTTCTGAGCGAGACTCAGGAGAAATGGATCCTTGCCGTCGAGGAGGAATTTCTCCGTCTTGGGTCCGGTGGGCTGGTCGAGAAAGGGGATGGGGGCTTCGAGAAGGAAAGGAAGCGTTTCCGAAAAATCCCCGATTTCCCGGTGGGACAGGCCGCGGAAACCCGTCGGGGAAGGCTCGACGTGGCTGTCAAACCCTTCCTTGGCCTTGACCGTGAGGGCCGCCATCGTCGCGATCCGGTTCGATTTGTCCGGGGCGACGATGCAATTGGTCACTGGGAACATGGTTTCGGCGCCATGAATGTCGATGGCGATGTCGACTTTCTGCCCCCGCATGATCTCCATGGCGGCGAAGGTCACTTTTTCCATCAAGGGGCCGTCCGGGCGCCCGGGCCAGGTCCGGTTGGCATTGCGGGCGTCGATGTACGAGAGCAGCTGACGGTCGGGATAATGGATATAGACATCGGGGTCGGGCCATTGGTCAAGGGGGGAGGCGTCCCGGTTTCCCATCCGGAATTTCTTTTTGCCCCAGTCCGTGGGGATCTCAAAATAAAGCGGATATCCGTCCCCGGGCCGGGTGTTCCGGCCGGCGCTGTGATTAAACTGAGGGATGAGAATCAGGGATCCTTTATCGACGACCGCATTTTCCAGGATCAGGAGGACCGCCAGAAGGCCCTCGGGCTCGTTGGCGTGGGTGTTGGAGAAAAGGATCGCCTTGCCCCCGGGCTCTTTCCCTTCCAGGAAATAGACCGGCGTGTCGGCCATCGTCCCCTTGAGACCCGGGCCGAAATCGCTGAGGCGGGCCACCCGGGTGAGTCCCGGGCCGGCCACCACCGGAACCTCGAAGTGCCGGTGACGGTAAAGACGGAGGCCGCCCTGGACAAGAAAGACAAGAAACAGCAAAACCAATACGGCTTTGACGATGCCGGGCCGCTTCATGGCAGGAGTTCCTCCTCTCTATTTTATCCGCAGGATCCTCAGCACAAGGGGGATGAGGACCAGGAGATACTGGGCCAATTCCTCGACCTTCTTCTTTTCGAGGACGAAGTTCCAGATGAGGAGCACGGCGAGATAGGCCGTGATGAGGTAATAGAGAATCATGATGAACGACATGACACCCCCTCTCCTACATGCTCCATCGAACCAGGAATGAGAGCTTGGCGCTGTAGACGACCATCAGAATGCCCACGATGGTGATGAAGATCCAGGGAAGCCAGGCGGTTTTGATGACCTCCCAGTACGAACCCTTGTAATCGGAGACCATGACGCTGAGGCGTCCGATCAGGGCGGTCGGCGGCAGGCCGTCACCCAGCGGCCAGAGCAAAGTCAACCCGGCGATGGCGACGGTCGCGTGGAAGCCGATCGAATCCAGGTACCAGACGAGAGGAATACCCAAAACAGCGGCGGCTCCGTAGGTCAGGACTCCCTCGGAGACCGGAATGACAATCGCCAGCGATATGAGCAGAAAAACCAGCGGAATGCTGATCACGGCGAAAGACAGCAGGCCGCGGACGCCCGTGGCCGTCATGATCTGCTGGAGCATCCCGACGATGACGACCGTGGAGATGAGCGGCAGAAGGCGTTTGACCGTATCCCGGGAAAGAGACAATATCTTGATTTTGCCGGGGCTGACCAGCAGAGCTGCCAGGGCGGAGAGAGTGAATTGCAAAGGCAGTCCAAGGATGGGTGTCGCGAACGGGAAAACCCGGTAGGCCGCCACCGACCCGAAAAACACCAGGAACGGAATAGCGACCCTCCACCAGGTCATCCGGGCCGGCACCTCGGGCATCTCCTTCAGGGCCGAGGCGAGGTCGATCGTCCGCTCCTTTTTCCAGCCAAGGACGAGCATTGTGAAGACCCCGCATATCAGGACGGGCACGGCCAGGGGAAGCTCAAACCCGACGTAAGGGATGGCGGTCCCGGCGCAGAGAATCATGGCCCAGATGTTGACGGGCGGGGCCGCGGCGCTCAACCCGGCAACGATAAACAGGATGGCGGCGGCCCTTTTATGAGAGATCCCCAGAAGCTTCAAGGCCATGGCCACAGGCGCTCCGACGACAAGCAGGGAAATGCTCCCGGCTCCCGTGAGGGCACCGGGGATGAGCACGATGATCATCAAGACGATCAGAGCGGCCAGCCTCTTGTTGTGGAAAGCCCGGATGGTCGCCCGGACGACATAGTTCACCCCCCCCGATTCGTTGACGATGGCCATGAAGATCGTCGCCGTGGAGAAGACAAGGATGACGTCCAGGTAGGTGGAGGAACCCTCGACAAGATGACGGATCAGCTCGCCGGCAGGAGGAGTCTTGAAAAAAAGCCCGGCCAGGCCTCCCGCCAAGGCGGCCAGGAACATGCTGATCTCGACCGTCAGGTGCCGGGCTTGCGAGACGGCATAAGCAACAACCATGATCCCCAGGATGATTCCGATTTGCGTAGTCATCTTCCTCTACTCCCCGCAATCTTATCGTCGAAAAAAATGGAAGTCAAGAAAGGACCGCGGGAGGAAATAAGGAGTTGAAATTTTTGATGAATTGGATTAGAAAGGACAAGCGATGTTTTGGAGAAGAAAGAAGAAAAAGGCTAAGGACCTCGACCGGCGGAGGGAGCCGAGGCTGGACGACGGCTTCCCGATCACCCTCACTCCGCGGAACACGCCCGGACATCGGGGGGAAAAAGTCCTTTATTACGGCCGCACCCGGAACGCTTCTCCGAGCGGCCTGAGGGTGGACTGCGATCAGGAGTTTCCGGTCGGGACCGTTCTTTCCATCAAACTCCAATCACCCCGGACGAGACAGCTCATCCAGGCTTCGGGCGAGGTGAAATGGGTGACCCCGCTCCCCGCTACCCAGAGCTACGAGATCGGCCTCGAGTTCGTCGACACCTCGGTCCGGAACATCCTGGAACTCCTGGACCACCTCTACAAGGCATAAATCCCGCGCGGCTTGACAGCCCGGGGGGAATTCCAGTAAGTAATACGAAAAACCCTAAGGAGAGTGGCCCATGAGCGTTCGTTTTCGCCTCGGCTTCATGATGTTCCTTCAGTATGCCATCTGGGGGGCCTGGGCTCCTGTTCTTTCCGACTACCTCAAAAACACTCTGGGATTCAGCGGCGCCCAGTTCAGCCTGATCTACAGCCTGCTTCCGCTGGCCACGATCATCGCGCCGTTCGTCGGCGGCCAGATCGCCGACCGCTATTTCCCGAGCCAGAAGGTCGTGGCCGGACTCCAGCTGGCCGGGGGCATCTTTCTCCTGCTGATCGCCACGGTCACTACCTACGGCACGATGGTCTGGATGATGTTCATCTACTGCCTTCTTTATGCTCCGACGCTGGCCTTGACCAACTCCATCGCCTTCATCAACCTCCAGAATTCGGAGAAAGAATTCGGCAAGATCCGCGTCTGGGGGACGATCGGCTGGATCGCCGCCGGCTATATCCTGACGCTGTGGCGCATCGGGGCCAAGTCGGCCGTCGGCCTTTCCTTCAAAGGGGATATGATCCTCCTGGCCGGTATCTTCTCGCTGATCATGGGAATCCAGGCCTTTTCCCTGCCCCAGACTCCACCGCGCAAAGAGGGCGTCAAGCCCTGGGCTTTTCTCGAAGCCCTGAAGATGATGAAGGACCGGAATTTCCTGATCTTTATCATCATCTCTTTCATCGTCGCCACGGAGCTGATGTTTTACTACATCCTCACCGCGCCGTTCCTGACTTCGGACAAGATCGGCGTCTCGAGCACGATCCTGCCCTGGGTCATGACTATCGCCCAGGTGGCGGAGATTTTCGTCCTTGCCTTCCTGCTGCCCTATCTCATCACCCGGATCGGGATCCGCAAGATCCTCGTCCTTGGCATCCTGGCCTGGCCGCTGCGTTACATCATTTTCGCCATCGGAAAACCTTCCTGGCTGGTCATCGCCTCGCTGGGGCTGCATGGTTTTTGTTTCGTCTTTTTCTTCGCCGCGGCCTTTATCTATGTCGATACCATCGCCCCGCGGGATATCCGGCATTCCGCCCAGAGCCTGATCACCCTGGTCACCTATGGAGTGGGAAACTACATCGGCAGCCTGTTCGCCGGCTGGATTCACGATCTCTTCACCCAAAATGAAGTCACCAACTGGACCAACGTCTTTCTTGTTCCCTGCTTCCTGACGGTCATCTGCGCGTTCGTCTTCCTCGTCTTTTTTAAGGAGAGGACAAGCAATCGGGAAGTCCAGGCGTAGAATATCCGGAAACACCCGGCCACGACCGGGCTCCGGGAGGAGGAGAAAAAATGAACGGAAAAAAGTCGGCTCCCTTGATCCTGATGCTCCTGGCCCTGGTTTTTGGCCTGGTCCCGACCGCCGGGGCCGGGGAAGAGGACCTGAGCCAGGTGAGGATCAAGAAATTCCCCATTGCCATGCAGTGCTGGACATACAGGAAATACACGTTCTATGAAGCGGTCGAAAAAACCAAGGCCCTGGGCATCAAGTATCTCCAGGCCTATCCCGGCCAGCCGCTCTCGGCGGAAGACAGGAATGTCGGGTTCAGCCATCAGCTGACCGAAGCGCAGATCGAGGCGGTCCGGAAGAAGCTGGCGGAAGCGGGGATGGAGGTCGTGGGCTACGGCGTCGTGGACATCGGCCGGACAGAGGTGGAAATGCGGAAGGCGTTTGAGTTCGCGCGGAAACTGGGCATCCAGGTGATCGCCACGGAGCCCCAGGACGCCGACTTCCCCATGCTCGATAAGCTGGTCAAGGAATATGACGTCCGGATCGCCCTGCACAACCACCCCGAGCCGTCCAAGTACGCCAAGCCGCAGACGGCGCTCGACCGGATCAAGGGGTTGGACGAGCGCGTCGGCGCCTGCGCCGATCCCGGGCATTGGATGAGGGGAGGCATCCGGCCTCTGGACGCCCTGAGATTGCTCACGGGCCGGATCACCGACGTCCACATCAAGGACCGGAGCGATTTCGGCACGGCTCCAAACGTCGACGATACGGCCATCGGCGAGGGCAAGGCAGGATTGCGGGACATCCTGGCGGAGCTGACCCGCCAGGACTTCGGCGGCTATCTGACCATCGAATATGAAAATGAGAATGAGGTGGCCACCCCCGAGCCGGCCACGCGGACAGGCCTCGAGAACATCAAGGCCCTGACTGACTATGAAAGCTTCACGCAGCTTCTGTCCCGCTGGAACTGGCGGTATTCGAAACACGGCTGGAACCATTACGGCCCCGGGCATTTCGAGCTGGACGAAAAAACCGGCGTGCTCAAGTCCCAGGGCGGCATGGGGCTGCTCTGGTACAGCGTGAGGAAATGGCGGGACTTCGTCCTCGACCTCGAGTTCCAGTGCGCCCAGAAGAACACGAATTCCGGAATTTTCTACCGGATCCCCGACCTTCCTGCGAGCGATGATTACATCTATCATGCCTTCGAGGTCCAGATATACGACGCCGGCGAGGGCCTTCACGGGACGGGAGCCATCTATGATGCCGAAGCCCCGGTCCAGGCGGTTTCACGGCCGACCGGCGAATGGAACCACCTGAAGATCATCTGCCAGGGAAAGCGCATCCGCGTCGAGCTCAACGGCGTCCAGGTCGTCGATTGGCAGATGGAGCCGCGCGGTAAGATCAAGGATTTCGCCGCCGAGGGGTATATCGGCCTTCAGAACCACGACAGCATCGCGCCGGTCTATTTCCGGAATATCTTCGCCAAGGAGATCTAGCCCCGACCATTCATGAAATGAAGGGACAAACAAATTGCTCCGGCCGGGCCGCTCCCGGCCGGGCAGACGAAACACCAAAGAGGAGGGAGTTATGAACCGCCGCCATTTCTTGCGCTTGTGTCCTCTCTTTTTAGGCCTGGCTTCTCTTCTTGTCTTTGGACAAATCGCCTGCCGGAAGGCCGAGCCGGGGCCCCAGCCGCCGGTCGCCGAGAAAATCCGGAAAGAGTTCCAGGAGTTCGGGAAGACGCGGGTCGATAACTACTACTGGCTCAGGGACCGCGATAACCCCAAGGTCGTCGAGTACCTCACAGCCGAAAATGAATATCTGAGCGCTGTACTAAAGCCGACCGAAGGGCTCCAGGAGAAGCTCTACCGGGAGATCGTCGGCCGGATCAAGCCGACGGACATGTCGGTTCCTTACCGCGATAACGGTTACTTTTATTACACCCGGTTCGAGGAAGGGAAGGAGTATCCCGTCTCCTGCCGCAAGAAGGACAGCCTGGAGGCCCCGGAAGAGGTGCTGCTCGACGGAAGCGCCATGGCCGAAGGCCAGCCTTTCTTTTCCCTGATGGGACTCGAGGTCAGCGCCGACAACCGCCTGCTGGCCTACGCCGTCGATACGGTCAGCCGACGGTTATACAGGCAGCGCTTCAAAAACCTGGCCACCGGGGAGACCCTCGCCGACGAGATCCCGAACACGCTGGGCCTCAGCGCCTGGGCGAATGACAACCAGACCGTTTTCTACGTGATGAAGGATCAAATCACTCTGCGGCCTTACCGGGTGATGAGGCACGTCCTCGGCACTCCCTTTATCGAGGACGTCCAGGTCTTCCACGAAAACGACGAGGCGTTCAACACGATGGTTTATAAATCCAAGTCCAAGAAGTTCATCGTCATCGCCTCGGAGAGCACGCTCTCGACGGAATATTGGCTCCTTGACGCCGACCATCCCGAAGGCGAACCCCGGGTCGTGCAGCCGCGCGAGCGGGACCTCGAATACCAGGTCGAGCACTTCCGGGACACGCTTTACATCAGGACCAATTACCAGGCCAAAAATTTCCGCCTCGTGGAGGCGCCCCTGGGCAAAACCACGAAGGAAAACTGGGTCGAGGTCATTCCGCACCGGGACGATGTCCTTTTCGAAGGTTTCGAGATTTTCAATGACTTCCTGGTCGTCGAAGAGCGGAAGGCCGGGCTGACCCAAATCCGGGCGATCGGCTGGAAGGACAAGTCCGAGCACAGCCTCAACTTCGGGGAGCCCACCTACGCGGCCGCAATCGGGGTCAACCCGGAATTCGACTCCGACTGGCTGCGCTACGATTACTCCTCCCTGACGACGCCGAATTCGGTTTATGACTACAACCTGAAAACGCACGAGAAGAAACTCCAGAAACAACAGGAGGTCCTGGGTGGTTTCAAGCCGGAAAACTACCACTCGGAAAGGATCCAGGCCACGGCCTCCGACGGGGTCAAGGTCCCCATGTCTCTCGTCTACCGAAAGGGTTTGGAGAGAAACGGGATGAACCCGCTCCTCGAATACGGCTACGGGTCCTACGGGGCGATCGAGGATCCCTATTTCGATTCCTCCATCCTCAGCCTTCTCGACCGCGGCTTCATCTACGCCCTGGTGCATATCCGAGGGGGATCGGCTTTGGGGCGGGCCTGGTACGAAGACGGGAAGCTCCTGAGAAAGAAAAACACCTTCGCCGATTTCATCGCCTGTGCCGAACACCTGATCGCCGAAAAATACACGCAGCCGGACCGGCTCTTCGCGTCGGGGGCCAGCGCCGGAGGGCTCCTCATGGGCGCCGTCGTGAACATGAGGCCGGATCTCTTCAAGGGGGTCATCGCCGGCGTTCCCTATGTCGATGTCATCACCACCATGCTCGACCCGGAAATCCCCCTGACCGCCCAGGAATTCGACGAATGGGGCAACCCCAAAATCCAGGAATACTACGACTACATGCTGTCCTATTCCCCCTACGATAACGTCGAGGCCAAGGACTACCCGGCCATGCTGGTCACGACGGGCCTCCACGACTCCCAGGTCCAGTACTGGGAGCCGGCCAAATGGGTGGCCAAGCTGCGCTCGCTCAAAACGGACAAAAACATCCTGCTGCTCCGCACCAATATGGATGCCGGTCACGGCGGACAGTCCGGCCGCTTCAGGCGTTTCAAGGAAACGGCCCTGGAGTTCGCCCTCCTGCTCGACCTGGCCGGAATCAAAGAATAGCCGGCTCGGCCGGTCCGCAAAAGAGGCCGTTGAACAGAAGCTTGAAGGTCCCGTGCGGCTGGCCCCGGAAGATGATCTCCGGGCCATAAAGAATGAGGCGGCCCAGGCCGACCTTGGCCTCCAGGACGGCCACGGACTTGTCAAGGTAGCTTTGTCCCCAGGCCCAGCCGCTGCGAAGGGGCGCCGGCCCGTCAAACCAGGCAATCGGGCGCACGCCCAGGGCGGCGGCGTCGGGATTCAGGGAAAATACGGGGCTGTTGTTAAAATAGAAATCAGCCCGCTCGCTCATGCCGAAGGCGAGGGGATGGGTGATGTCCACCCTGGCCTGGAGCAACGATCCGGGAATGTAATATTTTTCCTTGGGCAGGCGGTTCTCCGCACCGTCCGGATGACGTTCCACGAGCGGGTCGGCGATAGGCAGCCCGGCATGGAAGCCCATCGAGGTGGAAGAACCGATGGCCAGGATCGTTCCCCCCTCCTCGAGGAAGCGGCGCAACACGGGAACCGTCTTGGCGGCCGTAACGCTGCCCAGCCGGCTGCGGAACTCTTCGGGAATGTCCTCAGGCGCGGGCGGAGCGAAGAGCCGGAGCTCTTCCTGGGGCTTCCGGTCCTCACGCGGGATCGCCCCGCCGACAAAAATCAGGACATCGTATCGGGTCCTCAAGTCCGGAGCTTCAAGCGCCGGAGGATAGACGACCTCGAACGGAAACTCGTATTGTTCCAGAAGCCAACGGGCCCAGCCTGAAGCCATGGATCCGCCGTACTGATCCCAGAGCCCGATGCGGGCCGCCTGAAGCCTCAGGGCCTCCCCCCGGGGTATGGTTTCGACAGCGGCTGCATCGAGCCCCAGCGGCCCGGCGGCCTGCTCGATCCGGGCCCGAGTATCCGCCGCCGCGCGGATGAAGACCGCGCCGGGGGGATAATCCTTGCCGCCGGCGGTCAGGGCATTTTGCAGCCGGTAGATCTCTTCTCCTTGCTTGAGCAAACGATTGACGGCGATAAAACTGTCGTTGATCCTGTGGTCGAGAAGGAAGCCGGCGGGATCGGGGCTGCCCACGATCTTCCCCGGAAGAAGGCGCGCCTGGCCCTTGATTCTCTCGAAAGGTCCGGCCAGACCGTCGAGGATCCGGTCGAAGACAACGCCCATTTGATAGGCCAGGGTCCAGCCGGCGCTGTCATAGGGAGCCAGCGGCGGGCCTCCGGGGTAGAGGACATCGTGAGGGTGGGCCTGCGGCTCGAACATGGACAGGACGTGGGCGCGGAATGCCTGGTCGCACCTGACGACATAGGAGCCCCGGGGATAGCTCTTTCCCCCCGCTTCAAACGGAGCCCGCGCCTGCATCACGGTGACACCGCTTTTTATCAGCGCGTTTGCGAACTTCGTAGCCGTCGCGAAATCGGGCTGATCGGAGGGAATGACGAAGGCCCTCGGGTCCCGAAACTCCGGTTCGTGGAGAAGGTCATAGTACTTCACCGGGAACCCCCGGCCGTATCCCTCCGGCTTGACGTTCTCCCTCCGGATGGCCTCTTCCGCCATCCGGATATTCTTCGGCGTCACCGTCCAGTTGTCCCGGCTCCCGCGCTCGATGGAGTTCCGGCCCATGAGATAAATATTCCGCAGAAAATCCTCGGGCATCCGGGACGCCAGGTCCAGAATCGCCCTGTCCGCTGAAACGGAATAATCGATGGACCGCCGGAACGGCCATTTCTGAGGCGCGACGGGGTAGGGGAGGTCATTCCTGGGAAGCTGCTTGTCCGGGAGGAAGGGGATATCTACGGGAGTCGGGTTGCCGATCGTCTCGGTCAGGATGCCGATCATGTTATGGAAATAGGCCGTGGATCGCAGACCTCCTGACCACCAGGTCGAATAGGGCGCTCCCGAACGCATGGTCGCCCCCGGCTTCCCTTCGGCGACAAACCGGGAATGGATGGCGGCGCCCACGAGCTCGACGCCCGTCGGGACGAGGGGGTCAAAAAAGTAATTGAAGGGATCGCGGAACGGGGAACAGAAGAGAACCGTCCCCTCGGGCCCCGTCTGGTGGTGGTTATAAACGATCTGGGGGAACCATTCGAGATACATGACGCGGGAGACCGCTTCCGTTTCCTGCTGGGTGATCATGTAGAAATCGCGGTTGTTGTCGTGCCCGATATATTTCTGATACAAGCGCGGGAGGCCCCTCGTCGTCCGCTTGACCGGATCATTCTCTCTCACGTACCAGTCGGCGACAAGTTCCAGGCCGTCGGGGTTGGAGGGCACGGCCAGCAAGATAACGTTGTCCAGTATCCGTCGCGTCTCCGCATCGTTCCGGCTGGCCATCTGCCAGACAAGCTCGATGAGCTGCTGGGAGCCAAGCACCTCGGTCGCGTGGAGGCCGCCGTCGATGAGCACGACGGCTTTTCCCTCGGCTGCCAGGGCTTCCGCCTGCGCATCGCTCAAACCCTCGGCCAGGGCCAGGCGGCGCGAGATCTCTTTATAGCGGCCCAGCTTCCTTTGGTTGGCCGGAGAGGTGACAACGGCCATGATCATCGTCCGTCCTTCCGCGGTCCTGCCGATCGTTTCGAGCGACAGCCGGTCCGACTCCGCGTCCAGAACCCTCCAATAAGCCAGGAGCCGGCTGTAGCTGACGAGCCTGTAATCCGCCCCGACATCGAAGCCGAATTGTTTCTTGGGGCTGGTCAAGTCGTCCCGGGAGAAGCCTCCCTTGACGCTGAAAATCACGGCCAACACTGCAACACAGATTGCTTTTCCTGTCTTCATAATCGGCTAAATTATCGAAATGCCCTCATCAAGTCAACGGAGAAGCGGCTTAAGAACCTGAGGGGAACGCCGACATCCCAAGTGCTCAACATGACCAATCACACCAAAAGAGTCGCTAATGACCTTGACCCTTCATTTGACAGGTTCCGACTTTTTTCCTATATTCAGTTTCTTCGCCGGGCGGACGCGCCCAAGGAGGCCCCATGAAACGGCTTGCTCTTCCTTTTCTTGTCCTGATTCCGGCCGCGCTTTTCGGCCAGCTCTACCTCCAGGACAAACCCCTGGATGTCCCCTATGTCCCAAGCAAGCCGGAGGTCGTGGCCACGATGCTCCGGATGGCCAAAGTCGCCAAGGGAGACGTGCTCTACGACCTTGGCTGCGGGGACGGCCGCATCGTCATTACGGCCGCGGAGCTCTATGGGATAAGGGGAGTGGGCATCGATATCGACCCGGAGCGCATCCAGGAAAGCAAGGAGAATGCGGCCAAGGCCAACGTCGGGCACCTGGTCAAGTTCATGGAGCAGGACCTCTTCCAGGCCGACTTTCACGAGGCCACGGTTGTCTCCCTCTATCTCCTGACCTCCGTCAACCTGCGCCTTCGGCCCAACCTCTTGGCCCAGCTCCGGCCGGGCACCCGGATTGTTTCTCACAACTATGCCATGGATACTTGGAAGCCCGACGATTCGGCGATCGTCATGGTTAACGATACGACGCACAACGTCTATCTTTGGATCGTCCCGGCCAACGTCACCGGCGTCTGGGAAGGGTCTTGGACCGACGGCGCCGCGAAAACCGCCTTCGGGCTCGACCTCGACCAGCATTTTCAATGGCCCAGCGGCAACCTCAAGCTCGGCCGGGAAGAGATTCCGCTCACGGAGATCCGCCTCGTCGGCGACCAGTTTCAATTCAGCGCCGAGCCCGAAGATCCCTCGCGAACCCCCCGGATGAGCTTCACGGGGAAAGCGGCGGGAAATGACATGCAGGGGACGGTCGAGATCGGCAACCCGGCCGGCCGGAAAACCCAGAAGCCCTGGAAGGCCAAACGCGCCCCTCTGTCGATGAAGCCTCTCGCCGCCGAGAAATGATGAGGCGTCTGCGGACGGAGAGCGGGCCCGGGCGCCGCCGCCTTTACTGCCTGATACTCTGGGCTCTCTCTACGGCGGCCGCTGCGGGCTTGGAGGCGGCCCCCAAGGACTATTTTTTCCCGGAAGTCAGGATATCAGTCTCCCTCGAGCGCGACGGCTCTTTTGTGGTTGACGAGTTCCGGACGTTCGATTTCGCGGGAAGCTTTTCGGCCGCCTGGTACACCCTCCCGCTGTCCGTCGATCGCAAGGGCCATCGCTATGATACCAATATCGAAGAGTTTGAAGTCCGAGACCAGGACGGACAAAAACTTCCCCTGGAGGCTTCGACCTCGGGGGGACTTTACAAGGCCGAGTGGTCTTTCCGAGCGGCCGACGAACTGCGGACATTCCATATCCGGTATCGCGTCCGCGGAGGAGTCGCCAGCTATCCGGACGTCTCCGAACTCTACTGGCAGATGATCGGCGAGGGATGGGACCGGCCGACCCGCCGGGTTTCCATCGAGGTGAGCCTGCCGGAAGAAGCGGCGCGCAAGGATGACATCCTTGTCTATGGACACGGACCTCTCTCCGGCTGGGCCGAGGTCGTCGACAGACGCACGGCGCGCTTCACGGCGGACAACCTTCCTTCGGGCCAGCCGCTGGAAATCCGGATGGTCTGGCCGGCGGGACTGGTGAATGGAGTGTCGTCTTCCCGGCAAAACCTCGATTCCATACGGCAGGAGGAAGCGCGCTTCGTCCAGGAAACCATCGACAGGGCCAGGACGGAGAACGAACGGTCGGAGCGGCAGAAAAGGGACCTTTTGATGGGCGCTTCGATCTGGGCGGTCTGGCTCGTCCTAGGATCGCTCCTTTGGCTTCTGGTCTATCATCATTTCTGGAAGAAGATCGGGCGGGATTATCGCTTTCCCGATATCCCGGAGTACTTCAGGGAGCTGCCGTCCGACCTCCGGCCGGCGCTGGTCGAGGTCCTGCTCCGGGAAGGAGGCGCGATCACGCCTCGCTCTTTCACGGCCAGCCTGTTCGACCTGGCCCGCCGAGGCTACCTGGAGTTCGAGGACCGGCTGGTCGAGAAACGCGGAATCCTGGGGAGCAAGGAAAAGACTCAAACCACGATCGAGCTGAAAAAGGATTACGCCGCCGACCCCGGACTTCCGTCGTTTGAAAGGGACCTGCTGGACCTTCTGTTCGGGACGATCGGTGAGAGCGGCCGGATGCCGGGCGCGAAGCTGGAGCTCGAGGAACTCCAGTCATTCCTGAAAAAAAGACCCCGGGAATTCCAAACCTGGTACCAGGCCTGGGCTAAAGGCATCCACAAGGAGGCATCCGCGCTCCAGTTTATCGAACCCCGGAGCCTCAAGGCCCGCAACATCTTCCTGGCCGTGACCTTGCCGATCGGCATCCTGACGTTCAACCCTCTTCTCGTCCTGCTGGCCGCGATCCTCGGCCCCAGGCTCAAGCGCCGGGCCATGCCCTGGGCGAGAGAAAACGAGCTTTGGAAAGGCCTGGACCACTTCCTGGACGATTTCTCCAGCTTCCAGGATGTCCCGCCCGAAGCCTACAAGCTTTGGGAACACTACCTGGTGTTCGCGATCATCTTCGGAAACGCCAAGAAGATCCTGAAGATGCTGCCCATCATCCTCCAGGACGAGCGCTCTGCCGCCCCGGCATGGTATCTTGGCTTTGACCGCGCGGCCCTGTCCGGAATGGGGAAGATCACAAGTGTCGTCCAAAACATCGAATCCATGGCGACATCGATCCAGCAGGCCAGCACCTCGGCCGCCCACTATTCCTCAGGAAGCGGAGGAGGATTCAGCGGAGGTGGAGGCGGGGGAGGAGGAGGCAGCGGCGGGGGCGCCCGTTAGCTTTTCGATTCGCCAGCCTCCTTTCCCGGTCCTCCGCGCGGGCCCGAAATTTACCGCCGGGACGGGCCCTTATTTTTCTTCCTCCTTCATCCAATCCCGTATCGTCTCCGGATCATCCAGGAGAGGCGAGTCCAGGAGCGCCTTCCAGTTGAATTTCTCGTCGAGCGGGTCGAGAGCCTTTTGGGGGTCGAAGATCCGGGCATCGGGCGGCAGGGCCGAATAAGGACTGAAATCCGGCTCAGCGGAGAACATATCCGCCAGGTCGGCGGCTCCGCCGTCATACTGATTGAGGCAGGGCAGCCCCAGGATATTCCAGGCCGTTTTGATGATGCTTCCGAAACTGGCATGGACGTGGCTGACCCAGCCCTTTTTTGCCCAGGGGGAGATGACCATGAGGACGCTTCGGTGGGCGTCGACATGGTCGACCCCGTTTTGAGGGTCGTCCTCCGTCACGAAAATGGCCATCTTCCGCCAGAACGGAGTCCTCGACAGAAACTCCACCAGACGCCCCAGGGCGAGGTCGTTGTCGGCCATGTAGCTTTCTCTGAAGGGATAGCCGTCCTCGGGCCTTTCCCAGGCCCCGTGGTCGTTGGGCAGGTAGACCGTGACGAACGCGGGGAATGCCTTGCCCTCGCCCGCCCAGCGGTCGGCGTATTCCTGGATGAACATGTCGGCGCGGAATTGGTCGGGGATGCTGGTGTTGTAGGTGGCGAACAGGCGCGACGTGTGCTCGATGAGCTCCGCGGGCGTCGGGTAGTTGATGACGTGGGTCGTCCCGGTGTGCTTGAATCGTCTGTCGTCCTCGACGGGCGTCGCGAACTGGACGCTCAGCCCGAAGTTAAAATAATCGACCTTGTGCCTGGCGAAATGATCCCATATCGACCGGGCTTCGTTATAAGCCTCGGGGTAGATCGCCGCCGAAGCGCCCACGAAGGCCAGGACGCCCGGGGCCGAGGAGCCGAACTTCATATCCCGGCCGCCGCCGTAGCTCTCGGCCACGTTGACCTCCACCCATTCATTGGGATAGACCCCGACGAGCCAGCGGTGGCCGTCGGCCGAGACATCGCTGTCGCAGTAAAAATTATCCGATATGGCGTAGCGCCGGGCCAAAGCCAGATGGTTGGGCATGACCGTCGCCTTTTCGACCTTGCGGCTTCCGTCCTTGTTGGAAAAGGTCACCTCAGAGCCGTAGCGGGCCAGGGAGGCCTCGCCGTCAACTCCGGGGACCTGCCCGAAAACCTCGTCAAAGGTGCGGTTTTCCTTGACCACGAAAACGATGTGCTCGATGGGCGAATCGCTCTCCCCGGCATGGAGCGGAACGGGATTTCCCTCCCGCCGGGCGAAGTGATCGTGGTCGGGCCTCTCAAACAGGAAGTTGTTGGCCACCACCCGCTCCGTCTCCCCGGGCAACTCGTCGTCGTCCGGTATCGGGAGAATGGAAACCGTGCCCTTCATCAGGTTGCCGATATAGGTGCCCTCCGATCCGGCAGTGAAGGCGGGTCCTCCGTTCGGGCCGCTGCCGAAGCCCTTGGCGTTGCAAACGACAAGGGAGCGGCCGTCCCGGCTGACGGCCACCCTGGAGGGGAACCAGCCCGCGGGGATGTGGCCCAGGACCTTTCCTTCGCGGGCATCGACGACGGCCACGGCGTTTATCCCGGCTTCGGCCACATAGAGCCTTTTTTGATCCGGCGAAAGCGCCAGTCCGAAGGGGATAATGCCGCGGAGGTTTTTCAGCCTCTTATCGAGGGTCAGCCGGATCGTTTGGACGACGGTATCGCGTTCGGCATCGATGACGGAGATTGTATCGTTATTCCCGTTGCTGACATAGACCCGGGTGTCCGAGGCGGCCACGGAGTTGGGGCTCGACCCGCCGACGGCCGGCATGCCCTCGACCATTTCACCGACCAGGACTCCGGTCTTGACGCGGGCGGTCACCCGGGCGCCGGCCGGGTCGGAGACGTCCACCTCCCAAACGGAGAAGGACTCCGGGACGTTCGGGTCGCCGAGGCCGGGGACTTTGTAACCCTCTTTCCCCACGCCCTCTCGGGCTTCCTTTGACCCGAAGGAAAAAGGCGGATAGAGAAGCCCCTGGCGCTCCGGGTTGTCCAGGTCAACGCCCTCTATCCGGCTGTACTCGAACATCCCCACATTGGCGACGAAGACCCGCTTCCCATCCGGAGAGAGCGCCAGCCCAAAGGGGTAGCGGCCCACCGGGACGCTGGAGACGATGCGGCGGTCCTCGGTCGAAGCGATGAGCAGCCGGAAATTGGCTTGGTCAAGGGCATGGATCCAGCGGCCGTCGCGGCTGAGCGTCAAGTCCCCGATGTAGCTGTCCTCGTAAGACTTGCCTCCGGACTGCCCGTTGGCTTCGATCCCGGAGGTCCTGGCATCCTGGGTGAGGTCCACGACGGCCACTTGCCCTTCCTGTCCCCCACCGATATACAAAGTCGTGTTGTCCGCCGACACGGCCAGGCCCATGTAAACCGAAGCCAGCACGCCCTCGTCGGTGTCGAAGCCTTTCGGGATCTGGCGAACGGACGGCGTCTCGCCGAGCACATCGGAGATAACGGACACAGATAAGGGCTTGACCCCGCAGTTGGCCGTGACGGCGATTGACTCATCCGGGCTCAGCACCAGTCCATAGGGATGGGGGGCCACTTCAACCTGCCGCCCGCGCGGCGTGATGACCCGGCCGTTGGGAATAACAGTCCGCCCCTGGCGGTCGATTTTCGTTTGTTCAAGCGAGGTGGGCGGCGAGATGATCCAAATGTCATCATCGCCTTTTTGGCGGCAGCCGCCCAGGAAAAAGCTGATGATGAGAGAGGCTCCAATGCCGATGGTTATCCGCGCTCGCATTTCCACCCCTTGCCCGGCTATTTCAACCTGTCATCCGGGATCACCGGGAGGAGAAGGTGAGAGGGGTATTTCTGATCATGGAATATGGTCTGGTCGGCCTTGACGAATCGGGTTTCTTTTTCGTTGTGGCCGCCCGTATTCAGGTTCCTGGAGAACAGAGGGAAAGAGGCCGACGCCACTTCCACCCGCAGGAAGTCCCCCGCCGGGATCGTGATCCCCGTCTGCCACAGGTCGAGGGTGTACTCATAGACCCTGTCGGGCTCGAGGAGCTCCGCATTTTTCATCGATTTTCGGAAGCGGGCTCTGTTCTTGCCCTCCCCGAGCGGAAAAACCTTGCCGTCTTTTTTTATCCAGACCAGCCGCATGAACCAGTCCGTGTCCCTGGCCGACGACGCCGCATATAGGACCGCAGAGATCGGGCCGGCGAAAGTGAGGGGCTTTTCCAGGGGCTGGGTTTGATAGACCAGGATGTCGCTGCGGGTGGACGTCACCATCTCATGATGAGCCTCGGCTTCCTTTTTCTTGTCCTCTACGGACCGGACTTTCTTCTCTTCTTCTTCGGATTCTTCGTAGAAATCCGGATTGGGCGTCGGGTCACCGGGGTCGTAGACAAATCTGTCCGGGGCCGAGCCGGCCGGAGGCAGGTCGGGTCTCAGGGTGCCGTCGCCCTTCGATGTGTTGGCCTTGCCGCCGCCGCCCAGGTACCATTTCTGCATCTGGGTGTAGGGCAGGGGATAGACGTCTCCTTCCAGCCATTTGTTTGAGCCCATGACGAAGATCTTCACGAGGGGCTCGTCCAGGATGCCGTTCTGAACCCCCTTGAGCCAATAATCAAACCAGCGGAGGTAGAGAGTAGGGAGGTCGAGAAGGGCCTGGGAGCCGAAATCCAAGTCGCCGATCTGCCGGGTGGCCTTGTCCTGGTGTCCCCAGGGGCCGAGGATGAGCTTCTGGTTGGGATGCCCGGCGGCCTTCATCGCCAGGTAGTTCAGCTTGGACCCGATGCCGTCTCCGTCGAACCAGCCCGACTGGTGGAAGGCAGGGATATTGATATCCTTCAGGCGTTCCAGAAAATTGACCCGCTCCCAATAAGCATCGTTGGTCGGGTGGTCGATCCACTTCCTCCAATAGGGGTTTTCCTTTCCCAGGACCGCCTTATCCAGGTCGACGACGGGGAGGTTTCGCAGAAGTTTCCCGTATTTTTTCTCTCCGATCCGGCCGATGGCCGCCCCGGAGAGGTCTGCCGTAGCCTCGCTCTCCACAACGTCGGCCCACCAGATCGATCCCCAGATAAAGAAGACCCCGTATTCGTAGGGGAGATTATAAAAAGGGTCCGGGGGAGAGACGTTGGGAATAATGGTGACAAGATGGGCGGGCTTCTCTCGAGCCGCCCACCACTGGACCCAGCCGACATAGGAGCCGCCGATCATCCCGACTTTTCCGTTTGACCATGGCTGGACCGCCAGCCACTCGATCGTGTCGTAGCCGTCCTGCGGATCGTTCATGAAAGGTTCCCAAATCCCCTCCGAGGAAAAGCGCCCCCGGCAGTCCTGGACGGCG
>Ga0102851_10000463_pt1 | contig 20490 bp, 20 predicted proteins | sample Mud3Dept3metaG_FD_79558 | JGI IMG/M metagenome (GOLD analysis project Ga0102851, IMG submission 79558) | Freshwater wetland microbial communities from Ohio, USA, analyzing the effect of biotic and abiotic controls - Mud 3 Core 4 Depth 3... | ecosystem: Environmental > Aquatic > Freshwater >... | reverse complement strand
TTCCATACTGGCGTTGCAGTAGCGAAGGCGCGATCAGGCGAGAAGCTGGCGTGCCTCGTCGAGGGTCCTCGTCACCTCTGCGGGACCAAGATTTGCCACCTTGACCATCTCATAGTGCTCCTTCATCATGATCAAGGGGAGCCCCTCGCCCGTCCTCTTCTAATCTCTCTGCATAGCCGCAATAATAGTATCCGGATCGAGATGACTCTCTTTCGGTTTCACCGACAGGCTGGGCAGAAGGAGCTTCTCGAGGACAAAGGTGTAAAGTGCGTCGGACAGCAACCTGCGCTCCCGGGCAACCATGTTGGCGAGCAGTACACCCAGGAGCACAGCCTGACCATGCGGTATCTCGAAATCAGAGGTTGATTCAATCGCGTGTCCGAAGCAGTGGCCGAAATTGAGCATGTTGCGCCTTCCTGTGTCGAACTCGTCTTCGTCGATGTAGCCTTGCTTGATGGAGAGCGAGCGAAGCACGCATGTTGCCAGTGTTTCCTGGCTGCGCTGCAATGCCCCCGGCAGCAACTCGATCATTTCTTCGGCAGCCTTTTCCCCGCCGATGATGGCGAGCTTCACGATCTCGCCCAGCCCGCTCATGAAGTAGGGGTCCTCCAGCGTGTTGAGGAAGGGTATGTATATGAAGACATCGCTGGGTGGATAGAAGGTGCCGATGGTGTTCTTGAAGTGGAGGTAGTTGAGAGAGGTCTTGCTGCCGATGCAGCTGTCCGCCTGGGCGAGGAGTGTCGTGGGCACGAATATCCAGTTAATGCCCCTGTACAGGGTGCTGGCGACAAAACCGGTGACGTCCTGCGTGATGCCTCCACCGATAGATATCAAGGTGATGTTCCGTCTCGCGGAGCGCGTCAGCAGAAAGTTGTAGAGCTCCAGGACCGTGTCAAGCGACTTGCGCTCTTCTTCTGCGTGGAGCAGAAAGACGTCAGCAGGATCGATGCCTGCCAGGAGGGTGTCTGAATAAAGGCGCCACACGTTCTGGTCGATTGCGAAACAGCGCTGCGGGCGGGCTGCGAGGCTGGCCAGGAACCCCGCATCATGCTCAAAATGGACCTCGTAGTCCCGTATGCTTGACTTGAGTTTCATCATTGTATGGAGAATCCCCCATCCACAAGAATCACCTGACCGGTGATATACGTATTCTTCCCGGAGCAGAGAAAGGCGACCGTTTCCGCGATCTCAACAGGCTCGGCAAGACGGCGCATCGGGAGCATGTTGCGGATCACGTCAAGCTCCTGTTCCGTGTTGTTCTGGCGAGTCAGTTCGGTATTTACGAACCCTGGCGCCACTCCGTTAACGAGCACATTGAACGGGGCCAGTTCCAGGGCGAGTGTCCGTATCATGCCGTGGAGTCCCGATTTACTCATGGCGTAGGTAAGTCTGCCCGGCTTGGAGACCACACTCCATATGGAGCTTATGTTGACAATCCGCCCGTGGCCCCTCTGAGCCATCTGTGGCGCAAGGGCTTTGGCCAGCCTCGCGGGCGCGACAAGATTTATCTGGAGGGTTTCCTGGAGGTCTTCGTCTGTTGTCTTATCGTAAAGAGCTATCCTGTTGATACCCGCGTTGTTCACAAGGATATCGACGGGATCTTTGAGGGCTGCGAGGTATTGGTCGATCGAGGCATTCGACGAGAGGTCAAGCTCGCTATGCCCGGGCGTTAAGATCCGCGCCCCGTAGTCTCTCAGGCGCTCGGCGATAGCGAGGCCGATACCCCGTGATGCGCCTGTTACCAATGCTACACGGTTCTTGATTTCCAGCCTCCTCGTGCCCTCTACTTGCTTTTCTGGGCCTGCCTGACCTCTAACATCTGTATCCGCTGCTCGTCCTCGGCTGCGATGGTCGCGTAATAATCCCTCTTGTTCTTGAGCCAGAGCAGTTCGAAACCGACTGCCGTTTCGATCCCCTCATCAGCGCGGGGGCCAAGTGCGTCAGGGCAGGAGAAGCAGACTTTTCTTGTTTCGTACCTGTCCACGAGCCCCTTCGGCAACTCCCTGAGGAACGGGAGAGCATCCACGGCGATCGCGCCTCCTACGACGCACGTCATGTTCCTGCCCTTCGCTTTCTGCAGTACGTCTTTTGTTATGTTAAAGACCCTCTCGCTGTTGCACGCCTTCCTGTCGAGGCCCATCGACCCCACGAGGTCAACCCTGCCGAGCACCACACCGCCAAGCTTATCGATCTCGGGGATCTTCAGCATGTCCGAAAACTGTTCCGCAGCCATGAGCGTTTCCACGTTGATCAGGAACTCCACGCGGTCCTGTTCGTCCCTGGGAAAGGCCATGTCTACCGCCCTCAAATACTTCTTGAGGGAAGAGGGTGTTTCCACCATGGGTGCGACCAGGTGGTTGACGCCGATGGCACGAGCGTCGCACATGTCGCGAACGGCTTCACAGCCACCGATCTTGAGCGTGAGAGAAACGCCTGCCGCGAGGCATATCTCTTTCAACCTCATCAGTTCTTCAGTCCGTGTGCCCTCAGCCTCAAATTCCGCCTTGACCCCGGCTACCGCAAACTCTCCCTTAAGTTTCTTAAGGACATCGACCATTTTTCGCTCAGTCAGATTCATTACGCGCCTCCACCTCTTGTATGTCTTGCCTCACATAAGGCCATCGATTGCTTTCCAATACCGCTGTTCTATGAGGTTCATGCGTTGCTGGTCAGCCTGCGAAAGACTGCTGTAGAAGCCGAGCTTGTTTCTGAGCCATAACACTTCGAACCCGAGCCCTTTTAATATTGCTTTCTCCGGGTTGTTGCCCGCGTTCTGCCAGCTGAAGCAGACCTTGCGGGTCTCGTACCGGTCAAGATGCCCTTGAGGAAGGCTCTGGAATAAAGGCAGCGAATCGGCCGACACGCCTCCCCCGACTGTGCATATAAGGTTTCTCTCCTTCTTCGCCTGCGCAATGGTGTTGCGCACGATCCGGTTGATGTCCTCGTCATTAATCGATTGATCGTTCTTGCCGAGGGAGAAACAAAGGTCGACCCTCTCTATGACAATGCCCCGCAAGGTGTCGATTTCCGGGATCTTGAGCATTTCAGGAAGATTATCGCAGGCGGTTTTCGTTTCGATGTTCGAAAGGATCTCTATAGAACCCAACTCTTCCTTGGGGAAGACCTTGTTCACCGCCTGGAGGTATTTTCCCATTGCGTACGCTGATTCGACCATGGGCGCGACCAGGTAATCGACCCCGACAATCCTGGCCTCGAGCATGTCCCGTATGGATTCGCACCCGCCGATCTTCAGTGTCAGCCCCAGGCCGGCGACCATGCAGACCTCCTTGAGCCGCAGAAGCTCTTCCAGCTTCGTGCCTTCAGCCTCGAACTCGGCCCTGACACTCAAAGCCCCATGAGCCTCCTTCAGCTCTTTCAGGATATCGACCATACGCAGTTCCAGTTTATTCATCCGCTTCCTCCCGTGGCGACTTTTACTCTTCGATGGGTTCGACCAGCATATTACCTTCAAATTCATCCCTTGGCAAGAAGGGATACATGTCTTCCAGCGGTTTTGAAACAATCCTGCCATCCGGCTTTCTCTCTGAAGAGACGCGTGGACTGAAGACCTGGGTGGGCGACAACCGTACGTCACAGACCACAGGGCCCTGTGCCTTCAGGATCCGTTCTATCTTCTCCTTCATAGTGGCGTGTTCGTCAATCACCTCGCTGGCCAGGCCGTATGCCGCAGCAAGTCTGGTTGCGTCCGGGAAACCCACACCGCTCTCGGGATCGCACCCCACGTGCCTTCCCTCAAAAAAGGTGTCCTGAGTCTGCCTGATTGATACGTAGCCGTGATTGTTAAGCACGAAGAGCTTGATGGGCAATTGGTGATACGCAACGGTCTCGAGTTCCTGGATGTTCATCTGGAGACTGCCGTCTCCTGCCAGGCAGACAACCGGCTGCTTCCCCAGCGCAACACAGGCGCCTATGGCCGCGGGCAGATCATATCCCATCGATGCGCATCCGGAATTCCAAAAAATGCGCTGTTTCTTCTTGACGATCCCTGCCTGGAAGAGCGCCACGCACGCGGTTCCGTTGCCGGCGACCATGGTTGCTCCCTCCGCCAGGGCGGTGGTAAGTGCGTCAATGAAGCAATAGGGATTGACGGGCTTATTGACCTGCCAGTACTCGGGGAGCACGACCGGGTAGCGCCTCTTTCGAGCGAGGCACCAGTCTAACCACTTTCCCCAATCGGGTAGTGGAACGCCCGTTATTTGCCGGTCGAGTTCAGCAAGATAAGCAGCCGCGTCCGCACATATTGGCAGGTCGGGACGAAGCGTCGGTTTCTTCAGCTCAGCCGGGTCTATATCAACCACTATCTTATATGCGTTTCGTGCGAAGACGTTCCAGTTGTAACTGACCTGACGGATATTGTTCCTTGAGCCCACCGAGAGAAGAAGGTCGGCATTCTGTAGCGCGAAATTACCGAATCTGGTTGCAACCGTGCCGGGCCTTCCCACAAACACCGGATGATCAGACGGGATCAAATCGAAACCGCAGAAGGTGGTCAGCAGAGGTATCTTGATTTTCTCCGCGAGGGCGAGAAAGAGCCGGTGGGCACCTGATATGCGTATGCCCTGGCCAGCAAGAAACACGGGACGTTCTGCGCGACGGAGCGCGGCAACCGTCCTTTCGACCTGTGAGGCAAGGCCCGCTGTATCCTCCGCTCCCTTCTCTTCGCCAGGCTCGTATCCCGTCAAATGCGTTTCGTCAATCAGGGTTGCCTGCACATCGAGCGGCACATCAAGCCACACAGGTCCGGGACGACCATGCGTGGCGGTGTGGATCGCCTTTTCGAGGTGCCAGCGGATAGAGTCAGGCTCTTTCACTATTGCCGCGTACTTGGTCACCGGGCGGACTATATCCGTTATGTTGATTTCCTGGTCTCCGAGCTGCCGTAAGCCCAAGTCCCGACAGCACTCAATAGTCGTCTCCTGTTTCACCTGTCCTGAAAGGTAGAGCACGGGCACTGAATCAAGCCACTGTCCGATCAGGCCTGTCATGGTGTTTGTCCCGCCCGGACCACTGGTGACGGTCACGACTGCCATCTTCCCTGTCGTCCTTGCGTACCCCTCAGCCGCGATGGCCGCGGCCTGCTCATGGTGCGGGCAGACGAAGCGCAAGCCCGGCTGTTTCCCGATGGAGTCGACGAGGTGCATGGCGCCCCCACCGGAAATCATGAAAACGTCCGTTACTCCGCGCGTGACGAGATACTTATAGATGTAATCAGAAAGTTTGATCATTCGACAATAGTTTGATCATGGGATATAAGGATTCACCTCGGCGTGCCGCCAGCGCCAATCAAGTGTCAGTCAGGTTCCAATCAGATTGCCGGTCGCGTGCCATTCCGTGCCATTCCGTGCCAGTCGATGGTTCTCCGGACAGCGTCCTTCAGGTCTATGAATCTGGTCAGACCGAGGTCGCGTCTTGCTTTGCCGGTGGAAGGAACGTATTGTTCGCTGGGCCTGGCAGGGTCCGCCTTTAATGCAATGTTGACGTCGCGAGGCGGCTCAAAGCACGTTGCCACGGTCCGGGCGAGGTCTGCAATGGTGACCGCCTCTTCTGAGCCCACATTATAGATGGCGCCGTCTTTCGCCTTCAGGAGCAGCACCCACAGCCATACGGCAAGGTCCGCAGCATACAGGTACGATCGGTACGGTGTGCCATCGCCCGTAACCTGGATGGGGCCGCCTCGCAGCCCGTCGCGAATAAAGTTGCCGATGGCGAAATGGATGTTAAGGTCAAGGTGCGGACCGACAAAGGCAAAGCAGCGGGCAATAACAGTTTCCAGGTTGAACTGATGCCGGTAGATGGAACAGAGCAGTTCCCCGACGCGCTTTCCCTCGCCGTAGGCCGATGCAGGCGACACGTCCGGCGCCCCTCGATACTCTTCGGGGATGTGTGTGATGTCTGAGGGTTGTTTTCCGTAGACTGCGCCGGAGCTGATGAAAAGGAGACGTCGCGCCTTCTTTTCCCGTGCGAACTCAAGCACACGCCGCGTGCCGGCAACGATCGTGTCGAACATGACGAGTGGTTCTTCCTGGTTGAGCTGCGCCGATGCCTGAGCAGCGCCGTGGATGACATAATCGACCGGCCCCTCCGGCCACTTGAAATCACGTATGTCCCCCTCGACGAGCTTGATAGCTTTGTTTGCAGCAAGATGGGGCGCCTTCCGGCTGAATGCCCCGGGGTTTCTGGAGAGGACAACAATTTCGGCTTCCGTATTGAGCAGCGTGTTGAGCCAGGCAAAACTTTCCAGCAGCCAGGATCCGAAAAACCCGGTTCCACCGGTAAGAAAAAGTCTCTTCTTCCGCAGGTCCGGCCAGACGTGTTGCGTCTTCTCGAACACGTGTGCAAGGTCGCGCTCGAGAGGGTGAGGCGTGTTATGTTCCGATCCGGCCACGCGTTCCTTCACACCCAGTTGTCCACCCTGATAGAGCCTCCATCAATGCCATCGGCGAGAAGCATCTCCTTGAAGGCCGCGATCATCTCGGGTGGCCCGGAGAGATAATAAAGGTTTCGGTATGCGTCATGATCTTCCCGGACAAGTTCGCGGAGCGGGATCAGCCCCCGGCCTGTCACGTCGAAACCGTCCACCCCTTCGCCCTGTTCCAGGTAAAGCTTGAGCGTGAAGTCTGGGAGCCGCATGATGCAATCGCGCAACAGGGGGCCGCACACAAGATGGTGAGGCTCACGAATGCCAAGGCAGAGTGCGACCCTGTTGGAAAGACCGCGGTCGGCTGCGTACTCGAGATAGGAGAGAAACGGGGTGATGCCCGTGCCTCCTGCGACGAGTACCAGGGTCCTCTCATCATCAGGAAAAGTGAAGTCTCCGTACGGCAACTTCACCCAGACCTCGTCTCCCTCGCGTATCTCTTCAAACATTCTCTTCGTGAAGGCGCCTTTGACCGAGAAGATGATTTTCAGCGTCTCTCTGCGGGTTGGTGAGCTCGCTATGGAGAAGACCCTTGATTCAGGCCAGTTTGAGCTGGGGTCATATGGATCCATGGCAAGGTGGAGAAACTGACCCGGCTTGAACATAGGACACTTCTTTGAAGGCCTCAGGAGCAGGCTCTTCACTGCATCCGTGTGCTGGATCACCTGCTCCACCTTTGCAGGAAGCTTGACAGGGGTTGGCATCTTAGCGGTCCCTGAAGAACTCCCGAAACCGGTCAAGCACGTATTCTATCTGCACGCTGTCCAGCCCCGGATACACCCCTATGAAGAAAGTATTGTTCATGATGCGGTCACTATTCCTAAGGTCGCCCACCTGCCGCTTCGGCACGTCGAGAAAAGCAGGCTGTCTCGTCACGTTTCCGGAAAAGAGATTGCGCGTTTCTATACCGTGCTGTTCAAGATGGCCTGTCAGATCGTTCCTCGTGAAGCCGGCATCTTCGCGGACCGTGATCACGAAGCCGAACCAGGACGGGTCGCTGCCCGGTGTCGCCTCGGGCAGCACGATGCGCTCCTCATACTGTTTCAAGCCGCTGCGGATGAGAGTGAAATGCTCTTTTCGCTTCTGTATAAACGTGTCGAGCTTACCGAGCTGAGCCACCCCGATCGCGGCCTGCATGTCTGTCACCTTCAGGTTGTACCCGATGTGTGAATAGACATACTTGTGATCATAGCCGTAGGGAAGGGTTCCGAACTGTTGCGTGAACCTCTTGCCGCACGTGTTGTTCTCGCCGCCACTGCAATAGCAGTCCCTGCCCCAGTCGCGAAAGGAGCGGGCAATACGGGCGAGGTCCTCGGAGCCGGTAACCACGCAGCCGCCCTCACCCATAGTGATGTGATGAGCAGGGTAGAAGGAGCATGTCGCGAGATCGCCGAAGGTCGCGGTCAGCTTTCCTTTGTACCTGCTGCCCAACGCGTCGCAGTTGTCTTCGATCAGCCAGAGGCTGTGTCTCCGTGCCAGCTCTAGCACGCCATCGAGTTCGAAAGGGTTCCCCATGGTGTGGGCGAGGAATATGGCACGCGTATCCGGGCCGATGGCTGCTGCAATCTGCTCCACCGAAGGGTTGTAGGTGCCGATCTCCACATCGACAAACACAGGGCTCAAGCGGTTCTGCACGATGGGCGCCACTGTTGTGGGAAAGCCTGCAGCAGCGGTGATCACTTCATCGCCCGGCAGAAGACGCCTGTCGCCAAGCTTTGGTGACGTCAGCGTGCTCATGGCCACGAGGTTGGCAGATGAGCCGGAATTGACGAGGATGGCATCGGAAAGTTCGAAATACTCGGCAAAGCTGGATTCAAACTCTTCGGCGTACCGGCCGGCCGTGAGCCAGAAATCAAGAGAGGCATCGACCAGGTTTACCATCTCGTGCTCGTCAAAGACCCTACCCGCATACCGCACGGGTGTCTTTCCGGCGACGAACTCGTGCCCGCTGTATTTGACCCTGTGCAGTCTCTTTACGAGCTGCAGGATCTCTTCTCTAATCTCTTTTTCTTCCGGCGTCATCTATCTGCATGCCCTCCATATACCGGTCGATCTGTGCCCTGCAGAACGACTGCATATCCGAACCGGACCTGTATTCCCGGTACCAGGCAACCGTCTCGCTCACTGCTTCCTCAACCGTCAAGACCGGGGTCCAGCCCAGCCGGTAACGCGCCTTGCTTATATCGAGTGCCAGGAGACTTGCCTCGTGCGGCTGGTTCTGGAGGGCGCCGTTCTTCCAGGCGCCTGATCCCCATGCCTTGATGACCAGTTCCACGATCTTCCTCACAGTGAAGACAGATGCGCTCTCCGGTCCGAAGTTCCACGGTCCCGCGTATTCGGCGGGATGCTCTACCATATGGGCGCCCAGCATGAGATAGCCTCCGAGAGGCTCAAGCACGAATTGCCAGGGGCGCACAGCCTGCGGGTTTCTGACGAGTATGGATTCGCCCGACTCGAGGGCCCGGATACAGTCGGGGATGATGCGGTCCTTTGCCCAGTCACCCCCGCCGATCACGTTGCCTGCGCGCACGGAAGAAAGCGCTTTGCCGTGCTCCTTTAGTTGTGCCGGATTGAAGAAGGAATTTCGATACGCAGCCGTCACCAGTTCGGCGCAGCCTTTACTCGAGCTGTATGGATCGTAGCCGCCCATCGGGTCGTTTTCCCTGTAACCCCAGAGCCATTCCTTGTTCTCGTAACACTTGTCGCTCGTGATGTTGACGATCACCTTGACGGAGCCGCTCGACCTGCAACACTCGAAGAGGTTGACTGTGCCGCCGACGTTCACGTCATACGTTTCTTTGGGGCTTTCATATCCGCGGCGCACCAGCGCCTGGGCCGCGAGATGGAATACGAATTCCGGCCTGTAGGTCGAGACTACTTTGGAAAGCATATCCAGGTCGCGGACGTCGCCCCTCACGTCGGTGATCGGTTCTGCAACCTGAGCGATAACGAAGTTGTCCTGTCCGGTATACGGATCGAGCGCATAACCGATGACCTCGGCGCCCAGCGATGAAAGCCACAAGGCGAGCCACGATCCCTTGAAGCCCGTGTGCCCTGTTACCAGGACACGTCGTCCGGCATAGACTTTCTTAAGAAGGTCGGCCGCGCGTTCCATGATTCACCAGAGCCTCCACGGGGGTTTCCCGGAATCCCAGAGTTCGTTGAGCAGTGTGACGTCCCTCAGCGTGTCCATGCACTGCCAGAAGCTGTCATGCTTGTACGCCGCCAGTTGGGTGTCCCTCGCCAGCCTTTCGAGGGGCTCCCGCTCAAAGGGCATCTCGTCTCCGCTGATATAATCGAGGACGTCAGGCTGCAGCACGAAAAAGCCACCGTTGATCCAGCCTTCTCCGATCTGCGGTTTTTCTATGAAATCGGTCACGCGGCCGTCACTGATTGTCATGCCTCCAAACCTGGAAGGAGGCCTCACGGCGGTGACCGTCGCAAGCTTCCCGTGGCTCTTGTGGAAGGCCAGAAGTCTTGTTAATTCAATGTCTGCAACACCGTCACCATACGTGAGCATGAAGGTTTCGTTGCCGAGGTACTCTTTTACGCGCAGAATACGGCCGCCGGTCATGGTCTTGTCACCGGTATCGACAAGGGTGATGCGCCAGGGCTCGCTGTTGTTGCTGTGGATCAGGGAGGTGTTCGTTCGGAGGTCGATGGTCACATCTGACTGATGAATGAGGTAGTTCGCGAAAAACTCCTTTATCATATAGCCTTTGTATCCGAGGCAGACCACGAAGTCGTTGAAACCCCAGTGGGAATAGATTTTCATGATGTGCCAGAGGATCGGTTTTCCGCCGATCTCAACCATGGGCTTCGGTTTGACCACAGTCTCTTCGCTCAGACGGGTCCCGAGCCCACCAGCCAGCAGAACGACTTTCATAGCGCACCTCGCACGTACGTGATGAGATGACTACAGGCACTGAGAGTTACAGGGAACGCCGGAATCCGGCCCGGCGCGCCGACAGGCTACCGCCCTTCCGAACTCGTGAATTGCTGCGTAGTACCCTTTTCAAGCATTAAGCCATTGGCACTAATTCGGCAAACAATAGTAGGACAATCAGGACAAAAATGCAATGTTTTGGTGAGGAATCGCGGCCTTTCGGGGACACAGTCCCCGGTGTTTGCATATGAATTTGACGAGGCTCTTCAAGTGCTCCAGCCTCGCCCTGTTCCACCAGCCCGACGCGCTTTCCCGCAGGTGACAATGGAGCAAAGCCGCTTCCGGAAAATAGACCACCTTCCAGCCGGACTGCTTCAGGCGCAGGCAGAGGTCGACATCTTCAAAGTAGATGAAGAACCGTTCGTCAAAAGGCGCTCCCTGGCCAATGGCGGACCTGCGAATGAGCATGGCTGCTCCAAGGCCCCAGTCCACCTCGCGCACCTCGGCGTGGTCCCAGTCAGTCATGAGGTGGGTGCGGACCGATCGTGCATCGCGAAAGATAGCTCCGAGAGGGGTCCTTCTCAGCAAGAGGACCGGAAGCGTGTAAAATGTGCGGCAGGAGGGCTGAACAGTACCGTCAGGGTTGAGGAGTTTCGGCAGGAGCAGGCCCACATCCCGATGCTCGTCCATGAATTGAACCATCCTCACGAGCGAGCCCGGGGTTACGGTCACGTCCGGATTGAGCACCAGCACGTACTCTCCGCTGGTCTTCAAAAAGCCCTGGTTGGCGGCCCGCCCGAACCCCAGGTTCGTTCGGTTTGCCACGACGCTGGCCCCGGGGAAAAGCGCCCGGACACTCTCGGCACTTCCATCCGCGGACGCGTTGTCGATAACCACGATGTCAAGTTCGGTACCGCCCTGCTCGTCGACGAGGGCCCTCACGCAGGATTCGAGGAACTGCCTGGTGTTGTAATTCACAATTACGATGGAGAGTTTTACCGCAGCACCTCGGGGTGTGTCAGTGTGTGTCAGTAGGCCCCCTGCCTTTTCGCGACCACGGCCAGCGTCTTGAAAAGAATGACGATGTCGAGCCAGAGGTTCCAGTTCTGCACGTACCACGAATCAAGGGCGATCCGCAGCCCGTAATCGCTATCGCTCCGCCCGGAGACCTGCCACAAGCCGGTGATGCCGGGCCTCGTGAGGAGGATAGTCTGGTGGCTGTTGCCGAGCATGGGAAGTTCCTCAGGGATGTATGGCCTGGCGCCGACGATGCTCATCTCACCTTTGAGCACGTTGAGAAGCTGGGGCAGTTCGTCCAGGGATGTCTTTCTCAGGAACCTGCCGACACGGGTCACGCGAGGGTCGTTCCTCAGTTTCCAGTAGCGCTGAAACTCCTCCCTTGCCTCTCCGTCCTCCCTGAGGATCTGGTTGAGGCGTTCTTCCGCATCGTCATACATGGTCCTGAACTTGTAGCAGTCGAAGAGGACCCCTCGCTGGCCGACCCTGCGCTGTCGGAAGATGGCGCGTCCCTTGGAATCGGCCCTGATCAGCATGGCCGTGGCGAGCATGGGCAGGAACAGGAGAATGAGCAGAATGAAGCTGAAAAGCAAATCAAAACAACGCTTGAGGACCGTATTGAATGGCTTGGCCAGATTGTTCTTGATCTCGAAGGCGACGACCTGTTCCTGGAAGAAGTGAACGAGCGATGTTCCAAGGACCGCAACTCCGATGATATCGGGTACGAAGAGTACCCTCTCCACCTTGTGCTGAAGCGTGTTTATAAGTCCCCGCACCCGCTCCCTGTCTTCTGTGGGCAAAGCCACGAAGAGCTCTGTCACGTTGGAGCGCCTCACATACGAAGGGGCCCTGTCTATACCCCTGTGTACTTTTATGTTGTCAATGCACGTCCCGATCTTGGAAGGGTCGTCGTCTATGAACCCGATGACCACGTACCCGAAGTTGGGTTCTTTGCTCAATGCCTTTGCAATCAATCGTCCGGAATCAGTCGCTCCCAGGATCAGCACGTTTCTCTTGAGGAGGCCGGTTCTCCGCAGTATCGCCTTTGAAAGCGTGCGGCCCATCGGCAGGAGAACAACGGCAAGCACCCCCATGACCACGATCAGTGTCCGGGAGATCTCCTCGCTCAGTTTTCCAATAGAGATAATGGTGAAGGTGGCTGTCGTGGACAAGAAGCAGACCTTGACGATTGCCTCGATCTCATCCCACAGGGAAAAGCGCCTGGTGTACAAATCTTCGTAGTAGAGGAAGAAGACCCAGATGAGGAGTACCCAGGCCAGGTTTGCGATCTTCCTGAAGGGTTCATCCGCCGGAAAGTTGGGATAGAGAAGGGGCAGCACGTCGGTCCGGATCAACAGCGCAAGACGGAATATGGCGATCAACACGAGGGTGTCGACCACGACCATTATCAGGGCTTCAGTGGCGTTCCTGAGTCGATTAAAGGTGCGTCGCTTCATGTGATCCTACGTGCTACCGCTATTAGAACCTGCGTCAATCCTCTATATACGGTCGCCAGCGCCAGCAATGCGTAAATTCTACAGAGAATCCCCCATCCAGTCAAACCCGCGAACCGCTTGCGACAAGGGATACAAGGGCCTTATTCGCCTGTTGTTGCTGGCGAGCCGCTCACCTTTCTGAAGAGCTGTGTGAAGTAAAACGTGGCGATCAGAAATACATAATAGGTGAGTGCTGATGAAAGAATGAATCCTAACAAAAACGGGATGCGATGCAGCTTGTACGTGACGTACAGGCAGGCAGCGGTGACAATGAAGCCAAGGAGGTAGTGCGGGAATACGCGCTTCACGGCCAAAAGGATCTTCTCAAACTCAAAGGCGTTCCGCACATCCCTGTTTTCGGCGAAGGCGCAGAACCCGAACGGCAGAAAGAAAGAGCACCCGACAAAGGCAACGGCTGCAAGCCACTTCAGGATCCAGCCTATAAACGCAGTCACTAGGTTGCCGAAGCTCGCGAAGAAGAAGCCGCACGAGAAGAGGAAGCTGGGCAGCGCCTCGTACAGAATGAAAATGTAGAGCAGCTTGGCGCCATCCTTCCAGATCTCGCTTCTGTCATCCCAGGTGGGCAGTCCGATACCGCCGACCATCAGAAGGTTCGACGTCTTGGTGAGATAACCGAGCGACAAAAAATTGAAGACAGGGATCAGGAGCAGGAGGCCGGCTACCACCCAGCGCTGGATGAAGCGCGTGTTGACTGTGAGCATGACGAACGGAACTATGTCCATGTTACTTGCCCTTGGCTATCATGTCGAGCAACGGCTCCTGGGTGAAACCGGTCATGCCGCCATCCATCGCCACGGTTGTGCCGTTGATATACTGGGCCGCGTCTGAGGCCAGAAAGAGCGCGGTGGCAACAAACTCCTCCACGGTGCCCATCCGTTTCAAGGGTGTCCTGTTCGACAGATGATCCACGAACTGCTGCTTCTTGATCAGCCCTTCGTTCATGCCGCCCCGTATGAAGCCAGGCGCGAGCGCGCAGATGGTAACCCCTCTGCCTGACCACTCGTACGCAAGGTTGGTCGTCATGACGTTCAGGGCTGACTTGCTTAATGCGTAAGGAAGGAACCCTTTTTCGCCATGGAGCGCAACCTGCGACGAGATGTTGATGATACGGCCGGAACCCTGTTCCAGCATTTTCCTGCCAAATAGTTGTAGCACGTAGAAAGAGCCCTTCAGGTTCGTGTCGATCACCCTGTCGAAATCTTCTTTCTTTATCTTTTCTGACGGAGCGAGCGGATTCACAATGCCGGCATTATGCACGAGGATATCTATCTTCCCCCACTTTTCCACGCTCTTCTGGAGCGCTGCCTCCATCTCCCCGTAGTTCGATATGTCGGCTGCGAAGGCGAGCACCTGCCGGCCCTTGAACTCCTCTTCGAACCCGGTAATGGTCTCCCTGTTTCTCCCGTTTACGGCAACGCTCGCCCCTTCGTCGAGAAAGGCTTTCGTCAACGCCTTACCGAGCCCGCGATACCCTCCCGTTATGAAGATCACCTTTCCCTGGAATCTCATAGTATCCCCCCATAGAGAGCCTTTACTCGGTTGTCGAACAAGTGAATCAGTTCCTCGCTGTCAGCCATGTCCATACCCAGCGCTTCCTTCCAGACATCGGCGCGTTCCATACAGAGGTAAACGAACAAGTCGCTGTCTCTTTCTTTGAAGAGGTCATGCACCATCTTGAAGACGCGGATGCGCTCCGCCTTAATGTAGCGGTACTTTCCGTCCTCCCCCCGGACGAATTCCCCGTGCAGAAGGTTGCGCCGTCCCTCTACAAGAAAGAGATTAAACAGTTTGGGCATAAAACGCAAGAGTCCCAGGCTGACCCAGATCACCCGCTTCAGGTCGAGTATACGGCAGATGTCATCGACAAGGTACTGGTAGTCCTTCTCGAAACCCGGATAGATAATAATGGGGTCGAGGTGTATGCCGACGAAACACCCAAGGTCCTGTGCCTGCCTCAGGGTACGCAACCGCCTGTGCAAAGGACTCGTCCGTTTTTCTTCCTGGTCGATGATCCTGGGCGGGGCAAGAGAAAAGGAGACGATCGTGTACGGGTTGAGTGCCGCTCGGACCGGCGCGATGGATGCCCACTTCGACTTGATTTCGAGCAGGGCCTTTTTCTTTTTGCCGAAGAATTCGATCAATGGCTGGTGCAGGGCAAGCTGCCGCTCAAGCGCCCGGCTGTCGGAGAGTCCACCCGTGCCGAACCGGAGTATGTGGCGATCTTCCGCATTAATCGCTTCCTCCAGCTGGCGCACGATGTAGGGAATATCGTCGTGAATTGTGATGCCTGACGTGTTGAGGTATGCGCGCAGAATACAGTAGGAACATCCCAGGAGACAGCCCTCAACGAGGTCGATGGTCTTGTACCCGCAGCAGATGTGATGTCTCGTGCCCGGGCAGTTCCGTACGATCCTGCCTTTAGTTTCCGCAACGGCCCTTTGTAAGTTCAAAAAGACTCCTGAAGAACCCTTCGTCATACAGACGTTTCAGCTTCCGCAGAGACTCATCCACCTCGGACGGGTCCCTTGCGGTCATGTCGATGTCAATCGATTCCTTCTCGAAGAAAGGGTCCACTTTCAGCCTGATCTGCGGCGGCAAAGCGGCTTGTACCTTCAGGCCGCGCAGTCGTTCCTCCAGATCGGAGAGAACGGGATGTGTTTGTTTCTTGAGCAGGAGTTTCATATCATTGGCGTTGGTGGATTGCGCCAGTTCGTCAAGGGAGAACTCCTTGCTCTTCACCCTGGTCAGTACGAGAAGCTGCAGGATCTCCCGGACCTGGCTCGTCGTCGGGTTCACGCTGGAGAGAACCTGAATGAGACGCTGGAGTGTTGCTGCGTCAAAGGTGAGAAGGAGTTCGACAGTTGTGAGATTCACAGGGTGTGCAATCACAAAGTCCCAGACGAACGGCTCGGCCCCGGCGAGACCTCGAAGCGTACTGAGCACCTTGTCGTGAGGCTCGAGCCCGAAGAGTTTCATCATATCGAGAACCCTCTCGTGAGAAAAGCCCATGGCACACATCTTTTCGAGACTCAATGCGCGCTCCACCAGGTTCATCGGGCGCTTAAGATTGTCATTGATGGCAGTGAGCAGGGCCTCTTTCCGGTCCATTTTCAGGATCACGCAGGGCAGCGCCCTCTGTTGCAACTGGATCGCGACTTCTAGTCTCTTGAAACCGGTGACGATCGTGTGAGGAGCTGAGTCGAGAAGCATCAGCGGCGTGCGTATGCCGAAGGCGCGCACGGAGGCAGCAAGCAATGCGTCTTCCAGCGGGTACGAGACGCACAGCGTTCTGTCGCGCTGATCGATCTTCTCAATCTCGACTTGCTCCATTGTGTGCGGGACTTTTTACACCTTAGCAGACGGGTGGATGGGTGTCAAGACGGGTAGAGACGGGTAGAGATCAACTGACGGGTAGAGATCAACTGACGCGTAGAAATCAACGCGATTGGTCCCGTGTCTCCGCGCGAGCTGAATTGACAAAGAATGAAACCGTCTGATAGATTTGTGCCAGACAAGGGCTCTCGTTCACATGGAACTCGCTTTGTTCTTCAAGGGTCTCCTCATAGGTGCTTCCGTGTCGGCACCCGTCGGTCCCATCGGGCTGCTCTGCATCAATCGTTCGCTGACGGAAGGCAGGGTGAGGGGATTTGTGTCGGGTCTCGGAGCAGCCACGGCAGATATGCTCTTCTGTATCATTGCGGGCTTCGGTTTCACATTCGTATCGCGATTGATGGATGAGCAAGCCATGTTGATACGCCTTATAGGAGCCTTCTGCCTGATCTTCATCGGGCTGCGAATCGTTCTGGCGAAGCCTGAGGAAAAATCGTGTGCCGTTTCAGGAGGCGACCTCGCGCATATTTATGTGTCGACGCTTGTCCTCACCCTGATCAATCCAATCACCGTGCTCTTCTTTGTCGCGCTCTTTTCGAGTCTCGGGCTTTCACTCACCCAGCAGGCGTACCCGTCTTTGGTCCTACTCACTGCCGGGGTTTTCGCGGGCGCGATACTCTGGTGGTTCCTGCTAACCGGAGCCGTCAGTCTTCTCCACAGGAGGCTGAGCCAGGAAACCATGCGCTGGGTCAACAGGGTCTCCGGGGCAATCATCATGGTGCTCGGGTTCTTAGCATTTGCGAGCACTATCTACACAGTTCCCTTTTAACAAAGGCCAAAGGCAAAAGGTTAAATGTTGAAGCCGGATCCGGCGCTTGAAACTTGCAACCTGCAACCTGCAACCTGCAACTCGTAACGTCAGCACCTGCCTCTCTTTTCATGCTATAATAAGTGCTCTAGTCCAATCCAAAAAGGGGAGAACAATGCGATTTCCCGAGTACCGGCCGAGGAGGCTGAGAAGGAACGAAAAGCTGCGGGGTTTGATCCAGGAGACAGAGCTCTCCCGGCAGCACCTTGTCTATCCGTTATTCGTCAAGGAGATGTCGCAGGAGAGTATCCCGATACCCTCCATGCCCGATGTGTACCAGTTCTCCATAGAGGGGCTGCTCAAGGAGGTTGACCAGGTAGCGAAGCTCTCGGTGCCCGCAATCCTGCTTTTCGGGATCCCTGAGAAAAAGGATCCGGTGGGTAGTGGGGCGTACGATGAGCAGGGGATTGTTCAGAAGGCGGTGCGGGCGATCAAGCAGCGGTTCGGCCGGGCCATCCTGGTGATTACAGACCTCTGCCTCTGCGAGTACACGAGCCACGGCCACTGCGGCATTATCATCGATGACGATGTGGACAATGATGAAACGCTCAAGATTCTTGCGCGTTCGGCGCTCGCACAGGCCCAGGCGGGCGCGGACATCGTAGCCCCGTCTGACATGATGGATGGAAGGGTGAGGGCGGTCAGGCAGATCCTCGACGGGCAAGGGTTTTCGCATCTTCCCATCATGGCCTATGCTGCCAAGTACGCATCTGGTCTCTATGGTCCATTCAGGGATGCCGCGGAATCAACGCCGCAGTTCGGAGACCGCAGGAGTTACCAGATGGACCCGCCCAACCAGAGGGAAGCGTTGCGTGAGATGGAGTTGGACGTGGCAGAAGGCGCGGACATCATCATGGTGAAACCGGCGCTCTTCTACCTTGACATCCTCGCTCTGGCTAAACAGGAGCTGAACAGACCCCTGGCAGCATACTCGGTGAGCGGTGAATACACCATGATCAAGATCGCTGCTGCTAAGGAGTACCTTGACTACAAGAGGATCGTAATCGAGGCGACCACCAGCATACGCAGGGCCGGGGCAGACATCATCATAACCTACTTTGCAAAGGATCTGGCGAGATGGCAGAGCGAAACTTAGGGTCCAGGGGCCGGGGTCCAGGGGCCGGGAAAGACAGGGACAAAGACATGCCTCACGGAGCGTCGATGGGGGGAACAGGCCGCGAAAAAGTCCAGGCCGCGGGCGGGCCGCCCCTCCGGATGATTGCGTGGGAGTTAACAAGGAACTGCAACCTCAACTGCGTGCATTGCAGGGCGCGGGCGAGCTGCGGACCGTTTGAGGGTGAGCTCAGCACTGAGGAGTGCAGGAAGGTGCTCGATAGCATCGCCTCATTTTCAAGCCCTACCATCATCCTCACGGGTGGCGAGCCATTGATGCGGGATGACATTTTCGACATCATCGAATACGGTCAGAAGAAGGGGCTCAGGCTTGTCATCGCCATCAACGGGACGCTCCTGGACGAGGCAAAAGCGCGCAGGATGAAGGAGTCCGGCATCATGCGGGTCAGCATGAGCCTGGATGGAAAAGATGCCGGGAGCCATGACAGCTTCAGGGGCGTTGACGGATCATTTGACTCGGTCATGCGGGCGGCGAAGATACTCACGGCAGTCGGGCTGCCTTTTCAGATCAATACCACGGTCACGCGCCTGAATGTGAATGACCTGGAGGAAATATACGCGCTCGTGAAGAACATCGGCGCTGTTGCCTGGCACATATTTCTTCTCGTGCCCGTGGGAAGGGGCGAGGGGTTGAAAGGCGAGGAACTGAACGCCAAGATGTATGAGGACGTGCTCCAGTGGCTTTACTCAGTCGAGAAGAGAAACGAACTGGAGATGAAGGTGACCTGCGCCCCCCATTATTACAGGATCGTGAAGGAGCACGGCGACACACCCAAGAGCGCCGGCTGTCTCGCCGGCAAGAGCTTCATGTTTATCTCCCACCGGGGCATTGCCCAGCCATGCGGCTACCTGGAGATGGATTCGGGCGACGTTCGCACACATGGCGCTCAGAAGGTGTGGGAAGAGTCCCCGGTTTTCAACGCGCTCAGGGACCTCAGACAATACAAAGGAAAGTGCGGTCCCTGCAAGCATCTGAAAATCTGCGGTGGCTGCCGGGCGAGAGCACTGGAGCTGAAAGGCGACGTGCTCCAGGAAGAACCATACTGCTCGTACATTCCCCAAACAGTCCAAAGTAAGCAGTAAGCAGTGAGCAGTCCCGGACAGATGCATGTGCGGGTAACCAAAAGTGAGCAGCAAGTGAGCGGATTGAGGCAGGCAAGAGTGGGTTCGCGAAAGCCACACCGGAACTTGGTCGCCTGGCAGATCGCTATGGATCTGGCTAGCAGCGTTTACAGGGTGACAGCCGCTTTTCCCAAAGAAGAAATATACGGCCTTGTGTCACAGATGAGGCGAGCAGCCGTTTCTGTTTCCTCTAACATCGCGGAAGGCGCCGCAGATCGAACCGCTCAACAGTTTGTTAACTTTCTCTCTAATGCCATTGGATCCCTGAACGAACTGGATACACAGCTTGAATTGGCCCTGCGTCTTTGCTATCTGTCACAAGAGGACTATAATCGGCTTCAAAGTACGGTCGATGAATGTCTGGCTGTCGCATATGGCCTAAAAAAATCTCTTAGACTGAAGGGCCTGACTTCAAAGGGTTCCCTCGGGGGGCCTAAGCATGCGTAGGCTTTGCCCTGGACTGCTCACTGCTCACTGCTCACTGCTCACCTGGGTCTCTTCGTGAAACGCATCTTCCTCGTAGACGGCAACTCCCTCCTGTACCGTGCCTTTCATGCCACACCCTACTTGTCTAATTCGAAAGGCGTGCCCACGAACGCGACCTATGCGTTCACGAACATGCTGAAGAAACTCTTGAACGATCAGAAGCCTGACGGCCTCCTGGTGATCTTCGATTCGAAGGTCCCCTCATTTCGCGAAGAGATCTTCAAGGAGTACAAGGCGACGCGGCCGCCCATGCCCTCCAATATGCCCGTGCAGATACCGTATGTCAAAGAGATCATCAGGGCGATGGGTATACACAGCGTCGAGAAGGAAGGGTTCGAGGCCGATGACGTGATCGGTACCATGGTTGCGAGGCTTCGTGACCGGGACGTCGAGGTATACCTGGTTACGAGCGACAAGGACATGATGCAGTTCGTGTCGAAGAACGTGTTCGTATTCGACACGATGAAAAACGTTCTTATGGGAGAGCCTGAGGTAACGGAAAAATTCGGCGTAAAGCCTTCCCTTATATCTGATTTCCTGGCGCTCTGCGGTGACACGTCAGACAACATCCCAGGCGTGCTCGGCATAGGCGACAAGACAGCCCGAGAGCTTGTAAGCAACTTCGGCACGATCGACGAGATTTACGCCAGCCTGGAGAACATCAAGAAAGAAGCGGTAAAAACAAAGCTGC
>Ga0102851_10000462_pt1 | contig 20494 bp, 14 predicted proteins | sample Mud3Dept3metaG_FD_79558 | JGI IMG/M metagenome (GOLD analysis project Ga0102851, IMG submission 79558) | Freshwater wetland microbial communities from Ohio, USA, analyzing the effect of biotic and abiotic controls - Mud 3 Core 4 Depth 3... | ecosystem: Environmental > Aquatic > Freshwater >... | reverse complement strand
GGGCCGTTTCTCCTCAGGTACGGATACTCCAAAGAGCTGACCATGGGGATGGTTGCGGCCGGCGGAAGTTTGGGAATTCTCATCCCGCCAAGCATCATGCTGGTCATGATGGCCGACCAGACGGGTCAGTCGGCCGGCAGGCTCCTCATGTGCGGCGTAGTCCCGGGCGTCTTCCTGGGAATCCTCTACATGATTTACATCGCCGTGGTCTGCTGGATCTACCCCGAAATGGGCCCGGCCATTCCCAGGGAAGAACTGGATAAGATCCCGGTCAGCAAGAGAATCATAGATTCCCTACAATTCGCCCTTCCCCCCCTGGCCCTTATTTTTGCGGTTTTAGGGGCAATTTTCTTCGGCGTGGCCACCCCTACGGAAGCGGCCGGGGTGGGGTCTGCCGCCTCTTTTATAATGATCATCGTTTACCGCAAATTCGAATGGAGGAATTTTAAAGACACGGTTTTCTCAACTGGCAGAACCGTGACCATGGTGATGATTATCCTGATCGGGGCCACCACCTTCACCGGCGTCTTCCTGACCCAGGGGGGCGGAAAGGCAATCGTTGACGCCATCCTGGGATTGGGCCTGGGAAAATGGGGTACCTACTGGATGATGCAGATTATCTACATCATTTTGGGCTGCTTCATCGACTGGATCGGGATCATCATGATCACCTTTCCCATCTTCTTGCCCATTGCCAAGGCCCTCGGTTTTGATACCCTCTGGTTTACGGCCATGCTGGCCATCAACCTCCAAATGTCCTTCCTGACTCCTCCCTTCGGGTATGCCCTCTTTTACCTCTCCGGGATGGGCCTGGAAGGGATCAAGATCAACCACATCTACCGGGGAGTCCTTCCCTTCTTGATCCTCCAGTTCATCGGCGTTTTGCTCTGTACCTATTGGCCCGAGGTCGTCGTTTGGCTGCCCAATGCGATGCTGGGGAAATAGAGAGTAAGAATGCCTAAAATTCGAAGTGCCTAAAATGCCTAAAATTGAAAAAGAGGAAAACCCATGATTCCGAGAATTAAGAACATCCTGTATGCCACGGACCTGAGCAAGAACTCGGCTTATGCGTTCCGCTACGCCGTGAATTCCGCTCAGAAGCACGACGCCAAAATTCACATTCTCCATGTAATGGAAGCCTTGCCGTCCGCCGCCGAGGGACTGATCACCCAGTTTATCGGCGAGGAAAAAATCCGCCAGATGCGAAAAGAAATGGGGGAGGACATGATCGGGCGGATCCGCGAACGGCTCCGCCAATTCGCCGAAAAGGAGTTGAAGAGAGACCCGAAAACCCTCAAAAAGGTGGTTTCCGTCGACGTGGTCTACGGAAGCCCTGCGGCGGAAATCCTCCGTAAGGCCGAGGAAATGAATGCAGACGTAGTCATCCTGGGAACCCACGGCAAGGGGGTGATCGGACATGCCTTCCTGGGAAGCGTGTCCGAACAAGTTCTACACCGCATTCGCAGACCTGTGTACATCATTCCCCTGCCGGAGGGTGAGACGGACATCACCCTGGGAGAGATTTGAGCATTCACTTCTCGAAACAATCTTTTGAGCCCGGCGGGGAAAAGCCCGCCGGGCAGCATAGCCTGCCGTCCTGATTCATTCTCCTTTTGGAATTCACTCAGCAAATTTGCCCTTCAAAACCACCCGATACCCGGAGGTCCTTCATGGAAGAAACCAAGCATGGAAAAGAAATATCCCATCCCATGATATCCACCTTTCAGCATCCCCGGCTTAAGAAAGGAAAAATCGTCAGTGCAGAGGAGGCCGTTCGAGTTATCCGGGACGGGGATACGGTGGCCACCAGCGGTTTTGTGGGGGCCGGTTTTGCCGAAGAAATCGCCTTCAAGCTGGAAAAACATTTTTTGGCCACTGGAAAGCCGCGAAACCTGACCCTGGTCTATGCCGCCGGCCAGGGAGACGGCGCTGAAAAGGGCCTGAATCACATGGGCCATGAAGGACTCGTGCGTAGGGTCGTCGGCGGGCACATCGGCCTGGCCCCCAAACTGCAGAAACTGATCCGCGAGAATAAAATCCTGGCCTACAATTTTCCCCAGGGGGTCATCTCCCACCTCTTCCGGGACATCGCCGCTCATAAGGTGGGCACCATCACGACGGTGGGCATGGGCACCTATATCGACCCCCGGAATGACGGCGGGAAACTGAATGAGCTGACTAAGAGCGAGGGGGAAGACCTAATCAAGGTCATTCAGCTCGAGGGATCGGACTATCTTCTGTATAAAGCTTTCCCCATCAACGTGGCGATGATCCGGGGGACGACCGCGGACACCAACGGAAACGTCACCATGGAAAAGGAGGCTTTGACCCAGGAAGCCCTGGCCATCGCCATGGCGGCGAAAAACTCCAACGGGTTCGTTATTGTTCAGGTCGAAAGGATAGCCGAGGTCGGCACGCTGAACGCGCGGAATGTGAAGATTCCGGGGATCCTAGTGGATTGCGTGGTCCTCAGCCGGCCGGAAAATCATTGGCAGACTTTTGCCACCCCGTACAACCCGGCCTTCAGCTGCGAGATCAAAGTCCCTGTGCAATCCATCCCCCCCATGGAGATGAGCGAAAGAAAGATCATCTCCCGGAGAGCGGCTTTTGAGCTCAAGCCCAATATGGTGGTAAATCTGGGCATCGGCATGCCCGAAGGAGTTGCCCAGGTGGCGAATGAAGAAAAAATATTAGACCTGCTCACCCTAACCGCCGAACCCGGTGTGGTCGGAGGAATTCCGGCTGGCGGCCTGAATTTTGGCGCAGGCACCAATATGGAAGCGCTCATCGACCAGCCCTATCAGTTCGATTTTTACGACGGAGGTGGACTGGACGTAGCCATCCTGGGCCTGGCCCAGGCCGATCAACACGGAAACCTGAATGTGAGCAAATTCGGTCCCCGCTTTACAGGACCGGGCGGATTTATTAACATCAGCCAGAGGTCCAAGAAAATCGTCTTCGTGGGAACTTTCACGGCCGGGAAACTGAAAGTCGTCGTCGAACAGGGGAAGCTCAAGATCGCTCAGGAAGGAAAAGAGAGAAAATTTTTGAAGATGGTTGAACAAGTAACCTTCAGCGGAAAATATGCCGCCGAAAAGGGCCTGTCGGTTCTTTACATCACGGAACGCTGCGTTTTTCAGCTTAACCCCCGCGGGATGGAACTCATCGAAATCGCCCCCGGAGTCGACTTGGAAAGAGAGATCCTGGCCCAGATGGATTTCAAGCCGGTCATTCACAATCCCCGCCTGATGGATGCCCGTATCTTCTGCCCGGAACCCATGAACTTGAAAGAAGACCTGCTTTCTCTGCCCCTCGAAGAACGATTGATTTACAGCCCCGCCGAAAATTTATTCTTTGTGAATTTCGAGGGGTTCTATATCAAAAACCGGGAGCAGGTCCAGAAGATCAAATCCCTGGTGGAAAAAACCTTGGCGCCCCTGGGCCGGAAGGTCTACACCTTTGTCAACTACGACAACTTCAACATCCTGCCCGAGCTGGTGGATGAGTACACGGACATGGTGAAAGACCTGGTGGTAAATTATTATGAGGGGGTAACCCGCTACACGACAAGCACCTTCCTGCGGATGAAACTCGGCGAATCCCTGGAGAAGCGCAATGTGGCTCCCCACATTTATGAGAGCAGGGAAGAAGCCAGGAAGGCCTTGAAGAAGGATTAAAAGCGTAGGGGCGGTTCGCGAACCGCCCCTACGATTCCAAGAACAAGGGTTTCCTCTTTTTCAGGGCGTAGCCCATTTCATCGGCGCGTTTGGGGAACGCGCCCTACATTCCCTTTTTAAATTGTAGGGCCCGATCCCCGATCGGGCCGCTGAATTCATTTGCGTCCGATTGGTTTTTCTATTCCTTCCCTCTTTCCTCCGCATCCCTCCGGATCGACCGATGGAGACGGTCGAACTTGAAGATCGTCTCCATATCCCGCAGGTTGTTGATCCCGGCCCCGCCGGTGCGGATCAGGTTGACCAGGGAGTCGCCTTTGGTCCAGCCCACGAGATGGGCTGGGTTCTCCACTACCAAGACCAAATCCGGCCGGGGTACTTTCGCCTTGACCAGCTTGATCCTCTGCCTATCCAGGAGCAGGCTGAAATTTCCTCCCCCGGTCTTCACCTGGATCTTCCGGGTCCAGTTGGTAAGGTCTCTCTGGGCGCGCGGGCTCTTGGGGATGGCGCCGACAAACTTGGTGACTGCCTGGAGCACCTTGGGGAACTGTTTCTTGAAGGCGTCCGTCAACTGGGGTTCCCCGATCTCCTGGCTTTTCCACTTGAGAGCCGTCTCTTCCAGTCCGTTCTTGTCCCGCAGTTTCTCCGGAATCTCGTCCAGGGGCACGGCGAAGTAATCGGTGGAAAAGCCCATGCGCACCTTCCGGAAGACGATCTTTACCTTGGTCCCCGCCTTGAAGATTCCCGGCTTCAGAAATCCCGTGGTGGTAAAAACCTGGATGGGCAGCGCCGACTGGGACTCTCCCAGAATCACCCGGCCCCGTCCGAAGGGAGCGTAGCGGGCGAACCTGGCATTGGCAAAGACGGTAATCGGTGGCGTCCCCAGCATGTACCCCACCTGGGGCATCTCGATCCCCGTTTCCATGTTCACCAGGCTGTAATCGTCATTCTGGCATACCGGGCAGCGGGTCATGTAGGGCGGGCAGATGACCATTTTGCACTTAGGACAGCGGGCCCCGAGGATCTTCTTTTCCTTCATGACCGCCAGGAAGAAGGGTGAAAGTTCTCCGGCGCTGGCCCAGTAAGTTGTAAACATGGGCTCGGTCCGTTCAACACAAACCGATTTATCTTCGGGATAAACGCTAATCCGGCTCATCACCTCCGGAATTGCTTCGTGCGGTATTATATAATCCCCCGGCCTTCTCATTACCTTTTCCATCAGATCACCCCCCTTTTCAGGACAACCGCCCCGCCATACTGAGATGAAGAAGCTCCGGTTCCGTGGACCAGGGCATAGTCCAGTCCTCTTCGGATCAGCTCCCGCCTGGCGGACCAGGCGGAGAACATGTTGCTCCCCCCTACGAAGTGCCCTCCGTAGATGAGCCCTCCGGAGGGGTTAATCAATATCTTACCGTGGGGAGCCATTATCTTTTTATCAATGAGATCGTCCGCGTGGCCCAGGGGCACAAAGCCCATCTCCGCCATGGTGATTTCCAATTGGGGTAAAAAGGCGTCGTGAAGCTCGACCACACTGATGTCCTTCGGACCCACCCCGGCCATTTCATAGGCAACCTTGGCCGCCAGATGGTCCGATTCGATCCTTCCCGGCAGCTTGTGGGGATGCTTGATCCCCCACCAGTAGGGCTCATTGGCAAAGCCAACTCCTTCAATCCAGATTGGCGGCACTCCGGAATCCCTGCAGATCTCCTCTGCCACCCCTTCGGCGGCAAATACCAGGCAGCAGGCCCCTTCTGTGTAGACACAGGTCTCGAGTTTCTTGAAGGCCGGCTCGATAATCCACGGCGAATTCGCGACCCGCTCCGGGGTGACGATTTCATCCCGTCGCTGGGCGTTCGGATTATTCTTGGCCTGTTCGCACATAATCCTCAGGATTTCTCCCCGGACATCCATCTTCAAATCGTTGGGATACTGATCCATATAGGAAAGGATCACCTCGGCATAGGAGTCGGCTGCCGTGGCCCCTTGATCCCTTTCAAACAAAGGATCCCAGGACCAGGCAATGGTCTGGACTACTTCCGGAGTCTGCGTTTCACTCATAAAATCATAGCAATCGGTGGCCTTTTCCGCCCCTACGCAGAAAACAATGTCATGCCTTCCGCTTGCCACCATGTCAAAGCCTGTCCCGAAGGCGTAAATGCCGGTAGCTCCGCCATTGCTGACCCGGACCAGGGGTTTGAAGGCCAATCCCATGTGTCCCAGGAAGGAACACTCGGGAATCGCCTGGCGGGCAAAGATGTCGTTGTAAAGCCCGATCACCCCCGCTTCCACCCGGTCCATTTTCAATTTGGCATCCTGCAGGGCACCGGAAACTGCCCACTGGGCCAGTTCCCATATTGTTTTGGACAGCCAACGCGCCCGGCAGGGGGTAGTGAACGCCCCCACGATGGCTACCTTTCTTTTTGGAACTCTTCTCATAAAACCCCCTTTCCAATGGTTTTCATTAGCGAGTCAAATGCTCACACCCATTCAACGGACCATTTCATCCCCCCTTCCGAAGTTTTTCAAAATCGCATAGTGCATTGAGCATAGGGCATGGCACACAGCAAAAATACATTTCCTTTGCAAAACGCATCCAGCCTATGTGAAATTGTAGGGGCAATCCTGCGTGGTTGCCCATCCTGCGGGCGGCCACATCGGGCCGCCCCTACAATTTTTATCCTCCCGCCAGAGATAGAAAAAACCGAACTTCGTCTCCATCCTTCAGCTCGGCACCCAGTTCGCTCAATCGATCCTTTCCCCTCACGGCCCAAAGGGCGCGGTTGAAGGCCTGCTGATCTTTGTTCCGGAGCTGCGAAGGCATGGTCATGCTGAATCGTTTCTTGATCTCCATCAGGAGATCGCCGAAAGTACTCCTGTCGGACAAGGACAATTCCGCCCGAGCCCCTCCCATCCAGTCAGACAGGATGCCATGAAATTGGACTGTTACCTTCATCCCCTTACCGGGAAATAAAAAGCCTCTCGCCTGGGCCTGTAGGGGCATCCCGCGAAACGCGGGATGCCCCTACAAATACGCCAAGGCGAACTCGATCACGGGTAAAACTCCGCTGCCACCTGGTTTAGTCCCAGTTCCAGCAGCTTCTCTTTGGTGGGCCTGCCTGTTGCCCAATCCCATCCCCGGAACTGATAGTAGCCTTTCAGCATCTTCTGCAGGTCCGGCTCGACCCCGGCTGCGGTTCCTTCATCCAGTGCAGTCGTTAAGATGCGGGGCATGCGGTCCTGTTCCCGGGTCAAGCCCAGCTTGTTGCTCACCGCCCGCTTGATATTGATCGACCGGTCTCCGGCGGCTAACAGTTCTTTGGGGCCGAACTGCCAGCCGGTGATGGCGTTCAGCATTTCACAGAGCTGGGTCGGGGGAATGGGCGCAAATTTGCAGAGAGTCAGCGAGTCAAAAAGGTCCTTCAGGCTCTGGTACTTGGCCGCGCCTTCACTCTTTCCCTCCGATGAGAGCCTCTCCCCCGGCAGGATCATGTACTCTAGGACCATGTTACCCAGCTCTACATTGTAGTAGTCTCCTTTGAGATGGCACGCCCCTCGGGGACCGGTAGCATAGGACACGGCCATGCCATGGAAAGCCCGGGAGTCATGCATGGGCATCTCCAATCCCTTTACCTGGGCCGCCTCATCCGGGTTCCGATCGAATTCTTTGGCCATGGCGAGGGTGCCCCGGGAGAGAATTTTCCCGATCCCTTCCTGGGCGATGATCATCTCCACCAGCTTGACCACCGCCTCGCCTTCCCCCCATTTCAACTCAAAGCCGACCCGGTCCCTGGTCAAAATCCCCTTTTCATAAAGATAGAAAGCGTAAGCCACGCTCACCCCGGCCGAGATCGTATCGATCCCATGGACATTGCAGAGATGGTTGGCCCGCACGATGGAATCCAGGTCGGTGTTCATGCACAAGGGTCCAAAAGCCACGGCCGTCTCGTACTCCGGGCCATCCACGTTGAGCCCAGGCTTAAACTCCACCAGTTCCCGCCCGCAGCCGATGGGACAGCCTAAACAGGCGTAATTGTGGACTGTGTAGGCCTGGCGGAGAGCCTGGCCGGTGATTTTGGAAACGGGGAAGATGGATTTGGTGAAATATTTGGCCGGCGCATCTCCCAGGGTCATGGCCATATCCATGTACATCATGGTCCCGTATTCCCGGAAAGCCACTGATACCAGATTTCCGTTGATGGCGGCCACAGCTTGCCTGGCCAGCTCCCTCACTTTCTCCGCATTGGCCAGTTCCGGACGAAGGTTGCCCGAAGCCGCCACTGCCTTCAGATTCTTTGAGCCCATGACCGCGCCCAGGCCGCATCGGCCCGCGGCCCGTCCGCTGTCGTTCATGATACCGGCGAATTTGATCAGTTTTTCTCCCGTCGATGCGACGCAGGCGACGCTCGCCGAATCATCTTTCAATTCGTCTTTGATTGCTTTTTGGGTCTGGTAACTGTCCTTTCCCCACAGATGAGAGGCATCCCGAAGCTCGGCCTTCCCCTCTTTCAAATACAGGTAAACCGGCCGGTCGGCCTTCCCTTTCACCAGCAAGCCGTCCCATCCGGCCCCTTTGAGGCGGAAAGGAAATCTACCCCCGCTGGTCGCTTCTCCCCAGAAACCGGTCAGCGGTGAAACCCCTCCCACGGCATATCGACTCACCATGGGAAGGGCCGTACCCGTGAAAGGCCCTGTGGAAAAGACCAGGGGTTTTCCCGGCGCGAGGGGATCTGGCTCTTTACCCATGCGTTCATAGACCAGCGCGGCGGCAAGGGTCGCTCCCCCGATGTATTTCTTCAAAAACTCCTCGGATAGAGGTAAATCGGTCATCTTGCGGGCGGATAAATCCACTTCTAACAGTCGGCCATGGTATCCTTTCATGCCTCTACCCTCCCTTTAGAAGTCTATATCCCGGCCATCATAGGCGTACCGGAAGACTTGGGCGCACTGGGCGGCCGTTATGGGGCGGGGACTGAGGTAACAGTCCACATCCTCGAAGGCGTATTTCACCAATTTATCGAATTGGGCGTCAAAATCCGCCTTGGAAATCCCTAAATCCTTCAGGCTAAGCGGGACTCCCAGGTCGGTCAAGAAGGAGCGGACTCGGCCAACCAACTGGGTAAGTCCTGCAGCGGGGTCTTTTGCCTCAATTCCCAGGGTCTTACAGATCAGGAGATGCTTATCCGTCACCCGGCTGCAGAACTGAAGCGTCTGGGGAAGGAAAAAACCGACGCACATCCCATGGTGCAGGTTGAAGACCGCACCGAGGGAATGCCCGAAGCTGTGGGTCAGATGGCAGCCGCTCATGCCGAAGGCGATGCCGCTGATGCTCGCAGCCAGAATCATCCTATGGCGCGCTTCCCGGTCCTGCCCGTTTTTGTAGGCCCGGGGAAGCCAGTGAAAGGTCATCTCGATGGCTTTCAGGGCCAGCGGTTCGGTGATTTCGTTGGCCGCCGGGGTTGTGACCGCGTCCATGGCATGAGCCAGGACATCCAGGCCCGTGCCGGCCGTTAGCTTGGGGGGCATGGAGAAGGTGAATTCCGGGACCAGGATGGCAAAATCCGGCACCAGTTCTACATTAGCCAGGGGGATCTTGCGGTGCGCGGCGGTGTCATGAACCACGGCCGCCCCGGTGCACTCCGAACCTGTTCCCGAGGTTGTTGGAACAGCAGCCAGGAGAGCTTTCTTGCGCAGGTTCAGCTTGTCCAGGGGCGAGATCATGCCCAGTTCGGTAATCTCCGGCCGCTCATATAGAACCCAGGCCGCCTTGGCCGAGTCCATGACCGACCCTCCGCCCACGGCCATGATCAGGTCTGGTTCGTAGGCCTTCATGGCCTTGGCGCATTCGGCCACTACCTCCATGGGAGCTTCGGGGAGGCATCTGGGCCATGTTTCCACGGTGAAGCCTCCCGATTGGAGGAAACGGGCGGCCTTGGCGGCAAATTTGTTGCTGAATTCATCGGTCACGATGAAAGCCCGTTTCTTAGCGCATCGATTCGCTAAGGTGTCCATCGTGGAGGGCCCCACGACCGGCCCTTCCGGGAAGACATTTGAGCCGATGAATAGGGTAGGAATATTGATGATCGTGGTAAGACCTTTGATGGAAGTAGACAAGGCCAGGGGGGCCAGGGCTTTCAACGTTGGGTTTTCGAACCAGTAAGCCATGGGTCACACCTCACCTTCTTGGAGAGTTAACGTATCGATGGCGATTCCCGTCTCTGGCAGTTACGATTCGATCCTGCCTTCTTTCCGTTTGTTCCGAATTGAATGGTTTACATGCGTGTGCGGAGATCGTTATGGACTTCTTAAGGCGGGGAACTCACCTCCTTCCCGCAGAGAGTCATGTGGGTCTTCTTGGGCCGGTTCTCTGGACCCATTGCTCTTTCCCCGTCCCTAGGGCAATATGAGCAAGGTTAAAAGTTTTGTCAAGAGGATTTTATGGTGGGTTCCGTGGTTTGAAATAGGAGGATAAAATGCAGGGGGTCCCCTTAAAAAATACTCTCCGAAACCCCTCTGGGCGGCCCGAAAAGCGCGAGTGTTTCTGGAAAGCCTACGGTCAAAAAAAAACAGGCCGGGCTGGGCCGGCCTGTCTGCCATCTATCTTCAAGGGAAATTTAGTGTTTCACTTCTTCCACTTCGATCTTCTTGCGCGGATTCTTCTCTTCAACCGGAACGGTGACCTCCAGAACCCCATCGCGGTATTTGGCTTTGACCCCTTCCGGCTTCAGGCCCTCTGGAACGGCGATGGAGCGCTCAAAGGAGCCGTAGAAAACCTCCCTACGTTCCATTTTCTTCTCTTTCACTTCTTTTTCTTCTTTCCTTTCGCCTTTAATCGTGAGGTAGCCGTTTTCCAAAGTCACCTGAATATCCTTGGCTTCCACTCCCGGAAGGTCTGCTTTCACCACATAGGTTCCGTTTTTGCGGTAGCTCTCCACCCTGGGGGCCCAATTGAACTTTTCTAGCCCGGAGGGCTCAAGCAAGCTCTCAAAAACATCATCAATACCCGTATCCCAAAAATCCCGGAAAAAGCTCCGGGGGATTACCTCACTCGTCGGTCTCCATCTTACCAGGCTGTTCATGTTCGTACCTCCTTTCCAACCTTACTTCTTTTTTCCTTTACCTTTAAAAAGTAATCCCTGCATTTCCTACTGTCAAGGTAGGAGAGGTGTTCATTTTAAGTGTCTGGAATGATTTATTTTCTTAGCTCTTACTTCTGCTGGAATTCATGCCTTTTCAATCGCCTTGGCCTTCCCGGGAAAGGCGCTATCCTTGGAGGCGCCTTTGGGGAGGTGAAATCAATTCGGAGAACGTATTTGGAAGAAGGAAATATCTATTTTGCGAGGCCGCTGTAGGGGCGATTTATGAATCGGCCCTACAGATTGGGATTTTAGCAGCGGCAAAAATCCGCGGTTTCAAATCCAGCGGTTATGGCTATAGCTCTTCATCCTTGCTGTCTGACTGCTCCTCCTTACCGGCCATTTCTTCTTCCATGGCCTGATCAATCATCGAATCCACATCTTCGCCCAGGTCTTCCCCCATCTCCTTTCCCATGCGCTTCATCCATCGGGCCATGCTGGCCGGATCGTTTTCATCCAACCCTCCCAATTTGCTGGGGTCAGCCAGGGATTCCAAACGGCTTTCTTCAGAGCGAATCCGGGCCACCCGGGAAATGAGTCGGGTCATCTTTCCGCTCTGACAGCGCTTGCACTGCGGGCGGTGAGGCTCGCGGATATTCATGACCAGGTAACTGGAAACCTTTCCGCAATCCTGACAACGGTACTCATAGATGGGCATATCGGTTCACCCCTCCCTTGACAGTTCCTTATTTGTGCGGTCTAATAAAATGAGTTGAATTAACGTAATATTAACGGATTTTTACCCGGGGAGCAAGTTTTTGAGGAACCTTTTAGGGTTGCAAGAATACCTGGTTCCGATCCTGGCTGCCGCATTCTTCAGCCTGTCGGGGGCTTGCTTGTACCGGGTGAACCTGGAGCCGCCGGTATCACCCAAAGTCGATCCCGCCAAATATCAACCGCTGGCCCTGCTGCCGATTCAAGATGCGTCCGGACACCCGGCTTCGGGCATGGACCTTTATCCCCTCCTCCGCGATTCGCTGGAGAAGAAGGGTTACAACCTGGTAAGCGAAGCCGAGGTGGCAAGTGTTCTCGATGAGATGAAACATGCCTCCCCTCTTCTCCTTTCCGACCTCGACTCCCTGAAAAAGGTCGCTGAACGGTTGAAGGCCAAGCTTCTTATGATCGCCACTCTACCGGAATACAAGGTGCAAAAATCCCGATTGGGAAGTCAACCCGTGCAGATGTGGGACGGCGAAACCTTCACCGAACAGATGCTTCCGACCTACTTCGGGGGAAGCTCCCAGATCCGGCTGATTCTGCGCATGTTCGAGTCGGAAAAAGGCGAACTGGTGTGGATGTCCGAAGGAACCATCCATGCTTCCCGTGATTCCGCCGAAACCTATGCCCGAAAGCTCGCTGAAAGACTGCTGAGGGGCCTTCCTTCTCTCACTCCCCCATCGCCGAAGTGATCCGCTCTTTTCCAGGTTCAGTAAAGATGATAATTAGAAGGAGAAGGGATCCAGGGGAAGGGCTTCCGTTTCAGACCGGGGCAGGCGGGACATCAGCTCCTGAACGGCCTCCCGGGGGTTTTTCTTGTGGTAAAGGATTTCATACACCTTTTCAGCGATCGGCATTTCAACTTTTTGTATTCGTGCCAATTCCCATAAAGCCTTGGCCGTGCGAACTCCCTCTGCGACCATGCGCATGCCGCCAAGGATTTCCTGCATCCCTTTCCCCTTTCCCAGCTCCAATCCGACCTGCCGATTCCGGCTAAGATCTCCTGTGCAGGTGAGGACCAAGTCCCCCAGTCCAGCGAGGCCGAAAAAAGTCTGCCTCAGAGCTCCCATGCTCATCCCCAGGCGGGTCATTTCCGCCAAGCCCCGGGTGATGAGCGCCGCCCTCGAGCTATGGCCGAAACCCATTCCGTCCGATGCGCCGGCGGCGATGGCCATGACGTTTTTGACTGCCCCGCCCAGCTCGACTCCCGCCAAATCGGGGTTGGTGTAGACCCGGAAGTAGGGGCGAAAAAACAGAGCCTGGGCTTCTTGCGCAGCCCGGTCAGTGGTTCCTGCGGCCGCTACCGCTGTGGGAATCCTGCGGCATACCTCTCGAGCGAAACTGGGCCCGGAAAGGGCGCCAATCCCCGCCTCGCTTCCAGACCCTATAACATCCTGCAGAACCCTGGACATGGTCAGGTAGGTTCCGTCCTCAAGGCCTTTGGTGACGCTGATCAGGAGAGCCTTCCTGGAGAGATAGGGCCTGGCCCGGAGAAAAACTTCTCGGACCGCGTGGGAAGGAACTGCGCAAACGACCGTTTCCCGCCCGGCAAGGGCTTCTTCCAGGGAATGGGTGAACCGGAGGGAATCGGCGAGGCGGACTCCGGGAAGGAAAAAATCATTCTCCCGCTTTGCCGAAAGGATTCGAAAAAGGTCTTCCTCGTAGACCCAGAGGAGGACCTCTTCCTCTTTTTCCGCCAGAAGGTTGGCCAGGGTTGTGCCCCAGCTTCCGGCTCCGATGACGGCAATTCTTCTTCTGCTCGCGGGCATGGATCAGGACTCGGCTTCGGGCGTAGTTACTTCTGAAACTTCTTCCGCTTCCTGGCCGTTTCCTTCCTCTTCCCGTTCCGCCAGCCGGGCCACGGCCATCACCCTTTCTCCCGATTCAAGCTCGATGAGCTTGACGCCCTGGGTATTGCGGCTGCTCAAGCGGATCTCGCCACAACGCAGGCGGATGATCTTGCCCCGGTCGGTGATGAGCATCACTTCATCCTGGTCGGTGATCTGCTGGGTGCCGGCCAGTTTCCCGTTGCGCGCCGTGGTTTTGACCGTTATGATTCCCTTCCCCCCGCGGCTTTGCAGACGATAATCCTCGACGGGAGATCGCTTTCCGAATCCGTTTTCGGTCACCGACAGGATGGAGGACCCGACGGTCCCCGGGGAAAGGATGTCCATGGAAACCAGAAAATCGTTCTTTCCCAGGGTGATCCCTTTCACCCCGCGGGCCGTGCGCCCCATGTCGCGCACGTCCTCTTCCACAAACCGGATGGCCTTTCCATCGCGGGAGCTTAGGAGGACTTCCTTGGTCCCGTCGGTCAGGCAGGCGGAGATGAGCTGATCTTTCTCGTCCAGAGAAAGGGCGATGATGCCCCCGACCCGGGGGTGGCTGTAGGACATGAGATCGGTCTTTTTGATGACCCCCTGCCGGGTGGCCATCAGCACATACTTCCCTTCCCCGAAGGCCCGCACCGGAAGGATGGCGGTGATCTTCTCATCCGCCGAAAGATTCAGCAGGTTGACAATCGCCTTTCCCCGGGTCATGCGGCCGGCCTGGGGCACTTCGTGGACCTTCAGCCAGTACACCTTTCCCGCATCGGTGAAGAAAAGAATGTAGCTCAGGGTGGAGGCGATGAAGAGATGCTCCACGAAATCTTCTTCTTTGGTGGTCATCCCCATCTTGCCCCGCCCGCCCCTTCTCTGGCTGCGGTACAGGCTGATGGCGTTGCGCTTGATGTACCCCGTGTGGCTGATGGTGACTACCATGTCCTCTTCCACGATCAGGTCTTCGAGCTTGATCTCCTGCACTTCCTCGATGATCTCGGTTCGCCGCTCGTCCCCGTAGCGTTCCTTGATTTCCTCCAGTTCCTCCACGATCACGTTGAGGAGCAGGCGCTCGTTTCCCAATATTTCCTTCAGGCGGGCGATCAGCTTGATCACCTCGGCGTACTCTTCGTTGATCTTCTCCCGCTCCAGGTTGGTCAGGCGCTGCAGGCGCATCTCCAGGATGGCCTGGGCCTGGGCTTCGGAAAGGGAGAACTTGGCCATGAGGCCTTCCTTGGCGTCCTTGGGTGTTCTAGAAGCGCGGATGAGGGCGATGACCCGGTCCAGGTTGTCCAGGGCGATTTTCAGGCCCTCCAGGATGTGCGCCTGCGCTTCGGCCTTGCCCAGCTCGAACTGGCTGCGGCGGGTGACCACCTCTTTGCGGTGAAGGATGAACTGCTCCACCAGCTCCTTCAGGTTGAGCAGCTGGGGCTGTCCCCGCACGATGGCCAGGAGGGTGACCCCGAAGGTGGCCTGCATCTGGGTGTGTTTGAAGAGCTGATTCAGAATCACCTGGGCCACGGCATCGCGCTTGAGCTCGATGACCACCCGCATTCCCTCCCGGTCCGACTCGTCTCGCAGGTCGGCGATCCCCTCGACCCTCTTGTCCTGGACCAGTTCGGCGATGCGCTCCAGCAGTCTGGCCTTGTTCACCTGATAAGGGATCTCGGTCACCACGATCGACTCGCGCTCGGTCCGCTTCTGCCTCTCGATCAGGGCCCGCGCCCTCATTTGGACCATCCCCTTGCCCGTCAGGTAGGCCTCCTGGATCCCGCCCCGTCCCAGGATGAATCCCCCGGTGGGGAAGTCCGGCCCGGGAATGATCCGGATCAATTCTTCCACGGATAGGTTCGGATTCTGAATGACCGCGATGGTGGCCTCGATCACTTCCTTCAGGTTGTGCGGGGGGATATTGGTGGCCATGCCCACGGCGATCCCCGAAGAGCCGTTGATCAGCAGGTTGGGGATCTTGGCCGGAAGGATCGTGGGCTCGTTCAGGGAGCCGTCATAGTTCGGGGTGAAGTCTACCGTCTGCTTGTCGATGTCCGCCAGCAGCTCGTGGGCCAGCCGGGCCATGCGGACTTCGGTATACCGCATGGCCGCCGGAGGGTCGCCGTCGATGGACCCGAAGTTCCCTTGGCCGTCCACCAGCGGATAGCGGAGCGAAAAGTCCTGGGCCATGCGCACCAGGGTGTCGTACACCGCCACATCCCCGTGGGGGTGGAATTTACCGATCACGTCTCCGACGATACGGGCCGACTTCTTGAAGGGCTTGTTCCAGTCGTTGGAAAGCTCGTGCATGGCGTAGAGGACCCGCCGGTGAACGGGCTTCAGCCCGTCCCGCGCATCGGGCAGGGCCCGGCCGATGATGACCGACATGGCGTAGTCCATGTAGGACTTCTGCATCTCTTCTTCGATTTTGACCGGCACCTGGTTCATTCCGGCTTGGGAAGACATAGGCACTCCTGCATTCGAACGACAAAGCACAAATAATCGGGACGCAGAGGAACGCAGATTTTCAGGATTCCATCTACCCCAAAACGTCTTTCGGCGTTTATCTACGCACCTCTGCTTCCCTCAAAACCAAAAGGGTTTTATAATTTTCTAAGCAACGAAAAATCAAAATGCTCCATGACCACCCAAAATGTCTCCATTTTGCATTTTGCCTTCTGAATTTTGGATTTTCATTAGATGTCTAGGTTCGTCACGCTCAGGGCATTGCGCTGGATGAAGTCCCGGCGGGGTTCGACCTGGTCCCCCATGAGAACGGTGAAGACCTCGTCGGCTTTGACCGCGTCTTCCAGGCGAACCTGTAGGAGGGTGCGCGATTCCGGGTTCATGGTCGTGTCCCAGAGCTGCTCCGGGTTCATCTCTCCCAAGCCTTTGTAACGCTGGATCTCCAGCCCTTTCTTCCCCCCCGAGAAGATCTCCTGCACCAGCGCGGATAATCCGCCTACTTCCTGGGAGGATTCGCCGGTTTTCAGGATGAAGGGCGGCATGCCGAGAGAGCTGAGCTGCTTGGAGATTTTGCGCAGCTCTTCGAATTGGCCCGAGCTGACCAATTCCAAATCCAGGCTGGTCTCCATCCGCGATCCGTTGCTCGAGGTAAAGCAGCGCAGGTTGTAAGAACCGTGCTCGGGGTCCTTTTCCATCTGGAATTCCATCTCCCCCTTGTTCTTCTCCTTCTTCAGGGCCTTCTTCACCTGCTCGATGACCCGGTTCACCTCTTTTTCCGATTTCAGGGTGTTCTTGCCGAACGATTCCTGCTGGGCGAAGGCCAGGAGAATGTCCGGGTCCATCTTCCTTCTTGCCAGGCGATGGAGGATTTTGTCCAGGCGGATGGCCCTTTTAACCACCTCCAGACGACCCTTGCCGCTGAGTTGTCCTTTATCTCCCGGCAGGACGAGGCGCAGGTTTTCAATCCCCTTTTCGAGAAGATAATCTTCCAGGTCCTCTTCGCTGCGGAGGTATTTCGGCTCCTCTTTGCCCTTCTTGACCCGGTACAGGGGCGGTTGGGCGATGTAGAGATAGCCCCGCTCGATGAGCGGAAACATCTGGCGGTAGAAAAGGGTGAGCAGGAGCGTGCGGATGTGGGACCCATCCACGTCGGCGTCGGTCATGATGATGACCCGGTGATAACGCAGTTTGTCCAGGTTGTATTCTTCCTCGCCCACCCCCGTTCCCAGGGCGGTGATCAGCGTCTTGATCTCCTGGTTGGAAATGACCTGGTCGAAGCGCGCCTTCTCCACGTTGAGGATCTTTCCTCGCAAGGGAAGGATGGCCTGGATTTTTCGGTCTCTTCCCTGCTTGGCCGAGCCGCCCGCCGAATCCCCCTCGACGATGAAGAGCTCGCTCTCGCGGGGGTCTTTCTCCTGGCAATCGGCCAGTTTTCCCGGGAGAGAATCGCTTTCCAGGAGACCTTTCCTACGGGTCAGGTCCCGCGCCTTGCGGGCGGCTTCCCGCGCCCGCGCGGCATCGATGACTTTTTCCAGAATCCGCTTGGCCACCGACGGGCTCTCCTCGAAGTAGGTAGCCAGTTTCTCGTTGACCAGCGCTTCGACGAGACCTTTGACCTCGCTGTTCCCCAGCTTGGCCTTGGTCTGCCCTTCGAACTGGGGATTGGAAAGTTTTACGCTGATGACCCCGGTCAGGCCTTCCCGGGCATCTTCCCCGGAGAGGCTGGCCTTCAGGTTCTTGAACTGACTGAGGTTCGAGCCGTAATTATTGAGCGAGCGGGTCAGGGCGGATTTAAACCCGATCAGATGGGTTCCCCCGTCGACGGTGTTGATGTTATTGGCAAAGGAGAATAGATTCTCCGTGTACCCGTCGTTGTACTGGAGGGCGATATCGATATAAATCCCCTCTTTTTCTCCCTCCAGATGGATGGGTTTGGGATGGATGGTGGTCTTGTTCTTGTTCAGGTATTCGACGAAGGAAACGATTCCCCCTTTGTATTGAAACTCCTGTTTTTTATCCGTCCTTTCGTCGACGACGGTGATTTTCAGCCCGCTGTTCAGAAAGCTCAGCTCCCGGAGCCTCTGCGAAAGGGTGTCGTAGCTGAAATCCAGGCTCTCGAATACCTCCGGGTCGGGCCGGAATTTGATCTTGGTGCCCCGCCGTTTGGTATTGCCGATGGTTTCAAAAGGAGTAACCGGAATGCCTCTCTCGTACCTCTGCGAATAGACTTTTCCGTCGCGATAAATTTCCATCTCCAGGAATTCGGAGAGCGCATTGACCACCGAGACGCCAACGCCGTGCAGCCCGCCGGAATACTGATAACTATCGCTGTCGAACTTGCCCCCCGAATGGAGGGTGGTCATCACCACTTCCGCTGCGGGTTTGCCCTGTTCTTTGTGCAGGTCCACGGGGATTCCGCGCCCGTTGTCCTCCACCGTGACGCTCTGGTCTTCATGAATCACCACATCGATCTTGTTGCAGTAGCCGCCCAGAGCCTCATCGATGGAGTTGTCCACCACTTCATAAACCAGGTGATGAAGCCCTGCGATGCCCGTGCTGCCGATGTACATGGCCGGCCGCTTTCGAACGGCTTCCAGGCCCTGGAGAACCTTGATATTCTCCGCGGTATACTCTTTGGGTTCCGCGCTCTGATTGTTTTCTCGATCGTTCTTCTTGGCCAATCGTTTCACCTTTCCCTAAATTCGCATGGGCATCACTACGCAGGTGTGGTTTTCGTCGTTTGCCGGACGAATGATCGCCGGGTTCACTCCATCCTCGAACTCCATGATAATCTCTTCGCTGTCCAGAATATTCAGTACTTCAAGGATAAAGCGGTAATTGAACCCCACGGTCATTTCTTCCCCCTTGTACTCGGCGGAGACCTCTTCCTTGGCTTCCCCGAAGTCAGGGTTGTAGGAGGAGAGTTCCAGAAGGTTCTCCCCAAAATGGAATTTTACCCCTTTGGTCTTTTCGCTGGACAGAATGGAAACCCGTTTGAGCGATTCCAGGAGATGGCCCCGCTTCATGCGGATGTGCCGTCTCGTCTGATTCGGGATTACCTGGTTGTAATCGGGAAACTCCGCATCTAGCAGACGCATGATTAAAACCACATTTTCCTTTTTGATGATCAGGTTGTTGTTCTTGAGTTTGATCCATACCTGGCTCCCCGCTTCTTCCTCCAATAGTCGGCTCAATTCCGCCAGTCCTTTTTTGGGAAGGAGGATGCCCTTTTCCATTTCCGGAATCTCCGTCTTCATGGCCCGGTCAATGAGGGAAAGGCGATAGCCATCCGTAGCCACCATGCGCATTTTTTGATCTTCATCCTGCTTATGCCGGGTAAAGAAAACACCGGTCAGGTTGTACCTGGACTCGTCCGCGGAAACGGCGAAGATGGTCTTGTCAATCATCTCCCTCAGAACGGATGCTTCCAGGGCCATGAATTCTTCTTCTTCATAGGCGGGAAAGGAGGGGAAGGTTTCAGCCGAAACTCCCATAATGTTGAAAACCGATTTTCCGCTCTTGATCTCCACCCATTGATTTTCCTTCATGCGGAAGGAAACATCCTTTTCCGGAAGTTCTTTCACAACCTCATAAAGCTTTTTGGCCGAAAGGGTGATGTTCCCCGGGGTTCGTACCTCTCCCGGATATTGTCCTTTAATCCCGATTTCAAGGTCTGTGGCGGTAATCGATATACCGTTATCCTTCGTTTCGATCAAAACGTTCAGAAGAATGGGCATGGTTCCCTTTCTTTCGACCACACTCTGCGAACGAAATAGTCCCTTTGTAAACTCTCCCTTTTCGATCAAAAATTCCATACTCACTCTCCCTTATATTAATACTAAATAAAATATATTTAATAGTCGTAATAGTAATGCCTGTTCACAATCCATTATATAGAAATTTTTGATACATTTCAATTGGTTTAATTTGTTTGCGGGGTGAAAAAGACCGGTAAGGAATGTGGATAAGAGACGGTTTATCAACAGGATTCATCCACGGTCAATGAATCCCCATTCCATCCACAGGGATTTCATCATTTCTGCAGTTGGTTTTTAATCGTTTCGATGAGGTTGCTAAGGTCCCGGTCTTCGGGAATCTTTTTCTCCATCTGGCGGACAGCATGGATGACCGTGGAGTGGTCTTTTCCACCAAATTTTTCACCGATCTCCGGATAGGAGGACTTTGTCATAGTACGGCAAAGATACATGGAGACCTGCCTCGGAAATGAATAAATCTTAAGTTTTTTTGATGATTTAAGGTCGGAAACGGAAATATTGAAGTTGGCTGCCACGGCCTTCTGGATGCTGTCGATGGTAATCATCTTCTGGCGGTCGCCAATAATATCCTTTAGCGTTTCTCTGGCCATAGAAATGGAAATTTCACTACCGGTCAGGGAAGAATAGGCTCGAAGACGGGTCAAGGCCCCTTCCAGTTCACGGATGTTGGTTCCAAGGTTTGATGCTAGGTACAGGCCAACCTCGCTGGAAAGAGAAATATTGAACAGTTCCGCCTTCTTGCATAATATGGCCACCTTCGTTTCGATATCCGGGGGTTGAATATCGGCAATCAACCCCCAACTGATTCGGGATTTCAGCCGCTCTTCCAATCCGCCAATTTCCTTGGCCAATTTATCGCTGGTGATCACGATCTGGCGGTGGGACTCATAGAGCGAGTTGAAGGTGTGGAAAAATTC
>Ga0102851_10000461_pt1 | contig 20496 bp, 13 predicted proteins | sample Mud3Dept3metaG_FD_79558 | JGI IMG/M metagenome (GOLD analysis project Ga0102851, IMG submission 79558) | Freshwater wetland microbial communities from Ohio, USA, analyzing the effect of biotic and abiotic controls - Mud 3 Core 4 Depth 3... | ecosystem: Environmental > Aquatic > Freshwater >... | reverse complement strand
TGTAACTACCGAGGCCGATAATTCCGGTGTTCCACCTATTGTTGCATTCGTGAGCGATATGTCTAACGGAAACACTTGTCCTGAAGAAATAACAAGAACCTATAGCGTTACAGATGCCTGTGCAAATACTATCAACGTAACTCAAGTAATATTTGTTAATGATATTACTATTCCAACGGCATCAAATCCGGCAACAATAAATGTTACGTGTGCATCTTCGGTTCCTGCTGCTAATTCTGCTGTTGTAACAACGGAAGCGGACAATTGTACTGCGAATCCTGTTGTGGTTTTTGTAAGTGATGTTTCAGATGGCGATGTATGTAATAATGAAACAATTACCCGAACTTATAGCATAACTGATAACTGTGGCAATATGATTAACGTTACGCAACAAATTGTTATAGGTGCAATAACACCAAATATCAATGCAGGGAATGACCAAACTATTTGCGAAGGCACTGAAGTTACTTTAACAGCGGTCAATCTTGATGCCGCTGCAATTATCTGGAATAATGGTGTAGTTGATGGTATAGCTTTTATACCACCTGTTGGCACTACATCATATACTGTAACCGGATCAATATGTGGTCTAGAATGTCAGTCAGCCGACGTTGTAGTTTTAACAGTAAATTCTGCAGATAATTCAGTCACCCAATCAGGAATTACGCTTACCGCAAACGCAACAGGAGCAACCTATCAATGGCTAGATTGCAACAACGCTTATGCAATTATTCCTGGAGAAACAAATCAAAGTTTTACACCGATAGCCAATGGAAATTATGCAGCATCAATTACAGAAAATGGCTGCACAGATACGTCAAATTGTTTTGCGATAAGTAATATTGGCTTGTCTGAAAATAAGGAAACGATTGTAAGTGTTTACCCAAATCCGAGCAATGGAAAATTCACAATAGTTTTAAAAGATTTAAATCAGGAAAAAGTAGATTTCCAAATTACAAATAGTCTTGGGCAACTTGTTTATTCAGGAGTTTTGACTTCTTCAGAAAATCAAAAAGAAATTAACCTTGCGACCGGAATTTATTATTTGAAAATTAATTCGGGAGTTGGGTTGGAAACGATTGAGTTGATTGTGACGGATTAGTTTTGTAAAACTAGATAATTCGATTCGCTTTTATTTGATATTCAAAAAAAGGATTACCTTTCATTAGAATTTAACCCAAAATGATTCAACGAATTTTACTTTTTGTTTTTGGCTTTTTTAGTCTTTGCTTAGTTGGGCAGGATCTGGAATGGGCTAAAAAATTGAATGCAGACGAAAGCCGGGCTATTGCAACAGATCCTTCCGGCAATGTTTATTCCACAGGCCTATTTTCTAATTCAGGAGATTTTGATCCTGGAGCAGGAATTACGACTTTAACTTCTTTGGGCGGAAGCGATATTTATATTTCCAAATTAGACGTATTTGGAAACCTGGTTTGGGTTAAACAAATTGGAGGAACAGATGACGACGAGTCCTGGTCCCTCGCATTAGATCCGGTCGGGAATGTATACATTACAGGTCATTTTTTTGGAACGATAGACTTGGATCCAGGACCAGGCATAGATAATCATACTGCTTTGGGAAGTCTCGATGCATTTGTTGTTAAGCTTGACTCTGATGGAAATTTTTTATGGGCTATTACTTTTGGAGGAACGGTCGCTGATGCTGGCTATTCTATGACTACGGATGCCGCCGGAAAAATTTATTTAACTGGTATTTTTACTGGGTCGGCTGACTTTGATCCAGGCGTTGGAGTTTATAATCTGACTAGTCCGAGCAGCTCAATTTTTATGTGCAAGTTTGATTTCAATGGCAATTTTATCTGGGCAAAGAAAATCGGCAATGGTTGGCCGGGGTCGGAAAAGGCGTATGCAATTAAATTGGATTATGATGAAAATATACTTTTGGTAGGTAAATATTCTGGAACAGTTGATTTTGATCCTGGACCTGGAAGTGCTTCTTTGACTAGCTCAGGAAGTTGGGATATTTTTTTCGCCAAGTTTGACAATTCAGGTAATTATATTTATGTCAAAGGTATTGGCGGTTCAGGTGATGATCAGGCTTTTAGTTTAGTGCATGATGGGAGTGGTGACATCTATATTTCTGGTTTTTTTACTTCAACAGTTGATTTTGATCCTTCAGCCGGTACAACTAATTTAACTGCCATCCTTCAAGATGCTTTTATATGTAAGTTCACTTCATCGGGAGCTTTTATCTGGGCCACACAGCAAGGAGGAAGTAATTATGACGCTGTCAATGGCTTAGCAGTTGATCAGATGAACAATATTTATGCGACTGGTAAGTTTGTGTCAACGGTCGATTTTGATCCCGGACCGGGGGTTTATGTTTTAGATGGAGGGGGGACCGTTGCAGCTTTCGTCTTGAAACTTGATTCTGACGGATTTTTCTCGTGGGCAATAAAAATCGGGGGTGCTGGTACAGATATAGGCCAGGCAATATGCACAGATGGAAATGGAGCGGTTATAACAACGGGGAGCTTTGCAAACAATGTCGATTTTGATCCAGGTCCCTCGGTCTTCAATATTCTAGCAAGTGGCACTGATGTTTTTATTCAGAAATTGATCTGCGATACTACTTATGCAACAATCAATGTTATTGCCTGTGATAGTTACACCGTTCCGAGTGGCGACGAATCGTATTTTATTAGTGGTACATATAACGACACGATACAAGATTTTTATGGATGTGTCACCGTTTATACAATTTCTTTAGAAGTTTTGAATAGCACAACCAGCGCCATTTCAATAACTGAATGCACGTTCTATGAGGTACCTAGTGGAGATGAAATTTATACATCGAGCGGCATATATATAGATACGATTCCAAATTCTATTGGCTGTGATAGCATAATTACGATAACCCTCGACATTATTCCTCCGACCCTGGATACTATAACGATAATTGACTGTTTGGCGCCGTATACTGTCCCAAGCGGTGACGAAACGTACACATTAAGCGGGACATACCATGATACGATTCCTAATTTTACAGGTTGTGATAGTATTATAACCATTCATTATTATGGTGTAAGTACTTCAAATATCAACATTATCTCTTGCGGATCATATACCGTACCAAGCGGCGATGAAACTTATTTCGCTTCCGGCACTTATATGGATACCCTCCTTACAATTGGCGGTTGCGATTCTATTCTTGAAATTGATCTTGAAATCAAGTCAATGCCTGATATCGATTTTGTCGCTGATACGCTTAACGGTTGTGCCGCTTTTAATGTTGGTTTTTACAATCTTACAACTCCTTCCGGAACAAATTGCACATGGATATTTGGTGATGGTGGTACCTCCACCTGGGATGGCTTCAGCACAAGTCATAATTACACGTTGGTTGGTTCGTTTGACGTAACCCTTATTTCCGAGACAATGGACGGCTGCATAGATTCACTGGTTATTCCCAATTACATTCAGACTTTTCCTTATCCTGTTCTCGTTAACATTCCTGATGATGAGGTATGCGATAGTATGATTTATATTGTACCTCCATTTGATGCAGGGATTTCGGGTGTCAATTTTTATTGGCAGGTTTACTTGAGCGGCGGACCTGCAATTGCTAGCGGAACAGGAGATTCAGTTTCTTTCCCAATAAATCTGAATTCATTTAATGATGAAATAATAAACTTTTATGTAACAGCGGTTAGTTCAGCGGGTTGTTATGACACGATGAATTTTGAAATCCTTGTGCACCCAGAACCATTTATTTCCTTTAGCGGCAATCAACTCTACGGCTGTGCACCTCTAAGTGTGAATTTTACCAACATGTCATTTCCGTCCGGAGATATTTGCACATGGCAATTCGGAGATGGAAATACAGCCAACAGTTGTGGATCAACATCTAATATATATTTAAATCCCGGTAGTTATGATGTATCGCTAAAAGTGATTACACCTTTTGGTTGTGTGGATTCAAGTTCATATAATAATTACATAACAGTAACATCCGGCACAGCATCAAGCTCAACAATAAATCCAATTGCTTGCTACTCGTATGTTTCACCAGGCGGAGATATCCTGACTGCAAGTGGAGCGTACACAGATGTGATCTCAAACACTGTTGGCTGCGATAGTATCATCACAATCAATTTAACTATAAACAATTCCACATCATCAAATCAAAATCTCATCTACTGCAATTATTTAATTTCTCCTAGCGGCAATTATTTATGGACATCAAGCGGAATATATAACGACACAATCCCAAACACATCAGGCTGTGACAGCATCATGACAATCAATCTAACAATCAATTCAGCAGATAATTTAGTAACTCAATCAGGAATTACGCTTACCGCAAATGCAACAGGTGCCAACTATCAATGGCTGGATTGCAATAATGGCTACGCAATTATTCCAGGTGAAACGGGTCAATCATTTACGCCAACCGCCAATGGAAATTATGCAGTATCGATTGCTGAAAACAGTTGTCCAGATACGTCAGCATGTTTTGCAATAAATAATGTTGGTCTATATGAAAATAATGAATCGATATTAAGTGTCTATCCAAACCCAAGCAACGGAAAATTCACAATTATTCTAAAAGATTTAACTCAGGAAAAAGTAGATTTTCAAATTACGAATAGCCTTGGTCAGGTTGTGTATTCAGGAACTTTAAGTTCTTCAGAAAATCAGAAAGAAATTAATCTTGCAACTGGAATTTATTATCTGAAAATTAATTCGGGAGTTAGACTGGAAACGATTGAGTTGATTGTGACGGAGTAGTTTTGATCGCCGGCGAGAGCTTATCTTTTTTCGATTCTCTGCTTATTTTATGATTAAAAAAAAAGGATTACCTTTCATTAGAATTTAACCTGAAATGATTAAGCAATTTTTACTTTTTGTTATTTGCTTTTACAGTTTTAGCTCTAGCGGGCAGGATTTTGAATGGGCCAATACAATTGGAAATGATGATGACTGCGCTCATTACGCCATTGTTACCGATAACGCCGGTTTCATCTACACACTGTCACGCTTTGAAACTACCATTGATGCGGATCCCGGACCAGCAGTATTGAATTTCACTTCGCTGGGGATTTTTGATGTCTTGATTTCAAAAATGACCATAGATGGTGATCTGGTTTGGGCGCGACAAATTGGAGGTTCCCAGCAACAAACAGCGAACGATCTTTGTTTTGATAATACTGGTCATTTATACGCCAGCATTGGCTGCAATGGCACGGCAGATTTTGACCCGGGGGCTGGTGTATTTAATCTCACCAGTGCGGGAATCAATGATATTGTGGTGTTGAAGCTAGATTCTGCTGGAAACTTTAACTGGGCCAAAAGAATGGGTTCTGTTGGTTATGATTGGGGAAATGCAATTATCGGCGATAACCTGGGTTCAATTTATTTAACGGGCAGCTTTGAAAATACGGTTGATTTTGACATGGGAACCGGGGTGGCCAATCTGACTGCGTCGGGCGATGATATTTTTGTTGCTAAGTATGATACAGCGGGTAATTATATCTGGGCTATACGATTTGGCAGCACCACTGACCTGGATGAAGGTCAGGCCTTGAACATTGATCCGGCAGGTGATATTTATATTGCTGGAAACTTTGGAAACACCGTCGACTTTAATCCTGGTGCACCGATATTCAATCTTATCTCTGCCGGAAGCTCTGATGTTTTTGTGTTAAAGCTTACGCCTGCCGGAAATTTTATTTGGGCGGACCGGTTTGGGGGGAGTCTTGCCCAGGAGCCTTATGCCATTGAGACCGACGCTTTTGGTTATGCCTATGTAACCGGTACTTTTTTCGGAAGCTCTGACTTTGATCCGGGAACCGGAACAGTTAGCCTGAGTTCGGCTGGTCAGACTGACGCATTCATTATGTGCTTAACTCCTGCTGGTGCACTTTCATGGGTAAAGAAAATCGGAACAACTTATTTCGATGACGCGCGGGCTATTGTTATTGATGCACAGAATGACATTTATATCAGCGGCAGTTTTTGGGGAACAGTCGACCTCGACCCGGGTACCGGAATAATTCTGCAGACGTCGAACGGGTCTTTTGATACCTACATGGATAAATTTGATAATGCCGGTAACTTAATCTGGGCCAAGTCCTGGGGCAGCACTTTTAGCGATAATTCAACTGATGCCTGTTTATCCCCTTTGGACAGTGGTGTGTTAATGGTTGGTGGGACAAGCATCGGTTCAATCGATATGAACGAAGGAGCCGGAGTTTATACCATGAGTACTCCTTTTGATCTGAATGGCTTTATTCATAAACAGTCTTGGATAACATACGATAGCATATTCATTATCAATTGTGACAGCGATTATGTTGTGCCTAGTGGCGATGAAACATATACCGTGGCTGGAGTTTATAATGATACAATTGACGGAGAATTTGGAGTAAAAATAATCTTGACGATTGATCTGTCTTTTGCGCTGCCAACTCTGAGCAATTTTAACATGATAGCGTGCGATTCGTATACGGTTCCGAGCGGTGATGAAACTTATACCATGAGTGGTATTTATTCTGACACTATTCCAAATTTTTCTGGTTGCGACAGTGTAATGACTATTAATCTCACTATTAATGAACTGCCTGTAATTAACGCAGGGTCGGATCAACTTGTATGTCAAGGTACGCCAGTTACGCTTTCCGGATCCGGGGCAGGAGTCGGTGGCTTTTATACATGGACTTCAGGAGTTACTGACGGTGTATCTTTTAACCCAACGACAGGTGCGCATACCTATACGGTAACCGGCACTGATGCAAATGGATGTCAGAATACGGATCAAGTGAGTGTAACGGTAAACTCTTCACCTATCGTTGCTTTTACTGCCAATACTTTAATGGTTTGTGTGGGTCAAAATATCAATTTTGCTAACCAAACAACTCCGGGAGGTGGATCATGCCTATGGAACTTTGGCGATGGAACGACGATTGCTTCCTGCGGAACAGTATCCCATGGTTACGCGTCTCCGGGAGTTAAAAGTGTCACACTTTCAGTTACAGGCATAAATGGTTGTTCCGCTTCAATGACGTATACAAATTATATTAATGTTTATGCCAAGCCAACAGTTAATCTTGGTTTGCCGGATACTGCTGTATGTGCTTCCCCGCTGACTTTAAGCACTGTTCCAGGTTATGACAGTTATCTTTGGTCGGACGGAGTGGCTACACCAACAAACGTAGTAACAACAAGTGGTGATTATTGGGTTAAGGTCACTGACTTCATTTGCCAGAATAGCGATACCATTCATGTTGAATTCTTAGGCACAACAAGTTCTATAAGTACATCAACATGTGATGTTTATACCGTTCCCAGTGGCGATGAAACATATTTCAATTCAGGAATTTATAACGACACATTAACAAACATGGCTGGTTGTGATAGTGTAATTACAATAAATCTTACAATAAATGATACAACTTTTTCGACACAAAATTTTTCATCATGTGAGAGTTTTGTTTCACCAAGTGGTAATTATTTATGGTCATCAAGCGGTACTTATTTGGATACGATATTAAACATTGCTGGCTGCGACAGCATCATTACAATCAACCTAACCATCAATAATCCCACATCATCAACTCAAAACCTCAGCGCATGCAGTAACCTAATTTCACCAAGTGGGAATTATATATGGACATCAAACGGAACATATCAGGATACAATTCCAAATATATTTGGTTGCGATAGCATCATCACAATTAACCTGACAATAAATAATTCCACGTCATCAACTCAAAATCTCTCAGCCTGCAATAATTTAATTTCCCCAAGCGGCAATTATGTATGGACATCAACTGGAACTTATAATGACACAATCCCAAACAGTTTAGGCTGCGACAGCATCATGACAATCAATCTAACAATCAATTCAGCAGATAATTTAATATCTCTATCTGGAATTACACTCACGGCAAACGCAACAGGCGCAACCTATCAATGGCTTGATTGCAATAACGGTTATGTAATGATTCCGGGTGAAACCGGTCAATCATATACTCCCGTAACAAATGGAAATTATGCAGCATCAATTACAGAAAATGGCTGTACAGATACGTCTGATTGCATTGCAATCAGTGATGTTGGTTTATTTGAAATTAACGAATCAATTGTAAGTGTTTACCCAAACCCAAGCAATGGAAAATTCACAATCGTTTTAAAAGATTTAACCCAGGAAAAAGTAGATATTCAAATAACAAATAGTCTTGGGCAGCTTGTTTATTCAGGAACATTAACTTCCTCAGAAAATCAAAAAGAAATTAATTTGGCGAGCGGAATTTATTATCTGAAAATTAATTCAGGTTTTGGCATTGAAACGATTGAAATGATAGTGACTGAATAAGTTTTTTTACTGCCTTCTGCTCCCGCAACTGCCGCTTTTTACTTAACCCCCGCTGCTTTCAAACACTTCCTAACCTTCCTTGCATGCTTATCGCGTTGCTCCGGAGTAGTATTTGGCTGAGCAAGCATTTCTTTGCAATGCATATCAACTTCATCCATTCTTACCAGGATCAAATCAAGCTGGGCATCATCTGTATTTGTTTCAAGGGCCTTATTGATTGAATCATTTTTAACGACACAATCACAAAAATCCCACTGAACGCCGTACTTCGCTTCAATATCATTTATCAAAGCAAGGCTATCATTTACATAGCCGCCGGTATCTACAGCATGTATATCGTATTCTATTTCTTGAGTTAACGAAGTATCGTGGTGCAATGAATCGTGCGCAACAACTTCGTCGTTTCCATGACATCCACAACATGAACTCACTCCGTAAAAAAGGCCTGCAATAGCAATAATAAGAAGTTTTTTCATGTATTAAAAGTTTTATCCGCCGAAGCTTCAGCGAAGGCGGATGTTAAATAAAGTGAATTCAACAACAATCTTAAGAATAAATCGTAAATTATGGTATACTTCTTGCCTTAAATCTTTTAACTATGAAGAGTTTACTGGTTGTGTTCGTATCGGCTTTTTGTCTGACCGGGAGTGGTCAGATAAATATACAGTCTAACGATTCTTTGAAACTTTATAAATCTGCACCGGTTGATATTTATACACCGGATTATATGAACAGATACAATGCTGTTAAAAGAGTTATTTATAAGGTTTATCCATACGCATTACTTTCTGCAGATATGCTTGATGAAATAATGAATAATGCTGCAGCTATTGAAAAACGCAGAAAAATAAACAAGTTTTACAAAGATTCCTATGAGGCACTTAAAGACACATTCAAGTATGTTTTTTATGAACTGACCACCTATGAAGGAAAAATGCTGATGAAATTGGTTCACCGCGAAACCGGTTTGACCGTTTATGAAATAGCCGAAAAATACCGCGGAAAAAAAAACGCGGCTGTATTTAATTTAATGGGACTGATATGGGATCAGGACCTTTCAATAAAATTTGATCCCCTGGGAGAAGACAAGATTGCTGAGCATGTTATTCATGATATTCAGAGTGGCCTTATTCCATTCAATGACGACGCAGTAACAATCGATAAACTCCAGTACAGGCAAGACGAAGAGGAATATAAAGAACTTGTGAAAAAGCGAAAAGAGCAATCGAAAGCAATCGAAAAACGGACTAAAGCAAAGAAAAAAGCTCAAAAAAAGGAATTGAAAAAATAATTCCGGTTTTATTAACGTTATCACAAAGTTCCGATCAATTCATTTAGCTTTGATCTTTATTTAGTAAAAATGAATTCAATTGCAATTATAGGGTGCGGAAATATTGGTCTTTCAATAGCAGAAGGTTTAATTTCATCTGACAAAAAAGCGGCAGAAAATCTTGTTGTTACAAAACGAAATATTTCTTCTTTACTGGCCTTAAAAAATAAAGGAGTTTGTATTACAACTGATAATCTGCGTGCAATAAAACAGTCTAAATACATTATTCTGGCTGTAAAACCATTCAAAGCAGATGAGGTTCTGGCTGAAATTGCAAAAGGAATAAAAAAACATCATGTTATTATCTCAGTAGCTTCCGAAGTCAGCATTGACAGAATAAAAGCAATTATTAAAAAGGATATTCCTTTTTTCCGGGTTATGCCTAACACAGCGGCATCCATTAGTGAATCAATGACTTGTATAAGTTATAAAGACGCTACTCCCGATGAAGTAAAAGAGGTAGAAAAAATTTTTGCAGGCATTGGCGAGACAATAATTATTGAAGAAAATTTAATGGAGGCTGCCACTATTTTAGGCGCCTGCGGAATTGCTTATGTTCTGCGATTTATAAGAGCGATGATTCAGGGTGGAATTCAAATTGGATTTGATGCAAAAACTGCAACTATGATTACGACTCAAACTGTAAAAGGTGCCGCAGAATTATTATTGCAAAAAGAAACACACCCCGAACAGGAAATTGACAAGGTAACAACTCCGAAAGGTTGCACGATTACCGGTCTTAATGAAATGGAGCATCAGGGTTTTAGTTCGTCACTTATCCAGGGAATTGTGAAATCATATCAGAAAATTGAAAAATAAAATTGATATCAACGTTGGTCATGCATTTATCGTCTTTATAACTGAATGAAGAAGTTGATTTTATACTTTTGTATTGTTCAGTTGAGCTATTTCAGCTTTGGGCAGTATAATTATGTGCCTAATCCCGGATTTGAGGAATTTGAGGAATGCCCGACCCAGTTTGGCCAGATAGAACGATGCTTTTATTGGTATGCAGCTACGGCCGGATCATCTGATTTTTTGCTGAATTGTGATAATGGCTCACAAGTAGATCTTCCTGTAAGTTACATGGGCAACCAGGAACCACATTCAGGCCAGGGCTATGGAGGAATAATCATTTATTCTGAATCAAATTTTTTCGACTACAAGGAATACCTTCAGATAGAACTTAAGAGTTTACTGATTCCGGGAATGCCTTACAAAGTTTCTTATTATTGTTCGCTTGCAGATTACGTGAGTACCTATGCTAGCCAGGATCTTGAAGCAGTTCTAACTCCGGCTGCAATTGGTTTTGATTACGAATTAGGTACATTTACTTTGGTTCCTCCCGGTGTTAAAGCAGAAGGATTTATTCAAAATACTTTTGAATGGGTAAAAATTGAAGGTTCAATAATGGCCTTTGCTGATGAAAAGTATCTAACCATCGGGAGTTTTATTGAAACGGATGAAATGGAAGTAATTTATCTTAACCCGGGCGGAGATGGGTATGCCTATTATTTTATTGATGACGTAAGTGTTGTAATTGATTTCGAAAATGAATTGTTCGGTGACAATTATGGAAATGGATATAATGAGGCTATGCCGGGCCCGAATGCTTATTACGAAGATGGTTGTCTTTATGATGTAATTATTCCAAATGTTTTTACTCCGCAAGGTGATGGGATAAATGACAACTATTTTATTAAATATGCCGGATACATTAAATCAGATATCGTTATTATTAACCGGTGGGGCCAAACAGTTTTTACTTCGGATAATTTCTTAATTGATCAATGGAACGGTATTGGTTTTGACGATGGAAATTATTTTTACGCACTAAATGTAATGAAGCAAAACGGGCAGTACGACAATTTTACCGGAAATATTCAAATAATAGGGAACTAAATGAGCGATGTTATTTTGGTTGATGAAAATGATGTTGCGATAGGGCAGATGAATAAGATTGAAGCGCATGAAAAAGGCCTTCTTCACAGAGCTTTTTCCGTTTTTATTTTTAATGATAAAAATGAATTGCTTTTGCAAAAACGGGCAATGTTTAAATATCATTCCGCCAGTTTATGGTCAAATACATGTTGCAGTCATCCAGAAGTAGGCGAATCTATTGAAGATTCATCTGCCAGGAGATTGCAGGAGGAAATGGGGTTTACAACCGAACTTCAGTTTTTTAAATCATTCATTTACAAATCTGAACTCGGAAACGGATTATGGGAACATGAATTTGATCATGTACTGATTGGTTTTTATAATGCTGCTCCGGTTCCTGATTCTGCTGAGGTTTCGAGATGGAAGTATATTGATTTGACTGAGCTTGAAAAGGATATGAGCGAAAATCCCAGCCATTATACGGCCTGGTTAAAGATTATTTTTGCTGATGTGAAGGATTTTGTTTTATCTCGAACCAAAAACTAGAATCACTTTACCTTTTTCGGGGCTTTCAACTTCTCCTTCAAAAACTTTCCGGTATAGGATTTTTTTTCATTTACCAGATCTTCGGGAACACCTTCAAATAATACGGAACCGCCGTCAATTCCACCTTCCGGGCCTATATCAATTACCCAATCAGCACATTTTATTACGTCAACATTGTGTTCAATAACAAGAATGGAATGTCCTAATTTTATTAATTCGTTGAAAGCGATAATCAATAAATCAATATCGTGAAAATGCAGACCGGTTGTAGGTTCGTCAAAAATAAAAAGGGTAGGAGTCGCCTTTTTTTGTCCTTTTGTAAGGAAAGATGCAAGTTTAATCCGTTGAGCTTCGCCGCCGCTTAATGTACTGGATGACTGACCAAGAGTTAAATATCCCAGCCCAAGATCTGCCAGCGGCTGTATGCGATCAGTGATTTTCGCTTCAAGACTATCCTTGCCGTTAAAAAAGGCAACGGCTTCATCAACTGAAAGATTTAAAATATCGTTGATGTTTTTTCCGCGATATTCAATTTCAAGCGTTTCAGGCGTATATCTTTTTCCTTTGCATTCTTCGCACTCTAAACGCACATCTGCCATGAACTGCATGGATATTGTGATTTCGCCGTCTCCTTTACAAACTTCGCAGCGACCACCCGGAACATTGTAAGAAAAATATCCCGCTTTTAATCCGCGGATCTTTGCAGCCTGTTGTTTTGCAAAAATATCCCTGATAAAATCAAATGCCTTTACATAAGTGGCCGGATTGCTGCGGGATGAGCGTCCAATTGGGTTTTGGTCAACCATTTCAACTTCTTCAAGTCGTTTGATATCTCCTTCTAATCCATCAAAATCGCCTGTTTTATTACTTGATTTCCCTAATGCTTTTAAAAGTGCCGGATATAAAATTTGCTTAACAAGTGTTGATTTTCCTGAACCGCTGACACCGGTAATGCAAACCAAACCGTTAAGCGGAATGTTAACACTGATGTTTTTAAGGTTGGTTTCTCTTGCTCCTTTAATAATGATCTTGTTGCTGAGTTTTCTACGTCGTTCAGGAACAGGAATTTCAAGTTGGTTCGTCAGATATTTTGCCGTAAGACTTCTTTTTGCTTTCAGCAGATCTTTATGTTGCCCCTGGAAAACGATTTCTCCACCGAAAATTCCGGCTTTTGGACCAAGATCGATGATTTGGTCTGCCGCCATCATCATTTCTTCCTCATGCTCAACAACAATTACCGTGTTTCCGATTTGTTTTAAACGCTGCAAAATTTCAATTAATCGTCTTGTATCCCTGGGATGCAGACCAATACTAGGCTCATCAAGAATATACATGGAGCCAACCAAACTACTTCCGAGCGATGTTGCCAAATTAATTCGTTGTGATTCACCGCCGGAAAGTGTTCCTGATTGTCGATTTAAAGTGAGATAACCCAAACCTACTTCTACGAGATAAGTCAGGCGGTTATTGAGTTCCAGCAACAAACGTTCAGCAACTTCTTTCTGATATTTATCCAGTTTTAAGTTTGAAAAAGTTTCTTTGAGCCTGTTTATCGGCATTAACAAAAAATCGCTCAGGCAATAGCTGTCAATCAAAACATTATTGGTTTCTTTCCTTAACCTTGTTCCTCTACAATCGGGACATGGAGTTTTGCCCCTGTAACGAGATTGCATTATTCTGTATTGAATTTTATACGAGTTACTTTGGAGATATTTAAAAAAATCGTCTAATCCCCAAATCTCTTTATTGCCTTTCCAAAGTATGTCAAGTTGTTCTTTAGTTAAATGTGAATAAGGCCTGTGAATAGGGAACTTATGTTTTTCAGAATACTTAATAAGATTGTCTTTCCACTCGCTCATTTTTTCGCCTTTCCACGGTGCAATGGCTTCCTGAAAAATGCTTTTTGTTTTATCAGGAACTACAAGATTTGGATCAATTCCAATAATACTTCCAAATCCTTCACAGGTTGTACAAGCGCCGTAAGGGTTGTTAAAGCTGAAGAAATTGACAGTTGGCTCGATAAATGAAACGCCGTTTAATTCAAACCGATTTGTAAAAGCAGTTTTTTTCTTTGATTCGGTTTGATAAATAATACAATCACCAAAACCCTCATAAAAAGCCGTTTGAACAGAATCTCCGACACGTGAAAGGTAATCTTCATCATTCAGTGAATGTTTTAGTCTGTCAATGATGATAAAACTCTTATCTTTTACTTGTTTAATAGTTTTTGAAGCTTCCAATTCAAATACTTCATCATTCACCAAAACCCTTGTGTAGCCTTGAGATAGCAAAATGTCAACTGATTTTTTAGTTGAGAGTTCTTCTTTAATTCGCCAGGGAGAAAGGACTAAAAATTTTTCTCCTTCTTCAAATTTTTGCACAAAATTTACAACATCAGAGACACTGTGCTTTTTTACTTCATTTTTAGATTCCGGATCAATTGTTTTACCAATTCTGGAAAACATAACTTTCAGGTAATCATATATTTCAGTAACGGTACCTACAGTAGATCTTGGGTTACTCGAAATCACTTTTTGCTCAATTGCAATAGCCGGGGAGATTCCTTTAATATAATCAACATCCGGTTTATCAAAACGACCAAGAAATTGACGGGCATAAGAAGAAAGACTTTCAACATAGCGTCTCTGGCCTTCGGCAAATAATGTATCAAAAGCCAAAGAACTTTTACCGGAACCGGAAAGACCGGTTATAACGACAAACTGATTGTGAGGAATATTTAAAGAAATATTTTTCAGGTTATGAACCCTGGCACCTTTTATCTCAATTTCCTTCTTTTTGATGACCATTGTCGACTTTTATTTTGACTTATTTCAACTTATTTTCACCGTTAAATCAATCACAACTACCGGTCAGAATGTAAAGTTAATAAGAAGAAAGAATATTTTGCTATTTCATTTTAATGGTTTATATTTGGTGTTATAATTCTAAAAAAAGAACGCTTATAGCATACATCTACTCTTGAAAATGAAGTGAAAAAACAGTGCTGATCTCAAAATCGGTGCGCTTAAAAGAGTAGATTATGAAAAATGAAGTTCTATCTGAGAAAGAATTGGTGCGCACCTATATAGCGGGCGACGAAAAATCCTTCGAAATTTTATTGAAAAACAACCAGGACAGAGTCTTTGGTTACATTATGTCTAAAGTTCGTAACAGTGAGTTAGCGAACGATATTTTCCAGGAAGTCTTTATTAAAGTTATCAGAACGTTGAAAAACGGAATGTATAACGATGAAGGCAAATTTTTGCCGTGGGTGCTTACCATTGCTCATAATTTGGTGGTAGATCACTTCAGAAAAGCAAAAAAAATGCAAATGATTTCAGAATCCAGTTCAAAGAACGAAGATTTCAATATTTTTGCAGTACTGAAACTCACAGATATTAATGTTGAAGATTCGCTTATAAAAGAGCAGATCGAGTCTGATGTCGTGAGATTGGTAGAGTTTTTACCTGAAGAACAGCGGGATGTATTATTAAATCGTCTGTTTAAAGGCATGAGCTTTAAAGATATTGCAGAGCAGGAAGATATTAGTATCAACACCGCATTAGGGCGAATGCGTTATGCGTTGATTAACTTGAGGAAACTCGTAGATAAACATAAGGTGAGTATAACGGCTTAAAAAGCCGCGGCTTGAAGATGCTAATGAAATCCCCTTTGACGAAAGTTGGAGGGGATTTTTCGTTTTTAGGGTTTTGGATTCTGATCAGCGATTTTTAAGGGAATATCGAACATCGATTAACGATTTTTGATTTTAGAAGTATTAGTTTTTTTTTAATTCCGTCTAACGGCCTTCCCTCTTTTGAAGAGGGATTGAGGGAGATGACCACCAGAATGCTATTTCGGATCGATGTTTTTTTTACCGCAGAGAAATGCTGAGGCGCCCATAATCCTGGATAAACGCGGAGGGCCGCAGAGAAAATATGTTTATGAGATGGTTGTCCAATTTAATGACAACGTGTACACGCAAAACGCTGCCTGGACTGCGTCACGCAGGCAGGGCTGGCGCAAATCATGCGGTAGCTCCGTGGGCATTCACTCTAATCTCCTCACTTCAGTTCGCCTGTTTTGAGCGCGACCTTCTGGTGTCGTATTATCAGCAACAGGTATAATTTCGCCATAACCTTTGGCTACCAATTGTGAAGCATCAATTCCATTTGCTACTAAATAAGCAATCACAGCTTTTGCTCTATTTTCTGATAACAATTGATTGTCTTTTTCTTCTCCAATATTGTCCGTATGTCCGGCAATTTCAAATTTTGCGTCTTGTTCATTCTTCAAATAATCAACTAGTTTATTAAGGATTGGATATGAGTCCTCGTCAATAACCGCAGAATTATTTTCAAATAAAAGATTCTCCAGGGTAAATTGTTTTCGCTCCTCATACAAAACAAAAATTCTGACATTGTTGTAAATTTTATTGTCTTCTAAAACCGGTAAATTTATGATGCGTTCTTTTTTAATTAATCCATCAAGCAGTAATTTAACCTGGTATTTTCCGGGTTTCATGGTTAACATAAATTGACCATCTTCATCAGTGACCCCTTTACTGATAAAGGTACCGTTGAGATTATAGAGCTGCACCTCGGCATTACTTATCGCCAGCGCATCAAAGTTTTTTACTAAAATTTGCGCATTAAAAGATTCTTGGGCCTGAACAAGAGTTGCACAAAAAAGGATGAAGAAAAAGAATTTTGTTTTCATAAAGAGCGAATTAAGTTTTTACTTGATGTTCGACCTTTATGAAAGGTAACTATAGATACTAAGCAAAAAAGCCGCTGCGCCGGATATTCATCCTGCGCTAAACCAAAATCTAAAGGAGCTGTGCTCCAAACTATTTATCAAACGATTATTGTTTCGAAACTTTTCGATTATAAGATATCGCTGCTATGATGTTTAGGCATGAAATTGTTCTGATTTAAACGGGGCAAATTTTTATGGTTTGAAGTCAGTATTTTCAAAATAACGCCGACTGTATAAAAACAAATCATATTAAATCATAAGCAATCTGCGTCATCTGCGTTCCATCACATCCTTATCTCTTAGGTAATCCGAAATTCATGTAATTTTTTAAAACCAACACAATATTCTAAAAACAAGCACGTTTACTTAGAAAACAAACTAAAACTAAACCTAAGATTTGCCTATGCAAAAAACTTACACCTTTGATTTTGAAACATCGCCTAAAAACAAGAAATCGCCGAAAAAAGAAGTTCTCAACAACATTCTTGCTTTCTCGAAATCTTTAGAAGTTTTAAAAACAACTCTCCCCAACGGCAGAAAGGGAGCAAATGTTGAGATAGTATTAAACTAAAAACTAAAAAAAACCGTCCGCCAGTTGGCGGACGGTTTTTTTATTTTATTTAGTCGATGGGTCGTATAAATTATCTAACCCAATTATTTTATTTCTTTCAAGTTGGCATTCTCACCCACGACTGAAGTCGTGGGCCACGGTGGCAAAATTCAATGTTAAAATTCCAATACCCAGTTTTACAATTCCAACCTTAAATTCCTGTTTCCTCTTCCCACTTCCCTTTTTTCTCTTCTCTGGCCTCTTCGCTATTTCATGTATTTATCATAAACCACATCCTGTGGTTCACAATCACTGCATAAATCTGTCTTTTTTCTTGTTCCGGTTTTTGTTCCGGTCATAACGTCGCCCCAATCAGGGACGTCGTCTGTTTTAAATTTACTGATCTCTTCTCTTAAAGCTGCGATGAAACTCAACGTAAAAAATCCGCCGCTTTGAGTGCACCATGAATATTGACCTTTGCTTGCACCGGCTGCAATAATGTCGCCGTCAGATTTAATGAATAATTGTTTTAATTTTTCAAAATCAGGATCAACACTTGATCTTGAATTCATGAAACTACTTCCGACAGAACGTGAAAAACCCACATCACTGTTACAGCAATCGCCTAAAACAATATTAAGTCTTGCTCCTTTTTTTACGATTTCATTAAAGACCTGTTTAAGATTCATTGTTGCTTCATCACTAAATTCCTGGTATTCGCTGTAACGCATATCTAATTGAGGATATGGTTCTGTCTGATCTGAAAAACGATATCCGTGCCCGGAGTACATGAAGATTACGATGTCATTTAATCCCGGTTTAAATCCGGCCATAAAAGTTTCTACATTTTTCTTTGTGAAATCTTTTTCTGTAAATAAAACCTTATTAACAGGGACTCCCAAAACCTCACTGATTCCTGAAACTTCGGCAACCATATTATTCATGTCTACAGCAGTCGACGCGCCGATATCAGAAATAGCAGTATTAGCTAAAATGATGAGGTGAATTTTTACAGGTTCATTTCCATAAATACTTCCCGATGAATAATCCTGGTTATCGGTGGTTGTTGTATTATTTGTGTTGTTAGTATTTGTTGAAATATCAGTTTGAGATACGGTGTTTGCGTTAGCTTCATTTTCTGCGTCCGTGTTTTCTGTTTCTGTATTTTGATTATTAGAACCACTGTTGGTATCTGTAAAAGCACCGGTAGAATTGTTTGCCTGATCTTCTTCGTGATCCTGACCAGCCTCCAAAAGAATTTTATAGTCAGCTTCATCTGTGTAATAAAAGAACTTTAAATACTCCGCGTCAAGCTGCGCCATATCTACCTCAATAAATTCAGGTTCGATTATGTTATCGTAATTTTCTGCTTCAAGGTCACTATTACTAATAATATATGGTCCAACAAATTCACCTGTTGTTTCATCTTTATACCAGAATAAATGATCAGCATCCCACTCATCGTCTGTTTCGTTTTGGACATACTCGCTGTTTGTAGCAACCATGGTTATTACATCTCCTGCTTCTTCATCCACCGCATAAGCATAATCTGAATGAACCAGATTGTAAGATCCATCTTCGGCGTAATAACCAACTCTCATGTAAACATCATCTTCCGCAAAGAAAACCATGAAGCCATAATAGTCAACGCCACCGCTGTTCCAACGAATGTCATAGAGATTTTGTGAGAACCCTAAACCTGAGATAAACAGTAAACAAACAACGAATAAATTTCTCATAGTCAAAAAGAAAAAGTGAAACTTAAAATTAGCTTAAAAACAAATAGTGTGCTGCAAAAATTTGGAAAATTATTTTTGGAACATGGCTAAATTTAATATATTCACACAAGCGAATGACATGACGGTTTGTAATTAATGAAAGATAAAACGAACAAGTTATGAGTGTCAAAAATTTCAAAATGAATCAGTTTTTATTTTCGTGTACTTTTTTGTTTTCCGGAATTATTGCTCCCTGTTTCGGCCAGTGGGCAAACGAAATCGATGATATGTCAAAATTATTTTCAGTTGAGCAAATTCGTTTTAAGGGAATCGCATCATGTTCAGCAAAACTTATTTACCGGGACGAAGATTATTCAAGTCTATACACTCCTTGTTATTTTGGTGATGAGCAATTTTTTGAGTTTGACAAGAACGGCGAAATGACCAGGTGTATTTATTCAGGTAATAAATCATCTCTCGTTTATTACCAGGTCAGCGTTATTTTTGATGATCAGCAAAGAATGATATCAAAAAAGTACGGAACTTACTACCAGCAAAATGATACACTGATTATTAATAAAATCCTCACCTGCGAATACGATGTAAATAGAATTAAAACGAAATGTATTGATGTCATTGACGGTGTCGGAAAAATATGTACTGAATTTTTTTACGATTCTTCCGGAATAATCAGAGATTCAATTTACCAGATTTGTCCGGAGTGTGCCTGGCAACCTGCTTTCTCTCCCTCAACTTACGACTATAATGAAGATGGAAAATATCTAAGAGAATATAGAATTTGTTATGACGGAAAGATGTACTACGAGATTACCGAATACCGGGAATCGGCAACAAATCTTTTGCTTACTTATGAAGATTTTACTGTCTTACAAACTTTTGAATATGACGAAATCGGTTTAATAAAATCAATTCATTATGATTTCAAAAAACGCTATGATCGATGGGATTATGGTTGTACAACAGGATTAAAGCGCAAAGATTATGAAACGGTATTAGATTATGAGGATATAAAACTCAAGTTCATTTATGAAAATTCATTACCGGTTTCGATGATTGTCTGTTTGGGAGAGAAAGAAAAAAAGATTTTTGAATATCAATTTTCTTATGAATTATTTTAATTGCGCAAAAATAATTTTCTTTTCGTAATTAAGTTTAAGCTCATACTCCGATAACGCATATGTAATGTAAGTTCTCTAAATTTTGTACAAGATCCCTCCTGCGTCGGGACTGATGACATTAATACGTTTTCGTTCGTACTCGTTTTATAGTTTCTTTTGTTTGAGCGTCTATGCTCGTACTCCGATAACGCATATGTCATGTAAGTTCTCTAAATTTTGTACAAGATCCCTCC
>Ga0102851_10000460_pt1 | contig 20504 bp, 18 predicted proteins | sample Mud3Dept3metaG_FD_79558 | JGI IMG/M metagenome (GOLD analysis project Ga0102851, IMG submission 79558) | Freshwater wetland microbial communities from Ohio, USA, analyzing the effect of biotic and abiotic controls - Mud 3 Core 4 Depth 3... | ecosystem: Environmental > Aquatic > Freshwater >... | reverse complement strand
CGCTGCTCGGCCAATTCAATCAGCTTTTCATTCATGAGCGTGATATCAGTTGTTCTCGGTCCTTGGCCAATTCCGCGAGGCTGGCGGCAAACGGTCGGGGTTTCGCCCGCAACTTGCCCCTTACTACACGCCAAGAAAACCCCGCGATAAGGAGGAACAGGACCGTGGGAATTCCCAGGGCCAACAGGGGGTGGGTTGGCCAGAGGGCAAATACCAGGAACAAGGCGGCAAACACAACCCCGATCCCCCCGCAAAACAGGGCCACAAGGCTCCAGGTAAGAATGGAGCTGGCCCGTACCCATTCCTCTTCGAGCTCGACGGAGAAAAGCTCAAGCCGGGTGTGGGCGATGGCGAGGAGGGTCGCCGCCAGCCCCTTCACCGAACCGAAAATTCCTCCGGGACGATTTTGGACAGGGTCCTGATCTGCCGAGGCCATGAATGTGGATCAGCGGCGGGAGATTAGAAGTCCGATCGCGAAGCCCGCTATCGCCCCGATCCCCACGGCCTTCCATGGATGGGCATGTACGAACTCATCAGTCGACTTGGCGGCCGATTTCGCCTTTTCCATTATTTCTTTGCCCTCCTCGGCGATTCTGACCTTGGCGGTCTTCAAGGATTCTTCGGCCTTGGCGCGGACTTCCGCTATTTTCTCCCCCGTCTGGTGAGCGGTGGCCTTCAGCAACGCCTCCGCGTCGGTCACCATTGCCTTCAGGTCTTCCACCAGTTTTTCCCTGCTTGCTCTCCCTGCTGCCGTCGTAGATTCCGTCATAACCTTTTAGACCTCCCTCCATTTCTACTTGAGGCACTTAAGTACACTTAAGCGCACTTAAGCACACTTTTTGCCTTATCTTTGCAACATTTGTGAATATTATACCTATTTTGTTCTTTTTAAAACAACCCCGAAATAGGGTGAAGGATGTATTCTTTAAAGAAAAAGACCCTATTTTTTAGATGAATCCAACCCGCGGGCAGAAAAATCTTCCTAAATCTGCAATCTGAAGTCAAATATCCGCAATCCACCTTCTTCCATCCCTTTCTTGACATCCCTCTTGTTCGGTGTTAGCTTCGACTAAAACATGAAAAACCTATTCCGCAGCGGCAGGAGGATACTATGACCTCGGAACCGAAAAAAACCGCTCTCAATTCCTGGCACAGGGGCCATGGGGCCCACATGGTCGATTTCGGGGGCTGGGAGATGCCCTTGAACTATAAACCGGGAATCGTTGAGGAGCACCTCGCCACGCGCCGGTTCGGCGGCCTCTTTGACATCTCCCACATGGGCCGATTCCGGGTTGCCGGAGAGGATGCCCTCCCCTTCCTGCAACATGTTCTCACCAACAATGCCCTTGCCCTGGAGCCGGGGCAGGCTCAATACACCATCCTGGCCAACGAAACCGGGGGAGCGGTCGATGACGCCTATCTCTACCGTTTTGAAGAGAAGGAGTACCTCCTGGTGGTCAATGCCTCCAATACCGCCAAAGACTGGGACTGGCTGCAGGGGCTGCGGAAGAAGTTCCCCAGGACGGTAATGGAGGACCTGACCGATGACGTCGCCATGGTCTCCCTGCAGGGCCCCCTGTCCAAGCCCATCCTGGAAAGTTTTCTGCAGAAAACCGGCTCCAGGCTGCCGGACCCGGGGAAGAACAACCTGCGGAAGGTCTCCATCGAAGGGGTCGCGGCGGACGTGGCCAGGACCGGATATACCGGGGAACCCCTGGGGTTTGAGCTTTTCTTCCCGGCCGATAGGGCCGCCGCAATCTGGGAAAAAATCCTCGATCAAGGTTCGGCCCAAGGTATCGTTCCCGTAGGCCTGGGGGCACGAGATACCTTGCGCCTGGAAGCCGGTCTGCCTCTTTACGGGCACGAATTAGGGATCGACGCCGATGGGGGAGAGATTCCCATCCTGGCTCTCACCCCTGCCAAGATCGCGGTGAGCTTCTCGGAGCTCAAAGGAGATTATCTCGGCCGTGGACCCCTCTGGAAACAGCTCCAGGAGATCCAGGCCCGGGAATACGGCTGGGCCGACCTGATTCCCGCCTCTCCCCTCATCAAGCGAAGAATCTGGCCGGTAGCCGTTCTCTCCGATGGGGTTGTCCGCCAGGGTTTCCAGGCTTACGCGGGCGATCGTCCCGTCGGATATATGACCAGCGGGACCATGGTTCCGTACTGGAAATTCGAAGGGCAGGGAATCGCCTCCCGCATGGGACAGGAAAAGGGCCGCCGCTCCATCGCCCTGGCCTACCTCGACGCGGCCCTCAAAGAAGGACAGGAGATCAAGATATCCAGCCGGGGGAAATTCCTCTCCGGCCAACTGGTCAAAAGGCATTTGAGCGCAGAGGCTCCCCCTTATTCCCGGCCCATCCTCGTCGAGGAAATCGTGGTCAAAAAGCCGGGACCCCAAAAGCCTCTCCAGGGGTCCGTGGAAACGCTGGTTAAGAAAGCCAGGGAGAACACCTTCTGGCGCCAGAGGCAGACCATCAACCTGATTCCCTCGGAACAGACCCCCTCCCCTCTTGTGAAACTTCTCTCCATCTCCGACCCCTGCGCCCGCTACGCAGAGCACCGGAATTACAAGTTTCTCGGGGAAGCGGACGTTTTTTATTACCAGGGGACCGACTTCATCGAGTGGGTTGAAGTCAAGCTGCAGGAAGAAATGGCCCGCTTTCTCGGCTGCTCCGTAGTGGAGACCCGGATCATCAGCGGGCAGATGGCCAACGCCGCCGTTTTCAGCGCCTTCGTGGATTATCTGAACCGGGCATACCGCAGGATCAATCCCCGAAAATTTCGCAAAGTCATGAACCACCATCTTGGCCGGGGCGGACACCTCAGCTCCCAGCCCATGGGAGCGTTGCGGGATTTTATCTCCGTGGCCCCGGACCTGGACCGGATGGCGGCGGTCAACTTCCCCGTGCAGGAGGACAATCCCTACCAGATCGACCTGAAGCAGGCGGAGGAATACATCCAGAGGCACAAGCCCGAGCTCATCATCCTGGGCAAAAGCATGGTCATTTACAGGGAGCCCATAGCCGAGCTGCGCCGGATCTTGAAGGGGATGAAGGAAAAGACCTGGATCCTGTACGACATGGCCCACGTCCTCGGCCTGATCGGCCCCCACTTCCAGCAGCCTTTTCAGGAGGGGGCGGACATAGTCACCGGCTCAACCCACAAGACTTTCTTCGGGACCCAGAGGGGGATCATCGGCAGCAACCTGGACGAAACCTCCGAATACTATGACCTGTGGAAAGCCATGACCCGCCGCACCTTCCCCGGAAGCCTGAGCAACCACCACCTGGGCACCCTGGTGGGCCTCCTCCTGGCGGCTTACGAGATGAACGCCTTCGCCGACGAGTACCAGAAGCAGGTCGTGGCCAACGCCAAGGCTTTCGCCAGAGCCCTGAAAAATTCCGGCCTCCAGGTGGAGGGGGACCCGGGGCTTGGCTACACGGAAACCCACCAGGTCCTGCTTCGGGTGGGGTACACCCGCGGGCCCGAGGTGGCACGCATGCTGGAGGAGAACAACATCGTGGTGAATTACCAGGCGCTCCCCGACGACGAGGGTTTTACGGCCAGCAGCGGCCTGCGGATGGGCGTCCAGGAGATGACCCGCTTCGGAATGAAGGAAAGGGACTTTGCCGAACTGGCCGGGATCATGGCCGAGGCTATCTTGAAAAAACTCCCGGTCAAGGAGGAAGTCATCCATTTCCGTTCGCGCTTCCTCCAAATACAATATTGTCTGCCCGAAGAAAATGCCCGGCCGCTGATTCAGGAACTCCTGGGCACCGTGATCGGATAAGGAGTGGCAGGGGCAAGAGGGAATCAGGAGAATTCAGGGATTCAATATTCGGCTTTCCGAGCCTAATGAAGACTCCTTCCTGAAAGGGAGAATCGAAAGAGTCTGGAAAATGCTATCGGTTCAAACCGATAATCGATAGAAGGGGCGTTTTGAGATTTAGGTTCAAAAGTCCGATAAGGATTGCATCCGGACTTCCGCTTCGCTCGATTCCGGAAACCATTTTTATCGCTAGGTATCACAAGAGGTGAGGATGGGTTTTTTGGACAAGATTCTCAGGTCGATCCCCGGCACCCCGACCCGTGTGGCAAAGACCATGCTCAACGATTTTAATAGTTATCGTAAGGCAAAGTTACAAGGCCCAAAGGAGGATGCCTATAGATACACAATTGAAAACAGATACAAAGACCTACACACTATGAATCATCAAGAAATTGAATCCTGTCTGGAATCTTGCAGCGATCTGGGGGAAATCGTTTTTTGGGCTATAGCCAAAGAAAATCCTTCCGCTGCGAAACAGCCATCTGTGCGCGATACGGTAGGTGATCTTTATGAATTCTTCTCAACCACAGCGCCTGAGGAGTCCAATGGCCTCAAGGAAATGATTCATCTCGTTTTGGCTGGCATGGATATTAACCCTTTCCGTTAACCGTGGCGGTGCATCGGCGCTGTAGCACATACTGAGGGGGCAAAAAAAGGATTATTCTCTCGATTATCACCCATTGGCAGATGTTCTCTTTTTTTCCTTGTCAAGGAAGGCCTTTAATCCCCTCACTCCAAGGATAGGCATGGCAGGGAAAGCCTGAACCCCATTTCTCGCTGGGAGAGGAATGGGGTTTTTGTTGCCAGGACTTCTTCCTGAGGGGCTGATTTCTGAAAATTCCGGAGCAAAGGAGGGAATGTCATGTCTGCAATCGGCAGTGAGTTTGAGGGGTACAGATTTTCCTATCTCAGCATGAAGGCTCGTTCTCCGGTTCTGGACTTCCCGCGGGCGGGTTTGAAATCCGCCGGTACCCTGTTCTTCTTATCCCGGAATTTTCCCCAACTGCACCCGTTTCGGACGGTGAATTCCAGGATTCAAGATCCAGACTCTCAGGATGGCAGCCCGGGCTTATCTGCGAATTATCTCAATCCCAAAAATGATTGACATAATCCGGCAAAGGGTGTAGGTTTCGATCGATGACCAACGGCGAAGGTCTTGAGAAACCTCCTGCAAAAAAATTGATGCCTCTTTGGAAACAGGATGGGTAGTTGGATTATCGGGAGATTTGAATAAGGAGAATCCGATGAAATATCTGCGAGTGATATCGGATCAAACCGGGCCGCAAGGAAGGTATGGGGTTTTAAGGGGACAAGAGATTCATCTCCTGGACGATACGCCCTTGAGCAAATCGGCAAAAGAGACAGGGGTTGCCTTCCCCTTGCGGGAGGTAAAAGTTTTCTTGCCCCCCATAGAAGCTCCGAATATGATTGCCCTCGGTCAAAATTATGTGGAGCATGCGATTGAGAGTAAACTGAAACCTCCGACCCGTCCGGTTATTTTTTTAAAGTCCACGTCCTCACTCACCGGGCATCTGAACCCCATCGTACTGCCGGCAGAGGCACCCTCCCAGGTGGATTACGAAGCGGAATTAACCGTTGTCATCGGGAAGAAATGCAAGCATGTTCCTTTGGAAAAAACGAAGGACGTGATTTTCGGCTATACCTGCGGGCATGATGTGAGCGCTCGAGACTGCCAGGTCAAGCTCGACATGCAGTGGGCTCGCGGAAAATCTTTTGACACCTTCGCACCGGTGGGGCCGGTGATTGAGACGGAGCTAAACCCGGAAAACTTAAGAATTCAATTGAGGCTGAATGGAAAAACGATGCAGGATGGGTGCACTCGTGATCTCATTTTCTCAGTATCCTACCTCGTGAGTTACCTATCTCGCCAGATGACCCTCCTCCCGGGAACTCTTATTATGACGGGAACTCCATCCGGAATCGGCTTTACCCGTGCTCCCCAAATCTTTCTAAAGCCCGGCGATCGGGTCGAGGTGGAAATCGAAGGAATCGGCGTGCTCGAAAACCCCGTGGTTTTGGAGGATGTCCACGGATAAGCCGAAGGGGATCTTTATCGCCTGAATTTGCCTCGATCTGGAAACCGGCAAAGGGTGTGGGTTTCGATCATGATCACCGGGGAAGATTTTTACAACCTTCGAAAGAAAAAATTGATCCCCCTTGGAGAAAAGGATAGACACTGGGACTTTCTTGGAGACAAAAGACGCCGCTTTTTGACCTGATATCCTCAACCAATTAGCCCCGCTTCCTTCAAAAACGAAGGAACGGAAGGAGCCAAAGAAAGGAGAGCTGCGATGTTTAGAACCTATGCCCTATCTCTGCCAAGCAGTCTCATTTTCGGACCAGGATCCGTAGGGACGGTAGGGGAGAAGGCAAAAGAATTCGGGAAGGACAAGGCCCTGATCATAACCGATAAAGGGGTGGTAGGGGCCGGATTATTGGAGAAGGTTCTCACCCCTCTGGAGCAGGCCGGGGTGAAGGCCCATATTTTTGACCAGATCGAGCCGAATCCGCGCGATCACACCGTCGTAAAGGCGCTTGAATTCGCAAAGAAGAAAGATTGCGAGCTGATCATCGGGCTGGGCGGGGGAAGCCCTATCGATGCGGCTAAAGCTGTGGGCGCGCTGATGACCAACCCGGGCTCTATCCAGGATTATTTAAGGGGAACCGTCTTGAAGAATCCTCCGCCCCCCTTGATCGCCATCCCCACCACCTCGGGTACCGGGAGCGAGGTGACCCAGTTCTCGGTGGTCACCGACACGGAAAGAAGCTTCAAAGCCGGCATTGCGAGTCCCTTGCTGCTGCCAAAAGTCGCAATCGTGGACCCCCTCCTGATGGAAAGCATGCCTCCCCTCCTGGCAGCCGCCACCGGGATGGATGCCCTTACCCACGCCGTCGAGGCTTTCGTCTCCATGAACTCTCAGCCTTTTTCCGATGCCCTGGCTCTGCACGCGATCCGCTTGATCGGTGGATTCCTGCGGCCTTCCGTGGCCAATGGGGCCAATCAGGAGGCCAGGTCCCAGATGGCCATGGCCAGCACCCTGGCGGGAGTCGCATTCTCCAACGCCGGGGTAGGGCTGGTGCATGCCATGGCCCATCCGTTGGGGGGTCGCTTCGATGTCCCCCATGGGGTTGCCAACGCCATCCTTCTTCCCTCGGTAATGCAATTCAACCTGATCGCGCGCCTGGAGAAATTTGGCCAGGTGGCCCAGGCCATGGGAGAAAAGGTGGAGGGGTTATCCGCAGTGGATGCCGGGGAAAAGGCCGTGGAAGCCGTCAGCCGGCTTTCCGCGGATATCGGAATCCCCGGTCGTTTGAGCGAAGTCAAGGTAAAGGAGGAAGGTATTCCTCAGCTGGCAGCGGATACAATGAATATGAAAAGGGCAATGGCCGCCAACCCGCGGGTGGCAAAGCAAGAAGAGGTCGAGAAGCTCTTTCGGGAAGCCTTTTGATTCAAGAAGGCCCTTGGGGCAAATCCCCCCTTTTCTTAAGGGGGGGGATTTGCCTATGAAATGCCAGGCATAAAATGTCGTCTTTTTGCGCTCACTACAGCAAGGAAATCCGATAAAGTCTATCCAAGGATTATCGGATCAAGCTTTATTATTTGCTTAGGAAATTATAAATATCCCTTTTGTTTAAAGGGGAGCAGATTTGTGCAGATAAACGACGAAAACTATTTTTAGCTTGATAGCATCCTGAAAAGCTGCGTTCATCTGCGTCCCAATTATTTGTTTCTATTTCTTTTCTCCCGCCCGAATCCCTATTCGTTCAGGAAGCAAGGAGCTATTCCTGGAGAATCATGCTGACCAGCACTGCTCTTGCAGAAACCTTCAAGGAGGCGTCTAGAGACCTGGGCCGTACCCCTCATGAATCCTTCCGCAACTCTTCGAGTTCCAGGGGTAGGGGCAAAGAGCTGTCTCGGTCGAGCGAAATGGCTCCGCGGTCGCACCGATTGACGCAGACTCCGCAGCCCATGCATAGATTCGGGTCCAATTGAGCGATCTCTCCCCGGATGGCAATGGCCCTAAACGGGCAGGCATCCACGCACGCGCTGCATCCAATGCACAAACCCTCCTGCACCCGGCAGCGGTATCCGGAGGAAGCCAGCATGGGAGTCCCGGTCCGGTGGGCATTCATGGCCCCGCAGCAGCAGGAGCAGCAGTTGCAGATGGCGAAAAAGCGCCCCAGCATGGCGTCTTTGAAGAAGGCATGGTGAACATGGCCCCGGCGGTGCTCCTCCTCGAGGATCGACGCCGCCTCTTCGGGGGAAACCCACCGGCTTCGGCGGGGGTGATGATCCGCCACGAAGGAGGCAAAGGGCTCTCCCATGATCAGGCAGACATCCAGGGGAAGGCAGGGATTGGGGCGGACGGCCCGGCAGGGGCATTCCAGCGCGACGATGTGATCGGGCTGCCGAAGGATCAAATCTCTGGCAAAAGCGTACGGAATGACGCGTTCGAGATTGTTAAGCCTTATTTCCTGCCCCACATGGATCAGTCTTTTCGCCGTTTGAAGGGGCATCACTTTGCCATGATAGCTGTCGGCAAAAGAGGATTGCCCTCCCGGGCCTTTCTGGCCCCTCCCGTTCCCGCCCCCCGGATCAATGCCGAGTACACGGAGCAGGGAAACACCCAAAAGCTGCAGGATTTTTGACAGGGGATGATGCCCTGTGCCGACGCCGATGTAGAGATAAGGCCACCGCCCGTAAACATATCCATGCAGAAAATCCAGGAAGGAATACCCGGGGACTTTTCTCCCTTCCCGGATGAATTCCCGGGTCGATGGGTGCAACGGCATTTTCTCCATGAGATCGAATAGGTTCTTCATGGTCTTTGATAGCAGAATTCCCCGCCTACCATTGTGGCCATGACCGGTATATCCTTGATCCTCTCCGGCCTGACCTGGGTGAGGTCTTCGCCCAGGATGACCAGGTCGGCGAGTTTGCCGGCTTCGATGGAACCTTTGATCTTCTCTTCAAAGGTGGCGTAGGCGCCGTTGATCGTGTAGCAGCGCAGGGCCTCCTCCGGGGTGATTTTCTCATGGGGGGCGTAATCCTGGCCGGTCCGGGTCTTCTGATTCACCGCCGAGTGAATCCCCAGGAGGGGGGCACCGCTAACCACCGGGCGGTCGGAGCTGAAGGCCATGAGAATTTTGTTGTCCAGGAGAGTCCGGAACGGTTTGAGTTTGGCGCAGGTCTCTTTGCCCAATTGGCGGAACCAGTTGTCTCCCAGCTCCCAGATAAAACCGGGCTGCAGCACCGGGATGACCCCCAGCTTCTTGATCCGGTCGAACATCCGTGGAAGGGCCATGGTGCAGTGTTCCAGCCGATGCCGCGCGTCCCTCCTGGGATTGGATTTTTGAGCCGCCTCAAAGGCATCCAGGCAGACATCGATGGCTTTGTCCCCGATGCCGTGGATGGAAAGCTGCCATCCCAACCCGTGGGCCAGCGAAGCCAGCTTGGCCAGCTTATCCGCCTCGATCACCAGGACTCCGCACCCCCGGTCGTTGGCCTCGACGCCGTAGGGTTCATAGGTAACTGCGGTGACCGTGCTGAAGGCCCCGTCGACGATGATTTTAAAGGGGCCGATGCGCAGCTTGTCATCCCCCAGCCCGGTCCGGATTCCCAGGCCGAGAAGTCTTCTCCGGGCTTCCTTCAAAGATTCCTCAAAGCGGCAGTAATCGAAGACCGCCTCGCTCCAGATGGCCAGGTTGTGGCGGACCTTGAGGACTCCCCGGTCCACCGCCTCCTGGTAAGCGGCGATCTGGAGGGGGATGTCGTTCCCGCCCACGCTGGCGTCCATGGCGCTGGTGATTCCTTCGGAAAGGAACCTTTGGCTGGCTTTCCCCAAGGCAGGTATCAAATCCTCCAGCTCGGGTTTGGGAACGATATCGTCGATCATTTTCATGGCCGGAGATTCGAAGAGCAAGCCTGTCAGTTCGCCGGTCGTTACATCCCTGCCGATCTTGCCCCCTTCGGGGTCCGGCCGGTCTTTGGTAATCCCGGCTTTGGCCAAGGCCAAGCTGTTCACCGCGTAGCCATGGGCGGAGGTATGGCGAAGGCTGACCATGTGTTTCGGGGCGGCTCTGTCCAGGTCCTGCCTGCTGGGATGCCTCTTTTCCTTCAGCTCATTTTGGTTGTATCCCACTCCGGTGATCCAGGTCCCCTCTTTCTGCCGGGATGCCCTCTCTCTGACCAGGGCAATGATCTCCTCCACGGACTCAACCTTGGTCAGATCAATGGAATCCAACCCGAGGCCGAACATCAGGGTGTGGTTGTGGGATTCGATGAATCCGGGAATCACCGTCATCCCCTTCAAATCCCTGCCTTGCGTCCCTCTGCCAATGGCCTGCCTAACTTCCTCATTCGTCCCCACCCATAGGATTCGACCGCCCTTCACGGCAACTCCTTGGGCGCGAGGCTTCTTATCATCCACGGTGATCACATTTCCGTTAAACAACACCACATCCGCATCGATCATGAAACCCATTTCCAAAACCTCCTTTGCATCCGGAGTCCGGAATGCGGAATTATTTTAAGGTCTGATATCCATTCCACATTCCGCATTTTAATGGGTGATTCCGCACCAATCCGCAATGAATAAGGCTAGCGTCTTCGTCACCCTCAAAAGGGACGGAAGCTCCACGTACTCGTCGATCCCATGGTGGTTTGCTCCGGCGGGACCGAAGGCAAGAGCGGGGGTCTTGAAATAGGGTCCAAAGCGGGCATCCAGACCGCCGGAAGCCCCGGTCAGTTCGGGAGCAGAGCCGTATACCTTTTTGCCGGTCTCCTGGAAAGACTTCAGCAGCGGAGAATCCAGGGGCTCCACCCAGGGATTCGTGTCCCATCCGAACCACTCGACCTTCAAAGGCCGTTCCCCAAACCACGGATCGTCCTTCACCGCGTTCCGGATGGTCTTTTCCACTTCGGCCACAATCTGCTCCCGCGTCTCGCCGGGGACGAATCCCACCCGGCCTTCCAGCGTTGCCCAGCCGGCCACCGTGGAGACCCAATCCCCGGCCCGCATCGTCCCCAGGGATAGGTTGCAGGGCCTCCCGGTCTGCCTCTCCACCAGGGGATAGGAGAGCCTCGTGGCCCGATCCAGGTCCAGCGCTTCCAGGGCCTTGATGATGGGAACCATTTTAACGATGGCGTTTACTCCCGTATGCGAAAGGGCGGCATGGGCAGTCCGCCCCAAAACGGTGACCCGAAAATACTTGATCCCCGGATGGGTTACCCAGGTCTTTTCCGCCGAGGGCTCGGAAATCAACAGACCGTCGGCCGTCACTCCATGGATGAAGCAGGCCAGGGTGCCGCCGCTCCCGCCGAGTTCTTCCTCGATCGTGCTTTGAAGAATCACTTTTCCCTCCGCCTTGAAGCCGCAGTCCAGCAACGCTTTCAGGGCGTACAGGTTAGCGGCCAAGCCGGCCTTCATATCCACCGACCCCCGGCCGTACAGCCGGTTTTCCTTCACCTGCCCGCCCCAGGGGTCCACGGTCCACAGGGAAAGGGGTTCGGGCGAAACCACGTCCATATGCCCGTTGAGGATCAGAGACCGCCCTCCGCCGTCGCCGGGCATCTCGGCGATGACATTGGGCCTTCCCGGATATTCCAGGTCGATGGGGGTGTACGCCGGATGGCTTTTGATGCGGTCCTTTTCCGGAATAAACATCTCGATTTTCATCCCCAGTTTCCGGCAGGCTTCGCCGTAAAATTTCTGCCCTTCCCCTTCCTGGCCGACGAGGCTTTTGATCTTTACCAGATGGGAAAGGAATTCCGTTTCCCCATCGAAATTCTTGTCTACCTCTTTCAAAATCTTTTCCTGAAGTTCATTACCGGCCATTCTCTTCCATCCTCCTATCGAATTCATAAAATGCTGGCCCATTTTACACAATCCGGGATCCTTGTCAAAGAAGAATCTCTCGAATGCGGAATAACGGCAGATGAAAATGCTTGACCGGTCTTCTCCTGCGGGTATATAGGATAAGAACCAGCCGTTGGGATTGAAAAAGAAAGGGTTGCTTCGATGAAAAAGGAAAAAGCGGATTATGAATTGTCTTTAAAGCTCCGGAAACTGACTGCACTGAACGGGGGAGATCTCTTCGGAGTCGCCTCTCCCCAGCCCTTGGGCGCGGCTCCCGCAGGGTTCCGTCCCCAGGATATCATGTCGGGGTGCAAGTCGGTGATCGTCGTCGGAAAGCGCCTCTCGGATGCCACCGTGGAAACCACCCCCAGCCGGATGTTCGACACCCTCTATTTCGCCGTGAACGGCTTCATCGACCAGCTGATCCTCCGGATCACCGATACCCTGGTTCGGGAGGGGTACCAGGCAGTGGGTGTAGGCCCCCACTCCCTGGACGGGAAACAGCTGCGGGGAGATATTTCCCAAAAGCATGCCGCCGTGGCTGCGGGTCTCGGCCGCTTCGGACTCCAGTCTTTGGTCCTCACCCCCGAGTTTGGACCCAGGCAGCGGTGGGGAACGGTCATCACCGATGCACCCTTGAAACTCGACACCCCCCTGGAGGAAAATCCCTGCCGGCCCGAAACATGCGGTCAAATCTGCCTTACCAGCTGCCCGGCAAAAGTTTTCTCCCCGCGGGATAATGGAAAAATATCGGACCCGGATTCTCTCCCCGGCGGGCTGTGGTACTACTGGAATATCGATCGTTTCGCCTGCAGTGCTTACCGGGCTGAAAGGAAGAAAGAGCTGGGCTGGGTTACAGAAGGCGGGCATGCCTGCGCGATCTGCATGAAAGTCTGCCCCGCGGGAAAAAAGATTTGATGCTCCCAGACAGTCGGACCCTTAAGACATCTCTCTCCAGAACGAGAAAGGCCGCCCTCATCACGTCAAGGCCTTCCTGATCTTCTCTATTTTTTCCTCCGTCAAGGGAAGGTCTGCTTTTTCAAAGATCGAAGTAAGGGCGATCAGGTGCTCATTGGATACCAGGTTTTCGGTGGACATGGCGATGACCAGCCGTTCTCCGGGAACTGCGGCCCGCAGCAAATTCAGCGTATATTCCTTCACCGCCTGGGTCCCCAGAGAATAGATCGCCCCGGGAAAGCCGACCCAAATCACCTTGTCCTTCCACACGCGGAGGGCTTCATCCAGCGGAAGGTCTCCCATGGGGGGAGGATGGAAGGCTTCGATGATATCGATGGGGGTTTGAGCGATGAGATTTTTCAGCACATTCAGCCTGCCGTCCATGTGGAAAGCCACCTTCTTTCCATGGCCGTGGATGATCCGGCAGCATTTCTCATATTCGGGGATGAAATATTTTTCAAAGAGCGGCGGACTTACCAGGAGGCCTTCCATATTCTCGCCGATCCACACGTAATCCGCGGGAGACTTGGCGGTGATCTCATACAGAGCCTCCATGTTCTTGCTCAAAGCCTGGTAGAGGGCGTCAATCCGGTCCCGGTATTTTTTATGATGGATGTAGAACCGCCCCTCTTCGCTTCCGATCCACTCGATCATCATCCGGGCCATGGGAGTCTTCGGTAAAATGGCCAGGACCACGCCCTCATCGCCGACCCATTCCTTGGCCTGCTCGATGGGGAAGGGATCGGAAAGGTATTCCGTGTTTTCGACGATGTACTGGACGACCTCATAATCCTGCGGCTCCCGGATCAGGCGCTTCAGGTGCCAGGGGGTGACATCCAGCCAGCTCCGGTTGGCGTGCCATTCCCCCGTCCCGGGTTCCCGCTTCTCGTCCACGTAGACCGATCCCTTGGGAGTGGAATAGGTGATCCGGACGACCCCGGGTCCCCGGGAAGGGTCTTTCTCTTCGGTGACCACCACGTTGCGCATCCGGGTCACATGACTCGGCCGGACCCAGGCCAGGCCCATGCCCCGGTTGCGGCATTCCCGCTCCGCCCAGCCGGTCTGCATGTGTCTCCACCAATGGATGAAAGGCAACCGGTCGGCCCTCTCTTGCCGGGTCGCCGCCAAGATTCTTTCCCGCCGGGTCATGGCTGCCATCCCCCTCACCCCCCTTTCCCCGAGCTCACCCATTGCACGCATTTTTCAACCCCATCCGCGGCATCGGTCGAGCTGTGATCCGCCCCGATCCTCCGGGCGAACTCCGGGGTCACCGAAGTTCCCCCGATGATCACCTTGACGGAATCCCTCAAGCCCTCTTCCTTCAAGGCCTGGATCACTTCCCCCATCTTGGGCATGGTTACGGTCAGAAGGGCGGAGAGGCCCAGAATAACCGGCCGATGCTCTTTTATGGCGCCCACGATTTTCCGCGCGGGCACATCGACTCCCAGGTCAATGATTTCGAAACCCCGGGCGGACAGCAACGTTCCCACAATGTTCTTCCCGATGTCGTGGTTGTCCCCTTCCACCGCGGCGATGACCAATTTCTGGCCCGGCTCTTTGCTCTTGCCCCTCAAATAGGGGCCGATGATCTTCATTCCCTCCTTCATCACGTCCCCGGCCACGATCAGCTCCGGCAGGTAGTATTCCCCCGATTGAAACTTTCCTCCGATGATCCCCATGGCCGGAGACAGGGCTTCGGTTACCGCCTTCAGGGGATCGACTCCCGCTGCCATGGCCTCTTCGGCGGCCTTCTTCATCTTGTCGTAATCCATCTCCAGAAGGCCTTCCTTCAGAGCGCTTAAATATGCTGCCTCGCCCGTCATTCTTTCCTCCTCGGTGATAAAAATAGAAAGGGCCCCTCTCCCTGTGGAGTTTTATCCATTGGGGCAAGATTCACTTGATCATCTTGCCCGGCAGCCAGGTGATGATCTCGGGGAATAGAATAAAGAGAAGCAGCCCGAGCACGATGAGCCCGATAAAGGGAATGCATCCCCGGATGATGGTATTGGTGTTGATCCCGTATTCCGGCGGGCACACGCCCCGCAGGAAAAAGATGGCCGGCGCATAGGGAGGGCTCAAATAGGCAATCTGCAGGCTGATGCAGACCATCATGGCGAACCACAGTTCATCGAACCCCAGCTTCTTCCCGATGGGCGTGATGATGGGAATCATGATGAGAAGAATCCCCACCCAATCGATGAACATGCCCAGGATGAAAACGATGATCATAATGATGGTAAAAGCCCCCCATTTGCCGAAAGGAGCCGCCAGAATGAAGCTTTCCACGATGTCGCCGCAGCCCAGGCTCATGAAGGAACCGGTAAACATGAACCCCCCAATGACCAGGAGGATGATCATGCTCCCCACCCGCAGGGTGTGGTAGGTCGTGTCTTTCAGCACATTCCAGTTCAGGCCCCCGTAAGCGGCGGCCATGAACAGGGATGCCACCGCCCCAACCGCCGCCGCCTCCGTGGGCGTCGCCAGTCCGAAGAAAATACTCCCCAGAACCGACCCGATGAGAATGACCGGCGGGATCAGGGTGATCAGCAGCATTCTTACCTTCACCGCAAAGGCCACCGACACTCTTTCCGATTTGGGCGGGGCCGGGCCGAGGTTCGGGTCGATCAGGCAGCGGATGATGATGTAGGCCATGTAAAGGGCGGAAAGGGTCAAGCCGGAGGGGATGGCGGCGATGAACATTTTCCCCACGGATATGCCCGACATGGGCCCGTAGAGGATCAACATGATGCTGGGAGGGATCAGAATCCCCAGGCAGCCGGCGGCGCAGATGGCCCCGCAGGCCATTTCTTTCTGATACCCCCTGGCCATCATCGGGGGAAGAGCGGCCAATCCGAGCATGACCACGGCGGCGGAAAAGATTCCCATGGTGGCGGCCAGGAGCGTCCCGGTGATGACCGTCACGATCGCCAGGCTGCCGCGTAGCCCGCCCATGAGAATGAAGAGGGTGCTGAAAACCTTTTCAGAAATGCCGGACCGTTCCACCATGATGGCCATGAAGATGAAAAGGGGAATGGCCAGAAAGGTGTATTCGGTGACCGCCGCGTAGGCCCGCAGATAAAAGGTATCCAGGATGGAAAAACCGACCCCCAAAAGCCCCATCACCATGGCCGTGCCCCCCAGAACGAGGGAGAGGGGATAGCCGGTGGTGATCAGGCCGATGAGCATGGAAAACATGAGAAGGGTGGCCCACTCCGGGCTGATGTCGATCATAGGTCTTTTCCTTTGAACAGCGAAAGGGTCGTGCGGATGAACCAGGAAACCCCGGCAAGGGCTAGGATGGCCCAGGCCGCAAGGATCACAAAACGGAAGGGGACCAGGGTGGGCTCCCAAATTCCGTACCCCGAGCGTTCCCCCCGGGCCCAGGAAAGGATGAAATACTGCCACGAGGTGTAGATGAAAATGGCCATCATGGGGAAGAAAAGAATTACCGTCAGCAGAAAGTCGATGATGAGCTTGACCCGGGAGGGGAATTTGTCGTACAGGATGTCCACCCTCACATGGCCTTTCTGCAAAAGCACGTATCCCATCCCCAGGGAAACCATGGCCCCACCCAGCATGTACCCGGTGTCAAACGCCCAGACCGTAGGAGCGCTGAACCCGTAGCGCATGATCACCTCATAGGTGATGGTGAACATGAGCGGAAAAATGAGCCAGCTTACCATCTTCCCGCTCCAATCGCTCAGCCGGTCGCAGGCTTGGACAATCTGTTTCAGCACGTCCTCCTCCTGATTCCATTTCAACCCCGGTGTGAAAGGGGGGATGGTCCGCCTTCCGGTCTCTTCCCGGGCACTCCCGACTTCGTCGTACCCGGGAAGGGTTTCGGCCCCAAGCCTTACTTCTTCTTCATGGCTTCATAGATCTTCGGGAAATCCGGCTGGATCTCTCCCATTAGGGCCCGGTATTTTTTTAGAAATTCTTTCTGGTCCTTGTACACTTTGGCGTAAACCGGGTCCTTGGCGGCGAAGGTGTCCCACAATTCCTCTGATTTCTGGGCGATGAAGACCTGCATTTCCATGCTCAAGGGCAGGAACTGGGCGCCCTTGGCCCTCATGGTTTCCCGGGCCTGAGCCGACTCCACCGCTCCGGCGGCGAAATTATCCATGGCCGTGGCCAGGGTCTCCCGCTTTAGGAGCTCCCGGAGATCGGGTGTCAGTTTCTCCCAGGCTTTCTTGTTGACGAATACATAATGAACGTTCCCCGGCGAATGGACCCCCGGGTAGTAACAGTACTTGGTGACTTCATTGAGATGAATGGCCAGGTTATCCGCCGAAGTGCCGTATTCGCAGGCATCGATCACCCCCCGCTCCAGGGCCTGGTATAGCTCGCCGCCGGGAAGGGTCACCACCGAAGCGCCGACCCCCTGCAGAATCTGCCCCCAGTAGCCGAAGGTACGGACTTTGAGCCCCTTGAAATCCGCGGGTTTTTCGATCTTCTTGTTGGTCCAAATCTCGTCTTCGGCAACCGACAGGTTGGCCGGACCCACAAAGACCACATCCTTGAACCCGATCTTATCCATGATTTCCCGCAGCAGCTTCTCGCCGTTCCCGTAGAGCATCCAGGAGACGGTCTCGATAGCCGTGGGGCCCATCGGGTACTGATTGAACAGGTCTCCCACCGGGCCGAAGATTCCGCGCACGTCCGACGGGGTCATGAACCCCCCGTCCAGCGTCCCCTTCTGCAGGGCATCCCATTCCGAGTAAGCGGGGACAATTCCCCCGGGGGGGTAGAACTTGATGTCGAAGCGCCCGGCGGTCATGGCCTTGATGCGGTCCCCCATCTTGGCGGTCCGGGCCACGTAGGGCACGGCCAGAGGATAACAGGTCTGAATTTTCCACCGGACCGTCTTGTCCTGCGCCGCCGCCGGCGGAGCAAAGATGAAAAAGGATGCCACCATGGCGACCCCCAGCACAATCGCAGTAAGCCGAATTTTCTGCTTCATCTTCCTCGTCCTCCTTTCGCGGACATGATTTTTTCTACCCAGGGAATGTCTATTGATTGAACGATGATTCGAAGGTCGGGTAAAACGGAACATGAGCCCACGGTTGAACGGCCTTACCGAGTGGAGATTTTAACCCCATATAAAACAAAAACCTCTGGGGTTGTCAAGGACGAATTTTGAAGCCCCAAATTTATCTTGACATAGGAGAGATGGAGCAGCTTACTATGATTCAATGAACTGGAAAATCCTGCTCCTTCTCATCGCGGGGCATTTCGTCACCGACATCAACACCGGCGCCCTTCCCGCCTTTCTTCCTTTCATCAAAGAATCGCTCGACCTCTCCTACACCATGACCGCCACCATCATCCTGGTCTTCAATCTGACCTCCTCGGTCATCCAGCCCGCCTTCGGGTACTTGTCCGACCGCTGGGCCGTCCGGTGGCTTCTGCCTGTGGGCCCTTTTCTCGCCTCCCTGGGTTTAGCCTTGCTGGGATTGGCCCCTTCCTATGCCTGGATTTTAGTCTTCGCTTCCCTGAGCGGAATCGGCCAGGCCAGCTACCATCCCGAGGGATTTAAAGCCGCCAGCCTCCTGAGCGGCGAGAGGAAGGCGACGGTGATCTCCTTCTTTCATTTCGGGGGCAACCTGGGGTTTGCCCTCGGGCCCATTCTGACAACGACCTTTTTCACCTACCTGGGCCTGAAAGGTTCTCTTCTCTTTCTGATCCCCGGAATCATCATGGTCGCCATCTTCCTTTCCACTTCTCAATGGAAAGTGCCCCAAGCTGCGTCCTTCAGCCGCCACAAGAAAGGACCCGGTTCCGCCCCCAGCGGGAAGGCTTTCATTCCCATGAGCCTTCTCATTCTGACCGTAGTCCTCCGGGCCGCCACCCGGCTCGGCCTCTTGACCTTCGTTCCCTTTTACTTCATCAAAATCCAGCAGAGCGACCCGATGATCGTGGGAAAGTATCTCTCCATCTTTTTGCTGGCCGGCACCGTGGGGGTCGTCGGCGGCGGCCCTCTGGCCGACCGCTTCGGCTACAAACGAACGACCCTCATGAGCTTTGCCGCCTCTTCCATCCTCCTTTTCCTTTTTTATAATACCTCCGGGACTCTTTCGCTGGTTCTCTTTTCCATGGCCGGAATGTTTATCATCATGTCCAATGCGGTCACCATGGCCATCGGCCAGAGCCTCATGCCCAACAACCTGGGAATGGCCTCGGGGCTCCTCCTGGGTTTTGCCATGGGCATCGGAGGGATTTCCACCACGATCCTGGGATGGGTGGCCGATCACTGGGGCATTCCCGCCGCCCTGCAGATCACCTTTGTTCTTCCCATCCTGGCCTTCCTCACGTTCCTTCTCATCCCTTACCCGCCCAGACAAATTCGGAATTCGGATTACGTAATTAAAAAAACAGTATGAGTTTAGCTTTTTGAAATGGTCTTGGTAAATCCCCTCTCCGCCCCCCTTTTTCAAAGGGGGGAACGGGGGGATTTCTGCAGATGCCTTGGTCAAAAAGGAGATATAGAGAAATAGGGTGGCTTTTTTCAAAAAGCTAAAGGGTTACAAAAAACAAATGATTCGGACGCAGATAAACGCAGATGATCAGGATGCTATCAAACCAAAAATGTTTTTCGGTGTATATCCGTGCAAATTTGCGTCTTGTTTAACTATATGATGCCTCCCGGCGCCTTCTGTTTTTCTTCCGTTGCGCAATCGGTTAAAGAATGATATTTTCCGATCTACATTGAGGCCAAAGATTGCTTAAGGGCGGAGCCGATGGGAATCCATGTTTCAAAAAATCAAAAGATAACCGCCTTCCTCCTTTTCGGATTTTCCCTTTTTTATTTTTTCAGCTCTCTGCGCCTGAAACTGGGAACCTTCAAGAATCCGGGGCCGGGGTTGATTCCGCTGGGGATCGGCGTTCTGTTGCTGCTGTGCACCGGATTTTATCTCGCCCGGGTTCTACGGGCGGGACCGCCCGGGAAAAAGAAACAGGAGCAGGGTCCGCGGGGTGAAAAGAATTACCTGGCCATTTTCGGCATCCTGGGTTGCACCCTGGCCTATCCGTTTCTCTTGGAATACGGAAAATTCATCGTCTCCACCTTTGCCGTCGCTTACGTCATGCTGGTTCTGCTGAAACCCTCCAGAACCCTTTTTTCTTTTTTCCTTGCCCTGGGAATGGCCGTGGGGTCCTTCCTGATCTTTTCTCTCCTGCTGGGTGTAGCCCTGCCCAGCGGTTTTCTGGAAAACCTCCTCTTTCGGATTGGAGGGTAGGCCCCCCATGCTGGAAATCGCCCAGAGCCTTTTGCACGGTTTTAGCTTAGCCCTGACCCCTCTCTACCTGTACTACGCCCTGATCGGAGCCATTCTCGGGACGATCGTCGGCGTCCTTCCCGGTCTCGGTCCCCTGGGGGCCATGGCCATCCTCCTCTCCTTTACTCTCAAGCTGGATGCCACCGGCGCCATGATCCTTTTTGCCGGGATCTATTACGGGGCCATGTACGGCGGATCCACCACTTCCATCCTCCTCAACATACCCGGAGAAGCCGCCTCCGTAGTGACCTGCATCGACGGGTACCAGATGGCCCAGAAAGGGCGGGCCGGGGCCGCCCTGACCGTTTCGGCGGTGGGGTCTTTCATCGCCGGGACCATCAGCATTCTGGGTTTGATGGGAGTGGCGCTCTTCCTGGCGGATATCGCCCTGCGATTCGGCCCGCCCGAGTTTTTCGCCATCGGAGTCTGCGGGCTGGCTCTCCTGGTGAGATTAAGCGAAGGCTCCCCTCTTCAGGCCTTTATCATGATCCTCCTCGGGATGGCCCTGGCCACGGTGGGGGTGGATTTCCTCACCGGGATCGAGCGTTTCACCTTCGGCCT
>Ga0102851_10000459_pt1 | contig 20508 bp, 16 predicted proteins | sample Mud3Dept3metaG_FD_79558 | JGI IMG/M metagenome (GOLD analysis project Ga0102851, IMG submission 79558) | Freshwater wetland microbial communities from Ohio, USA, analyzing the effect of biotic and abiotic controls - Mud 3 Core 4 Depth 3... | ecosystem: Environmental > Aquatic > Freshwater >... | reverse complement strand
TGCTGAATATCCAATTCCTTATTTATATCCAGGTTTGGAATCCTATAAACATAAGAGAAATCTAAGAAGAATGGACTACTCAATTGCATCCAGAGTTATTAGTGCTATCTTACATGTAAAAGCTGGAAGTGATGAGTTTCCATTAACTGAAGACCAACAGGATGTTTTGGATGATTTGGAAAGTAAGTTTCATTGGAGAGAGGGTATTAGCCCAACTGATATAGAAAGAGTATTTACATTATTCACCAATCATACCATAGAACTAAATTGGGTATTCCCCGATGTAGAGGCATTGTTGAATGATAAAAAATATGATGCAGTAAATAAAGATATAATCCTAGCACTAGGATTTCCTAGAATATTAATTACAGGTGAAACAGAACGGTCATTTACTTCTGACCCAGAGATAGCTACACTTTCTCCAGAGAGTACAATGAATGTAATGAGAGATGAACTTTTCCCTATTATATATAAAGTATTCTATGAAGTAAAGGAAAGAAATCATCTTAAAGGCGAATTACCAGAAGTAAAATTCAAACCTATAAATCTATTAGGATTGAGACTATTCTATGAAGGTGTACAAAAATTATACGATACTGGTAACTTATCTAGAAAATCATTTGCTGAATCTTATGGATTTGATTTATCAGAAGAACTAAATGAAAAAGTAGAAGAAAAAGAACTAATGAAAGAATTAGGACTAGATTTACCAACAGCAGGAGAGCCACCACCAGTAGTACCGGGCACTCCTGGTAAACCAGCAGCACCCAAGAAACCTGCACCTAAGCCAAAAGCAGGTGCACCTCCTGGGAATGACAATGGTAAGCAATAAAAGAGGTTAAAATATTATGAAAACAATCACTTTACAAGCAACTGATGTACAATTAATGATAGATAAATTAGAAATAGAAGAGATGGCAGCTTCGGCTTCAATCTCTTTAAATCCTAATGTTGCTTGGATGAAATTTTTGTTAACAGATGACCAGCATAATGCTAATAAACAAAGAATTCCTAGAGAAGAATTTGCCAATGTTTTAAGAACAGGTTTATTCATGCCCCTAAAAATGGCATACGGAGAAGTATCTGAAGGACATGATGATACATTTCCATTGGGTGTTATGACACATTTGAAGACAGAAGGTAATTCAATCCAAGCCCTAGCAGCTCTGTGGGATAGAGAAAGACATGAAGATGTAGATTTCTTAAGACAAAGATACTCCGAGGGAAAAAGTATTGATGTGTCTTGGGAATTAACTTATACAGACGAAGATGTTGAAGACGAAGGTGTAGCATTGAAAAATGTCTCCATGAACGCAGCAACCATCGTAGGTATGCCTGCGTACCAAGGAAGAACAACTGCACTAGCACTATCTTCAGTCGAACAAGAAGGAGTTTCAATGGATACGATTGAAAAAACTGAACATGAAAGACTTTTGAGTGAGCAAAAAGAGCAGTTTGAGGCACAAATCGCACAACTTCAAACTGATTTAAGTACTGCTCAAACAGAACTAATTGAGCTAAAACCTAAATATGAGGAATTAGCTGCTTATAAACAAACTATTGAAGAGGCAGAAGCAAAACAAACCAAGCTGGCTTCAATTAAAAATAAATTTAAAGATGCAGGTCTTGATATTACTGATGAATACTTTACTGAAAAAGAAGAAGCACTTGCTGGAATGACGGATGAACAACTTGAGTTCTTTATTCAAGAACTTGTAGCTGCTTTCAAACCCGCCGAAGAAGGCAAAGCATCTATCTCTATTACTTCAACAAGTGTTCCCCCAATTCGTGGTAAAGAGACTGAAACCATTACACCAAAAGATATGGTAGAATATCTTAGAAATAAAAACTAAGGAGTATAGTAACTATGGAAATCAATAAATATACAGATATTATCGGTGTTGTAGTGTGTGGCGACATCGTTGAAGGCAGAATGGTTCAAATAACCAGCCAAAGTTCTAGTCATCTTTGGGGGAGCAGGGAAGACTTAATGGGAGTAAGACTTCCTAGAACCGATGCAGAAGCCCAATTGTCCAAGTACATTGTTACTTGGCCTGTAAATAATGCACAAGTCACAGATGAAATTAAGATGTTAGTACCATTCCCACACTATGATTGGTCACTAAGACGCGGAGCATTTGAGCAAGCTGGAAATGTTCCATTTACATCAACAATCTACATGACTTACCCTGGAAATCAAGATGGGGTAACAATCCCTTCGGGTTACTTAGCTTTAGCCTTTGATAGAGGCGTGTTCACAGTACCTTCAGGTGGATTTGTATTCTCAGCAGATATTATGGCTGCTGGTGCACCACTAGAAGTATTAAACATTAATGATGACACGGCTGCTGAAGCTGGTAAATTAGCCTACGCAAGCGGTGGTACTATTGCTATCGTAGAGCGGTTCAATTCTGATGATGGTTCCTTAACCTTCAGAACACTATAAACATAAAGGAGAGTACTTATTATGGCTGATGAAAAGCAAATTCAAGAAGCAATTGCTTCTATGGTGAAAGACAGAAACCAAAGAGAAGCATTGTCACAAATTATCGTAGAATACGTTCAGCCTAATCATTTAACAGGAGATTTTGTTGGAAATCTTTTGACTACGCGAGCCTTAAAACCAGGCGACAGCCTTGTAAAGAAAGTTAGAAAAGGCATCAGAGTTAGAACCTTGGTTCCTGGTTCAATTCACCTAGCTGGTGAAATTACACAATCAGAGAGAATCAATTTCGTGTTAGATGGTGCTGACGTAAAAGTTACTTATAATGAATGGGAAATGGAGAGTGGTGAAATTGGAACTCTTCAAGAGATTAAATCAGAAATGGCTGCAAAGCTAAGAGACTTCTATTACAATAAAATTTTCTCTGCTTTGGGGAGCATCTGGTCTTTATCTAATACCCCTGACAACTATGTATCCGTTGGTGGCGTTATTACTAATACTGCTCTAGAAGCAGCTATTAATAGAATCAACCAAACTACTACAGGTGCAAAGGCCATCGTTGGTCTTCGTTCTGTAGTTACCCCAATCTCTAAGTTTGCTGCATTTTGGGGTGACGGTACTACTACTGGTATATCAGAAACTAAAATTGATGAAGTTTTGAATACTGGTAAAATTGGTAGATACTACGGTGTCCCCATCGTAGCTATTGACCAAGTTTATGACAGTCCCGATACATATAAACCACTTTATCCTTCCGACTTTATTCTAGTCGTAGGTGAGGGTGTGGGCGAATTCATTACTTATGGTGATGTAAAATCCAAACAATGGTCAGATATGAATCCTACACCTCCACAATGGATGATTGAAATTTATCAACAATTCGGAATGATTATTGATAATGCTCAAGGGATTTATATGTTAGATGATGTAACGGTATAATTAAACAAAATATGGGGGAGGACAAAATCCTCCCCCACTTAAAATTAAAAAAGGAGTAATAATATGTCTGATTATGATGTATTTTCAGCTATGCAGGCAGGGGCAGAACCTCTTGCAAGATATAGAAAAACTATTGTAGGAAAGGTGCATGTAGTCGCGCTCAACCCCTTTTCGGAACAACCAGAAGGGGTTCTTCTTGAAGGTGACGGAATAGGTTCTTATATAGAACTTTGGGATGCAAAACAACTTGTATTCTTTGAAAGAATGAATAAAAGTCATCTAGATGCTGGTAGAATTATAAAGATGGAGAAAGTACCAGAACCACCACCTCCTTCCCCTAATCTATTAACAGATGATGAAATTGATAAACTTCTAAATGGAAAATGGATGACTCTAAAATATAAGCTGGCAGCATTTACAGAAACTGCTCCAGTTCTTAGAATTTTAAATAGAGCTAGAGAACTAGAGAAATCAGAAAAAATGATTAAAAATTTAGAAGAAAGACTATCACAAATTGAATTAGAAAAATACGAGCGATAATGGCTACAACACTAAATTATCTAATACCAAGATTAAGATTGAAGATGGGAGACTTAGACCCAGCCAGCTATAAATATTTGGATGAGTGGTTACATCTATCCCTAGTAGCGTCTATTGATGCTTTACAACGCTGGTGGAATGATAAGTATCTCATAGATGAAAGTAGTAATAAAGTATATAGAAACCCATCTGTAGGATTCTCGTTTGCTGAACCTCCTACTATTGAGCGTAGAGACATACAACCCATTATATTAATGGCATGTATAATTCTAAAAAGTGGGAGTCTGGAAAATTTCTCATGGAATGTAAATACATGGAAAGATTCAGAAATATACTTTTCTAATACAGAGGGAAATAGAGGCAAACAAGAATCATTAAAAAAAGATTGGGATGAATTAAATTCATTACTAACTTCTCCCAATAAAAAATTAGTGGGGTCAGTAAAAGGACATTTACCTGGATATGTAGGAAATCCTACTGAGATGGGTCAAGGGGATGAGTATAAAACATTTGTAGATACTAACGAAGAATAAAGGAAGGGTTTTATGGATAAGAAAATAAAAGGATTATTTATTGCAGATGCTGTTGCTGCAACAGGATTTGCTAGAGTTGCACACTCTATTATTGATAATTTACCAAAGAAATATGAAATTGCTCAGTTGGGAATAAATTATTTTGGAGACCCACATCCGTACAAGCATGAGATTTATCCAGCTAGTTTAGGCGGAGATGTATATGGCCTAGGTAGACTTGTTCCACTGATTATGAACATCAAGCCAGATTTTATTTTCATAATCAATGACCCATGGGTTATATCCATGTATTTACAAGAACTACAAAAACAGAAGATAAAGGACATCCCACCTATCATAGTATATTTTCCAGTGGATGCTAGAGAGCATAGCCCAAGTTTTTATGCACAGTTTGACTTAGTTAAGAAAGTATGTGTCTATACACAATTTGGAAAAGAAGTAATTTTGGCGACACAATCACCAAATATTACTGAGGAAAAAATTCATATAGTTCCTCATGGAATTTCTACAAAAACTTTTTATCCAATAAATTCTACTTTTGCTAAACAGACGTTATATCCAAAAGACAGAACAGAAGAATTTCTAGATTCTTTTATAATATTTAATGGAAATAGAAATCAACCTAGAAAAAGAATAGATATAACTATGTGGGCTTTTAGAGAATTCCAGAAGAATAAACCAGATGTGAAATTATATCTGCATATGGGGGTACTAGATATGGGAGTTAATATAGCAGAACTGGCAGCTAGATATGGATTTGATAATAAGCTAATTCTTTCAACTATGGAGAATAGAATTCCAAGTGTACCAGACGAAAAACTTAACATTATCTATAACGCTACTGATGTAGGCATAAATACATCATTGGGAGAGGGTTGGGGGTTGGTTAACTGGGAACATGCTGCAACAGGTAAACCTCAAATTTTACCTAGTCATTCGGCTCTAAAAGAAATTTGGGAAGGAAGTGCTAAACTAATTCCCACAATTATGCCACAAATGATTGAAAGAGTTAATACAGTAGGAATGGTACCAGATGTAAGAGCATTAGTAAGTATGTTAGAATGGGCATATAATGATTGGAAATATAATGGAGGCATTGAACTAAATGCATTAGGTCAAAAGGGATATGCACTTACACAAGAGGAAAGATTTACTTGGCAATCTGTGGCTAAAGAATTTGATAAAGTAATTACAGAAATGTTAAAGGAAGAATAATGACTATTTACTGGCCTGATGATACTACAGATATTACTGATAGAATCAGAAACACAATTGGAAGAAATATAACTATCCTTATGACAGTATCAGGAATTGCTTGTCCTGCGTGTAGTTTAAATCCAGTTTCAAATCTATCTACTAATCCTTTTTGTCCAGTTTGTGGGGGCGTATATTGGACAAGCACTACGTCAGGATATGTAACAATAGCACATGTAGGAATAGGTGATATTGATACACCTTGGAGAGTATCTGCTGGTCATTTAGAAAGAGGTGAAATTTTAGCACAAATAAAATATACACCTGAAAGTCTATATGCAGTTGAACATGCAGAACATTATATAGTGGATGGAAAAACTTATTTGCAGAGTGACATATCGTATAGAGGTGTGCCTGCAATAAACAGGATGGTTATAACACTAAAAGAACAGGAAGGTTAATATGGCAGGAGAAATTATTATACAAGGGCTAGACATGGTTGATGCTCTTAATGTGATTGAAAATAAAAAAGATAAATTTGTTGCGATTATGTTAAGTGATGTAGAATTAATGTTTCCAAAAGGAAGCAAAGAATTTAAATATGTCCGAAAAGTAATATTAGATGGAATGAATGATTACACTCGTTCCTACTTAAGAATTCTATTCGGAGATGTTGAAGGTTTGGTAATGAAATAAATGGTAGACTTTGGTTCCAAAGAACTGGGTAAATTGTCAAATAAAGCTAAACAAGGTAGACAAGAATATGAAGAGATTCTAAAGTATGAACAAAGACAAGAACCTCGTTCAAAATTTGAACAAAATATTCAAGATTTGAAACAACAAATAATAGAAGATTATAAATATGATTATCGTAATATACTATTAGAGAATACAAGGTTAGCCATAGAAAAAACAAAAGAATATAATAGATTGGAAAAATTTTCTGATAATTTAGAAAATGCAATCAAATATAATATCATGGAAATATTACAATCAATAGTATCTTATGGAATATATGGCATATACGATGTAATGGAAAGAGTGGCTGGTAGCTTATCTGATTTTTGGGATGGTGTAGAAAACGCAAGGGAAGAGATGGAACTTGGTGGTGGAACAAAAGAACAGAGAGCCAGATATTGGAAAAACAAAGTTTGGCTTACTGAAGAAATGTATGAAGATACAATCGCTTATAGATTTCAAGCATGGGAAGATTATGCCCCATATTGGTATTGGATTGAACATGGAAACTATTTTAGTATAGGAGCATTTCCTGTTTTTCAACAAACAAATTTTCTAACAAAATCTGCTAGAGAAATAGAAACGGATATAGATATAAAAGTAGAAGAAATGCGGTACCAAGAAGAAGAGGAAGAACCAAGTCCTGAAGAGGATGAAGTTCAAGACTATTATGACCAACAAGAGAAAAATCTATTTGACGAAGCACAGGAAAGGTTTTTAGCAAATCCAGACCAATATCAACCTGGATTTGTATTCAACCGATATAAAAGTCTAGAAGATGAATGTGAATATAAGATTGTTCTTACTAAGACTAAATTAATTGGTAGAAGAAAGATATATAAGAGGTAAAATGAACTTAGACATAAAACAGAATTTAAGTGTATACTATTATGTAAGGGAAGTTTTATCTGGTTATCCTACCATAAATGTAACAGACGACTATCCCAATACTGAACTGACATTACCCTCGGTGTCAGTTGTAGGTAATGATATATTTACAGAGCCACTAGAACTAGGTAATAGACATGGACTTAGAAATAGAGCATGGAATATAGAAGTATTCGGTGCTAATAAAAATCAACGAGATGAAATAACATACGTTTTATTAGATGCCGTAGAAGATTATATTCCAGTTTATGACTATGACCAAGGTTTTCCTCCTAGTGGAGTACCCCAAATCGGAGTACTCGAATTGAAACCAGGCACTTTAATAGCTACTCCAGCTAGAGTTTTTCCTGAATTAGTAGAAAGACTTTATTGGAGAACAAGCATAAAATTTTTAACCGAATACGCGAGTATTATTTAGGAGGCTTTTATAATGGCTAGAAGAATAGCAATCCCCTCAAAGGCTGTAGAGCTAAAAGTAGTAGGCCCAAAGGACGCGTTAGTATTCCCTAGAGTACAAAGATTAACTGTAACCTCTGATAGACCATCAACAGACATTGATGAACTTGGTAATAGACTACATGCTGGAACTGTAGAAGACATTCCAGCAATCACCGTAACTTTCCAAGCTATGGATGTAGGTGTAAAATTGTTCTCAGTTTTAACTGGAACAACTTATGCATCTTATCCAGCAAGTGGAGTTAGCATCACCGAACTAAAAGATGTAGATGTTATCGTAAATATCAAGAGTGATACAATTGAAGACTACGTAAAAATGGCACACGCTAGACGTTGTGTAGTTAGAGACTTTACATTTACTTATACAGTAGATGGAGAATCAACTGAAGAATATACATTAATTGGAACAAAGAAAAGATGGTTCAAGAATGATGTTGTGGCAGAGAAATTTGATACTGGTACAACAACATTTGCCTTAACCTATGACCCTGTTCTATTAAAAAGTGGTGAGTATTGTCTGTCCGTAATTTTGGATGGCGTTTACTTAACTGAAACTACTGGTACTCTGGCAACAGGACAGTACTCAATTTCAGGAAAAAACATTACTACTTATGATACTAGAACTTCACAATTAATCGCTATATATCAAGCTGCTCCAGCAGGACTTAACTGGACAGACTCAACAGATAATACGATGCCTGCTGCTATCAGAGGTATGGATGTTCCTGTAATTATTGGTGCTGGTGGAATCGAAAGAGTTCAATCAGTAACTATGAATGGTACATTCAATCCTGAAGCAGTAAAAGAAATGGGAAATCGTGAGTTGGTTGGTTATCAAATGCAAATTCCAGCAGTTACTGGAACAATCACTGTGTTAGATACTGATACAGAATTGATTGCTCTATTGACAACTGGACAACTAAATCCTTCTGGTATAACCGAGTTTGGTGTGTCAGAATTTACAGCTAGTGGTATTCCATTAATTGTTAAATTACAAGACCCAGTAGACAAGACATTACCATATACAATTTTGAAGACTGTTTACATGCCTTCAATCTCTGTAACTAATGAAGGATTTACTTCAAATGTTAACCAAAATGCACAACAAACATTTGACTTCAAGTCCTCAACTGGGCAAATTATTATTTTCCAAGGCTCAGGCATATATTAATAAACAACAATAAACAAATTTATAGTAAAAGGTTAAAAAGGGACTATAATAGAATAACATCTAGTATAGTCCCTTTTCTTTTATAGGAGTGGAAAATGGCTGAAATAACAAGAGATATAGATAAAAATGATGTAGATATTTCACAACTTTTTAAGTGGAATAAAGAAGTAGAAATAGAAGATGTTCTTTCTGGATTGAAAGCAAAGTTTTATATGAGACTTTTAGGTGATTCTGATTTAGGTAGAGCCAGAGCATATGCATATAGAAAATCTGCTGAATTGAGAAAGAAATTAAAGACACAAGGTAGTGATGAAAGAGTTTCACTATTAGCAGAATTAGAAGATTTTGTTGATGTAGAAGTAATTACAAGAGCAATAGAAATTCTTAGAATCCAAGATATTTATCAAAGAGCAATAAAAAATGTAAATGTTCCAGAACCTAAAGAACCTGCTAATGACGAACTAGAAAAGTGGGAAGACTACCAAGTAAAGGTGGATGAGTATTCTAAAAAATTTAGAGAAGCTGTAGACGAAGAAGCTGAAAAATTAAGAAGTGCAGATTTAACCATGTTACAAGGAAAGAGTAGAGAAGAGTTATATAAAATCTATGAAGCAGAAGTTATAAATAAACTTTGTCAAGAAGAAATGAATAACAATTTCTATGATATGACCGTATTTCTAGCTACATTCAAAGATGATAAATTTAAAAATCCAGCATTTAAAAGTTTTGATAATTATGATAATGTACATCCAATTCTAAAAACTAGATTAAAAGAAGAATATCAAAAACTTGAGATGGGTGTGGATTTACTAAAAAAATCGCAAGAAGCAACGGAATAGCTTCTATTTGGTCTACAGTAAAAGCTAGTGGGCTTCCGTTGCATGAGAGTCTACCGCCCGCAGATGAATTACCTTGGACTATTTCTTTCGTAATTAGAAAGAGAGCACAATTAGATTCTTTCAATGAGTTACCAAAAGAAAAAAGACCACCAGATGATATGATTTGGTATGGTGATTCAGGTGAGATAGATAAATGGTTTGATAAGGTATTCAAAACAAAAGATAAAAATCCAAACGAAATCATGTTAGATATTAGTGATGAAGAGATTGAATAAAATATGGCATCCTCAGACGTTGTAGCAAGAACAAAAGAATTAATACAAGTATTAGATAGTCTAACAACTACTTCAAATATTACTGCTGAAAGTGTAGCAGCTCTAGAAAATGTAGTAAATAGATTAAGTAGTCTATCTGCTGACGCTTCTATAAGAAGTATAGTTACTCTATTAAATCAATTCAATGCTGGATTAGCAGCATTGGAAGGTCATCCAGATAAAATAAATAAAGTAACCGCAGCTTTTCAAGGGTTAGCTACTGCTGTTAAACAGCAATCTTCAAGTTATGAAATGGCTGGTTTATATAGTAAGGCTGGAGTTGCCACTAAGAAAGCTGGAGCTGCTATGGCATCGGGGGATGTATATGAAGCCAGAAAACAAGAAGCATTAGCATCACAATATAAAACCCTTGCTGCTAATATAAAAAAGGAAGTCGCTGGTACTATACCAATTCTTAGAGAAACTTTTGATTTAGCCAGTGAAGCACAAATGCTACAGCAATCTATTATGCAGCGGTTGATTCCACCTTCTGTTCCTCTACTCCCTGCTGTTACTGAGACATCCTTAAATTCACAAAGAGCAGCAGCAGAAAGAGAAGCCTATTATGCCAATTCCAGAAGAGAAAGGATGCAAAGACTCACATCACAAGTTGAAACTCCTGCTGAGAGGATGCGAAGACTTACTGCTGGAATATCAACCGGGCCTCCACCCCCACAAGCTCCTGGAACTATAGTATCAGGAGTAACAGGCCCAACAACTCCTTATACAGCGTTGGTACAACAAGGAGTCCCAGCAGTACAAGCACAAGCAGCAGTAACTCCTGTTGCATCTCTAGTACAACAATCTGTACAACAAGGTGCTCAAGCAGGATTAGCTGCTGGTCTTCAAGCCGGTGCTGCTGCTGGAGCACAAGCTGTTGGAGCAGGTGTTCAGGCTGGAGTACAACAAGGAGCACAAGTAGGTGTTCAACAAGGAACACAAACAGGTGCACAACAGGGAGCACCTCAAGTACAACAAGTAGTACAAACTGCTACACAACAGGGAGCACAGGCTGGAACAGCAGCAGGTACAGCAGCAGGAGCACAACAAGGGGGAGCAGGATTAACTCCTGGTCAAGCAGGCCCTCAACCAACATTGGCTCAATTAGCTGCTCAAGCCACTACACAAGCCCCTGCAACACTTAATCAAGCATTATTTCAAAGTATGGGATTATCTAATCAAGCAGCAAGCGCACTTGAAAAGAAATTACAATCCCTTAATCTAACACAAGGTACATTAAGTAGAAGTACTACTGAATTATCTACTGGTATTCAAACAATAACATTCTCTGCTTTTGACCCTCTTACACAAGCAACTAAAACATTTACTGCCCACCTAGGACCTATGGGTAATCTATTAGAAGATACCCAAAAGAGATTTAGAAGTTTTGGTTCAGCAATAATGAGAGATGTAGTAGAAGTTCTAAAGTGGACTATAGCTATTACTGCCATCTATACACCTATTAGAAAACTAGGTGAAATGCTGGAAGAAATGAAGAAAATCCAGTTAGACATGGTTGATGTTCAAATTGTTTTGGGCAACTCTACCAGAGATTTAAATACTGTTTTTGAGGCATCTTCTAGAATAGCTACAGAAACTAGTTCATCTTTGGAAGGAGTTATTGAAGGATATGCCCTAGCTGCTGCTGCTTCTGCAAGTGCTGAAAATGAAACACAAAGAATGATAACAACAGAGTCATTATTAAAGAACTCAATGACTCTTTCTAAGATAGCTAACATTGACCAAAAACAAGCCCTAGATACTCTGGTAGGTTCTTTGAGTCAGTTGGGAATGAAATTAACAGATGGTACTGCTCTACTAGATTCATGGGTAGCTGTAAGTAAAAAGGCTAACGTATCTGTAAAAGATATGTCTACATCATTCACCATTGTAGGTGCTGCTGCTGAAGAGGCAGGACTAAGCTATCATGAACTAAATGCCCTAATCGGTACTCTTGCTCAATCTACTAATTTATCTGCTGATGAACTTGGTAATGCCATCAGAGGTATTATCGCGGCTATGCAGACAGATAAAGCACAAGCTGAATTTGCTAAATATGGTATTGCTACTAAGACAGTTGCTGGTGACTTTAGAGATTTCATGGAAATCTTAAAAGAAATGAAAGTAATGTCCCAAACTGGTATCCTTGATGAAAAGGCTATGGGGGCATTGACACAAGCTGGTGGTGCTGGAGCAAGAAGAGGTGCACAATTATCTGCCCTTGTTCAAGGACTAGCTACAGCTATGAACTTGATTACCGTTTCTGAAAATGCCAATGGGGATGCTGCTAAAGCTATGGCACTAGAGATGGAAACACTAGATGCTGCTACTACAAGATTAAATAATGCATTTACATCTCTAGCAGTTTCATTAGGTGGTGAAGGTGGTGTATTAGGAGCTTTAACATTTGTTACAAACGCAGTAACTTTCTTGATAACTCAAGTTAAAGGACTGGTAAGCATAATGAGAATAGCAGCCCCAATGATGGCTACCTTTATGCTGACCAAAGGAGTGCTAGGAACTAAAGTTGGTGTAGGATTAATGGGAACACAAATTCCTATGTGGCTATCCCAATTATTTACATCAGCTAATTTTGCTGGTCAAACACAAGCCACAGCAACAGCACCAAGCGTTCCTTTAGCTGGAAGACAACCATCTGGATTGTTAGCTGGACTAACAAGAAGGCTTCAAGGAACAAATATAGGTTCTACAGTAACTCAAACTACCCAAGGTGGAATTATACCACTAGCTGTACCAATAGGTAGACGAGCTAATATTGGAGAATTTGCTGGTGGAATAGGTACAAGATTAGCATCTCCATTCCTTGGGCAAATGAGTATGGCAAATGTTGGAGCACCTGCTCTTTATTCTATATTATCAAGTCTTGGTAGACCGAAGGAAGAAGGAATACCTAGAGCAGCAATAGGAGGCATTACTGGTGTATTAACAGCAGCATTAACTGGAAGTACAATGTGGGCTACTATTGGTGCTATTATTGCCACAGGGTTCTATGATAAATTCTTAACCTTCCAAGGTGATATAGCTACTGGTTGGTCACAATTCTTAGCAACAAATCCTCCAAAGAAACCTGGAGATGAGAATAAACCTCCAGAAGATATAATGGCAGATATGGAGGCTTTGATTAAACCTTCTTTAAGTACAGGTGAAATCTTTGCATCTAATCTTGTAGCCTTTGGAAATAATTTACTTTCATCCATTGGAATTGGTAGAACATCTAATCAACAAGTAAGTCAACTTCTTACTGGTGAGCCTGGTACTGGTAAACAAGCTGTAAGCCAAGGTGATGTATTATTACTTATGGCTAAGGGGTTGATAGGTGGCGCTTCTGTAATGGATGAGGAAACCAGAAAGCAAGTCATTGATTTGTATAATAGATGGTTAGTAGAACAAACCCAACAAGGATTAATGGGTGATATTCCAATGACTACAGCACAAACAGCAATAGAAGCTGAGGTTGCTGAGGTATCTAAATATGCAGCAACGGCATCTGTTGAACTTATGAATGAAGCACTAGACGCTGTTGCTACAGGAGCAGCGGGGTCTGTTCAAAATTATATAGACTCTCAAAATATAGCTGAAGGTCTTGCAAGTACAGCAGCTAGTTTAATAGTTGCTCAAACAGCATTAGGACAACCAGTACCTGGTATGGAAGAATATACTCCACTTCCAGGTTATCAGCCTATGAATGAACAACAAGCTGTAAATTTTGTAGCTGGACTAAATCCAGAACAACAAAGTGCAGTAACTTCTGCATATACTGAAATTTTAGATGCATTGAATGGTATAGAAACAGTAAATAATTTGATAGCAGCACAACCTGGTGGAGCTACAGAAGACCAAAAGAAAATGTTAGCTTCATATAGAGCAGAACTAGAAAGAATTAGTAAAACTTTCCCACAAATATTAAATGCTATCCAAAGTGCTAGTATAGTTACAAATGCTACTGATAAACTAAAAGATGTAATTTCACTTCCAGAAATGACTCCAGAACAATTACAAAGAGTTAGAGCAGCAGCAGATAAGATGTGGAGAGAATATCTAAAAGCATCTGGACTGACTGATGCTGAAATTACAGCATATATTAATGCAGAATCAGAAAAGCTATTGAAAATTGGTGAATCATTCCCAGGTATATCAGTAAAACCACCATCAGAATTTTGGACAGCAGCAGCAGCACAGGAAGGTGTTGGACAAAATACAAGTATTCAAGAACTAGATGTAAGTATAGCTCAATTAAATCAAGCTCTGGCTCAATACCCACAATTCTTGTCAGCACTTCAAGCTGCCATATATAAAATGTCAGGTGGTACACAAACCTATACTGAAAATGCTATGGACTACCTGTTCCTTACTAATGATAACAATGCTAAGACAGCCCACGTAGACCAAACTATTTTACAATTATTAATGCGTGACTTGATAGACATAGAAGAGAAAAAAGGTTTACAAGGCATGTATAACTTGCCTGAAGGTGCTACATTCTATGTACCAGTTACTGCCTATGAAATGAGTAAAGCAACTGTTACTGAAATGGCTGGTGGAGGTTCATCAGGAATTTTACAATCCATATTTGATTTATTACAACAATATTTACCAGAAGCTGTTAAACCTACTACTGAAGTAAACGAAGGAGCACAATTACAAAGAAATCGTATGATAGCTAGAGAAGAGGCTTTAGCTGCTGCTGAAAATAAACCTACAACACCCCCTGTAACACCACCTCCATATGCTTATCCTAGCAAAAGTGTTGCTGAAGATATATATATGATGAATGGATTACCTCCACTAGAACCTCCTCTTACAACGGTTGAAAGTTTTCAACAGCCTATACCACCTCCTGTAATGCCAGAAACATTAACTCCGTTGCAAAAATTCTTTCAAGATTTATTACAGTGGTTGCCATTAAGAAATTTACCAGAACCTGCAACTCCATCTTATCCACCAGCACAAGGAAGTACAGTACCAACTACACCTCCAGAAACATTAACACCATTACAAAAATTCTTCCAAGATTTATTACAATGGCTACCTTTAACAAATTTACCAGCACCAGTTACAACAACTGTTGAACCACAAACAAGTGTAGTACCAGAAATTCCTACAGTAGTTGCTCAATTACCACCATCTATGCTAAATTGGTTTAGTAATCAATCTATGATAACCTCTCCAGCTTTAGCAACAACTGTAACACAACAAACAACTCAACCACCAATTAATACAGCATTAAATCTATCAGTAGATTCAAATATAGTATTAACTGTAGATGGTAGAACATTAGCAACAATAATCAAACCTTATCTATATGAGGACTTATTGAGATTCAATGCTACAACATCTTCAACCAATAGAAGTGTAATCGCATAAGGAGAGTAATAAAATGACAGCATGGTATTTAGGTGGAGTAAGAATAACAGTAGTAGATTTAAAAGAAGCGCGTGAAATAATAGTTGCCAAGTTACAACCTTTAAGTGAAGGTACATATTATCAAACTTTTGGTAATATAAGACCTGTATTTACTATTACTGCATATGTAGTTGGTACAGCAGATAAAGCATCTCTTGAAGACATGGCTGAAATTTCTGCTAATGAGCCATATACTTTAGTTGCTAGTGGTACTGAGTATTCATATTCCGCAGATTTTTATGTAGAAAAAATAGATTTTCAATGGTTGACATCGTATGCTCAAAGTTTCAGACCTGATAAACCTAGAACAGATTTTGTATATAAAGCAGCTATAACTTTAGATGCAATAGTGTAAACATGGTAGATATACTAGATTGTTCTGTTACTTCTACATCACATGTAACATCAATAACAATTAGTGAGGCACATAATCAGCCATCTACTAGTGCAGTAGTAAATGCCGTAGATACTGCTTTAGATATGGGGGATGCCATTACAATTGATTGTGGATATGTAGGAAACAAGCCTCAAATATTTGAGGGATGGGTTAAGAATATAGAGAAAAAAGTTCCTGATGATACTTTTGTCATTACTTGTAATGATGAATTAGTAAAAGCTCAGGACTTTTTTATTGCATCAACAACACCAGATACACAGTATACAGCTAGAAATATATCCGCTGAAGATTTGGTTCAGGCTTTATTGAATATGGCTCAAATAACTGATTATACACACGATACTACTTATTTTACTTTTGGAATTACCAGAGATGTAGAAGTAAATCTAATATCATCTTATGATATGTGTAAAACTATAGCAGATATTTTAGCGTATTCTATTTGGGCAGATTCAACTGGAACTGTACATTTTCAAGATAGAAGACCTTATGTAATGGATGATGATACATCATTCAAAACTGTAAGTGGTATTTTAAATATTACCCATAGAGTTTCAGTAAGAGATTTGAGAAATAGAGTTGTAGTTTATGGTGCAGAAGGAATTTCAGCATCAGCAGAAGTAGAAAGTCCTTACTTACCAGCAGGGTTTAGAAAATCAGTTGTTGTAGCATCACCTTGGATTGATTCACAATCTATGGCACAGGCAGCTTGCGATTATAATTTAGATAAATTAAATAGACTGACTGAAGAAATTTCATTTGAAGTAATTGGGGACCCCGATTTACATGCTAGACAGGTTATTACTATTTCCGAATCATATACAGGAGTTTCAGGAAATTGGTATATATTTACATGTGAGCATAGATGGGGTCAGGGAGGTTACACAACAGGAATGGAGCTAAGAAAATAATATGCCAACGAATGACCCAACTAGAGCATGGTGGCCTGAATCTCAAGCTACTGTAGGAGGAGCAGATGCCCCCAAAGTAATTGAATATACTAGGGAACAAGATATATGTACTGGTATTGGAACCTTAGATTATACTATTAGTGGGAATGAAACTCCACCTGGTATGTGGGATGAAATAGATGTAGATGTAATGGGTGCATTATCAGCAAGATATAATGTTTTATCTATTGAAAAAAAAGCACCAGATGGTGTATGGTTAATTTCTTGTCAAGATGATTCTATAAGACTGATGGATTATTTTATTACTGAACAATATGAGATAACCTATCCATCTAATTCTGTCTACTGGTTGGAGAAATTCTTGGAAGAAGCGGGGGTTATTTATGAACTTCCTGCTGCATATGGTGTTGAAATGTCAGAAAATACATCTCTAGGAATGACAACTGCGTATGATGTAGTTATGCAGTTGTGTCAAATGAATGGATGGGCATTTCATTTTGAATTAGTTGATGATGTATCTACATGTATAATTGGTAAATTTTCAATAACTGAAGCTACTAATGGTATAGAAATTAAACCCAACAGAGTTACAGAACTCGGGTATAATAAAAGTGATAAGATGTTAAGAAATAGAGCAGTTGTGTGGGGAGCAGGAGACCCGGATACTGGAGAATGGGTATATGCAGATACAGCAACACAAACTGCTTGGAATAGACCAGGAAATGATTATAGAACAATTGTATATTCAAATTCTGCTATAAAAACTTTTGGAGTTGCTTATAGTTTAGCTTCAAAAATACTAAATGAATTTTCACAAACAATACCAGAAAAACATATAAATGGTTTCTATAATTATGATGATTGGTGGAATTATGATGAGTGGAGAATATGTACTGATGCTGAAATATTAGCAAAGGGATATTATCTTCATATCATGACTCCAGTTAAAGCATACAGTGAAAAACATCATATATATGTAAGTGGAAGAATAACACATATTACAGAAAACATGTCCAAAGATGGTGGGATTACATTTACCTATATATTAGATAGAAGATGCCCAAGATTATTTGGTTATGCAGAATGGTTAGATTATGTCTATATTGGAACAAATGGAGCAGGAGTTTGGAGAAAGTGGATTACAAGTTCTACTTGGGTAAACTATTCTACTGGTATTACAGATTTAAATATCAAAGATTTATCTGCTTATAATGGTCTACTTGCAACCATAGGTTCCCCTAACCCTATGCGTGGTAGATATGGTGGAATTATTGATGATTCATATTTATATATAAGACAAACCCAATCTGCTGCATGGTCTAAATATAATCCTGGTGGATTTACAGATACTACAGCCAGCGGAGGCCCAGTTTTCTTATCATCTGGATATATGGCAGAGGCATGTTCTATTGATAGAACTTATGGAATAAATGGTATGGTAACTGTAGGTTATACTATTCCTAATCCTAGTGGATTACCATTACCATCAGGAAGTACTCATTTATTTCCAGCATCAGGTAATCTATCGTGGGTACAGGGAGTTACAGCAGATAGAGTCCCAGTTTATACACAACAGATTATTTTAACTTCTGGTACTCCTACTATAATCCCCACTGGAGTTCAATATCCCAATCCATATGATATTGGAATTGTTGATATGGATACTAATTGGGATGGAACAAATATTATATCTGTATATAATGCTCAAAAAGTTTTAATGGAAATGGGGCCTATTTATAGTGGACATATGCCACTATTTGATTATGGAACTTTTACAAGACAACCCTATGGGTCTTCTCCTACAGGTATAGTTTCACAACCACCCCCTACTTCTGGAATAGTAGTAGAGCAAATATCTACAAATACAAATATAATGCCAGATACTGTTGGGTATAGATTATTATATGTTTCTACAGGCGACCACGGCGGTTGTATATTAACAGATGATATGGAATATGATGGTAGGGCTTATGGATGTAGTTTGTGGGGGTCATCTTCTCCAGGAATATATAAATATAAATTTCATTTATCAAGTGGAACATCAAATTGGTATACATTAGATAAATATTTATTTTCTGGTGATTATTATTTAGGAGGGCCTGCATCTTTTTATAAAGTTGATGAAAATCATTTTACAATTATTGAATGTGATATTTTTGCACCGGGAGACCATGATAACGGTGAATATTCTTATGGATATTCTATTGCAATAAATGAAAGTACTGGATATGCAGATACAACTCCATTAGTTACTAACCAATTATCACACCATTTTTCATCCAATGGTAATTGGATGGGAGATATAGATGTACGTTATAGTGGAGACCGTTATTTAGCTGTAGCTGGAAATAATACTGACCATGGGCCTTGGTTAGCAGTAATAGATGCTTCAGATAATACAGTTATATATAATAATTCTTCAGTTACTGGTCCCGGTGGTTATATTATTACTGGATTTGGTTCAGCTAATCATATGATATTTGGATTTTTCCATTCTCCTGGTGTAAAAGGTTATTTTGATGGTGGTGGGTGGGCTGGGGCTGGACACCATGTTTTTAAAGTAGCAAGTGTAAATGTTCATACAGGAGCAGTTAATATTGGTAGTATAAATGTACAATTTCCATTTCCTGATGGTGGATGGGGTGGTAATGTACTTTGGGAGGTTGGTGATTCATACAATAATTATCATCAACCAGGAGTTTCTTTAGTTTATGAAAATATTGATAGTGGGGTTGGAATGGGACACTATTATTGGATAGGTAATTACGAGCTAACTTTTGGTGATTGGTATCCTGCCCCACAAGAGCATTTTAATTATACTTATTTTATTGATGCATTAATAGATTCTGAAGGTAATTTTGGAAGTTATACAACTTATTATGATATATGGCCTGCTATGTATTTTGGAAGTAAAATAAGTGGAAATATTCCTTCATGGGTTCAACATAATAATAATGATGAATATTTTCATACCCATGTGATTGATGCAGATTCTATGCATTATGAGACACTGAATTCTAGGAATCCATCTGATACTTTTGGTGTATTTTGGAGAGGTGCTTGGGATTATCTGGAAAGAGGTGATTTTTGGTTTGGGAAAGAACATGACCTAGTAATCGCAAACCCATATGATGCTGGTGATGTATTTGCTGTTCTTGATTCCTTAGCTGCTGGTGAATATGGTAGTCCTTATACAAGAGTAGCTTATGAAGCGAATCCTAGATTAGATGACTTTGACAATACTATATACACTAGTTGTGTAGGCTGGTATGATGGAGAAAATCCAGTAATGGCTGGATATGATAGTGGTGGGAATATGACAAAATTATTATATCCTGTACTAAATTATTCTCAACCTGGAGGACAACAAGAAGTTGTTGGAACGACTGCTCAAGATAAAATAGTAACACCATATACATCTGCTATTGCAAAGATATGGATGCGAGTCCCTGTAAATATAGTTGAAAGTGGAAAAGAAAATTTGCAAAGCAGATATTTACTTTTAAGACATGACCCAGAAGTAGTTCCATCTGGACTATTTACTGTAATTAGAGAAAGCACTATTCCTATGTATGTAGATACATCTAAAAGTATTCCCACAACTTTTTATTCTAAACCTCATTTAGATGATTATTCATCTTCTGTTATGGGAACAAGTTTTCTAAATGAAGAAGGAAGTTTTACTATAGTAAGCCCAGGTGGAGGAATGGGTACCCATGAC
>Ga0102851_10000458_pt1 | contig 20518 bp, 12 predicted proteins | sample Mud3Dept3metaG_FD_79558 | JGI IMG/M metagenome (GOLD analysis project Ga0102851, IMG submission 79558) | Freshwater wetland microbial communities from Ohio, USA, analyzing the effect of biotic and abiotic controls - Mud 3 Core 4 Depth 3... | ecosystem: Environmental > Aquatic > Freshwater >... | reverse complement strand
GGCGGCGGCCGTGACGACCAGTAGCGCCCCGAGCACTGCATAAGCGCGTCGATCGCACATGCGCGCGACCGTAACACGGGGAAAATGTGGATACTGGGGCCGTGCCGACGCCGACCCTGCTGGAGAAGCATCCGCTGTTGGTCCATCTCTCGCCCGACCAGCTGGCGCGCCTCGCGCGTGCCGGTGAGATCGAGAGCTACAACCCGGCGGAGCCGATCGTCGTCGAGGGCAGCCTCGGAGATGCGCTGTTCCTGATCCTGTCGGGCCAGGTCGCGGTCCACCGGGGGGCGCAGACGTTCGCGACCTTGTCGGGCGGCGAGTTCTTCGGCGAGATGTCCCTCGTCGAGCCGGCGCCGCGCTCGGCGAGCGTCACCGCGATGTCGGCGACGTTCTTGTTCCGCCTCCCGCACGACAACCTGCGCGAGCTGATCAGCGACGACGCGAACGCCGCATCGATCTTGCTCGTCCAGGTCGTCAAGACGCTGTCCGATCGCCTGCGCCGCGCGAACCAGATGCTGTCGTCGGTCGACATGCTCGCCGACTGGCTTGCCGGATCGATGGTCTGAGTACTTCACGCGCGGGAGGTTCACGTCATGCGTCAACTCGTCGTTTCGTCCTGGGCCCTGGGGTGCGTGTTCGCGATCGCGGCGTGCGGTGATGATGGGCCGCCGGGTGGTGGCACCGACACCGATCCGGGCCCCGACGACCTCACCCAGCGCGGGTCCTGCGAGGACGCCCCCGGGGCCGGGACCGACCACATGGGCCTCGTCTCGCAGGCCGAGACCTGGACCGCCGCCGGTAGCCCGCACCGGGTGACCTCCGACCTCGCGATCAAGGCGACGGTCACGATCGAGCCCTGTGCCGTCGTGCTGCTCGGCAGCAGCGTCCACGTCACCGTCGGCAGCGCGACCGAGCCAGGCAGCATCATCGGGCACGGGACGAGCCAGCTCGTCGGTGGTGTGCTCGACGTCCGACCGGTGACGTTCGATGCGCTGACGCCCGCCGCGAAGTGGGCGCAGATCATCATCGAGCCGAAGGGGACGCTCGACCTCGACGTGGCCGCGATCCAGAACGGCGGTCAGCCGACGATCAACGAACCCGGGATGCTCGTGGTGCGCGGCGTCGCCGGCGGCCCCAACGATGGCGTGGTGACGCGCAGCGCGAAGCTGACCCGCGTGCTGCTCGAGAGCTCGGCGTCCTATGGCGTCAACCTCGACGGCTGGGGCGGGTTCGACGCGGCGTCGCGCAAGGTCTGGATCCGGAGCTCCGGGGGAGCCGCCTCCCCCTATCCGATCCGGCTCGAGGCCGGCGTCGTCGAGACGCTACCCACCGACCTCGTCGTGACCGGGAACATGAAGGACGAGATCCAGCTCCGCTCCAGCAAGGCGCACATGCGCGACGACACGTTCGCCGACCACGGCGTGCCCTACCACGTGACCGGATCGCTCTACGTCAACGCGAGCGCCGACGGCGCGCCGGTCAAGCTGACGATCGCCGCGGGCGTCACCCTCGCGTTCGAGGACCTCGCGTCCGGCATCACGATCGGGTCGTCGATGACGCGCCAGGGCATCCTCGAGGCGATCGGCACCGCGGCCGCGCCGATCGTGTTCACCTCGGCCAAGACCTCCAAGGCCGCGGGGGACTGGCGGAACCTCGCGTTCCGGGCCAGCCCGACCACCGGCAACCGCGTGTCCTACGCCCGCGTCGAGTACGCCGGGGCCGATAGCCAGACCAACTCGTTCGGCTGCGGCCCGGCCGACAACGATGGCGCGGTGTGGATCCAGGGCACCGGGGGAGACCAAGGGGCTCCGAGCGCCGCCTTCATCGACCAGACCACGTTCGACCACATCGCCGGGACCACCGTCATCGTCAGCGGATGGATCGACGACGCCGGGCCGAACTTCAGCCCGACCAACACGTTCGGCGCAGCGACGCCGAGCTGCAAGGTGTCACGCCCGCGGCGCACCGGCGCGGGCGACGTGTGCGACGGCGGCCGTACGACCTGCTGGCCATAGCGCGCCCTCCGATCAGTTCGAGAGGAGGCCGTCGCCCTCGGGCAGCTTGAGTGCCCGGTTGCATGCGGCGACCTTGCGTTGCGCCTCCGCCTTCTTGTCGCCGGCGAGCTGCTTGTGGAGCCCGACATAGATGGACTTCGCGCGGATGTACTCACCCTGGCGATACAGCGCATCGCCGTAGAGGAACATCGCGTCCTTCTTGTGGGCGCCCGGCATCCCGGCCGCGCGCCGCGCGAGCTGCACCGCATCGCTCGTCGAGTTGGCCGAGAACGCGGCCCACGCCTGCATGTACACGGCCTGACCCGCATAGCCCTTGATCTTCTCGAGCTTGAGATACAAGCCGCGCGCCTGCTCCCACTCGCCCGACTTCTCGAGCGCCTTGCCCTGCTTGATCAGCTCCTTGGGATCCTTGTCGTCGGCGATCGCGATGGTCTTCTTCGGATCCTTCTTCGGATCTTTCTTCGGATCCTTCTTCGGATCCTTCTTCACCGTCTGCTTGTTGTCGACGGGGACCTTCTTGTCATCCGTCGGGCTGACGTCCTCGGGCTTGGTCGCGAGGTCGGGGGTGCCGGCGTCGAGCTTGCCGCTGCCGCTGCCGCTGCCGGCCTTCGGCGTCACGATCGCGGCGCTGCCCTCGCCGCTGCCGCTCGGCTGCGGCACGGCGTCGGGGGCCGGCGGCTCCGTGGTCCGGACCTTGGTCAGCTCGTCGTCGACCTTGGCGCGGTTGCCGCGCTCGCCGAGCGCCGCGAACACCAGGGCGCCGACGCCGCCGAACAGGATCGCGCCGAGCAGGAGCCAGCCGAACATCCCGAGCGCGCTGCGCTTGGGTGCGATCGGCCGCGAGATCTCGGCCGAGGCCTCGTTCATCGACGGCGCGCGCATCGGCACCGGCGTGGCCGCCCGGAGCTGGTTGTTCGACCGTGCACTCGCGCCCGCCGGCTCGCTGGCCGCACGATCGCCGACCGCCACGCGCGCGTTCTGCCCCGTCGACATCGCCGGGCCCGACCACATCCCCTGCAGCTCGCTCATCCCGCCGTGCGTGCTCGCGCGCGGGAGGGCGACCGAGGGGGAGCTCGATGCCGAGCCGCGCGGGATGACGTTGCCGTCGTCCATGTGGCGCATCGAGAGGCCCGGGTTGAGGGATGCGACGACGTTCGGATCGGTCGTCATACCGATGATCTGCGCGACCGCGACACCACGACCTGCGAGGCACTTGTTGAGCTCGTACTCGAGCGTCTCCATCGTCTGCGGGCGGTCGTCGGGATTGCGCGCCATCGCGGCCATCACGAGGTCCGAGACCTGCGGCGCGAGCTCGGGGCGGACACTGATCGGCGGCGGCGGATCCTGCGTCGCCTTCTTGGTCAGGATCTCCATGAAGTTGTCGCCCGAGTACGGCGGGAGGCCCGTCGTCATCTCGTACATGATCGCGCCGAGCGCGTAGACGTCGCAGCGCGCATCGGCCGGACGCCCCGCGGCCTGCTCCGGCGCCATGTACTCGGGCGTCCCCATCGCCATCCCGGGACTGGTCAGCCGGCGCTCGCGCGCGGCCTCGGCCTCGGTCGTCTTCGCGATGCCGAAGTCGAGGACCTTGACCACGTCGGCCGTACCGTCGCGCGTGATCAGGAAGACGTTCTCGGGCTTGAGGTCGCGATGGACGATGCCCTGGGCGTGGGCGGCGGCGAGCGCGCGGCAGATCTGGCTCGAGATCCGCAGCGCACGCGCGACATCGATCGCACCCTCGCGCTCGATCACGCTGCCGAGCTCGACGCCCTCGAGGTACTCCATGACGAAGTACACGCTGCCGTCGTTCGTCGTCCCGGAGTCGGTGACGTCGACGATGTTCGGGTGGCCGATCTTCGACGCGGCGCGCGCCTCGCGGCGGAACCGCTCGACGAGATCGGGCATCCGCGAGTAGCTGGGGTGCAGGACCTTGAGCGCGACCCGCTTGCCGATCTCGACGTGCTCGGCGAGGTAGACCTTGCCCATGCCGCCCTCGCCGATCAGCTCGCCGATGCGGTAGCGGCCATCGACCTCCAGCCCGACCAGATCGGGCTCGGCCTCGTCGGCGTCGGGCGCGCGCGCGAGGGCGGCCGCGGCGCCGCTGCCGTCCCCGGAGGACGCCGGGAAGTTGCGGCGGTCGTCCGCCTTGCGGCGATCGTCGCGATCGTCGCCGCGGTCCGTCGCGCGGCGGCCGATCGAGCCGGGCTTGCGTACCGGCGGCTCGCCCGACAGCTCGGACGCGTCGATCGCGCCGGACTGCTCGATCATCTGACGTAGCTCGTCGGTCGGCGGCAGCGTCAACGCACGCGTGCGGACGCGGGCGAGCAGGTCCTGCCGCTCCTTGCGCTCGCGATCGATGTCATCGAGGAACAGCTCGTGGAGGAACGTCGCCATGCGCGTGCCATCGGTGGTCGGCGCGTTGTGCGCGAGCCACGTCTGCAGCGCCATCCGCATCTCATCGCAGTCCTTGTAGCGATCCTCGCGCTTGCTCGCGAGCGCGCGCACGCAGATCTCGTCGAGCTCGACCGGGACGCGCGGAGCTCGCTTGCTCGGGCGCATCACCTCGGGATTCTTCGCACGCGACAGCAGATCCTGCGGCTGGTCCTTGCCCGGCGGGAACAGCTGGCGGCCGGTGAGCAGCTCCCACAGCACGATCGCCGCCGCGTACATGTCGGAGCGGCCGTCGAGCTTCTCGCCCCGCGCCTGCTCGGGCGACATGTACGCAACCTTGCCGTAGATGATGCCGGGCGCGGTCTTCTCGAGCTTGAGCGTCGAGGACGCGAGCCCGAAGTCGGTCAGCTTGACCTCGCCCGTGTACGAGACGAGGACGTTCGGCGGCGAGACGTCGCGGTGGACGAGGTTGAGATCCGGGAACGAGTGCGCGTAGCCCAGGCCGCGGCACAGCTCCTTGGCGACATAAACGGCCACGTCGATCGGGAACGCGATCTGCTTCTTGGCGCAGCGGTTCCACACCGCGCGGAGGTCGCGGCCCTCCACGAAGTCCATCGCGAGGAACAGCTCGCCGCCCACGAGGCCGGCGTCGAACACGGGAATCAGGTTCCCGTGCGACAGCTTCACCACAACTTTCGCTTCATCGCGGAATCGCGAGATGTACTCCGCGTCCGCCAGATGCGGCAGGACGGTCTTGATGACCATCAGCCGTTCGAGCCCGCGGTCGCCGGTGACCGCGAGATACAGGGCCCCCATGCCCCCCTGAGCAAGGGGCCCCAGCAAGTGATACTTGCCGAATTTCCTGGGGTAATGCTCCAGGTCTCCCTCGTGGAGCGCCACGCAGTACGAAGCTACCACGGTGACCAAAGCGCCACCAATTCGGGAAGCGGGTCGATTGAGTCCGTAATTCGAACCACCTAAGATGTCGATCCCCGCGGCCTGTGCTGCGGAGTGAGGGGTACACCGACATGGCCGGCGAGCTCGTCCTCGTGATCGATGACAGTCCGACCATCACCAAGGTCGTACAGCTGGTGCTTACCAAGGCCGGCTATCAGGTGGCGACCGCGCCCGATGGGGAGGCGGGTCTGGTGGCGGTGCGCGCGCAGCGCCCGGATCTGATCCTGCTCGACTTCGTGATGCCCCGGATGAACGGCTACCAGTTCTGCCGGGAGCTGGTCGCGGATCCAAAACTCCGAGACATTCCCGTCGTCTTGATGTCCGCCAAGGGCGACCAGGTCGGCGAGCGGTTCGTCAAGGTGATGGGCATCGTCGACTACATCACCAAGCCGTTCTCGCCCGAGGCGATCACGGCGGTCGTCCAGCACACGATCGGCAAGTACGGTCCCGCCGGCGGCGGCGAGGAGGACAACCCATCGCTCGTCACCGGCGAGGATCTCGCAGCGAACGACGACGCCGACAAGACCCACGCCCGCGGCGCCGCGCTCGCCGAGCTCCGCAACCAGCTCAGCGACGTGGTCTCCGCCCGGATCGCCGCCCTGTTCCAGCTCGCCGAGACCTCGCACGATCCCGACGCCAAGATCGCGACCGACGCCGCCGCGATCCGCGAGGCCGCGCGCACGTCGCTCGACGACGCCGCGCTCGGCAAGATCATGAGCGCGCTCGATCTCGGGCTGTTCGGCGAGGGCACGCCGGGCCTCCGCGGCGACCTTCGCGTGGTGCCGCTCGCCGAGGTGCTGCAGCTCCTCGACGTCCAGGAGCAGTCCGGCATCCTCACGGTCGAGCGCTCCGGCGCCCGGGTCGACATCTACTTCCGCCGCGGCCGCGTCGATCAGGCGGTCGCCGACGGCGTTCCCGAGGAGTTCTTGCTCGGGCGGTTCGTGCTCGATGCCGAGCTGATGCAGCGCGGAGACTTCGAGTCGTTCCTCGAGTCGCGCGCGAACAAGTCGGGCGCCAACCAGCGCCTGATCGGCCAGCAGCTGGTCAAGCTCGGCCTGCTCGCGGAGCAGGACCTCAAGTCGTGCCTGACCCGCCAGTCGAGCGAGCTGATCTACGAGATCCTGCGCTGGCGGCACGGCCGGTTCCGGTTCGCGGCGGGCCTCGAGCTGCCGCCGTCGGTGATCGACGCCGCCCTCGGCCTCGACGTCGAGGCCGTGCTGATGGAGGGCTACCGCCGCGTCGACGAGTGGCACCTGATCGAGCGCGCGATCGACAACTTCGACGTCGTGTTCCTGCGCAACGAGGACTCGGTCGCCCAGATGGGTCGCGGCCGCCTCACGCGCGAGGAGCTCGCCGTGCTCGAGATCGTCAACGGCAAGAACACCGTGAAGGACATCATCCGCAAGTCGCGGATGGGCAGCTTCGAGGTCAGCAAGATGCTGTACCGCCTGCTCAGCATCAAGCTGGTGCGCCGCCGGGTCCTGCCGGTCGCGGTCTGAGCCGGCGCACCACCACCCCGCATTGCCGTGCGGGGTGTGGGCGTGATCGAGGTCGCGTTCAGCGGCGACGGCGACGGCGGAGCATCGCGCCGAGGGTCAGCACCGAGAGGGCGAGCGCGCCCTGGGGGCTGCCGCCGATCGAGCAGCACCCGGTATCGACGATCTCGTCACAGCTGTCGTCGGCCTCGCAGGCCGGACCCGGCTTGGCGAGCACGACGCACAGATCGTCGACGTTCCAGCCGGCGAGGTTCGTGCCCTGATCGCTCGCGAGCTCGAACCGCAGCTTGAGCTTGCCGTCGACGACGTGCTCGGAGACATCGATGTCGTGGAACCGCCACTCCTTGTCGATGTGGTTCGTCGCCGACTCGGGCTCGGCCGGGCTCGCGAGGTTGCTCCACACCTTGGTGCCGTTCGCGAGGACCGTCGCGTTGTCGTAGAACCCATCCTCGATGCCGAGCCAGCGGTAGTACTGGATCCGGACATTGGCCGTGTTGCCCTGGAGATCGATCTCCGGCGACTCGGCCCACGACATCACGCTGCGCCGATACACGCCGTCGTTGTCGAGGTCGATGCCGAGGACGTTCGCGCCGCCGTGCGCGGACTTCGGATCACCGCCGAGGCCCTGCGGAGCACCGACCTGCCACTCGTCGCGGTTCGCCGGCGACGCGCCGTGCAGCCACTCGTCGCCGCCGGTCTCGAAGTCGGCGCACCACAGCGGCTCGACCTCGCCGACGTACATCTCGTAGAACGGATCGGCCTCGTTGCTCGGGAACTTGATCTTGGCGCCGTCCGAGAGCGTGACGGTCACGCTGTACTGGACGACGGTGCCGGTCGGCTGCTTCGGCAGCTCGACGCTGTAGCTCGTGCCGGTCAGCGCGAGGTCGAGCTTTTCGACGGTCCCGCCGCGGACCTTCCAGTCGACGACGGCGGAGCTGACGCCGGGACCGGGGCACGCGGAAGTGCCGGACGGCGGGTTCGTCGCCATCGAGATCATCGAGCCCTCGCGGGTCGGCGTCCCGAGGCCGAGCGTGATCCGCGGGTCCGCGAGGCCGTGCGCCCCGAAGGCGGCGTTGATCTCGCACTGGTTCGGCGTGCCGTTGCCGAGGTCGCCGTCGTCGTCGTCGGAGACCAGCGCCTCGGCGTACGTCGATGGGATGTCCGACGCGCGCTGCAGGACGCCGTAGTAGATCTTGCGACCGACCACGTCGCCGGCGTCCTCGCCGTGCTTCGCGACCAGCGCCTTGCGGAGGTCCCACATCGCGCCGGCGATGATCTCGCCGTCGTCGTGGACCTCGCCCGTGGTGTCCTCGGGCCAGCGCTTGTCCGTCTCGGGATCGAGATCGCGGAGCGGTGCGTCGCCGAAGAAGAACCCGCGGCCCATGCCGTGATCCTTCGTGATGAATGCGGCGAGCATGTCGGACATGCCCTCGCTGAGGGCACCGTCGAACATCCCGACGCCGTCGACGATCGAGTTCGCGTGCAGCGAGTGACCGAACTCGTGATAGACGACGTCTGCGAGCCGACCGGTGTTCTGGCAGCTCTGACCGCCGGCGATCTGGCTTTGCAGCGCCTTGTAGAAGTGGATGTCATCGCCGGTCGAGTACGCGTTGCAGGTGTTGTTCTCGTTGACCGTGACCGACAGGGTCTCGGCGAGCCACGGCAGCGTCGGATTGAGGTACGTGCGCGCGTACTCCTTGGCGGTGCTCGCGAACACGAACGCGGACAGCTGCGCGTCGTTGAACTCCTCGGTCGCCTTGCTCCAGACGAGGTCGCCGCCGTCGGCGAGCTGCAGCATCTCCATCGCGAGCGAGCCGGCCTTGTTCGTGATCGCGATCAGCGAGCCGCGGAGGCCCGGCGCGACCGAGGCCACGCCGTCGGCCCACGTGACCGCGCCGTCGGCGCCGGACATCGTCACGACGCCGTTGACCGTGTGCGACACGTTGGGCGCTGCCTTGGGCGAGCGCAGGCCGCTCGGGGACCGATCCGGGACATCGAACAGCACGCGGCCCGACGCGAAGTGGATCGTGGTCTTGCGCGCGATCGGGCTCGCGGTGCTCGCGTCGAGCCAGACATCCCAGCGACCGACGTCGGACGATGTGGACTCGACGGTGACTTGCTCCGCGAGGTGGTACGCGACATTCCCCCCGCTCGTACCGCGCGGGCGGACGATCGGAACGATCACGCGCGCGGCGGCGGCGGTCGTGACGCGGACCGCGTAGCCGTCGGCGCCGAGCCAGCCGATCGCGCTCGTCGCGATCCGCTGGCGGTCGAGAACGGTCGGCGCCTGCGCGACCGCGACGTGCGGCAACGCGGTCGACCCGATCATGATCAGGCGATCGTTCTTGAACGACATCCCGATCGTGCCGCCGAGGACCCGGACGCCGCCGGAGGTCTGGGCGAAGCCGATGCTGCGGACATCGCCCGCGCCACCGAGCTGGTTCGCGACGACGATGAAGTCAGCGGCGGACGAGCCAGGTGCGAGGACGTGAAGGTGTGCGGCGAGGAACTGGCGTGCGGCGACCTCGGCGATCTGCGGATCGCGCATCGCGCCGGGAACCGTGACACCCGGGCCCCACAGGCGGAGCGGGACGTCGGTGTCGCGATCCCAGATCGCGGTCCATCCGGGGAGACCCAGGGCGGCGAGCTGCGCCTCGCGCGACCACGACGTGGTGCGATGCATGCGCGGCGAGAGGCCTGCGCTGACCACCGGCGCTTCCGCGCCCCTGGGCTGCACGACCGCATCGCTGGTCTGGAACAGACTGACGGACAGAGCAGCCGCGAGACCGACGGTTCGCAAACGCATTCGACCCTCCCTTGGGTGGCGCGCATCACACACCGCGGGACTCCGATCTCCAACCCTCGGGGCATGACATCGGCCTCCTCGCCCGAGAAGCCGAGGCGTCACGGCACGCTGCGTTAGCGCCTCAGGGGGCGACGGCAGCGCCGAGGATCGCCCGCGCGCGGGCGACGTCGGCCCGGATCTGCGCGACCAGGGCGTCGACCGAGTCGTACTTCTCCTCGTCGCGGAGCTTGGCGACGAACGCGGTTCGAACCCGGCGATCGTAGAGATCCCCGTCCCAGTCGAGCACGTGGACCTCGAGGACGAGGCCCCCCTGGTCGACGAAGGTCGGGTTCGTGCCGAGGCTCGCGACGGCAGGGAGCGGGCGCTCGCCGTCGACCTGGAGGGTCACCGCGTAGATCCCCGACGAGACCACGAGGTCGCTCTCGGGGGTGATGTTCGCCGTCGGGACCCCGATCGCGCGCCCGCGCTTGGCGCCATGGACCACGACGCCATCGACATCCCACGCCCGGCCGAGCAGCCGGGTTGCGCCTGCGAGATCCCCGGAGCGCAGGCAGGCGCGGACCCGGGTCGAGGACGCGACCTCGCCGCCGACCTCGACCGGCGCGAGGATCTCGACCTCGACTCCCGCACTGCCGGCTTGCGCCCGCAGCGCATCGGTCGTCCCGGCGCGGCCCTGGCCGTAGTTGAAGTCGTAGCCGACGATGATGGCGCGCGCGGTGAGGGCGCGAAGGACGACATTGTCGATGAACGCGTTGGGGGTGAGGCTCGCGAGCTCGCGCGTGAACGGCTCGACCACGACCGCATCGAGGCCGGCCGCAGCGAGCAGCTCGAGCCGGCGCGCGAGCGACGTCAGTCTCGGCGGCGCGCCCGTCGGCGACAGCACCGCGGCGGGATGCGGCTCGAAGGTCAGCACGACGGACTTCGCGGCGTGCGCGTCGGCGAGCGCGCGCGCGCGCGTGATCAGGGCGCGATGGCCCGCGTGCACGCCATCGAAGTTGCCGATCGCGATCGCGGCGCCCTCCCACGCGGGAGCGTGTTGGTGACCGCGGATGACCTGCATGCGCGGACGTTAGCGCGAAGCATCCGCGACCTGCACGCGTGGACCGTGCTCGATCGCGGTCCACGCGGGCGGTACGAGGAGCAGCACACCGGCGGTCGCACCCACGATCGCCTGGCCCGCGCCGATCCGGATCGCGCCGGCGAACCGGCCGACCGCGAGACCGGCGGTCAGCGAGGCGAGCGCGATCAGGGCCGGCCCCGCACCCCCGGTGCGCATCCCGACGAGCGCGGCGCCGGCGATGCACACCGCGGCGGCGAGCTCGGCGTGGCGCGGGCGCACGAGCACCGCCAGCCCTGCGAGCGCGGCGACCGCGGTCAATGGACCGATCACCTCCGCGGTTCGCCCGACGAGCCGGGCCAGGCCGATCGGATCCGCCGGGTGACCGGTCCACCGATCGCCGAGCGTGGCGAACGCACCTCCATGGGCGACGCACGCGACCACCGCGAGCACCGCGAGCAGGACTCCCGCGATCGGCACGGCGATCGCCCAGCGCGGGCGCTCCCAGGGCGCGGTCACGAGCCGCGCTCCCGCGATCGCGATCACCGCGACGAAGCTCGGATCGAGCACCGCCGCGACCGTCGCGGGCAGCACCGCGACCAGCGGCGAGGTCGTCGGCCGTGCGAGCTCGACCAGGGTCCAGGCGACCGCCGCGACCGCGATCCAGGCGCGTGCCGAGGCCCCCCCGAGCGCCGGATCGCCCAGCATCGCGATCATGAGCAGGGGCGCCAGCACGGCGCCGGCAAGCGAGGCGGGCGAGTCCCCGATCAGCGCGCGGATCGCGGCCGTGATCGCCGCACCGGCCAGGCCGCACGCGACGAGCTCGAGTGGGACGCGCTCGCCGAGCCCGATCGCGGCGCCCACGGAGGCGACGCCCATCGCGGGGATGACGAGCCAGGACCTCACCGACCCACGCTACGGATCTCGACGCCGCCGGGCCAATTTTTGGTCACGGGGCGCCCCGCTCTCGATCCGGCGCACCACCACCCCGGCCAGCACGAGCCCGGGGAGGGCCATGGCCGACGTCACGGCGAAGAACCCCGACCAGTCGACGGCGGCGACGACGTCAGAGGCCAGCGGGCCGAACACGCGCTGGCCGACCGAGGAGAGCGACGTCAGGAGCGCGAACTGGGTCGCGCTCACCGCGGACGAGCACACCGACATGAGGACGGCGACGAACGCCGCGGTCCCCATCGTGTTGGCGAGGTTGTCGAACAGCACCGCCGCGCCGAACACGACGAAGCTCTTGCCGGTCACCGCGAGGACCGCATACAGGAGGTTCGTCGCCGCCTGGAGCACCCCGAACGCGACGAGCATGCGCCGGAGTCCGAACCTCGCGACGAGCGAGCCCGCCGCGAGGCCGCCGAGCAGGATGCCCGCGAGGCCGCACACCTGGTTGACCGCGGCGATCTGGGAGAGCTCGAACCCGGCGCCGCGGTGCAGGAACGCGAGCAGCAGCGACTGCGCGAACGAGTCGCCGAACTTGTAGACCACGGTGAACGCGAGGACGAGGCCGAGCGTGACGGGGCCCAGTCGCCGCCACAGCTCGATGAACGGCCGCGTGATCGCGGCGGCGAGCGACGATGGCGGCAGCGCCGGCGCCACCGGCTCCTCGGCCACGAGCGTCGCGATGATCCCGATCCCCATCAGCGCGGCCATCGTCGCGTAGACCACGGACCACGGCACGACATCGGCCATCACCAGCGCGAGCGTGCCGGTGACGACGATCGCGACCCGATAGCCGAGTACGTAGGCCGAGGCTCCGGCCGCGCGCTCCGCGGGCGCGAGCAGATCGGTGTTGTACGCGTCGAGGACGACGTCGAGCGAGGCGGACAGCACCACGACCCCGACCGCGACGATCGACAGCAGCGCCGGCTGCGCGATCGGATCGACGAGGCCCATCCCCCCGATCGCGGCGACGAGCGCGATCTGGAACGCGAGCACCCAGCCGCGGCGGCGGCCGAGCAGCGGCAGCTGGAACCGATCGAGCAGCGGCGCCCACGCGAACTTGAACGTGTACGCGAGCCCGACCGACGACATCGCGGCGATCTCGGGGAGCGGTACCCCGGCGTCGCTCAGCCATGCCTGGAGCGTCTGCCCGGTCAGGTAGAGCGGCAGCCCCGACGCGAACCCGAGCGCGAACAGCACCGCCATTCGCCGCGAGCGAAAGATCGCGAGCGCCTTCACGCCACCAGGTTGGTCCCACCTCGTCACCGCAGTACACTTTTCGACCGCGTGGCGCAGCCCTCCTCCGTTCGGTCTCGGCTCGTGCCGGTGCTGCGCTGGCTCGTGCCGAGCGTCGTCGCCGCCTGCGCGGGCGCGCTGGCGGGCGGTGTCGTCGAGGGCCTCGCCACGGCGCACCCGCTACCGACGATCGGGCTGTTCGCGCTGACCGGCATCCCCGCGGGTGTGGTGCTCGCGGTCGCGTGCCGCGGCCTCTACGCGGCGTGGCAGCCCGGCGAGCTCGCCGCCCGGCTCGTCGAAGAGGACGGCTCGATGCCCCGGCTCGCGGCATGGCTCGTCACGATCTGGGTCGGCGCACTCGCGCTCGCGTGGGCGACGTTCCAGGGCACCTGGCAGCTCGCCGCGTGGACCGCGTTCAAGCCCCTCGCCGTCGGCTTCATCCAGCCGCTGATCGCGGTGGGGACCGTCCTGACCGTCGTCGCACTGTCACGACCCACGGTCGCTGCGATCGCGTCGATCGCGCGGCGGATCGATGCGCGGTGGCGACGGCGCGGCCGGCGCACGCTGCTGTCATCCCGCATGATCTTCGGCACCGCCCTGGTCGCCGCGGTCGCCTCGGTCTACGTCCTGTGGCGGTACGTCGTGCGGCGGCGGCTCGCTGGCTTCGACACGTCGGTGCTGACCGCGCCGCTGATCGCCGTCGCCGTCGCGTGGCTCGTCCACCTCGCGTGGCCACGCCTCGGTCGCGCACGCACGGCGATCGGGTCGGTGATCGCGGGCGTCGCGATCATCGCGATCGGCCTCGCGATCGTCACGGTGAAGACGCGGCCGTCCGTCGCACTCGAGATCTGGGGTGCTCGTCCGGTCGCCGGCGTCGGGGTCGCGTGGTTCGACCTCGAGCGGCTCCGCGACGCGGTCCCGCCGGGCGAGCTCGCCCCGTTACCGCGGCTCGGCGCGAACCACCCCGACATCGTGCTCGTCACGATCGAGACGCTGCGCGCGGACCACACGCCTTCGTACGGCGGGTCGGTCGACATGCCGGTGCTCCGCCAGCTCGGCATGCGCGGCGCGGTATTCGCGTATGCGTTCGCCCCGAGCAACGAGACCCGGCGCTCGATCCCTTCGATGATCACCGGGACCGCGGCGAACCGGATCTCCGCCGACCCGCGCCACGTCACGCTCGCAGAGCGGCTGCGCGCCGGTGGCTACGAGACGGCAGGCTTCGTGTGCTGCACCTGGGAGCGCCGGTGGCTCCGCGGCCTTTCGCACGTCACGATCGAGCGCGACGGCGCGAGCCTCGCCGGGGCGACCAGCGCGTGGCTCGCGGCCCGGCAGGCGCGCGGCGAGACCCGACCGCTGTTTCTGTGGGTCCACCTGCTCGAGCCGAACATGTGGACGCCGATCATGGGCGCGCCGCCGGATCCGATCGAGCGGCTCCGGCTCTATGACCGCGCCCTGGTGGCCGCCGACCGCGCTCTCGCCCGCGTGCTCGCCGCCTTCACCCAGCGCGCGCCGATCGTGATCGTCACGTCCGATCACGGCGAGGGCCTCGGTGATCACGATCAGATGCATCACGGCACCGACCTCTACAACTCGCAGATCCGCGTGCCGTTCGTGATCGCGGGCCCGGGGATCCAGAAGATGATGATCCAGGAGACGGTCAGCGGCGTCGATCTGACGCCGACGATCCTCGATCTCGCGGGGTTCGTCCCGCCGCGAGACCCGAGCATGGACGGCCGGTCCGTCGCGGATCTCGCAACCGGGACACGCCTGTCGGCGGCCGCCGGTGGGAGCGCGTTCGCGATCGGGGACCAGACGGCGCTCGTGCAAGGACGCTGGAAGCTGATCGAGGTCGGCCCGATGTACGAGCTCTACGACGTCATCACGGATCCCCACGAGCAGGCGAACCACGTCACCGTCCGTCCCGACCTCGTGATCGAGATGCGCAAGATCCTCGATGCACGGCAGGCCGCCGCGAAGCACTCGCCGTTTCCGTAGCTCACTTCTCGGTGGCGGCGATCGTGTCGAGCTCTTGCCAGCGCGCGAACAGCCGCTCGACCTCCGCGCGCGCCGCGTCGAGCTCCGCGATCAGGGCCTGGACCTCCGCGCCGCGATCCTTGAACACCGTCGGATCGGACAGCGTCGCCTCGAGCGTTCCGACCGTGCCCTCGACCATGTGGATCGCGGCCTCGATCCCGCCGAGCTCCTGGCGCTCCTTGAACGTGAGCTTGCGCGGAGCCGCGGCCTTGGCCGGTGACACTCGGGCGTCCTTGCCGTCCTTGGTCTCGCGCTTCGCCCGCTCCGGCTTCGGGCGGCGCTCGGCGTAGAACGAGTAGCTGCCCTCGTACAGCGTGACCTTCCCGTCGCCCTCGAACGCGACGATCGCGGTCGCGACGCGATCGAGGAACCAGCGATCGTGCGAGACGATCAGCGCACAGCCGGCGAAGCTCGTCAGCCCTTCCTCGAGTGCACCGAGGGTCGGCAGATCGAGATCGTTGGTCGGCTCGTCGAGCACCAGGAGGTTGCCGCCACGGCGCAGGAGGCGCGCGAGCTGGACGCGGTTGCGCTCGCCGCCGGACAGCTGGCCGACCCGCGTGTCGGCGACCGAGTCGGGGAATGCGAGCATCCGCAAGAACCCGCGGACGTGGACCTTGCCGTCGGGGAGGTCGACGTAGTCGTAGCCATCTCCGACCTCTTCGAGGACCGTCAGCTCGTCGCGCAGCTCGGTCCGGCCCTGCTCGAGGTAGGCGGGACGCGTGTTGGAGCCGACGATCACGTTGCCGCGATCCGGTGGCTCGAGCCCGAGGATCGTCTTGATCAGCGTGGTCTTGCCGACGCCGTTGGGACCGACGATACCGAGCCGATCGCCTGGCTTCATCATCAGCGTCAGCTCGTCGAACAGCAGCTTGCCGCCGAGTGACTTGCCCACCTTCTGGAGCTCGACGATCGAGCCGCCGAGCCGTGGCCCCGACGGCAGGCGCAGCCCGAGTGCCGCCGGGCGCTGGTCGTCCGCCCCCGGCGCCGAGCCAACCGCCGCGTCGAACCGATCGATCCGCGCCTTCGCCTTGGTTGTCCGTGCTGGTGGCCCGCGGCGGATCCAGTCGATCTCGCGACGGATGAACGACACGCGCTGGTACTCGGCCTCAGCCTCGGTCGACAGCCGCTCGGCCTGCTTCAACAGAAATTCGGCGTAGTCGCCCTCGTACGCGTAGACCTTCCCGCGATCGACCTCGAGGATCCGGGTCGCGACGCGATCGAGGAAGTAGCGATCGTGGGTGACGACGATCAGCGCCCCCGGCCACGCCGCGAGCTTGGTCTCGAGCCACTCCACGGTCGGCGTGTCGAGGTGGTTCGTCGGCTCGTCGAGCACGAGCACCTCCGACCTCCCGAGCAGCGCGTGCGCGAGGGCGACGCGACGACGCTCGCCGTTCGAGAGGTTCCCGATCCGCGCGTCCATCGGCGGGAGCTGCAGCGCCGCGGAGATCGTCGCGATCTGGTGATCGGCGATGCCGTCGCGCGCGAGCGAGGTCGCGACCGTCGCATCCGGGACGAGCCGGGGCTCCTGGGCGACGTACTCGAGCGTGAGGTCGCGGCGCCACGTGATCAACCCCTCGTCGGGCACGAGCGCGGGGTCGTCGCCTCCCATGGCGCGCTGGATCAGCATCTTGAGCAGCGTCGACTTGCCCGCGCCGTTGGCGCCGATCATGCCGACGCGATCGCGCTCGTGCAGCGCGAACGATGCACCCGCGAGGACATGGCGCGTGCCGTAGCGCTTCTCGAGGCCCTGGACGGTGAGGAGTGCGCTCACGACATCAAGACAGACGAGCGAGATCGGTCTGCACGAGCAGGTACGTCAGGCGCAGCAAGTTGAGGCGCGCTTCGGGCGAGCGGACCTTGGCCGACAGATCGCCGAGGCGCGTGCGGCCATCGAGCAGGCTGTACACGCGGAGTAGCGCATCGCCGAGCCCGAACTGACCGAGCTCGCCCTCCTGGGTCGTCGGCTCTGCGACGATGAACGCGGTCCTGTTCGCCTCGAGCCAGTCGTCGATCATCGACTCGGCGAGCTGCGCCGCACCGGCGCCGATCACGCGGAACGCATCGAGGTGGAGCGAGCGCGCCTTCCACGGGTTCGGGTGCCGTGGGGTCCACGTGTAGCGTCCCTTCTGCCACGAGAACGTCTCCATCAGCTTGCCGGCGACCTGCTTCGCGAGCATGCGATACGCCTCGAGCGGATCGAGGATGTCGAGGCCGACCAGCGTGTCGGCGAGCCGCCCGCCGAAGTGGTGCATCACGGACAGCGCGCGCTGCAGCGACGCCTCGTTCAGCGCGCCCTGCGCGATCAGGAACCGTCCGAGCCGCTCGCCCTCGACGTTCGAATGCACGAACTGTGGCTGGCCTTCGACGAGGTACGCCTCCTTGAGCGTGCCTGCGCGCCCCTCGAGCGCGAGCATCCCGGTCCCCTTGGTCTTGGCGAGCCGGTAGACGACCCGCATCACCGGATGCTCCCGGAGCTCGCCGATCTCGCGCGGGCCCGATGGCAACTCGACGTCATCGCGCTCGATGTCGTCCTCGCCGACGGTGATCGTCCCGCTCGAGCGCTCGCCGCCGACCTCCCCCTCGGGGATCGCGTCGCCGGCGATATAGGCTGCGCGCGCGCGCGCGGCCTCGGCCTCGGCGCGCGCGATCGACATCCGGGTCAGCGGGCCCGAGAGCCCCTCGTCGGACGAGGTCGCCGGGATGCCCTCGCCGGGTACGCCCTCGAGATCCGCGGTTGGCGCATTGATCACGCGGCCGAGCAGGGCCGCGAGATCGCGCGCGGTGACCCCCGACGTGCGGCGGATCCACTCGTCGAGCGCGTCGCGGAACTGCGCGGCGCTCTGCCAGCGATCCTCGGGGCGGCGCTGCAGCGCGCGGGTCGTGAGCACGCGGAGCTCGACCGGGAACTCGCTCGCGTACTTGTGCAGGCGGTCGAGGCGCGCGTCGCGGACCATCAGCAAGATGTCGAGGTCGTTGGTCGACGTGAACAGCCGGCGCGCCATCACCATCTCGGCGAGCAGGATGCCGACCGAGAACAGGTCCGCGCGCGGATCGATCTCCCCGCCCGAGACCTGCTCCGGGGACATGTAGCCGTACTTGCCCTTGAGCGTGCCCGCCTCGGTCTTGTGGCGGCGCTCGGCCGCGCGCGCGATGCCGAAGTCCGTGAGCTTGACGTCGCCGCGCCACGACAGCAGCACGTTGCCGGGCGAGATGTCGCGGTGGACGATGCCGAGCCGGCGGCCGTCGACGGCGACCGCATTGTGGGCGTAGTCGAGGGCGTCGAGGACGTCGCGGGCGATCAGCGCGCACAGCTCCGGGGGCAGGCGGATCTGGACGCGGGCGCACTCGCGAAGCAGCGCGAGCACGTCGAGCCCGTCGACGAACTGCATCGCGATGTACGGCGTGTCGGCGTCGGTGCCTAGCTCGTAGACCTGGACGATGTGGCTGTGATCCAGCTGGGCCGTGAGTCGCGCCTCGTCGATGAACATCTCGACGAACGACCGATCCTGCGCGAGGTGCGGCAGGATCTTCTTGATCGCGACCAGCTTCTCGAACCCGTGGTCGCCGGTGAGCGTCGCCTTGAACAGCTCGGCCATGCCCCCGACGGCGAACCGATCGATGATCTGATACCTGCCGATCGCCTTGGGTGTGGGGCCCGACACTGGAGTGCCAGTTTGTCAGGTTTTCCGTCGACGCGCAGGTCGCGGTGGCGCTGACCTGACCGCTCCGCACGGATCTCCGCGACCTTGCGTCGTCGGACGCCCGTGGCACGTCCCTTGATGAAGAGCTGGACGAGGTCAGCATGCTGCGAAAAACGCTTCACTCGCTTGCTGGTGGCTTCGTCCGGCGGACCTGGCTGGTCACCGTGATCGCGATCATCGTGTGCGCGAGCTTCGCCGCGCACGCCGTGGCCGCGCTTGTCGAGGCCGATCATATCGCCGCTACCCCACGTGGAATGCCCCTCCCACGTGCGGCGCCGGCGATCGCGCCTCCTCGAGCAGCCCCCGACGGGTCCGCACTCGTCGAGCGGAACATGTTCTGCTCGACCTGCGGTCCCGTCGTCACCGATCCGACGGACGCTCCCCTCTTCAACCGCGCCGCCGTGCTGCTCGCGACCGAGCTCGGCGCCCGCGCAAACGATGCACGCGCGACCGTGCGCGTGCTCGAGACCGAGGCCCAGGGCAGCTGGGGGCTCGGCGAGCGCATCCCCGGCGTCGGGACGATCCTGCGGATCGGCGGCCTCTCGATCGACGTCGTCGACGGCACCGGCCACACGACGCGGCTCTCCCTCCTCGACGGCGCCCCTGCAAAGGGTGGTGGCGGTGAGGGCTCCGGCTCGGCAAGGCCGGAGCCTCCCGCCGATCCGTTCGCGGACCGGATCAAGAAGCTCGACGATCACACGTTCGAGGTCGACCGCGCGTTCGTCCGTGACCTCGTCTCCGGCGTCGCCAGGCCCGGCAACGTTCGCATGATCCCGATCGTCACCGACGGCGAGGTCCAGGGCGTGCGGCTCGCCGCGGTGCGCGCCGGTTCGATCCCCGCCGCGATCGGCCTGCGCAACGCCGACGTGATCAACGCGATCGACGGCGATCCGATCAAGAGCGCCCAGCAGCTCCTCGACCTGTACGCCCGACTCGACCAGCTCTCGAGCGTCGAGCTCCAGGGCACCCGCGCGGGCAAGCCACTGGCGATCTCGCTACGCCTGCGGTAGCGCGGCTGAAATCTTCGCGCGGGCCGGGGCGTTCGACGAGAATCGGCCGATGCCTGGCGACGCCGCTCCCCCTGCCCGCTCGCGCCCCGTGCGCAGAGGCGGTGCCGTGGCCGTGGCGGCCGGCATCTTCCTGTCGCGGATCGCGGGGCTCGTCCGCGAGCGCGTGATCTCGCACTACCTCGGCCTGTCGGCGGCCGCCGGCGCGTTCCGCGCCGCGCTGCGGATCCCGAACCTCCTGCAGAACCTCCTCGGCGAGGGCGTGCTGTCGGCGTCGTTCATCCCGGTCTATACGCGACTGCTCGCCGAGGGTCGCGAGGCGGAGGCCTCGCGGGTAGCGCGCGCGATCGGCACGCTGCTCGCCTTGGTCGCGAGCGTGATCGCCGTGATCGGCGTGGTCGCGTCCGGGGCCCTGGTCGATCTGCTCGCCCCCGGCTTCGACGACACGACGCGCGAGCTCACCGTGCGCCTCGTCCAGATCCTGTTTCCCGGCGTCGCGCTGCTCGTGATGAGCGCGTGGTGCCTCGGCGTGCTCAACAGTCACCGCCGGTTCTTCCTGTCCTATGTCTCGCCGGTGCTGTGGAACGCCGCGCTGATCGCGACCGCGATCATCGCCGGTCGCCGGCTCGCGGGTCACGACGATGACATCGCGGTGTGGCTCGCGTGGGGCGCGGTGATCGGCTCCGCCGCGCAGTTCCTGGTCCAGCTCCCTTCCGTGCTCCGCCTGCTGCGCAGCGCGCGACCGTCGCTCGCCGTGCGCGACGAGGGTGTGCGCGCGACGCTGCGCGCGTTCGTGCCGGTCGTGATCGGCCGCGGCTCCGTCCAGATCTCCGGGTACATCGACCAGGTCCTCGCGAGCTACCTCGG
>Ga0102851_10000456_pt1 | contig 20599 bp, 20 predicted proteins | sample Mud3Dept3metaG_FD_79558 | JGI IMG/M metagenome (GOLD analysis project Ga0102851, IMG submission 79558) | Freshwater wetland microbial communities from Ohio, USA, analyzing the effect of biotic and abiotic controls - Mud 3 Core 4 Depth 3... | ecosystem: Environmental > Aquatic > Freshwater >... | reverse complement strand
TGTGGGAGAGGATCGGCAGCGGTTCAACTGCGCTTGAAGCGGTATCGAATGAACTATTATCACAGGGAACTTCCCTGGCCGAAGTCTTCCCCTTATTGCAGTCCGCAAATTACAGGAGAGATCATCATGACGGGGGATATTACCCCGCTGTCCGGCAGGAGGCAACATACCTGTTATATCCTCAGGATATAAGCGGGACATTGGACCATCTTTCATCGCGGTACCATGCCTTTAAACCGGATACAGCCTCATCAAAAATAATATTTAGTTTTCATAATATGGATTCAGGACTCATGGCGGTGAAGCTTGTTCTTAGCAGGGCCTCAGGCGGATATGATGAACGGGACATAGTGCTGGACAGTTCTACCGTCTATTATCAGATGAAGGGATTCGGCACGTCCTCCACCTATTCAAAGGCAGCAATGATAATTATGAACACCTCATCTGCCGAAGACGGGAAAGGATACGCTGTATCAATATCCAGAAAAGAAACGGAAGACGATGATGACAGACGATGTTTTATCGCAACAGCAGCTTATGGAAGCTATCTTGCAGAAGAGGTGCAGGTCTTGAGAAGATTCAGGGATGACCATCTCTTGACAAACCCGGCGGGCAGTACGTTTGTCCGATATTATTATGAATTCTCACCCCCAATTGCCGATTACATAAAAAGCCATGTGACCCTGAGGGCAGCTGTGAGATATATGCTTGTACCTGTTGTATATTCAATTAAATATCCCGCGTATGCCCTAGGTATAATTTCTGTTTTGGTGTTTGTTTTAATGTTGTCAGGAAGGGAGAAAGAAGCTGCTGATCAACCGGAAATATATACACCGCAGAAACGTGACGCGGGGAAATGCCGATGTGCAGGGCCCTGAATACCCTGCACATAGTGACGATACTTTGTAGTCATTTCAACATCACGTGTCCGCTACTTGGCGGACGTTGCGTATTTCTGACCGGGTTTCATAAGGACAAATCCTTCCGGCCCTTCCTCCTGCTTGATTTTCTTAAATACTTCGCAGGACATGCACGAGACCGATTTCTGAGCAAAGTCACCCTGGACTTTTCCGCCGCAAAAGGTGCCTGCAACTGCCCAGCAGATACGGCCGCCATTCTTACCGCTGTTTACTCCATTCGTGGCTCCACTTGTTGCAGCCGGACAAACGCCCATTTCACTACTTTTTACGCCACCTTGCTCTCTACCGCATTTTTTGATTTCCCAACAGTTTTGCTTAGCCATCTGTGCCCTCCTTTGTTATGGTTATTTTTACATCCAAATAAGATATTTGGAATGTAACATATCATAACCCTAAGTAAATTACTTATTTAAACGGTATAAGGACTTTGAAACTTTAGTAATTGCAGGGTTGCTCCTGCAGTGGAGGAGTGACAGTATGATTCATAAGTATTATTCTTATATGCGAAGACAGGCTGCTCTGGATTTGCTATTTCATGACCTGGTTCATCTCAAAAATGGGCAGGAGGACTGACACTACAATGAATCCTACCACCAGTCCCATTACCAGGATCATGACCGGTTCCAGGAGGCTAATCACCCTCTGGAGTTTTCGGTCGAACTGCGACTCATATGATTCGGATGTTTTTTGCAGTACCTCGGGGAGTTTTCCTGTTTGTTCTCCGGTGGATATTATCTGCAGGAGGGTAGGGGGGAATCCCTCAAGGCTGGCTGAAAGTCTTGCACCCTGGGACACACGGTTCTGGGCAGCCATGATTTTGTTCTCCAGCATCACATTGCCTGTGGCCTTTGAGGTCAATTGCATTGCCTTCAGGATTGGCAGTCCGCCGGAGAGGAGAAAACCCATTGTCATGGAAAACCGGAGCATGTAAAGGTCCATTAAGATTCCGGTCGGTTCTTTCAGAAGCATGGAATCTATGAATGCCCTGTTGGTCCGCTTGACCTTCCTGAAAAAAACAACGGAGCCTGCTGCCAGGGCCAGAAGCAGCCACCAGAAATTTTTTAATGCCGAGCTTATCCATATGAGTATGATGGTGACGAACGGCAGACTGACGGAGGTTTCCTCGAATATTTTTGTTATCTTCGGTATCACAAAGGTAAACAGGAAGAGGACAATGGCTATACTGATGAAGGCCATGAACGCAGGATATACAAGGGCCGTTGTAATTTTATTTTTTATAGTGAGTTCGCTTTCGAGATAATCTGCGAGTTTCAAAAGGACCCCGGTCAGCTTACCGCTGCTTTCTCCTGCTGCGATCATCCCTGTGTAAAAATCAGGAAATATGGCGGGATAGGCCTGCATGGCCCGTGCGAAGGATGATCCTCCTGCAAGACGGTCTTTAAGATCTGTCAGTATATGTCTCCACTCACCTTTCTGTTCTGAAGATAACGCGGTTATTGCTTCGATCAGAGGGACCCCTGAAGATAACAGAGTGGAAAGTCTTCTCGTAATATTGGCAAGCATTAAGGGAGAGTATTTTTGTGAGAAGATATTTTTGCCGGACGGCAGTGACTCGGTTATTTCTTTTGGAAATATTCCTATTGATTTTAATTTGATCGAGGCATCTTTCTGTCCGTCGGCTTCAATTACTCCTTCAGAGGCCGCGCCGTTCTGGTTATATCCGCGATATTTAAAAACAGGCATAATTAATAATAAAGCACAAGGATGAAGGATGCGGGATGGAATGCCTTTCTCTCTTCTGTCTTCATCCTGTTACTCATACTTCTACTTCCCTAAGTGTAACGCGCATGACTTCTTCTACGGTGGTAATACCTTTTATGATCTTTTCAGCTGCATCGTTATGCAGGGGTTTAAAGCCGGACCGGATGGCTGCTGTTTTAATATACTGCGCGTCTTTCCTCTCGGAGATCATTGTTCTTATGGCCGGAGTTATCTCAAGCAGTTCATAGATCCCTGTCCTGCCGAGATACCCTTTCCCAAGACATTTATCACAACCTTTTCCATGATAAAGACGGGAGGGGGGCGGGTCCATCCTCAGGTAATGAAGTTCCTGCCTCGTGGGCTCATATGACTCCCTGCAGAACGGACAGATTGCCCGTACGAGCCTCTGGGCCAATACACAGACAAGCGATGATGCGACAAGAAAAGGTTCTATCCCCATATCAATAAGCCGTGTGGCGGCGCTGGGGGCATCATTGGTATGCAGGGTGCTCAGTACCAGATGACCGGTAAGTGATGCATGCACGGCAATTTCCGCTGTTTCGAGGTCTCTTATCTCCCCGACCATCATGATGTCGGGGTCCTGTCGTAATATTGATCGCAGTCCGGTTGAAAACGTAAGCCCTATCTTGGGATTGATGTGCATCTGCCCTATGCCGCTCAATTGATATTCCACGGGGTCCTCAACGGTTATAATGTTCCGGTCTTCGGTATTGAGCCTGATAAGCGACGCATAGAGCGTTGTAGTTTTTCCGGAGCCTGTGGGACCGGTGACAAGTATGATTCCATTGTGCCTTGAAAGGGCGTTCTTCAGTGAGAGCAGGAGCGAGTCCGCGAGGCCCAGCATTTCAAGACTCAGGATACCCGAATGTCTGTCAAGAAGTCGCAACACAGCCCTTTCACCAAGGGCGGTGGGTATTATAGATACCCTAATGTCGATGCTCTTTCCGCCGACGAGCAGCTGGATCCTCCCGTCCTGGGGCAGTCTTTTTTCGGCGATGTCAAGGCCGGCTATGATCTTTATCCTCGATATGAGCGCATCATGTATTATTTTTGGAGGGGCCAGTACTTTTTTCAGTATACCGTCTACCCTGAACCTGACATCAATGCCTTTTTCATATGGCTCGATATGTATATCACTTGCCTTCTCTTTTGCCGCTTCCATTAGAAGGGCATTCAGCAGCCGTATGATAGGCGCTTCTTCGGTCAGTTCCAGCAAATCTTTTGGTGATTCAAATTCCGTAGCAACAAGGGAAAGGTCTTCCCCCTTAATGACACCCATGGCTTCATCCACCCTGCTTGTCCTGCTATAGATAAGGTTGATAGCGTCGATAATAACTTTTTCTTCTGCCTTAACAGGATGGGGTTTGAGATTGAGGGTCCTTGCCAGGTCTCTGAGGGCAAAGACACCGCGGCTGTCGGCAACAGCGCCCAGGAGCTCATTGTTTTCTCTCCTCAGGGGCAGGAAGACATTGCCTTTTGCAAAGGGAAGCGATATCTTTTCAATAAGGTCCGTCTCTATGTCGTCATCATTAATCTTGTCTATTGTTTCCATGACAGCACACGGGCAAGACGTTATATCTTATTATTTACCAGAACTGCGTTCAGGTTATATTTTTCTTTAAGCTCTTTTAACAATAACGTATCTTTTGTTTTATTGCCTGTTCCGGGGATCCTCACCTTACTGAACTTGCCCTCCTCTGTCAGGTATGTGCCGGGATATCGGGACCTTAATTTATCCAGCGTCTCGATCGCATATTTAGCATTGATCCATGCGCCGACCTGAATGAAGTTTCTGCTGCTGCCTGATATATATTTTATTGTATCTGTATTGTCCCATGATGAGACCGTCTTCTTTTCTGCAGGCACGATAAGTCCATCTCCAGCAATTGCTGTGCTTATGTTATCCGAGTGCTGAATTTCCCGGGGGTGGGCAGCAGCTTCGGTTTTTTCGCTGGCAGGTGCAGAATGATCAGCAGGTGGTGTCTCCAGTCTTTCGTTAATGTTCCGGGGAAGCACAGGTAATGGTTCCGGGGCTATATAATCAGGTTTGTGGCCTTCGTTATCCGGAGCTATTTTTTTTTTATTTACATCAGCCTGGGATGACGCTTCTTCCATATTATTCATTCCGGAGGAATTGTTAACGTTTTCAGCAGGCGCAGTTTTTTCCCTATCGTTGATATCAAGGGATAACGCCTTTTCTTCATGGAGGACCCCATCGGTTTTATTTATATTGATTTTAGGTTGAGGCTCTTTTTTATCGACTTCTTCAGACGGCGCCTGCAGTTTTACCTTGTAGTTAGGCTCTGCGTAAAGCACTTCAGGGAGGGACGAAAAATCTCTCATGCCATCCTCTACCGTCTTGCCAGAACGCAATTGAATCTGGTAAACATTTATGCCCTCGAAATATTTAATAAAGGCCGCCTTCTGCTGTGATATTATTTCCAGAACACGGTCTCCGGAAACACCTTCTCTGAATTTAACGAGCAGTTCGTTCTCTCTGTATAATTTCTCCTTTGTGACTAACTCGTTATGTTTCTCTTCTGTTAATTGAGTCAACTGGATTGTTTCTTTAACGACATGAGGGGAGAGGAATATGAGGAGGTTGGTCTTTTTGGTTGATACACTTTTGAACTTGAAAAGCCATCCGAGAAAAGGGAGGTCTCCCAGAAGAGGCACCTTGGTAACACTTTCCTCCTCTTTTTCCTGCATAAGCCCGCCGATCACAACCGTCCGACCGTCTTTGACCAGGACAGAAGTTTTAGTTGCGCGCTTGGTGGTAGTAGGGCCTACAGTGACGAAGACAATATCAGATGTACTCTTGACAGACGATATCTCCTGAAATATGTCGAGCTTGACATAGTCCCCTTCAGTTATCTGAGGCGTTATCTGCAGTTTGATGCCGACATCTGTTCTCGTGATAGAATTCAGCACCGAGTTGGCCGTGGTCGCGCTTTGCTCTCTTTGAGAAATAAACGGCACGTTCTCACCAACGATTATCTCTGCTTCCTGATTGTCGGAGGTGAGGATCTGCGGTGTGGAAAGTACATTAATCGCATCCTTGAATTCGCTTAAACTGAAAAGGGCAGCAAACCCCGGTGCGGTGAGCGTCTGTGTGGTGGCTGATCCACTTTCACTGACTGAAGTTATCGGGACATTGAAAAAGTTTCCCATCCCGCCGATTGACATGCCGGCGAGGCCACTAACGATATCCACGAGGGTATTTGTGCCTATCGTTCCGACCCCGCCAATTACAATGGGGTCTCCATTATGGGTTGCTACGGCCCTCCATTTCGTGCCGAGGTCCTTCAGTTTATCTATTGACGCTTCCACTATCATGGCTTCGACAAACACCTGCTTTCTCTTTTTGTCGAGGGTCTTTATTATCTGGACGATGTTCTGGTAATCGGAATAGGGAGCGACAACGACAAGAGAATTTGTTGCCTTGTCGGGCGTTACACTTAAAACCGGAGGCGCTTCAGAAGGCGTATTTCTCGGAGCTGCCTTGACACCGGTCTTGTAGGATGTCTGCAGGTCCTTTATTATCCCCTGTAAAACTTTAGCAAGATCTGTTGCATCCGCATACTCAAGGAAATAGACATGAATTCCCGCCTCTTCTTCTTCTGCTACAGGGTTGTCAATCAGCTTGAGAAGGGAAATCATTTTATCAATGTTTATTGCAGAGTCGACAACAAGCAGCATGTTGCGGGGCCCGAAAGAAGATATGTGCCCGTCCCTTGAAATGACGGGACGCAAGAACTGCACGGCCTCATCAACCTTTATGTTTTCAACAGGGACCAGTTTAGTAATATAGCCCTCATTGATGGGAACAGCTTCATCAGGGGACAGGATGCCTTCCTGTTTTGCGAGAGAGGACGGGAGTATTTTATACGTCTTGAGTCCGGAAGGGATAATAGTGAAGCCTTTAAGACTTAACACAGATGTGAAGAGAGTAAATGATTCGTCTACAGACAGTTTTGTAGGGGCTATTATGGTGATCTTTCCTTTTACCCTTTCATCAAAGAGGAAATTGTTGCCTGTCATCTCACTGATAAACTTGACTATTGTGGCGATTTCAACGTCCACAAAATTGAAGGCTATCCGCGGGCCTGACCGGTCTGTGGCTGCATAGGACGGACATGAAAAGGACAAAATCACCAAGGTGAATAATAGCAGCACTATGGCCAATTTAATAAATCTCATGAATAGCTCCCTGTGATTATAATGCCGGGTGATATTTTGGGCTTATCAATTATCAATTATCGAGTACCAATTGTCAAATATTACATATTAGTCGCACAGTTTCATAAAATTAAAAATATAAGGCCAGTGGCCTTTAACCGATGTAGGGGCATCATGGCACGCCATGTCCCTACGTTTTATCTTATCTGGTAACTCATGGACATATTCTTGCCGTTTCTTATTAAGTCAAGATTGACCCTGTTCATCCCCTTTAATGCAGACATGGCCTGGATGGCCACTTCAGGGTTTGATATTTCAAGTCCGTTGACCCGCAACAGCACATCTCCGTTTTTTATGCCCAGACTGCCGTATATTCCATCCGGGATGACTTCGCTGATTTTGAATCCGGCCTGTTTCCCGTCTACGAAGTTAGGCAGGAGCCGCGCATCTGTCAATATCTGCTCGGGATTCTCCAGAGACTGCCGGACCCTTCTGCTGTCAAGAATGTATTCCTGCTCCCCGACCTTTCTTGCAAAGGAGGGTTGCTGGGCTTCTGCCGGGGGATGATTCGCCCTGCTTTCTGGTATATCTACGATTTCTTCAGTGGGGAATGTGAGTGTAACCGTCTGCGAATCCTGCATGATATCAACCGATGTATTGGTTATTTTCGTTAATATCCCATAATTAAAGACTTTTTCTCTGTAACCAAATATCTCCTGCACGTTTGGCTGTGATTTATCTTCAAATATTGCACGGCTCATGTACTCCGGTCCCGCAATCGTCCCGATCAGGACCAGGTTGGATAGCACACCCGCTGACTTTTCTGCTTCCAGCTTCACCTCAATCGGGTGGAGTTTCATGGGCCGGCCAAAGGGATTTTTCTCTAAGATGGCGGAATACTGCATGAGGTCGTTTTTATTCATGTTATTTGATGCCTTGTCACTATAGGCGGGAGGGGAGGCCTCCTTTGTTGAGAAGGTCATATTGACAATGTTCCGGGCCAGCAGGAGGGACGCCAGTAGGATAAAAACTGATAGCAGGTAATTGACCAGACGGAATTTTGATAACGGATTTTCGAACATTTTACTTAGATTATATGATTACCTGTTTGCTGTCAATAAGTTTGAACTGAGGCAGGGCAAAAAAACTGTATCGTCCGAAACTTAATCCTTGCCATAAAAGCAGTAGGGGATTAATGTAGCATAACTATATCTTTGCTTCCTTCAGCGCCTCTCCGCAGGCACATCGCCTTTGAGCCGGAATAAGACGGAATGTTTCACTGAGTAATCGCTTGATCTTTTCTGTAGTTGCCTTCATGGCTTCCATGACCTCTGCCACTGTAAGTTTTGTCTTGCTCATACCAGCGGCATAATTGGCAACTACGGAGAGGCCTGAATAACATATTTCGAGCTCTCTTGCAAGTGAGGCCTCCGGCATTCCGGTCATTCCCACCACATCACCGCCAAGGAGAGCAAAGCCCCTGATCTCTGAAGCGGTCTCAAGTCGTGGCCCTTCAACTGCCACATATGTTCCGCCGTTTTTTAAAGAGACCCGGACACGTTTTCCGGCTCTCATCAGAGTCTGACGGAGTTCAGGGCAATACGGGTCTGTAAAATCTATATGCACAACACCATTCTTCCCGTCATAGAAGGTAGATTTTCTGTTCCTGGTCATGTCCAGGACCTGGTCCAGTATAACTATGTCTCCGGGTTTTAAACCTTTCTTAATACCGCCTACGGCGCTGATGGAGAGAATTCTGTTGACCCCCAGTTTCCTGAAACCCCAGATATTGGCCCGATAATTAATCATATGCGGAGGGATATTGTGGCGGCTTCCATGCCGGGGAAGAAAGACGACCTCGGTGTTTCCGATTTTACCCAATAAATACCGGTCGGAGGGTTTTCCATAAGGCGTGGTAACTGCCTGCTTCTTATGTAAAATAAATCCGTCAATTTCATACAAGCCGCTTCCGCCGATTACCCCTATTCTTGTCATGGCATCCTCCTGTTGTGTTTAATAGAACAAAATATCATAATTACTGTACATTACGTATTCACGTAATATTAATAGAAAGGATGCAAGGGGTCAAGAGGTCAATGAATAGAATATCGGATGGTCTCATAGCCGAAATTATCAGAAAGTCTCTCATTAGCGGAGGTGACTATGCAGATGTTTATATTGAACAGGAACGTCCCCTGTCCATTCATCTTGAAGATGATAAGATAGAAAAGCTGTTGTCCGGGATTGACTGTGGGCTCGGGGTCAGGGTGATATCCGGGGGCAAATCTTACTATGCTTACAGCAACGATTTTTCAGAGGAGTCGTTATTCAGTATCGCCGGGACGGTCAGCCGGGCGGTCAAGGAAGGACAGGGGAGCAGACTGACATATGATCTGAGAAAATTGAGACCGGGCGTTGAGTTTAAGATAAAACATAATCCGGAGGACATATCAACCAGGGAAAAAATATCACTCATAGAAAGATCAAACAGGGCGGCAAGGGGTGTGAGTCCTAAAATAAAACAGGTGTCCATTGTGTACAGGGACTCTGTCAAGAATGTCTGTATTGCTTCCTCGGACGGGACCATTGCAGAAGACGAACGCATTTATACCCTTGCCGTTATACAGGTCATCGCTGCGGAAGGGGGTGTATTGCAGACAGCATATGAGCCTGTTGGCGGGCTTGCCGGGTTTGAGCTTTTTGAAGAAGAGCCCTTTGAAGAAATTGCCCTTAAAGCCTCACGTAATGCAGTAGCCTTGCTGAGCGCACGGAAGGCCCCCGGGGGAAGGATGCCGGTCATAATTTCAGCGGCATCAGGGGGGACCATGATTCACGAAGCTGTCGGGCATGGATTGGAGGCCGACCTTGTGCAGCAGGGTTTGTCGGTATATTCCGGCAAGATCGGAGAGCAGATAGCCTCACCGTTAGTTACGATCATTGACGACGCGACTCTCCCAAACAGGCGGGGATCGTTCAGGTTTGATGACGAGGGTATCAATGCCCAACGGACAGTACTGGTAGATAAGGGAGTACTAAAAGGGTATATGTATGACAGATTGACTGCCATGAAAGAGGGCGTTACTTCTACAGGAAACGGCAGGCGGCAGTCATACAAGGACAGACCGATTCCACGAATGAGCAATACCTTTATTGCTGCCGGAGAAGAAGATCCGGAAAAGATCATTACATCAATTGATAAGGGCTTTTTTGTAAGAAAAATGGGAGGGGGGCAGGTCAATACGGTGACCGGAGAATTTGTTTTTGAGGTCTCAGAGGGCTATTTAATTGCAAAAGGACAGATCGGGGAACCTGTCAGGGGGGCTACCCTTATAGGAAACGGGCCGGACATATTGAAATCTATAGATATGGTCGGAAATGATATTGGATTTGCGATAGGCACGTGCGGAAAGGATGCCCAGGGTGTCCCTGTTTCCGACGCAATGCCCACAGTCAGAATCCCTGAGATGGTTATCGGGGGAGAGGTCTGAGTTATGCATAATAGAGACACTATAGAGGTATTTATGATACATCTGCATTCCATAACATCTTGAAATTAAAGCATATTCAGTTTGGTATTCAATTTGCTAATATACGAAAGTTATGCGACTTCAAAATACTCTAAATGGTGAAATCCTCATAAGCGGACTGGGTCTTCATTCCGGCAGAAGCATCAACATGAAGCTCAGGCCTGCGCCGAGCAATACGGGGGTTGTTTTCATCCGGACGGACAAGGGAAATGTCAGGATCAAGGCCAGTATAAGCACGGTTTCCGATACAACATTTGCCACAACGCTCGCGGCTGAAGGTGTCAGGATTGGAACAGTTGAGCATCTGCTCGCTGCGTTAGCGGGCCTTAATGTTGACAACGTGTATGTGGAACTCAATGGTCCTGAAGTGCCGATAATGGATGGCAGCGCATATTCATTTGTATCCAGAATTATGGAATGCGGTATAGTAAAACAGGAGAAGGCCGTATCATATATAAAAATACAGTCCCCCATTGTGGTTGTGGAAGGACACAGCCAGATTGCAATTACTCCGTATGAAGGGACTAGAATCACCTATCGCCTTTTTTATACCCATCCGGCATTTGGAGAGCAGAAGATGGGTATGGATATATCGACCACGTCATTTCTCAATGAACTGGCCCCTGCACGGACCTTTGGGTTCCTCAGGGATGTTGAGATGCTTAAATCCAGGGGGCTTGCCCAGGGGGGATCGCTCGATAATGCGATCGTGCTTGGTGAACATGAAGTAATAAACGGCAATATGCTCAGGTTCAAGGATGAATTTGTCAGACATAAAATCCTTGATGCCGTTGGCGATCTTTCGTTGATAGGTCTGCCGATTTATGGTCACATCATAGCGAACAAATCAGGACATACATTGCACATAAAACTGCTGAGGAAGATCCTCTTAATGAGAGATCACTGGAACATTATCACCCCAACAGTTGTTTCATCCCCAGTATCGGAACTCGCCGCATCGGTTTAACATACTTCAGTCATCCAGTCTGATGATGACCGCCACTTCTTCACAACCTGGGAATTTCGGACATTTGAGACAGTCACCCCAGATCTTGTGCGGGAGGTCATTTTTATCAATGTCCTCAAATCCCAGATGCTTAAAGTATTCAGGGTGATAGGTGAGTGCAAATACCCTGTTTACCCCAAGGGCGCCGGCCTCTTTGAGGCAGTAGTTTATTAATTTTTTGCCGATGCCCCTTCTCTGATATTTTTTCGATACTGCCGCGGAACGGATCTCTGCAAGGTCTTCCCACACAATGTGAAGAGAGCATACGGCAACGACCTTGTCCTTATCGAGGCATATATAGAAATCGCGTATGAGTTCATAAATCTCATTGAGGGAGCGGGGCAGCATCCTGTTTCTCTGGGCAAACGAATTCACTAATTCATGTATTGCCTTGGCATGCTTTAGTGTAGCTTTCTGATATGTCAGTTGAGATGGTTTCTTTTTCAATTAATTAGTTCTGCTCCTTTTTGTGGAGGTCGATCAATGCTCCTTCGAGTAAACCGTAATTGCTTACGGTCAACTCCCTGAGTCCAAAGGACTCCAGCAACTTAAGAAGTATAAGGGTTCCCGGCACTATTATGTCAAGCCGGGCGAGTTCAAAGGGGACATGTTCCGCCCTTTCTTTTGAGGGCATTACAGACAGGGCTGAAAATATATTGCGTACTTTATCCACGGTCAATATGGATTTATGGATCTTATTATGGTTGAACCTTCTGAGGTTCCGGGACAAGGCAGCCAAAGCGGTGACCGTTCCGGCAGTGCCGATGAAGACAGTGTTCCGTGAAACAAGTTTTTTGAAAGACTTGATTGACGAATGTATTTTGCCGGAAATCTCCTCATCCATCCGCATTAAATCCCCTGTCAACGGCGGATCGCTTATCATGTATTTGTCTGCAAGATATACTACCCCCAGATCCAGACTCTGGACTGCCAGAGCTTTCCCGTCCTTCATGAATATAAGTTCCGTACTGCCTCCCCCTATATCGAGCATCAGTGCGCTTTTTGGTGGGGGCATATCAATCAGCATGCCGGAAGCAGTGAGCCTGGCCTCTTCCCTGCCGCTTATGACCTTTATTTTCAGTCCGGTTATGTCTTTTACTTTAACCAGGAATTCACTGCTGTTCTTTGCTTCCCTCAATACGCTGGTAGCCACAGCCGATATTTTATCGACTTCGAAGCGGGACATAATCCTGCTGAACAGCTTCAGGGCCTTAATACTCCTTGTGACAGCCTCCTCCTGTATCCAGCCATTATGTACAATCCCGTCACCCAGTCGCGTAATGGTCCTCTTTGAACTGATCACCGTAATGTTGTAATTTTTCTTGCGTGCATCAGGATGGACCTCTGCGACCAGGAGCCTGAAGGTATTTGTTCCTATATCAATAGCTGCCAGTCTCTGATTTTTCACGATGAGATTATAACTGAATGAGTGAGAAATTATTAATATCTGTCAAAACCGGACCGCAGGACCAGAAGGGGTATGCTATATGAGTATATTTTTTTCGGATCGGGGAATAATTCCCGCTGCTTCGGCCCTTAAAATAAGGGCGGATACAGCCTTTTCACCCTCCCGGCCGATATCGATCGAAAAGTTATTCACGTAAAGGTCTATGTGCTGATTGATGACATGGTCGGACAGTTCCTGTGAATGTTCCTTAATATAAGTCATAGGCTCATTCCGTTTGCTGAAAGCGTATTCAACGCTCTGTCTTACCGTCCTGTCGATCCTGCTGTTCAGGTCATCGCCGAGAGAGCGTCTGGCAATGATGCAGCCAAGCGGAATGGGAAGTCCGGTATCTTCTTCCCACCACTCTCCGAGGTCTACTAATTGCTTGAGGCCATATGAAGGATATGTGAATCTGCTTTCGTGTATGATTAGTCCAGCATCGACCTCTTCATTTGCCACAGCATCCATGATTTTGTGAAACGGCATCTCAACCAAGGATGAAGGATGAAGGATGAAGGATGAATCGAAAAGCTGTAATAGTAAATATGCGGTGGTCAGTCTGCCGGGGATTGCGATCCTTCTGTTGCGCAGGTCCTCCATCGAAAATTCGTGTTTTGCCACGACGAGCGGGCCGCATCCCTTGCCAAGCGCGCCTCCTGACCTGAGCAGAGAATAACGGTCACGGAGGTGTCCGTATGCTGCATAAGAAATCTTGGTTATATCAATTTCCGCGTTTAAGGCTTTCCGATTTAATGTTTCAACGTCCAGAAGGACTTCATTAAATGAAAGACCGCCCGTATCGATCTTTCCGTGAATCATGGCGTAGAAAATAAATGTGTCATTAGGGCAGGGGGAGTAGCCGAGGGAAACTGACTTCATCTATTTCCTCTGCTTGTTTTTGTAATCCTCTATGGCCTTGTGAAGGGCATCGGCCCCAAGGTTTGAACAGTGCATTTTCTGCGGGGGGAGTCCGTCAAGCGCTTCAGCCACAGAGGCCTTGGATATCTTCGATGCCTCATCGAGGGTCATGCCTTTGGCCATTTCCGTTACCATGCTTGACACTGCGATAGCAGCGCCGCAGCCGAAGGTTTGAAATTTCACGTCAGTGATGATATTGTCTTTCACCTTGATGAATATTTTCATCGCATCTCCGCATACAGGGTTCCCTTCCGCTCCTATACCGTCGGCATCGGGCATTTCTCCCACGTTCCTGGGATTTGTAAAATGGTCCATTACTTTTTCGCTGTACATGTCGGGGCCTCCGTTTCATCCCAGCCTTTCGAGTAAGGAGATATTTCTCTCAAACGCGATATGACCTGCGGGAATGTTTCATTAAAGTACGTTATATCTTCTGAAGTAGTTCCTTCTCCAAGGGTAAACACAACCGAACCCTGTGCAAGATGCACCGGGACCCCTATAGAAATAAGTACCGGGGATGATTTCAGCGCCTTTGAACTGCATGCCGAGCCGCTTGCCGAATAAATACCTTTGGCAGCGAGCATCAGGAGCATCGCTTCGCCTTCTATGTATTCAACAACAAAACTTGCGTGTCCCGGCAGCCTCTGCTCAGGATGTCCGGTAAGGATTACTTTGTCTATCTTCAGTGTGCTGCTGATAATATTGTCTCTCAGTGGACGTATGTGCTCTATGCGTTTTTGCAAATCTCTTTTTGTAATTTCTGCGGCCTTGCCCATACCTACAATTGCAGGGACGTTTTCAGTGCCTGCCCTGCGTCCCCCTTCCTGAATTCCGCCATAAATAAGGGGGACGATACGAGTGCCCTCTTTTACATACAGGGCAGCGGCGCCTTTGGGGCCGTAAAACTGGTGTGCCGCAAAGGTCATAAGGTCAACATTAAGGGCCTGGACATCTACCGGGATGTTTCCTGCTGCTGCAACAGAATCGGTATGGAGCAGGACACCCTTTTCCCTGGCAATTCTGCTTATCTCGCCAATAGGCTGGATGGTCCCGATCTCAGGGCTTGCATGAATGATTGATATTAAAATAGTTTCCCCGGTTATCGCCTTACGAACAGCCTCAGGGTCGACAAGGCCGTAATTGTCTACCGGCAGATAAGTGACGACAAAGCCCTGTTTTTCAAGAAAACGTGCTGAGTTCAGAATCGAATGGTGTTCGACCTTTGATACGATAATATGCTTCCCCTTACTCTGAAGAGCATAAGCAATTCCTTTCAGGGCGAAGTTGTTGGACTCGGCGCCGCTGGCAGTGAAAATGATTTCCTTTGCTTTGGCATTTATCAGTGACGCGCTGCTTTCCCTAGCATGTTCAATGGCCTCCCTGGCCTTAAACCCGGGCCCATAGAGGCTCAATGGATTACCGTAATCGTCCCTGAAATACGGCATCATCGCATCCAGCACTTCCGGATGGAGAGGGTTTGTCGCAACATGGTCCAGATATATTTTTTTCATCACGACTCCTTTGCTTTTCTGATAAAAAATTTGTAGTGGTCCGAATCTTCATATATCCCCAGAAATTCATTGCCGGTCTTGCTGCACCATTCGGGAATGTCCTCCAGCGCACCGTCATAGTCGGTTAGAATTGACAGGACCTGACCTTTCCTGATTTCCTTCACCTTATCGTCAAGGGTAAGCAGGTGCATCGGACACATCATGTAAATGACGTCTGTTTCTGAGTCTGCCTTTATTGGTTGATTTAAAAATTTAATCCCGCTGTTGTCCAATTGATGGGCCTCCGCCAGTGACATAATGTGTTACCTCAACAACCGTGCTTCTTCCTCTAACAGATCATTCAAGTTTATGGTATCAAGAAAACCTTCTATCTTTTCACCGAGAGATTTCCACAATAACCTCGTGACACAACCTTCAACCCGTTTGCACCTCTTGGCTGAAGGACCAAGACACTGGGCGATCGTTACAGGACCCTCAAGGGAATTAAGGATCAAGCCTACACTGATGTCTTCCGGCTTTTTATTAATAACATAACCGCCGCCCGGTCCTTTCTGGCTCCTGATCAGTTTCGATTTACGAAGTTTATTCAGAAGCTGCTCAAGATAGGAGATTGAAACACCCTGCCGGGCCGCAATCTCTTTAATGGTAAGCGGGCCTTTTTCATAGTTCTTGGCGAGCTCAAACATGGCCCTTACCCCGTACTGGCCTTTCGTGGATAATCTGAGCATAGTATAAGACTATAATAGCCTACTAATATTGTCAAGTATTAGCTATTACAGAGGGAAAAGTTATGATGAATTACCCGTAGATTTTTCTGATTTTCCCGTAGGGGCCCAGCGATTTAATTTCTGACAACGGCCTGGTTTCGGCATATGACAATGTTGTAATAATATGTGCGCATAGCGCCGCTGTATTACCCTCTTTGATAAATACCAGACCGTTTGGAACAAGGGCGGTGCTGCCTTCATGGAGAATTTCCCTCAGAGACACGGTAAATTTCTCAAAGAACGTTTCCCCATCACAGGTGAGTGGTCTCAACACAATATCCGCCCTCGAAAATGCGGAGAACGCAGAACGGACATCATCCTGCTCTATGAAGATCAGATTGTCCTTCATTTTCCCTGCTGCTGTCTCTATTTGTTTTTTCAGATCAGGGGAAGGTCCGCCTGGGAGCGATATTACTATTGCGGTGTCTTCGTTCAGAGAAGACCCGGTGAGCATTTCCCTCAGAATCTCCAGGACGAAAGAGTCGTGAATAATATTTGTGAAGACGATGACCTTTTTTTTGTCCTTTAATTGCACGCACAGTGAAGTGTTTATTTCTGATGGACCTTCGGGTATAGAAATAAATGACGGGACGAGTTCGAAGTTCGACCTTTTCCTGTACATGGTTGCGACGTCATATGTGTCCCTGTCGGCAAATATGATCCTGTCAGCAAGAAAGAATGAAGTAAACAGTGTCTGTGTTCCTCCGAAGGGACTTCTCATCTGTCCCAATATGGAAAAAAATTCGGAATAAAAGGTGATAACTGATTTTGCCCGAAAAAGTTTTGCGACAAAAATGGACAGCATCATTTTCAGCAGGCCGACACGGAGATACCCTTTTGTCGAAAAGTGTATAACATCTTTTTTCCAGGCGAAGCGCAGAAGGGTAAGGAGATAACCGGTATAACCGTCCGGATTGATAAATCTCGGGTCTTTGGCAGGTTGTTTGGAGATATTAATGACTGAACACTCATTGCCGTCTTCGAGTAATCTGTTATACAACGTTATGTTCTGAAGATTTTCCTCTTCGAAGGGGGGGGCGAAGTTTCCGATTAACAGTATCTTCATATCCGGTCAGACGAGGTTTACGATGACCTGGTCTCCGATTTTAATATTATATTTGTGAGCAGCGCTCTCCCTGAATGCGAACAACTCAAGCTGGCCGAAGCTGTTTATAATTGCCGTGAGTCTCCGGGTTTCATTTTCAGCATAGTAATGAACAAGAGATAAAGGTTCATTGTTGTATATAACCTTAAATTTTTCATTAGAGTCAACATCAGCCAATTTTGAGAGGTCAGCTCTTTTGATATTTGATATGGCATTTCCGAAATTGTCGACGGCTATGATCTCTCCTGTCACGGAGCTGTTATCTGTAATCACCGGCTTCGGCGTCTGGATTTTCATGTAATCGTCGATTTGCTCTCCCATCTTATGGGAGTCTACGCCTTTTGAGAGCCATGCGGCTATGGGAGCAAATATGTCCCTGCCGTGAAACGTGGAACCGCTCATCGGGAGAAAATAGTGTGATGCCGTCACATGATAGACCTTGAAAAATGTCGATTTGAGCTCTTCAAATATAGGAGAAAATATTCCGTTATCAGGCCCTAAGAAATAATGGTCTTCTGTAACGACAAGCAACGGCCTTCTCATACTGCCGACACCGGGGTCTACAACAGCCACATGGATTGTTGCTGTAGGAAAATATTTATAACTCATCGCGACCACCTGAGAGGCCTCAAACACATTGTGGCGCTGTATGTTGTGGGTGACGTCAATTATTCTCGCATGGGGATTTATGCCCAGCATAACGCCCTTCATCAATCCTGCGAAAGAGTCTTTCAGGCCGAAATCCGTCGTTAACGTAATGATGGGTGTTTCTAACATTGGACCGCTCCTTTTATATCATTAATTGATTTGATGCCTTCTTTTGTCATGAACGAACTGATCCCGTCTATGATATCTGTTGTCATGTCCGGGCGAATGAAATTGCCGGTGCCTACCGCAACAGCGCTCGCGCCGGCGAGAATGAATTCGATTGCATCTTCTGGTGATACAATGCCCCCCATGCCGATAATCGGGACCCGGACTGCTTTATAACACTGCCATACCATCCTGACGGCAACGGGTTTTACCGCGGGCCCTGACAGCCCTCCTATGATATTGGCAAGCCTTGGTCTTCTGGACTTAATATCAATAGCCATACCGGTAAGAGTATTAATGAGCGATACGGCATCAGCGCCTGCCTCCTCTGCCACTCTGGCCATAAGAGCTATATCGGTAACGTTCGGGGAAAGTTTAACGATGAGGGTCCTGTCTGTTACCCTGCGGACTTCACTGACTACCCTGGAGGTGACTTTGGGATCTGTGCCGAAGATGCTCCACCCCGCCTGTTTATTGGGACACGATATGTTCATCTCCAGGGCGTGAATGCCGTCAGCCGCGCTTAATTTCTCTGCTGCCCTGACATATTCCGCTATTGAGTCGCCGAAGAAATTGACTATGACCGGCGTATTGATCTGCCTTAAGAAAGGAAGCTTCTTTTTTATGAAGTTATGAATGCCGATATTCTGAAGCCCGATAGCATTGAGCATGCCGGAAGGGGTCTCGACAATGCGGGGAGGCGGATTGCCTTCTTTGGGTTTTAAAGAGAGTCCCTTGACAACAATAGCTCCCAGCCTGTTCAGATCAATGAACTCCGCATATTCGTCGCCGTACCCGAATGTGCCGGATGCGGTCATGACAGGGTTCCTGAGCTTCAGTTTGCCTATCCTGACGGTCAGGTCTATTGATTTTTTACCTGGCATAGCTTATTTTCTCAAATACATTTCAAATGACAAATACCAATTAACAAATGATTCAAAATTCTGTCATTCCGGCTCGTCCGGAATCTTATTTACTATTCTAAATAAGTCAGATAGATTCCCGACAAGCGGGAATGACGGCAAAAAAACAACTCATCTTTCAGGAACCCTGGATTTTGTTTCAAGGCTATTCATTATTCCCATAGTATATCCTCAATCGGAAACACAGGGCCTTCTTTGCATACTCTTTTATAACCCTTTACTGTCTTGACGACACAACCCAGACAGGTGCCGAGTCCGCAGGCCATGTGCTGTTCAAGAGCAATATGTCCCTGAAGATTATGTTTCACAGCGAGCGCGGAAAGGGCCTTTAACATTGGCTCCGGTCCGCATGCGAATATAATATTTTTGGCAGCGCGTGACGGGTGACGAATTAAATGATCTTTCAATACATTCACTATATTGCCCTTCTTACCGTATGAGCCGTCATCAGTTGCAATAACCGTGTCAAGACCGAAAGCTTTTAATTCGTCAGTACAAAGCACCTCATGTTTTGTTCTGGCGCCATAAAACAGGGAGGGGTTTCTTTTCCTGAGTAATTCGGCAAGGGCAAAAATCGGCGCAATACCCAGACCGCCTGCGACCAGTATGGTGTTTTCAGATTCAATATTCGATGGGAAGCCGTTACCGAGCGGGCCTAATATCTCCAGAATGTCTCCCGGCTTTTTTCTGCCCAGGATGGACGTTCCTTTGCCTACGACTCTGTATAGTAACTGGAAATCGCCATCAAGCCAGCGGTGGATGCTTATGGGGCGCCTGAGAAGGGGATCGAGGCCTTTATCAACAGCGACCATAAAAAAGTTGCCTGGTTTCGGTTTTTTTATTTTTTGAAGAGGGTGGAGAGTTAAGAGATAATGGTTCTCGATGAGTTTCTTGTTTTCAATTACCGCTGCCTGAAATGACCTATTCAAAGCGGATCTCTAATATTTCATACTCCATTGTTCTGGAAGGTGCTTTTACCGTTACCGAGTCGCCTGTCTCTTTGCCTATCAGACACCTTGCCATCGGAGAATGTATTGACAGCTTGCCTGCTTTTATATCAGCTTCTTCGGGGCCGACCAGCTGGTACGTCTTTTCTTCATCGGTATCGACATCCAGGACTTTTACGGTAGCGCCGAAGGCTATCCTGTTCTGAGAAATAGCGGAAGGGTCGATTACCTGTGCCCGTGCGATCTTGCTCTGGAGTTCCTGTATGCGGCCTTCTAAAAAGGACTGTCTTTCCTTTGCAGCATGGTATTCGGCATTCTCTGAAAGATCGCCATGTGCACGTGCCTCTGCAATCGCTTTGACATTCTGCGGGCGTTCCACCTTCAGAAGCCTGTCGAGTTCGTCCTTGATTTTCTGGTACCCCTGCGGGGTCATGGGTTCTTTCTTCATGGTTTATCTCCAGACGAAATTTTAACAGGCAGTGTTGGTGAAAGTAAACCTCGGCAATACTTTGAGTTCATAGTCATAACGTGGCATAGATTTATTCCATATCAGGCATATTAGGAATCACAATAATGTTATAAGAATTTGCTTGACAGTGTTAGTCCGGCATGTTAAATTAAGCCCATCAAGTATTTCATAGAGTACTCACTCAGGGCATGAGGAGTATTTACCTATCATCAAGTCTCAATTTACAGCAGTCAATGGTTTTATAACAATCTCATAGAGGAGGGTTTGTGAGAGGGTTAGGGCATGTTGGTAAATATCGCAATGAGATATTTCTTGACGCTGTAT
>Ga0102851_10000455_pt1 | contig 20601 bp, 15 predicted proteins | sample Mud3Dept3metaG_FD_79558 | JGI IMG/M metagenome (GOLD analysis project Ga0102851, IMG submission 79558) | Freshwater wetland microbial communities from Ohio, USA, analyzing the effect of biotic and abiotic controls - Mud 3 Core 4 Depth 3... | ecosystem: Environmental > Aquatic > Freshwater >... | reverse complement strand
ACGGCCTCCGCCTTCACGTCCGCGCTGCCGAGCCCGAAGAACGAGGTTCCCGGCTTGCGCTCGTCCCAGTTGTCGAGCACGGCGCGGCCGTCGATGCGCAGCCGACTCTTGCCGGCGCTGGTCAGCGAGAAGCGGTGCGCGCCGCTCTCCGGGGGCACGAGTTGCGCGTGCAGCCGCGCCGACCACGGCCGCTTCGCGTCGAGGCCGGGCGGCGTCTGCAGCCAGAACACCTCGGCTTCGCGCATGCGCTCGCGGCGAACCGGCTCGCCCGCAGGCTCCGCGGCCGAAAACAGCTCGATCTCGATCGGGAGCCCGCCCGGCGCCTCGGCGAGGTGCGTGCCGTCGAGCGCCGGCACGCCGCGGTATGCGCTCGGCCCGCGCGCGAAGACGATCTCGACGCCCGATCCGGCGCGCGCCCGGATGCCGGCGAGCGGCGACACCGCGTAGTGAGGCGCCACGCCGGCGCTGCCGCCGCCCTGGATCACCGCGCGATCGGCGTTCGGACCGACCACGGCCAGGCGTCTCATATTTGCGTCGAGCGGCAGCGCGCCGGCTTCGTTGCGGAGCAGCACGATTGCGTCGGCGGCGGCCTCGCGCGCGAGCGCGCGGTGCTCGGGGCGGTCGATCGCCTGCTCGGCGGCGTCGATGCCGCGCGCATGGTCGAGCGCGCCGGTCTTCGCGAGCAGCGCGAGGAGGCGGCGCGCGCAAGCGTCGACGGCAGCTTCGTCGAGTTCACCGCGCTTCACCGCATCGACGATCCGGGCGCCGTAGTGGCGCGGCGGACCCGGCATCTCGAGGTCCATGCCGGCCATCACCGACGGCGCCGTCGACTGCGTCGCGAGCCAGTCCGAGATCACCACGCCGTCGAAGCTCCACTCGCCGCGCAGGATGTCTGTGAGCAGTCGCGGGTGCTCGGTGCAGTGCGTGCCGGCGAGGCGGTTGTAGGCGGCCATCACCGTCCACGCGCCGGCCTCCCGCACGGCGGCCTCGAACGGCGCGAGATAGACCTCGCGCAGCGTGCGCTCGTCCATTTCGGCGCTGGCGCGATGGCGTTCCCACTCGACGTCGTTGGCGACGAAGTGCTTGACGCAGGCGCCGACGCCATGCGCCTGGAGCCCACGCACGAACGCGACGGTGAGTCGCGCCGAAAGCTCCGGGTCCTCCGCGTAGCACTCGAAGTCGCGACCGCCGATCGGCGTGCGCTGGATGTTCACCGTCGGGGCGAGCAGCACACGCGCGCCCTTCGTGAGAGCCTCCTCCGCGAGTGCGCCGCCGACGCGTTCGACCAGGGCGGCGTTCCAGGTGGCGCCGAGCGCCGAGCCGCACGGGAAGCACGCCGAGCTGGGTCCGCCGCGGAAGGCGGTGCCGCGCGCTCCGTTCGGACCATCGGTCACACGCAGCGTGCCGACCCCGAGGCGCGGCACCGCGACGCTGTGCCAGAGGTCGGCGCCGGCCATCAGCGCGGCCTTCTCCTCCAGCGTCAGCTCCGCGAGCAATCGTTCGACGCGCGTCGCCTGGTGCACGGCAGTCCCCTCCGCGGGCGAGCCGCCAGTCTATGCGACCGGGCGCGCCCCGCGCTGTCGCGCCCGCGTTGCCCCGCCCGCGGCGTCTGCTAAAGCTCTGCCGACCTAACACCGTTATAGGCCCCGAACGACGTTCAGTCAGCCCGAGAAGGCGCCAGTGAGAGAACTCCAGCCCGCACAACGGCGCCGGCTCCAGAGCCGCGCCGACGCCCGCCGCGCCATCCTGGACGCGACGGAATCGCTGCTGGTCGAGGACGGTTTCGAGGCGTTCTCGATGCGACGCCTGGCCGAGCGCTGCGGCTACACGCCGCCGGCGATCTACCACCACTTCGTGGACAAGCAGCACCTGCTCGACGAGCTGCTCGAGGAGCGTTGCCAGGCGCTCGTGAAGGCGCTGAAGCGCGTCCGCCAGGGCGACGACCCGGTCGAGAACCTGCGCGCGTTCGGCATCACGTTCGCGCGCTGGGGCCTGCGCAATCCGACCCACTACGCGTTGCTCGCGCAGTCGCGCCAGCCCGAGCTGCCGGTGCCGCCCGCTGCCGAAGAAGCGCGCGCGCTGCTGGAGGCGCCGCTCGAGAAGATCGCCGCCGAAGGTCGCCTGGCTGTGCAACGCGAGAGCGCCGCGCAAGTGCTCTGGGCCTTCCTGCACGGCTTCGTATTGCTGCGCACGAGCCGCAGCGACATCGAGTGGATGCCCGACGTCCTCGAGGTCGGCTTCGCCGCTCTTCTCCAAAGCTTCATTCGCGACGCCGATCGCGCCCCGGCCCGCGAGGAGACACAGTCATGAGGATCCGAAGCTTCTGGACCCGCGCGGCGATCGCGCTCGCCGCCGCGACGTGGCTCGCCGGCTGCGGCGAGAAGACCGAGACCGCCGCGCCCGATGCGTCGCCGGTGCTGGCGGTGGCGGTCGAGTCGATGCGCATCGAAGATCGCATCGAAGCGACCGGGGAGCTGCGCGCGCCGAACGCCGCCGGCGTGGCCGCGCAGGTGGGCGGACAGATCACCAAGCTGGTGCGCGACGAAGGCGTCGCGGCCGCTGCCGGCGACGTGGTGATCGAGATCGATCCCGAACGCCGCGACCTCGAGCTGCGCACCGCGCGCGCGATGCTGGCGCAGGCGGACGCACAGGCGACCGAGGCCGAGCGCGACCTGGTGCGCATGGAGAAGCTGCACGCCGAAGGGGTGGCGGCCGACGCCAAGCTCGACAGCATGCGCACGAAGCTCCGACTGGCGCGCAGCAGCCGCGACGCCGCGGGCGCACAGCTCGGCATGGCCGAGCGGGGCGCACGCGATTCGACGGTCCGCGCGCCCTTCGCCGGGCTCGTCGCGCGCCGCTACGTCTCCGAGGGCGAGTTCGTGCAGCCCGGCCAGAAACTTTTCGACCTCGTCGCACTCGACCCGATCGAGGTCGAGTTCACGCTGCCCGAGCGCGACTCGAGTCGCGTCGTGATGGGCCAGCCGGTCGCCGTGCGCGTCGCGCCGTTCCCGGACGAGGTGTTCCAGGCCGAGGTCAGCGTGATCGCGCCGACCATCGACCCGACCACGCGCACGCTGCGCGTGAAGGCGCGCATGAGCAACACCAACGGGAGACTCCGCCCGGGCCTCTTCGCACGCGCCGACCTCGGCGTCGCGGTGCGCGAAGGCGTCGCGATGATTCCGGAAGAGGCCGTGCTCCAGCGCGCCGACGGGGCGGTCGCGTATCGCGTCGTCGCGGGCGGTCGCGCCGAACGCCGCAAGATCAAGGTGGGCGTGATACGCGCCGGCCGTATCGAAGTGAGCGAGGGACTCGCGATCGGCGACCAGGTGGTGGTGCGCGGTCAGGATCAACTCGTGGACGGCGCGGCGGTGTCGCTGCGCGATGTGAAGGGTGCGCCCGCCCACGCCAACGGCGACGTCAGCGCGTCCGCCGCGAAGACCGCGGCCGCCGAGCCGGCTCGACCGTGACGCTCTCCGAAGTCTCGATCCAGCGCCCGATCCTCACCTGGATGATGACGCTCGCGTTGCTGGTGTTCGGAGTCCTCGGCTTCCTACGCCTCGGCGTCGACCAGTTCCCGAACATGGACTTCCCCGTCCTCACCGTGCAGGCGGTGCTCGAAGGCGCCACGCCCGAGGGCATGGAAGAGGACGTGACGGACGTCCTCGAAGAACACCTCAACACGATCGCGGGCGTGCGCTCGATCCGCTCGACGTCGTACCAGGGCGTCGCGCTGATCGTGGTCGAGTTCAACCTGGGCGTCGATCTGGACATCGCCGCCCAGGACGTGCGCGACAAGGCGGCGCTCGCGCGTGTCGCATTGCCGGTGACGCTCGAGCCCCCGGTGGTTGGGAGCTTCAACCCGAACGACACGCCCGTGCTCTGGATCCCGGTCGAAAGCCACCGCTCGATCGTCGAGACCAGCGAGATCGTGCGGCGCCAGGTGAATCCGTACCTCGAAACCATCCCGGGCGTGGCGGGCGTCGCGATGTTCGGGCGGCGCGACCGCAACATCCGCATCTGGCTCGATGGCGACGCGCTGCGCGCGCGAGGGCTCGCGGCGACCGACGTGCTCGGTGCGCTACAGCGCGAACACGTCGAGATGCCGGGCGGCGCGGTCGAGAGCGGCCGGATCGACTACTCCGTCAAGACCGACGCCGAGTTCCGCACCGTTGCGGAGATGGAGACGCTGGTCGTCGCGCAACACGCCGGCGCGCCGGTGCTGCTGCGCGACGTGGCACGCGTCGAGGACGGCGCCGAAGACATTTCGTTCATCGCGCGCTACAACGGCGAGCCCACCGTCGGCATGGGCATCCGCAAACAGAGCGGTGGCAATTCCGTCGCGATCGTGGACGAGGTGAGAAAGCGACTCGGCGAAGTCGAGAAGGTACTGCCCAGCGGGATCAAGATGTACGACGGGGCGGGCTTCATCGACTTCTCGCGTGGCGTGCGCGAAGCGGTGGCGGAGACCGAGTTCGCGCTGGGTTTCGGTGCACTGCTCGCGGTCTTCACGGTGTGGATCTTCCTGCGCCGCTCGCGGCCGACCTTCATCATCGCCGCCGCCATCCCGGTTTCGCTGATCGCGACCTTCGGGCTGGTCTCCCTGGCGGGCTTCACGCTCAACACGATGACGCTGCTCGCGATGGCGCTCGCCGTAGGCGTCGTGATCGACGACGCGATCGTGGTGCTGGAGAACATCGAGCGCCACCGCGGGTTGGGCGAAGACGCCTTCACGGCGGCGAGGAACGGCACCCGCGAGATCGCCTTCGCGGCGACCGCGGCGACCTTCTCGGTCGCGGCGGTGTTCCTGCCGGTGTTCTTCGTGCAGGGTCTCGTCGGATCCTTCCTGCGCGACTTCGGCCTCACCGTCGCGGGCTCCGTGCTGCTCTCACTCTTCGTTGCGCTCACGCTCACGCCGATGCTGGCGTCGCGCATGCCGCCGCCGACGGAGCGCGCGCACGGCAGTTTCTATCACAAGCTCGAGCGCAGCTTCGTGTGGATCGAGGAGCACTACAAGCAGTTGCTCGGCTGGACGCTCGACCACCGCGCCGCAACCATCGCAGTCGCGTTGGTCTCGCTGCTCGGCGCCTGCGGCATCGGTTCACGACTCGGGACCGAGTTCTTCCCGCCCGCGGACGAAGGCATCTTCTTCGCGCGCATCGAAGCTGCGCCCGGCACCGCGCTCGACGCCACCGAGCAATATCTCAAACAGGACGAGGCGTGGTTCCTGCGCCAGCCCGAGATCGTTGGACTGTTCTCGGCGGCGGGCTCGAGCGGCGGCGGCAACGAAGCCGCGCGTCACGCCGAGACCAACATGGGCATGATCTTCGGCACGATGCGGCCGCGTGAGGATCGCGAGCGCAGCGTGATGCAACTCGTGCGCGACGCGCGGCGCGAGCTCGGCGCGGTGCCCGGCCGCATGATCCGCATCTTCAACCCGAGTGAGATGCTGAGCGCCGGCGGCTCCAACCAGGGCTCCTTCGAAATCGAGATCCGCGGCAACCTCGAGCTGGCCGAGCTGGATCGGCTGGCGCAGGAACTGATCCGCCGGCTCCAGGAGCTCGGCGGTTTCGTCGACCTCTCGTCGAGCCTGAAGTTGGGGTTGCCCGAGGTCCGCATCGTGCCCGATCGCGAGAAGGCGGCGGCACTGGGCATCGACGCGCGCAGCGTCGCGCAGGCGATCCACATGATGATCGGCGGCATGGACGTCGGCGTCTTCAAGGAAGCGGGCCGGCGCTACGACATCCGCATGCGCCTCGAGGAGGAGGATCGCCGCGACCCCGCGCAGATCGGCAATCTCTACGTGCGCTCGGCGAAGGGCGACGTCGTCGAGCTGCGCAACCTGGTCGACATCGAAACCGGCGCGGCGCCGTCGGCGATCACGCGCACCAACCGCCAGCGCTCGGTGACGATCGGCGCGAACCTCCAGGGCCGCACGCTGGGGTCGGCAATCGAGGACGCGCAGCGCGTCGCGAAGGATATCCTGCCGGAAGGCGCGAGCATCGCGCTCTCGGGTCAGGCGCAGGCGATGCAGGAAGGGGCTCGCCAGCTCCTTCTCGCGCTCGGCCTCGGCGTGCTGATCATCTACATGGTGCTCGCCGCGCAGTTCGAGAGCCTGGTGCATCCGCTCACGGTGATGCTGGCGTTGCCCTTCGCGATGACCGGCGCGCTCGGCGGGCTCTGGATCACCGGGCACACGCTGAATCTGTTCTCGATGATCGGCATCCTGCTGCTCTTCGGGCTCGTCACGAAGAACTCGATCCTGCTCGTCGACTACGCCAATCAGTTGCGCCGCGAAGGCATGGACAAGGTGACGGCGATGCGAACCGCGGCGCCGGTGCGGCTGCGCCCGGTGTTGATGACGGCGATCTCGATGATCTTCGGCGTGCTGCCGGCCGCGTCCGGGATCGGCCCGGGCTCCGAGTCGCGCGCACCGATGGCGGTTGCGAGCGGCGCGGGCATGTTCTCGTCGATGCTGCTGACGCTGATCGTCGTGCCGCTGTTCTACCTGCTCTTCGATGATGCTGCGGATTGGGTGAAGCGCGGCTTCCGCCGCGTCTCGGGCGGCAAGCCGCGCGTTGCTTCCGCCGAGAAGGCGATCGCGTCCTAGCCAGTCGGGGCGCGCGCGACGGGGCATGGGGTCCGACTCCTCACGCTCGCCGCGCGGGGCGCATCGCTCGCGACGTGAGCGAGTTGCGCGGCTCGCTTGGGCGCCGGCGGTTCGGTGATGGGCTTCGCGCGTGCGCCGGTGGGCGGCTCCATTCGTCGCTGGACCCCATGCCCCGTCGCGCTACTTGCTGGGCGATCCATGATCAGGGTTCGGCGACGTAGCTCTGGTGCAGGTGGACCGGCGGCTCGATGCGGCGGCGGATGCGGATGTTCAGGATCTCGACGAAGAGCGAGAAGGCCATTGCGAAGTAGATGTAGCCCTTCGAGACGTGTTGGCCGAAGCCGTCGGCGATCAGCACCACGCCGATCAGCAGCAGGAACGAGAGCGCGAGCATCTTCATCGTCGGGTGCTTCTCGATGAAAGCGCTGATGCTCCCGGCCGACACCATCATCACCAGCACGGCGATCACCACCGCGGCGATCATGATCCGGACGTCGCTGGCCATGCCGACGGCGGTGATCACCGAATCCAGCGAGAATACGGCATCGAGCAGCATGATCTGCACGAGGATCCGACCGAAGCTCGCCGCCTTCACGGTGCCGTGAGCGTGTTCGGTGCCTTCGAGCTTGTCGTGGATTTCCCAGGTCGCCTTCGCGACGAGGAAGAGGCCACCGACGAGAAGGATCAGATCGCGGCCGGTAAAGGCGTGGTCGAGGATCGCGAAGAGCGGCTGCGTGAGGCCCATCACCCAGGAGATCGCGAGCAGCAGCGCGATGCGCATGCCCATCGCGAGCAAGAGACCGATCCGGCGCGCGGCGGCCTGTCGTGCGGCCGGCAGCTTCGCCACCAGGATCGAGATGAAGACGATGTTGTCGATGCCGAGCACGATCTCGAGGCTCGCGAGCGTGAGCAGCGCGATCGCGTTCTCAGTGGTGAACAGCTCTGCCACGCTCTCTCCTGGAATCAGCTGGTGAGGAACTCGCGCAGCACTGCGAATGCACGCTGCGGATCGTCGCGGTAGACGCCGTGGCCGCAGTTCGGAAAACGCTCGAAGCGCACCAGCGGTTGCGGGATCGCGGCGGCGATGTCGGTCTGGTCGTCGATCGGGCAGACCGGATCGTCTTCGCCGCCCAGCACGAGCGTCGGGCAGCGAAGCTTCGTGAGGTCGGCGAGCAGGTCGAAGCGGTGATCTTCGCCGCCGCCGAAGTGGTGCATCACGTCGAAGTTCCAGAGCGTGCGCTCGTTGGCCTGGGGTTCGCGCGGGGTGCGTGAGTAGAGCGGGAAGCAGAGGCGCGCGTAGTCGGGCAGTGTGTCGGGCCCCGGCTTCTCCCAATAGCGACGCGCGGCGTCGCGGGCTTCGGGGCCGCCGAGTCGCTCGAAGGCGGCGAAGACGCGGTCGAAGCGGCTCTTCGCGGTGGTGCTCGACAGCACGAGCTTGCCTGGGTGATCGGGGTGTCGCGTCGCGTATGCCATCGCGACCATCCCGCCGAACGAGTTGCCGAACACCACCGGCTTCTCGATGCCGAGCGCGTCGCAGAAGGCGCGCACGTCGTCGGCCCACTGTGCGAGGTTCCACTGCTCGGGCGTGCCGCGATCGCTGCGACCATTGCCGCGGTGGTCGAGGTAGACGAGCTGCGCGACATCGACGAGCGGCGAGAAGGCGGGTTTGTACGACGAGTGGTCGAAGCCCGGACCCCCGTGCAGCAGCAACAGCGTCGGCCGCTCGCGCATCGCGGGGCCGTCGGGCACGAGCTTCGCGCCTTCGACGTCGAAGAACAGACGAACGTCCCCGATCTGGATGTGCATGGCGCCGGAGCGTCGTCGATGCGCGTGTGCGCGTCCAGATCCTGCGGAGCCGCCACGAGATCCAGATCGCCGGGACGCTACCGGTTGTCGTAACGCCCGAGGTCGTGGAGGCCTGCTTCGTCACGTTCGTCCGCTGGGCGTTCCTCCAGGAGAGGTGCCGGGCGTCAAGTTATTGCGCCGTCAAGTTATTCAAACAACTTGACACCAACCGAAAACTTGACGCCCGGCACCGGGTCTGGGCGGCCTATCCTGCCGCGAATGGCGATGCGGATCCTCGCGGTGTTCTCGGCGCTGCTCGGCCTCGCGGCGGCGGCGTGGCTGGTCGATTGCAACCACTATGCGATGCACCCGGACCCGGTGCTCGACGGCGCGCGCTTCGGCTATGGCGTGCCGCTCGATCCGGCGAGCCCGTGGCCCAAGTTCCGCGCCGACGCGCGCCAGACCGGACGCAGCCCCGCGCGGCCCGTGCGCACGGCCGCGCGGCCCTGGACCTTCGCGACTGGCAAGGGCGTCTTCAGCTCGCCCGTGATCGACGGCGAGGGCACCGCGTACATCGGCTCGGCCGATCACGCCTTCTACGCGATCCGCGCCGACGGCTCGCTGAAATGGAAATCCCTCACCGGCGAGATCATCGACTCGTCGGCGCTGCTCGACGACCGGGGGCGCGTCTACGTGCCGTCGGGCGACGCGCATCTGTACGCACTCGACCGCGAGAGCGGCCGCGAGTTGTGGCGGTTCCGCGCGCACACGCCCGAGCAGGTCGAGGCGCTGCACGACATCGAACTCTTCAACGTGGACTGGTGGGAGGGCAACGTGGCGCTGCTCGCCGACGGTACGCTGCTCGCCGGAAACGACAACTACCTCTACTACCGCATCGACCGCGACACCGGATCAGAACGCGGGCACTGGCTCGGCAACGAGCTGGGCTGGTCGCTTCCGGCCGTCAACACGCGGACGGGTCGGGTCTTCTTCGGCAGCATGTTCGTCGCACTGCGCAACCTGTTCGCATTCGATGCAGAGAGCGGCGAGAAGATCTGGAGCAGCGGCGCGCTCGGCAGCATCGTCAGCTCGCCGCTGCTCACCTCGACGAGCGCCGACGGCGCAGTCGTGGTCGGCGGCTTCGACGGCTACCTGCGCGCGTTCGGCCAGAAGAGCGGCCGGCAGATCTGGCGCTTCGCCACGCGCGACCACGTCTACGCGAGCCCGGCGCAGCTCGCGGACGGCCGCATCGTCGCGGCCTCGACGGACGGAACGGTGTATGCACTCGACCCCGAGCGCGGCGCGCGCGTCTGGGCCTTCGACACGCTCGCGCCGATCCGCTCCTCCCCGGCCGTCGATGCCGAAGATCACATCTACTTCGGATCGGGCGACGGCCGGCTCTTCGCCCTCGATCCCGACGGAACGCTGCGCTGGTCGTACCGCTGCATCGACGACGACCGCGACGATCTCAACGGCTCGCCCGGGCTCGGCCCGCATGGGATCCACATCGGCGGCGAGGACGGGTCGATCTGCTTCGTCCCCTACGACTACTGTCTCTCCGACGCCGGCAAGGCGGATCGTCGCTGCGTCTCGGGCGCCGGCGAAGCGCTTCCCAATGACGGCGCGCGACTCTACTTCACGTCGCGATTCGGCGGTCTGTCGCAGCAGCCGCCCGCGGAGATCGACGCCAACGAGCCGCTCGCTTTCACGCTCTCGGTGCGCGCGCAGGGGGACACCGAACTCGCCGCGATCGACAAGGATGACCTCGCGGTCGAGTTCTCGTCCGGCCGCGCCGTCGTCGAGGTCTCCGCCGACCGCCGCTTCGTCACGATCGTGCCCGAGACCGCCTGGGCTGGACCCGAGGGCGGTACGCTGCGCGTCGAACTCCGCGGCGGGTTCCGCACGGAGCCGTGGCGCCTCGGCCTCAAAGCGTTCGGAGGATCCGCGAGCGGTCGCTTCGCGGAGCGCTTCGAGTTCGCGGTGCGGCCGCGCGCGCCGGCGGCGATGCCGTACACCGTGCCGCAGCGGCCCGGCGATCCCGGGACCGCCTTCGAGATCGGCCGGCTCGCGGCGCCCAACCCGACCATGCTGCCGTCGTGGAACCAGATCGGCTTCGACTCGATCCGCTGGCTCGGCGGGGTCGTCGAGGGACACGGCGACCGCGCGGTGCTCTGGTTCGTCGGAGGTCGACACGACGGCGCGACGGGGCGTGCGATCGTGGATCCCGCCAACGAGACGCGCTTCGCGCTCGTGCTCGACTGGGACGACGGACTCGTCACGCTGCACGACGCGGGCCCCTTCACGCTCGACTTCAACGGCTCGTGGGGCATGCCGTACCGGCGCTATCGGATCGCGACGCGCGCGGCAGCCGACGGCCGGATCGAGCAGCGCCCGGCACTGAACGCCGTCGCCGACTGCGACCAGATCGCGAACTACGGGCCGTTCCTGAAGGCAATGGGTCTGTCGGAGTGGGACACCGGCCTGATGCACATCTATGGCGGCGCGGATCTTTCGCTGTGGGGTGACGCAGCGCAGACACGCCCAGAGGACATCGGCGACGTCGCGATCGAGGTCGGCGCGACGGAGGCCGTCGCACGCGTCCGCGGCGGCCGGGTCCGGCGCAGCGAGCACGCGGTCGGTCTGCTGCTCGTGGACGCGCAGAGCGGCCTGCCGGTGTCGCTGAGCTACGCCTTCGTCACCGCGGTCGAGGCGGACGCGAACGGCTTCGTCACGGCCGTACGGGTCCACTACGAGCCCGGCACGATCCGCGGCCCCGTGCGCGCCCACTACATGATCGACACCGTCCCTGCGTTCACAAGATAGGAGCGGTGCCGGGCACCTCCGGGCGGCACCTCGAGGTTCCATGAAGCTTCGGCGCCTTTTCGGCCTCGCGATTGGTATGAGCGCTGCGCTGCTTGCGCTCGGCCACTGCTCCGGCAACCAGCCGCGCCTCGACGCCGTGCAGGCCGCGCGCCGCGAACTCGGCATCGAGCTCGACGCGCGCAAGATCGACGTCGGCGACGTCGAGCTGTTCGTGGTGCGCGCGGGTCCGCCGGACGGACCGCCGATCGTGTTGCTGCACGGCTTTCCGGAGTTCTGGTACGCGTGGAAGGGTGTGATCGACCCGCTCACGAAGGCCGGCTACCGCGTGATCCTTCCCGATCAGCGCGGCTACGGCGACTCCGACAAGCCGCGCGGCGTCGAGTCGTACGCCGTCGATCGCCTCGGCGACGACATCGCGGGCCTCGTCACCGCGCTCGGCTACGAGAGCGCCTTCGTCGCCGCGCACGACTGGGGCGGCGGCGTCGCGTGGAACCTCGCGATCCGGCATCCCGAGCGCATCCGCAAGCTCGCGATGATCGACACGCCGCACCCGGATGCGGGGCGCCACGTCGAGTCGACGGAAGCGACGGTCTCTTGGTACCGGACCTTCTTCCAGATTCCGTGGCTACCCGAGGAGTCGGCGCGCTGGGGCAACTGGTGGCTGCTGTCGAAGTCGCTCCGCGACACCGCGAAGCCGGGCGCCTTCCCCGAAGCGAAGCTCGATCTCTACCGCTCGGCGTGGGATCGTGACGGCGCCTTCGGCACGATGGTGAACTGGTATCGCGCCGCGTTCCGCAGCGAGCGCAGCGACGCGACGGCCGATCGCCGCGTGCAGACGCCGACGCTGCTGCTGCGCGCCTCGAGCGACGCCTTCATCGCCGCCGATCTGACACGCGCGAGCGTCCCGCTCTGCGACGACGCGCGTCTCGTGGAACTCGGCAGCGGCACGCACTGGGTGGTGCAGGAGGAGCCGGAGCGCATCGCCAAGCTGCTCGCGGAGTTCTTCGCGGAGTGATCGGAGTACTCAGAGCGAAATGATCGGCCGCCGTTTCGCCGCCTTGGCGCGCCCCCACTCCGCGCGACCGGGTTCTGCTACGGCGCCCTCGGCCACCGCCGCCGCCAGCCGCTCCGCTGCGAGCGCATTCGCTTCGCTCGGGATGCCTTTCGAGTCGCGGAAGATCTGCGCCGCATCGAGCCCGTGGAAGAGCTCGCGCACCTCCGGCGGCGCATGCGCCGCGGCGAGCGCCGCTTGCAGGTGCGCCTGCGTCTCGTGCAGCGTCATCGGCGTGCGCAGCGCGACCGGCTCCGCGTCGCAGCCGAGTGCGCGCGCGAGTTCCGCCGCCGGTTCGGGCGCCGCAGCGACGATGCGCAAGCCGCCGCCCGCGGCCATCGCGAGCGCGCCGAGGCGTCCGGCCGTCGCGAGCGGCAAGCGCTCGGCGGCGTCGATCGCGATCACCAGCGCGGAGCGCATGGCAGAGAAGTTCGCGGCGAGCAGCAGGATGGCCTGCTCGGGGTCGTCACTCGCGTCGCGGTGGAGCTGATCGAGCACGAAGGAACAAAACGTCGGTGCATCGATGTCGCCCGCGCCGAGCGTCACGCTGCGCAGTGTGCGCCGAACGCGCTGGGCGAGCACGCGCAGCAACATCGACTTGCCGATGCCGGGCGGCCCGATGAGCAGCGTCGCTTCGGCGCGGTCCACGACGACTCTCTGTTCGAGCCGCGCGAGCACCTCTTCCGTCGCAGGCCGCGGCAGATAACGGCGCGTGTCGCCGCTCGCGACGAACAGGTTCAGACGGGGGCTGCGAATCGGAGACAGCATCGAACGAACTCCCGCGGCGGCGTGCCGGGTTCCCTGTTCGTGCGTGGCCCGCGATCCCAATTGGGTGGCGCGCACTGCGCTCGATCGGCAACGCGCGCGCAGCTGCGGTGCAGTTGCGCGGGCCATGTTCGATGCTGCGCAGCGTTGCAGCTACGCTGCGGCCCGCTCGCCGAGCCCCGCCTGGCCGAGCCGAAGAGGAGTTCACCGTGGCCGCACCGTTCGTCCCTGGCATGCGATTCGGGATCTTCATCGCGCCGTTTCATCCGACCCGCGAGAACCCCGATCTCGCGTTGCGCCGCGACTTCGAGCTGGTCGAGTGGCTCGATCAACTCGGTTACGACGAGGCCTGGATCGGCGAACACCACTCGGCGGGCTACGAGATCATCGCCTCGCCGGAACTCTTCATCGCCGCGGCGGCCGAGCGCACGCGCCACATCAAGCTCGGTACCGGCGTTTCGTCGCTGCCGTATCACCACCCGCTGATGCTCGCCGATCGCATCAACCAACTCGATCACCAGACGCGCGGGCGAGCGATGTTCGGCGTCGGTCCCGGCGCGCTGCCGAGCGACGCGTTCATGATGGGTATCGACGTGGGGAAGCAGCGCGACAGGATGGACGAAGCGATCGGGGTACTCGTGCCGCTGCTACGCGGCGAGACGGTCACACACGAGAGCGACTGGTTCGAGCTGCGCGATGCGCGGCTGCAGCTCGCGCCGTTCACGCGCCCGCACATCGAGATCTGCGTGGCGTCGCAGGTGTCGCCGGCGGGCGCGCGCGCGGCGGGCAAGCACGGCATCGGTCTGCTCTCGATCGGCGCCACCTCGACGGGCGGCTTCAACGCACTCGCGATGAACTGGAAGATCTGCGCCGACAAGGCCGCCGAACACGGTCACGCAGCGCAGCGCAGCGCGTGGCGACTGGTCGGGCCGATGCACATTGCGGAGACCCGAGAGAAGGCGCGCGAGAACGTGCGCTTCGGGCTCGCGGATTGGCTGCGCTACTTCCAGGAAGTGGCGGCGCTGCCGCTCGCGCCGGCCGGCTCGATCGACAACGCAATCGACGCGCTGGTCGCTTCGGGCCTGGCGGTGATCGGCGACCCCGACGACGCGATCGCGCAGCTCGAGCGACTCGAAAAGCAGTCGGGGGGCTTCGGCTGTTTCCTCCAGATGGCGCACAACTGGGCGGACTGGGCGGAGACCCGGCGCAGCTACGAGCTCTTCGCGCGCTACGCCACGCCGCGCTTCCAGCAGCTCAACGTGAATCGCGACGCGAGCATGCAATGGGCGGCCGCGAACCGGCCGAGCTTCATCGGCGCCATGGGAAACGCCATCAACCGGGAGATCCAGAAGCACGTCGCCGAGCAGAAGGAAAAGCAGGAGCCCGGGGCGGGCTGACCTGGAGGCGTCTCGAGCTGGAGGGCAGGTGTGGGATGAAGCGCCTCACCCGGTCGGGCTGATCCGAGATGGTGTAAAGCCATCTCCCGGTCGTCCGATACGTGGCGGTGTCGGAGGGGAGGGCCCGGATGCGCGACAGGCGGGGAGCCATCCGGTATCGCTGCCAGCTGCGCTGCGTGCTGGGGCGCGGCACGGCGCGTCACGACGCCAGCGTGCTCGATCTCTCCAGCTCCGGCCTCTCGGTCCGAACCACGCGCGATTTCGCGCAGGGCGACGAGGTGGAGCTGCTGATCGAGCCCAACATCCAGTTCCAGGCGATCGCCTGGCGCACGACGCGAACCCGGAGCGGTTTCGTGGTCGGCATGATGCTCTCCCACCCGTGCTCGGAATACGAGGCGCTCGTGGGGCGACACGCAGCGCGGACGCCCAGGGCCGCCGCGACCCCCACCGCGACCGAAGCTCCGGCGCAGGTGACCGCCCCGCCGCCGCCTCTTTCGCCTCCGTCTCAGGCGGAACTCTGGTGGCGGCTGCGCGTCAAGGACGGCGACGGGAATCGGACACGCGCCGTCGCGATCGTGGCCGCTTCTCGCGAGGATGCGATCGACGGGGCGCTCGCCGAGATCGGCGGCGGCTGGGAGATTCTCGAGGCGGAAATCGCCCCGCGCGCACCGGCCACGAAGAAGGTGAGCAGCCACAACACGTAGCGCGGCGAGCGACGGCCGTGTGGCTGCGCAATCCTCGATCCGCGATGAGTGGCGCGCTGCTCGTATCGGACCAGGTCGAGGACCACTACCGCGCGGCGCTCGATGCCGCGGCGCCCGGCGTTGCGCGCGTGGTGCTGCGGCCCGACGGTTGCGAAGGCGACCCGAGCCGCGTCGAGATCGCCTTCTTTTCCGGCGACCTCTTCCCGGAGCGCGTGCGCGAGTTCGTGCTCGCGCTGCGCGACGCGAAGCAGCTCCGCTGGCTGCACACCTTCAGCGCCGGCGTCGACAATCCGTGGTTCCAGGCGCTGCGCGCGCGCGGCGTGCGGCTCACCACCTCGTCGGGCGCGAACGCGGTGCCGATCGCGCAGACGGTCCTGCTCTACCTGTTGGCGCTCTCGCGCGACTTCGCGCGATGGCAGGACGCGCAGAAGCGGCACGCCTGGGAGCCGCACCAGGTCGTCGATCTCCAGGACCTGACGCTCGGCGTCGTCGGCCTAGGGCCGATCGGTCTCGAAGTCGCGCGACTCGGCGCGGCGCTCTCGATGCGCGTCGTCGCCGTGCGGCGTTCGCCGCGCGGCGATGAGCCCTGCGAGACCTGGCCGATCGCGCGACTCGACGCGCTGCTGCCTCGCGCCGACGCGTTGGTGTTGGCGCTGCCGCTCAGCGACGACACGCGCCACCTGCTCGACGCACGCCGCGTCGCGTTGCTGAAACGCGGCGCCTGGCTCGTGAACGTCGGTCGCGGCGCGCTCGTCGACGAAGCTGCGCTCGTCGCCGCGTTGCAGAGTGGCCAGCTCGGCGGCGCCGGCCTCGACGTCTTCGAGGTGGAACCGCTGCCGCCCGAGAGTCCGCTCTGGAGCTTGCCGAACGTGATCGTGACGCCGCACAACTCGGGTGACTCGCCCGGCAATCAGGTTCGCGCCGCGGAGATCTTCCTCGGCAACCTCGCGCGCTTCGGGCGCGGCGCTGCGCTGCGCAACGAGGTCGCGTGATGCGCGCACAGCGAGCCGCCGCGCTGGCGATCCCCGCTGCTCTCGCAGCGCTCGCAGCGCTGGCGCAACCGCTCGCGCCCCGGCTGCCGACGGCCGGCGTGACGATCGGCGGCGAGCGCTTCACGCTCGAAGTGGCGCGCGATCCCGCCACGCAGTTCCGCGGCCTCGGCGGCCGCACCCACATCGACCCGCGCGGCGGCATGCTCTTCGTCTTTCCCTCCCCGCGAGCAACCGCGTTCGTGATGCGCGACTGCCCGATCCCGATCGACATCGCGTTCCTCGACGCCGCCGGCCGCGTCATCGCGATCCACGAAATGCAGCCCGAGCCGCCGCGCGGAGCCGACGAATCGGCCGTTGCCTACGAGTCGCGCCTGCGCCCCTACCCGAGCGGCCTGCCCGCGCTCTACGCAATCGAGACCGCCGGCGGCCGCCTGCGCCCCCTCGGCCTACGCGGCGGCGACAAACTCGAGATCGACCGCGCCGCGCTGCTCGCGCGTTAGCCGTGCCGGGCGTCAAGTTATTGGCCTGTCAAGTTGTTGGGAAGGCGGAGGCGCGCGGGCTAGAGATCGCTGGGTGCGAGTCCGGTACTCCGGGCGATGCGCGCGAGCATGCGGGGACCGATCTCCTCTCGATCGTGAAACGACCACACGAACTCGGGCCAGCCGGTTCGTTCGAGAATGCGATGTGAGCCGCGCACGCGTTTCGTGCTCCATCCGATGCGATGGAGAGCAGCCAGAACGCGCGAGGCCCGCGAGGCGGGCCAGCGGCTCACGATCCGATCGAAGTCTCGAAGGTGAGTGAAAGCGGTCCGCGTGGCACTTCGCCGCGTTCCAAGCGGTCCGCGAGCACGCGCAGCGCGAGAGCCTGTGCATTCGCGAGCGCTTCGTCGGCGTTCCTTCCGTAGGCCAGAACGCCGGGGAGTTCGACGACTTCCGCGATCCAGCGGCCGTCGTCCTCCCGCTCGATCTCGACGAGATAACTCATGGAGGTCTCACCGGGGACCATGGGGCAGCGCCAAGGTGCCGCGATCGCTGGCAAGAGGCAAGCGAGGTGGCTCGCTTCAACCGCGCTTCACGCCGACGCGCTCGGGCGGGTGCGGAAGCACTCGTACCAGCGCGCGAGGTGTGCGGGCCACGCGATGTCGAGATTGCCGGTGCGCTCGAACTCCATCGCCGCGAAGAGCGTGCAGTCCGCGATCGTGACGTGTTCCCCCGCGACGAAGGGACGGCCGTCGGCGAGGAGTCCGTCGAGATAGTTCGCGGGCTTGTCGAGATCCTTGCGGAAGCGCGCGGCGAGCGCCGCGTCGGGCACGCGACCGGGCAGCACCGCGTGCGTCGCGTGAAACACCCGCGCGACGCCCATCAGCAGGCCGACGTCTGCGCTGCGTTCGAGCGCGCGCACGCGGGCGCGCTCGAGCGGCGTCCTGCCGATCATCGGCGGCTCGGGGTGCAGCTCCTCGAGGTATTCGATGATCGCGAGCGACTCGCGCAGGCAACTGCCGTCGTCGAGTTCCAGCACGGGCAGCCCACCCATCGGGTTTTTCGCCAGGAACCCCGGTGTGTGTTGTGCGCCCCGGGTGATGTTCACCATCACCTTCGGGATCTCGATGCCCTTCTCTGCGAGGTAGACGCGCAGCTTCCGGGGATTCGGCGCGAGCGGGAAGTCGTAGAGCTTCATGATGACCTGGGGACGTTCCTGGTCGCGTTTCCTTTGTTGACTTCAGGAACGTCCCCAAGTCAACACTAGGTCGCTAGTTCGGTGCGGTTGCGGAAGAGCTCGAGCGCTTCGGGGTTCGCTAGTGCTTCGCGGTTCTTTACCTCACTGCCCGCTACGACGTCGCGCACCGCAAGCTCCACGATCTTGCCGCTCCTGGTGCGCGGGATGTCGGCGACCTGCGCGATCACCGCGGGCACGTGCCGCGGCGTGGTGTTTGCGCGGATGCGCTGCTTGATCTTCTCGCGCAGCGCGTCGTCGAGCACGAGTCCTTCGCGCAGCCGAACGAAGAGTACGACGCGTACGTCGTTCTGCCACGGCTGGCCGATCACGATCGCTTCGACCACTTCGCCCTGCTGCTCCACCTGGCGGTAGATCTCGGCGGTGCCGATCCGCACGCCGCCCGGGTTCAACGTCGCGTCGCTGCGACCGTGGATCACCATGCCGCCATGCGCCGTCCACTCGACGAAGTCGCCGTGGTGCCAGACGCCCGGGAAGCGCTCGAAGTACGCCGCGCGGTAGCGCGTGCCGTCCGCGTCGTTCCAGAAGCCGACGGGCATCGACGGGAACGGCTTGGTGCAGACCAGCTCGCCGGCGCCCTCGCGCACCGGCTGGCCCGCGTCGTCGAACACGTCCACCGCCATGCCGAGGCCCGGGCGCTGGCATTCACCGCGCCACACCGAGCCGCTGGGATCGCCGCACAGGAAACACGAGACGATGTCGGTGCCGCCAGAGATCGAGGCGAGCTGCACGTCGCGCGCAATGGCGTCGTAGACGAACTCGAAGCTCTCGGGCGCCAGCGGCGAGCCGGTCGAGAGGATCGCGCGCACGCGCGAGAGGTCGTGGGTCTCGATCGGACGCAGCGCGGACTTGCGCACGGAATCGAGGAACTTCGCCGAGACGCCGAGGACGGCGACCTGCTCTTCCGCCGCGAGGTCGAAGAGCGCTTTGGGGCCGGGCTGGAACGGCGAGCCGTCGAAGAGCACGAGCGTCGCTTCGCTCGCGAGCCCCGAGGCGAGCCAGTTCCACATCATCCAGCCGGTCGTCGTGTAGTAGAAGAAGCGGTCGCCGGCGCGCAGATCGGTGTGTAGCCGCTGCTCCTTCAAATGCTGGAGCAGCGTGCCGCCGGCGCCGTGCACGATGCACTTGGGCGCGCCGGTCGTGCCGGAGGAGTAGAGGATGTAGAGCGGGTGATCGAAGGGCAGCCGCTCGAACGCGAGCGGCTCCGGCGCGAAGCGGCCGGTGAACTCGTTCCAGCTCGTCGCGTCGCGCAGGCCCGCGAGCGCCGGTCGCGCCGCGAGGTTCCCCGTCACCACGCAGCGTTGGACGGACGGGAGCGACGCGAGCACCGCGGCGACGCGCTCGCGCACGTCGTGGGTCTTGCCGCCGTACGCGTAGCCGTCGCAGGCGAAGAGCACGCGCGGCTCGATCTGGCCGAAGCGGTCGACGACGCCCTGCACGCCGAAGTCCGGCGAGCACGACGACCAGATCGCACCAAGACTCGCCGCCGCGAGCATCGCGACGATCGCCTCGATGCCATTCGGCAGATAGCCCGCGACGCGATCGCCGGGGCGCACGCCCAGCGCCCGCAGCGCCTGCGCGACGCGCGACACCTCGTCGTGCAGCGCCGCCCAGGTGAGCGTGCGCCGCACGCCGCGCTCGTCGCGCGCAATCAGCGCGGGCGTTCCGTCGCGCCTTCGCAACAGGTTCTCGGCGAAGTTCAGGCGCGCGTCGGGAAACCAGCGCGCGCCCGGCATGCGGTCCGGCTCGACGACGACGCGTTCACCGCGCTCCCCGATGACGCCGCAGAAGTCCCAGAGCGTGGACCAGAATCCGGCACGCTCCGCGACCGACCACGCGTGCAGCGCAGCGAAATCGGGGAGCGACTCGACGAAGCGTCGCTCGACCTCGACGCGGAATGCACGCAGCTGGGTCGCAGCCGCGCGCTCGGGCGACGGCCGCCAGAGCGGCTGCTCGCTCATGGGACCAGCACCACCTTCCCGTGCGTCTTCCGCGACCCCAGCGCCACGAGCGCCTCGGCAGCCCTTTCGAGCGGATAGCTGCCGTAGATCACCGGCCGGATCTTCTTCTCTTCATAGAGCTGGAAGAGCGCCGCAAAGGTCTCCGGAATCCGCGCGGGTTCGTACTTGGCGTAGGCGCCCCAGTGGAGGCCCACCACGGAAACGTTCTTCAACAGGATGCGGTTCGCCGCGACACTCGGGATCTTGCCTCCGGCGAAGCCGACGACGAGCAGGCGTCCGCTCCAGGCGATGCACTTGAGGGACTTGTCGAAGATGTCGCCGCCGACCGAGTCGTAGATCACGTCGGCGCCCTTGCCGGCGGTGATCTCCTGCACGCGTTCTACGAAGTCCTCGCTGTTGTAGTCGATGCCGAACTCGGCGCCTGCTTCGATTGCGACACGCACTTTCTCGGGGCCGCCGGCCGTCGCAATCACGCGCGCGCCGAGCGCCTTGCCGATCTGCACCGCCGCGAGGCCGACGCCGCCCGCCGCGGCGTGAACCAGCAGCGTCTCGCCGGGTTGCAGCGCGGCGCGGTACACGAGTCCCGCGTACGAAGTCGGGTAGACGATCGGGAACGACGCGCCTTCTTCGAAGCTCATCGCATCGGGCATGCGGTGCGCGAACGACGCGGGAATCGCGATGCGCTCGGCGTAGCCGCCCATCGGCGCCGCGGCGAGCACGCGGTCGCCGACGGCGAAGCCGGTCCGATGATCGGAGGGCTTCGCGCGATGATCGGAGGGCTT
>Ga0102851_10000454_pt1 | contig 20646 bp, 19 predicted proteins | sample Mud3Dept3metaG_FD_79558 | JGI IMG/M metagenome (GOLD analysis project Ga0102851, IMG submission 79558) | Freshwater wetland microbial communities from Ohio, USA, analyzing the effect of biotic and abiotic controls - Mud 3 Core 4 Depth 3... | ecosystem: Environmental > Aquatic > Freshwater >... | reverse complement strand
TATGGATGTCTTCGGCAGCGGTGGCGGTGAGAGATTGGCACGTGAAGCTGGTGTTTCTTTCATCGGCGCCATACCGATGGATCCCTTGGTCGCTTCTGGAGGCGATGTGGGTGAGCCTGTGGTAGTAACCAGACCTGATACAAAAGTTGGCCTTGCCCTGCGTGCAGTCGCCGAGGATTTAGCAGCGAAGGTCAGTGTGGCTGCAGTTCAACAAAAAATCTTTATCCAGAATAAGCTGATCAGGTGATGGCGCCCTATATCGTTGGTATTCGTTTTCAGAAGGTGGGGAAAATCTATCATTTTGACGCCAGTGAGTATCGTGACCTGCGCGTTGGGGATTTCGCCATCGTTGAAACCAGCCGGGGCAGGCAAATGGGCGAAATGGTGAGGGTTATCGAAGATCCAACACCACCTCCAGAAGGCGTCTGGAAGCCCATCCACCACAAGGCGACGCCGCGTGACCTGGTATTACGCCAGATGTGGCACCAGAAAGAGGTCGAAGCGGTGATCCATTGCCGCTCCAAAGTGGCGGAGTCTGCCATTCTAGGAATGAAAGTTGTCGCGGCTGAGTTTTCCTTTGATGGGACGCGTTTAGCTTTTCTCTATAGCACAGAAGGCGAAGGAAAGGTCGAGCTTCGGCAGCTAAAGAATGCTTTGAAGCGCATCTACCCACGCCAGCAGATCGAGTGGCATCAAATAGGGCCGCGCGATGTGGCAAAAATCCTTGGCGGGATGGGTGCTTGTGGGCTGGAGAATCGTTGTTGCTCGATGTTCCTGACTGAATTCAGCCCCATTTCGATCAAGATGGCGAAGGAGCAAGGTATTTCTTTAACCCCCTCTGAAATTACGGGCATGTGCGGGCGCTTGCGCTGCTGCCTTATCTATGAATATGAACAATATGTTGAGGCGCGAAAGAATCTTCCTAAACGCAAGAAACGCGTTATCACGCCACGCGGAGAGGGGATCGTTGTAGATGTATACCCACTCAAGCAGGCGGTAATCGTTGAGCTGGAATCAGGGGTGCAATTCGAGTTTCTCAATGAGGAGATACAACCGTGGGAGGAATTGCAGGCATTGAAAAAGAAGGCGGAAGAGCCTTGCAATCAACATGAAGGGGGCGGGTGCGATTGCGATAAAAGCACTGCAAACGATGCTGGCTGATTGGGAAACCAAACAAAAGATCCTGGTAGTCCTGGCTCATCCGGACGACCCGGAATTTTTCTGTGGAGCTACTATTGCACGCTGGGCGCAGGCTGGGCACAATGTGGTCTATTGGCTGCTCACATGTGGCGATAAGGGTACCCCAGACCGCGCTCTAAGCGCTGATCAGCTATGCAAAATACGACAGGACGAGCAAAGGTCAGCCGCAGCAAAATTAGGTGTTAATGAGGTGCATTTCCTGGGTTACCCGGATGGTTACCTTGTGGCGGATCTCAAGTTGAGGAGGGATGTTACCCGCATTATTCGCTCTGTGCGCCCAGATATCCTCGTCACCTGCGACCCCAAAACGCTATACGTTGCTGATAATCGCATTAACCATCCTGATCATCGCGCTGCCGGTCAGGCAGTATTGGACGCAGTTTTTCCAGCAGCGCGTGACCATCTGTATTTTCCCGAGCTGCTCGAACAAGAAGGTCTGGAACCACATGTTGTGCACGAAGTTTGGATCTGTGGGACACTGGAACCTAACCTGCAGCATGATGTGACTGACTTATGGGAGATGAAAATCCAGGCGATCCTCGAGCATAAAAGCCAGATTCGTGAGGTGGATGATCTTATTAAACGGATGCAGGAGCGACGAACGGCAGATAGCACTCCAGAGACACCACGCTATGAAGAGGTCTTCCGCCGGATCTATCTGGCTTGATGGGAATAAATAATTAACCACAGATAGATACAGATAAACACAGATAAAAATATTAAGATAATTGCGATTATCTGGATTCATCTGCTGTAAAAATCTCAATAATCACCTATATTCATCTGTGGTTTAAATACAAAAGGGAATCAACATGCATGCACTAACATTAGAAGCTCAAAAACAATTCGAATATACCCGCCAGATGAGGCGGGATTTCCATCGCTATCCGGAGATTGGATTTCAGGAAGTGCGCACTGCAGGTATTGTGGCGCGCGAGCTCAACGAGCTTAACCTTGAGGTGAAAACGGGTATCGCTGAAACCGGCGTGGTAGCATTGATCGAGGGGAGTAGAAAGGGGCCAGTTGTCCTTTTACGCTTCGATATGGACGCCTTGCCTATCCAGGAACAATCTGGTGCGGATTATGCCTCGCAGAATCCAGGAGTGATGCACGCCTGCGGGCACGATGGTCATACTGCCATCGGATTGGGCGTGGCACGCGTTTTACAGGCGCACCGTCAGGAGCTGGCGGGAACGGTCAAGCTGGTCTTCCAACCCGCCGAGGAGGGGCTGGGTGGCGCCGAGCGCATGCTGGCGGAAGGTGTGCTGGAAAATCCAAGGCCCGATTTGACATTGGCGCTCCACCTATGGAATGAGAAACCGGCAGGGTGGTTGGGGATTACCCCTGGCCCGGCGATGGCAGCTTCTGATATGTTCAGTATTAATGTAACTGGGAGAGGTGGGCATGGTGCTGTTCCGCACAGCACAGTTGACCCGGTTCTTGCTTCAGCCCAGATAGTGAACGCCTTACAAAGCATCACCTCCCGCAACGTGCCACCGTTGAAATCAGCGGTGATCACCGTGGCGACTATCCACGGAGGCGATGCCTTCAACGTAATCCCATCCGATGTCGAGATGAGTGGCACGATCCGGACTTTCGAGCCGGAAGTCAGGCGGATGCTGTTGGAGCGGTTTGAGGCGGTAGTTCAGGGAGTGGCGCAAGCGTTCGGCTGCCAGGCGAAATGCAGGGTGCGCGTGATCACCCCTGCGGTAATTAATGACCCCAAGATTACAGCGCAAGTGCAGGAAATCGCCGCTAAATTGTTACCAGACCACGAAATTGACCCATATGAGCGCACGATGGGCTCCGAAGACATGGCTTTCTTGATGCAGGAAGTGCCAGGGTGCTATTTCTTCGTAGGATCAGCCAACGCTGAGCAGGGATTGAATGCCGCACATCACAATCCGCGCTTCGATTTCGACGAGCGGGTGCTGGAGAATGCAGTGGCACTGATGGCTGCCGCAGCGATGCACTTCTTGAAATAGGTTTATTGAGCAGTTTTTTCAGCCAAGCTCGACGGCAAGCACGTCGTAATAAGTGCCTGCTCCAAATCCATCAAACAGGACATGGTCGCCGCTTCTAAGGTCGGAGAGTTTACGTAAGAAGGCGATCATATTCGAAGCGGCGCTGACGTTGCCAAAGTCTCTAAGCAGCCAGGGCATAGGAATTTGAATCCCTTCTTTTTGAAGGTGTTTCTCTTTTAGCTGATTGATCTTATAGTTGGCATGGTGCACGATGGCAACAGCGATCTTCTTACCCGGAACGCCCATCTCAACCATTTTCTTCTGGTAAGCATGGAAAACATCCTGCACCACCTGAACCCCGTTACGAACAAAGAGCTTAACCATGCCCATGGGTCCCGCCATAACCACCGCCACGTCGTCTTCGGGCTCGTGCATCAGTCCAGCCACTCGGATGTGATTAGGCTTAACCTGTGTGACTTCGATCAATGACCGGCCGGAGTGAGGATAGGTCATACGAAATTCCAGCACACCGTCATCGTCGAAAACTTCGAGTGTTTTTCCCACCAGGAATTTCATCGTCTGACCTGGGATTACCCCGATAATGCCTGCCCCATTGCCAAAAAGTTGTAAGGCATTTAGATCACGGGATTGTTGCATAAACCGGGTCAGCCCTTCAATACCACCAATCAGAACCTTCTGACCATATAAGGCTTCAGCCAGGTTATAACCCAGCTTGGGGATAATGGGCAGCTCTGGATTTAGAGCCAAATTCAACCCAGCTACTGAACTATCACAAGCCTTGTGAATACTCACCTTCAAGGCGCTATCTGGGATGCCTGCCAGCCTGGCGATGCGCTCGGTGTAATCATCAGCCACTGGACCACTGATGCCCACCAGCACGGCTTTAACATCGGAAGGTTGCCAACCACTCGCCAGAGCTGCTTCACGCAGAAATGTGGCGCCTACCTGCAACTCCAGCTCAAGATGCTCTTCATCTGTCAAGAACGGAAGAATCTGGCGATACTCGAAGCCCAAATCAGCTAGGTTTAATCGTTCTTCGATGGGAAGTGATTTCCCCAGGTGCTGTTCGAGTATTAGCGGCAGTTTTGAGTTATCGTAGCTTTCACCCCACGTGCCATACGCCCCTCCTATGTTGATCCCGGCGTTTGAAACTTGCTCGATGCCGATCGGGATGCCACCCGCGAAAGGGAGCCTTTCGATTTTAACATTGGGACGAGCATAAAATGATGTAGTTGTTTCAGATGTCTGTTGCATGGCTTTCTCGCTATAGTAATTCTCTTGATGAAGACGTAATCATATCACTACAACACTTGAATAGCAAAAGGATTGCATTAAAGGAGGGTTAGTATGCGGCAATTTTCCTGAAATTGGCTTAGTCCATTTCTTAAAGTGGATTTCAAGATCACTCAAAATGCCGTACAAATGATAATGTGATGAGAGGGGATTTTAAGAAACAAAGATTTATTACGCGATTGATAAATAAGCGATCGGGGATTAGGCAATTAGGAAATTAAGGCTGGGCAATTAGGGAAAGAATAGAGAAGATGAGTATTTAGGGGCGTTCACTTGAGCTCTCCGGCTGTGGTGCGCATGGCGATGCGGATGCCACCTGCATAGTAGTATTTCACATTTTAGCCGTGCTGCCCGTCCACTCATAATTATTGCCAATATAAGGTGTGACATTTGCGCCGAAGTTTGCTTTACAGGAACGTAATCCCAACATGTAAATCGTTACGATTTTTGGTTAACTACCACAATGCTGCCGACGATCAGCGCTCCGCCAACCGCCAGTTGCCAGTCGAGCTGCTCGTGCAGGATGAGCACGCCCAGGATGACGCCCACCAGGGGGAAGACATAAGTCACCAGCGTGGCGCGAGTTGGTCCTACGGCATGGATAAGGTAGAAGTATAGGAGGAAAGCCAAGCCGGTTCCCAGTATTCCCAGCCATAGGAGGGAGATCCAGGTAATTGGCAGGGTGGGTAGCACCAGCGGTTGCTCAACCTGCGAGAGCAGAATCCAAAGAAAGGCGTCCGCGCCGAGCAAAGGCACCAGGCCTTGAATGATCGGGGAGAGGTCACGCATGTTGCGGCGGGCGAAAACCGAGCTGAAAGCGTAGAACAGGCTGGCGAGCAGCACCGCTAGCTGACCCAGGAGGGCAAAATTAGCGGCGCTGAATCCTGGCAAGGATATTGACGCCAACTGAATGGCTTGTGAGGGCTGGAAAAGCCGCGCAAGCTCGCCATTCAGGTCACGGCTGACCAGGATGACGATGCCGATGAAGCCGATCACCAGGCCTGCCAAACGAGGCAGAGTAATGCGGTCATCACTCAACAGGAGATGTGCGATGATCATGGCGAAAAGCGGGGTGGTGCTGTTGAGGATGGCTGCCACGGCAGAGTCGATATACAGCTCACCCCAAGAGATCAGGACATAAGGGATCAGGCTGTTGGTGAAGCCGAAGATGAACATGAACAACCATAGTCGCCGGTCGTGAGGCCACCTGGGACGGGCGAAAAGCACAACGACTGACAGGGTCAGGATAGCAAACAGCAGGCGGAATGCCACTAACATGGCAGGCGAGGTTTCCTGCACCGCCAGCTTAATCCACAAGAATGAAGAGCCCCAGATGGTACCCAGGGCGATAAAGGCCAGCCAGTCCTTAGCTTTCATAGTTAATAATTGGTAACGATATCAATCCGGCCCTTTTCGCGGGCGATGTGCTCGCAGCGGCGGAAGCTGTAGGATGCGATTAGCGCCAGGATCAGCGTCAGGGCGAGCAGGATACCCAGCAATTGTAAGTTGCTGAAGTGGCTAAAGGTAGGAAATGCCGCCGCGATAGGAGGTACCAGCGCACGACGGGCAAGCTCCAGCCAGTAGCTGATCGGGATCAAATAACCGATCCAGCGTATGAAAGGCGGCAGTGTCTCCAGGGGGAAGATAGCGCCGCTGAAGAGGAAAAGAGAGCCTGCCACGGCGCCGCCCAACTCCCAACTGTGGTGCACAATGACCAGCATGAATCCAGCCAGGAGAAATCCCATCAGCGCCAGCATATTGATGCCGATCACCATGGTTAACAGGAAAAGAGGCCAGTTCACTGCCAGGGGATCTAGCTGTACGTGCAGGAAAACCACACCAATCGTGATGGTAATCAACACGGCAATGGTGGAGATGATAAAGGTGGCAACGCTGCGCCCGAAGAGATAAGTCGGGAAGTGAATAGGCGCGGTGTAGATGTATTTCAGCGTCTTATAATGTTCCCGGTCGTCAATCACAGCCCACACAATGCTGTTCATGATCTGAGTGACGTAGAAATACAAGGCATTTCCCAGGTACATGTAGGTGAATAACGGGTCTTGAAAATTGCCCTGGGTGATGACGCTGTACATCACGACCAGAATGGCGGCTGCGGCTAATGGCTTGATGATGGAGTAGATGGCAAAGAGGAAGGGATCTGTCCAGTTCGATTCGATCTGCCAACCAAGCCAGGCTGCCATGAGGAAAGAACGGGAGTACAATTTCCGATTTCCGATTTTCGATTTTAGATTATCGATGGCAAGTGTCATGGTATTTCGGTATTTGATTCTATGCTTTCATCTTCTATTTTCGGTGAGTCGACCTTCCTGGATGGCCAGTTTTTCCATGTAGCGCAGCAGGAGGTAGGCGCCGATCAAGAAAAGGACGCTCAGCATAAGCAGGATGGCGATTTCAACCGGGACGGTGAGGAAACCCAGCGTCGCCCCGGAGGGGAAGACAAGCTGGCGCATGGCGTCCAGGCCTAAGGTGAGGGGGATGATCGAAGCGCCAATGGCCAGCCAAAAGCCGAGGTATTTGATCGGGAAATAAAAACCTGAGATCAGGTAGACTGGTTCTTGCGCCAGGCTGGCAAGATGCCAAGCTTCGCGGCTGAGCAATAAGAACATCGAGGAGGTCATCATCCCCATACCATACAACGCGATCATGGTCAGGGTAAAGACGATAAATAATTGCAGGAAGTTGGACACGGTAAAAGTCACATTAAACAGCAAGCTGCCGAGGAGGATGATGACGATTGCCCTGAGGAGCGAAGCAAAGAGGCCACCGAGCGCCATACCCAGCAGGATTGCCATCATGGAATTTGGAGCAATAATGTAAAGAGACAGGTTGCCTTGCTCTTTCTCCCAATAAAGCTGGCTGGACATGCTCCACAGCACATTGAGCCAGAAGGCAGTCATCGCTCCGCCGACTACGACGAAACCGATGTACTCCTCTGGCGCGCCAATGGCGCGGTAGACGAATACATAGGCGCAGATGGCGAGCATGGGCATAAACAGCTCGAAGAATATCCAGGACTTCTCGCGTTGCTGGCCGATGACGCGCGGGTACGCCCGGCCGATCACGGTCTGTAAGTAAAGCTTCCAGCCAGTGTTTTTCTTGATCTTGGTCTGAATAACGGCGTTCATCATCCAGCTCAGACTCAGCTATTCGCTGACCTGCTCCTCTTCCTCCATGCTACGCCCGACCAATTGCACGAAGACATCCTCCAGAGTGGGTTCACGCTTCTGCAGATTTAAGATGTGGATGTTTTCCTTGGTCATCAGATTGATCACTGAGCTGAGGGTATCGTCGCTTTCGAGGATCATTTCCAGCACAGAGAAACCATCTTGTTCCGTGTGCACGATCTTATGCATTCCCGATAGATTTTCAAATGGAATTGATCCAGCCCCGTTTAATGGACTGACTTCGATGCGGTAGATTGCTTCGCGTTGCAGGCTGCGTTTCAAATTTTCCGGTGTATCTATAGCTAACACGCGCCCCTTGTTGATAATCGCCACACGGTCGCAGAGCTCATCTGCTTCGACCATGTAATGAGTGGTTAGTAGTATGGTACGGGTTGGATCGTGGTCGACCCAACCACGAATGAAGTGACGCACTTCACGTGAGGCACCAACGTCCAGACCCAGAGTTGGCTCATCCAGGAAGAGCACTTGCGGGTCAGTCATGAAACCGCGCACAATATTCATCTTCTGGCGCAATCCGGTGGATAGATCGGAGGACTTGTAGTTCATGCGATCGGCCAGACCGACAATCTCCAGCAGCTCCTTGATGCGCTGGTTGGCCAGCTTGGAAGGGATGCCATAGAATTGCGTAAACATCCACAGGTTCTCGCGAACGGTGAGTAAGCCATATCCGGAGGTTTCGCCGCCAGAGACCATATTGATGCGCTGGCGGATTTTGTTGGCGTCGCGGGAGACGTCGAAACCGGCGACAAATGCTTTGCCAGTGGTTGGCGCCAGGAGGGTGGTCAGGATTTTAATTAAGGTGGTCTTCCCGGCGCCGTTGGGTCCGAGCAAACCGAACAGCTCACCCGGCTGAACTTCAAGGTTTACATCGTTCAGGGCGATAAGCTGTTTTTCTTCGGATTTCTTGTTGCCGCGGATTTTGTAAATCCGCCCTAAATTCTCAGTTTGGATGGCATTAATCATTTTTTTCCCATCAATATACCTAGATTGTTGGGCAATCGTAGGGTAATCGTAGGTTTAACGTAGGTTTATCGTCAAGCAGGTTTACTTCGCCTTTGGTAATATTATGGTCGAAGGGCGATTTCTCTTCTTCTCCTCCTTAGAGAGAGCCGGGAGCGGCGTTCCCGGCTCTCGGTTATTTAAGGGTCATCCCAGCTCTACCAGCTCCCGGTAACGAAAACAGTCCACCGTATGGTCATTGACCATCCCGATAGCTTGCATATGGGCGTACATGATGGTTGAGCCGACGAATTTAAAACCCCGGCGCAGCAGGTCTTTACTTAAAGCACTCGATTCTGGAGTGTGCGCAGGGATTTCGTCCATCCGCTTCCACGAATTATGGATGGTCCTGCCGTCCACAAAACTCCACATATATTTGTCGAAGCTGCCAACTTCCTCTTGCACGTTCAGGAAGAGGCGTGCGTTGCTGATGGCGGCGTTAATCTTCAGACGATTACGAATGATCCCGGCATTGGTTAGCAAGGCAGCAACTTTATCCTCACCATAAAGGGCGATTTTCTGCGCATCAAAATCATCGAAGGCTTTGCGGAAATTCTCTCGCTTATTCAAGATTGTCTTCCAGCTTAAGCCGGCTTGCATCCCTTCCAGGATTAGGAATTCAAACAGGAGGCGATCGTCGTGAACTGGCACTCCCCACTCCTGGTCGTGATAAGCGACATAGACGGGATCATCCAGTGATACCCAATCGCATCTTTTCATGCTGTTGTCTCCAATAGATAGCGCATGATAGGCCGGGTCTCTGAGCGGCGGGCGACTTCCACAAAACCAGCCTTACGAAAAGCGGTCGACAATCCGTGGTACATGAATGCATCCGGTGACGCGCCCGATTTTGGATCAACCGGATAGCCTTCAACTGCCGGAGCGCCATGCGAACGGGCGTATTCAACCGCTGCTTTGAGAAGCTGGACGGTAAGTCCCTGCCGGCGGTATTTGCGGTGGATGAAGAAGCAGACGATAGACCATACAGGCAGCTCATCGACCGGTTTTAAGATGCGCGAATTTGCCAGAACCGGAAAATTCCCTCGCGGGGCGACCGAGCACCAGCCAACCGGAATAAGCGAGTCGCCTTGAGCAGGATCAGGGAGATATGCCAGCAGTCCGGGAACCTCTCCGCTCTCGACGATGGCTTTCATGCCCAGCTGGTTGCCTTCGCCTTTCAGGCGGTCGAATTGGGAGCGAGGTAAACGGAACCACATACACCAACAGCCTCCGGAGGCGCCGCGCGGACCAAACAGGTGCTCGAAATCTTCCCAACGGTCTAGAGTCAGGGGATGGACTTCTAAATGATCAAAGTTCATCGGTATTTATTCACCATTCCAACGAAAGCGTTTCAAGTCGATGCGGTCACGATCGTCAAACTCTATGCCTTCAGCTTCGAGCAATTCACGTTGGTGGCTATTTGGGCGTAGGCTGATTTTCCCCTGAGCGTTGACCACACGCTGCCAGGGGACGTCATCCGGGCAGGCTGCCATAGCCCCACCCACCCAACGAGCGCCAAATGCCTGGTAACTCTTGGCATCCATGCCTTCCGGCGGTGGAATCATGGCTGCTACCTGACCATAGGTGACAACCTGTCCAGGTGGGACACGGCGGACAATCTCCCATACCTGGGCATTGTACAAACGGGTTTCATGAGGGGAAGTATAACGGGGTGTCATAATTTTATCCCTTTCAGGGAAATCATTCCCAAACTACGGTTCTCCCAAACGAAGTTTTAATTATATGCGAAAAACACGCCGACGAGCAAATAGACCTGGTTTGGCTTCTTGTCATGCCAGGCTAAGAATCACCTTTATTACTACTATCAAAGTTATAATCAAGTTCGGATGACTTCCGCTTCTGCAGCAAACCGCCAAATCGCACGTGCCGCCGGGATGGTGATGGCGGCTTTTGTGATCAGTAACCTGGTTGGTCTGTTGCGCCAGATGCTGGTGGCAAATGCCTTTGGTACCCAGGCGGGGATGGAAGCTTTCAACGCCGCTAACCGGGTGTCCGAGACCTTGTTTAATCTGGTCGCTGGCGGTGCGCTCTCGTCGGCTTTTATCCCGGTCTTTACTGCATTCCTGACACGCAAAGACTCATACGGGGCATGGCGATTGGCCTCTTCAATTGCCAACCTGATTCTGCTGGTGTTAATTGTTTTATGCCTTATTGCAGCGATATTTGCACCCTGGATTGTGCGGCATATCCTTGCACCGGGTTTTGCCAGTGATCCTTCAAAAGAGGCGCTGACCGTAGACCTGATGCGGTTGATGCTGCCGGCTGCTATCCTTTTTGGGCTGAGCGGGCTGGTTATCGCCATCCTCAACTCAAACCAGGTGTTCTTTGTGCCGGCTTTGATGCCATCCATGTACCAATTAGGGATGATCTTTGGGGTGCTTTTCCTCTCACCGAATATGGGGATATACGGTCTCGGATGGGGGGTGCTGATCGGCTCAGCTTTATATTTGGGGTTGCAAATCCCTTCACTGTTGCGTTTGCATGGCAAGTATTTCCCTAAGCTGGGATTGGATAATCCAGCGGTGCAAGAGGTATTGCTTCTAATGCTGCCTCGTTTGTTGGGTGTGGCCGTGGTGCAGCTGAACTTCTGGGTAAATACCTGGCTGGCTTCCAGTATGGTTGAGGGGAGCGTGACAGGGGTTGTGTTGGCCTTTGCCTTGATGTTAATGCCGCAGGCGGCCATAGCGCAGTCGATTGCCATCGCCGCCATGCCGACCTTTTCTGCACAGGTTGCGCTTGGTAAGCTGGGCGAAATGCGCAATTCACTAGCTGCCAGCCTGCGAGGGGTGTTGCTGTTGTCATTTCCAGCGGCTGTAGGACTGATTCTTTTCCGCGTGCCTCTGATTGGGATGCTCTACCAGCGCGGGCAGTTCGACGCCAACTCGACGCAGCTGGTTGCCTGGGCGTTATTATGGTTTGCGGTTGGATTGGTGAGCCATTCCGTGGTGGAGATTATGGCGAGGGCTTTCTATGCTTTGCACGATACGCGCACACCGGTGCTGGTGGGGATTGGGGCGATGAGCTTGAATGTAATTTTCAGTTTTACTTTCGCTGCCCTGTTTGTTCAATGGGGGTGGTTGCCGTTGGGTGGCCTGGCGCTGGCAAACTCGCTGGCGACCACATTGGAGATGGCAGGGTTATTGGTTTTGATGCGGCGCAGGTTGGATGGGATACAGGGTGGGTGGATTGCTAAAGGCTTGCTTCAGGCTATGGTCGCCACTTTAATCATGGGCATCGGCTTATGGTTCTGGCTCAGTTTTTCAGCAGATTCACCGGCCTGGTTGGTGACCCTGGGCGGTGTAGCCATCGGATTGCTATTGTATGCGGCGGCTACAATACTACTCAGAGTAGATGAAGTACAACGAGTCATCCAAGCTGTCCGGAAGTGGTGGCGGAGCAAATTAACCTTCCAAAATAGACTCTAAACGCGCTGGCTTTGCTCCTACGATTTGGGATTAAAATCTGCCAGCTCTTCACCTAGAATTTGTTTTACTTTCAATTCTGTGTTGTCGAGCAGGTCTGAACAGTAACGCGCCAGCTCCTGACCGCGTTCGAAGAATGCCAACGCTTCGTCCAGGGAATTTTCATTCGATTCAAGGGCGGTAACAATTTGCTCGAGCTGGGATAGGGCTTGCTCATAGGTCAGGTTTTCAAGAGGTGTTTTCAAGAGTTCATCTAAATTACTCATACGGTCTCCATTTTCAGATCGATGGGACAGTGCTAAACTGTAATGGAAGGAAAGCGCGTAACGGTGCGCTTTTAGGTAAGATTTCCGTTGCGGTCTGGTTGAATTGATTCTGCGAAAGGTGTAGCTCGCGCAGCTCACGCGAAATACGCTCTGCCAGATAGTCTTTGTACATGCGCTCCATGGATCTCGATTTTGAGATATGTGCAACCAGGTAGGTCAAGCCGATCCAGGCGAGCAGCAGTAGGATAGTCGTAATGATTGTGGCAGTCCAATTGTTGCCGCTGATGAAGAAAGCAAGCAGGACAAAGATGATGACCGGCAGCAAACCCAGCGAGCAGCCAAGATTAAAAACCTGGCTGGCCCTGGCTGCACCAGCTTTTTCCAGCTCCTCATTGACTTCCAGAATGAGGCGATCGAGGGCATAGTTCTTATTGGCTATCGCTTGCATCGTCTCCTTCGACGCGGACGCCAAAACGGCCATCGAATACCTGAACACTTAATAAATCACTCGGATGCACCTGCCCCACGTGGCTAACGATCTTTTGATCCGGCAGTGTTACGATCGCATAGCCGCGCTGGAGCACGTTTACAGGACTGAGCGAGTACAGGCGTCCCTCCAGGTTGGCAATATGGGCGCGCTTGAGTTGCACGGAATAGTTGAAAGCTGATACAGCTCGCCGGCTCAGCTCATCCAGGCGCTGGCGATCTGTGCGGACACGCACCAGAGGCGAGCGCAGGGATAAGCGGGTTTCTAAGCGGTTAAGTTGCCAGCGCTCAGAGATGAGAATGGATTGCAAACCGCGAGCCATTCGTTGGTTATAATCACCTAAAGCCATTCGCAGATCATCCCGGTTTGGCGTTGCCAGCTCGGCGGCAGCGGTGGGCGTGGGGGCGCGCAGATCGCTGGCGAAATCTGCGATGGTGAAATCCGTCTCGTGACCGACGCCTGTAATCACTGGAGATGGCGACGCTGCAATCGCCCGGGCCACATTCTCATCATTGAACGCCCATAAATCTTCGATAGAACCACCGCCTCTCGCCAGGAGGATGACATCCGGGTGTGCCAGGCGGTTAATGATCTGTAGGGCGGAGATGATCCCTTGCGGGGCTTCGATGCCCTGCACCGTCGTTGGAGCGATGACTACACTGGTTAGAGGATAACGGCGCTGGATGGTGTTGAGCATGTCCTGAATCGCTGCTCCCGTCGGTGAGGTGATGATGCCAATAGTATGCGGCCATTGAGGAATAGGTCGCTTTCGTTCAGGAGCGAATAACCCTTCTGCTTCCAGGCGGGCTTTGATACGCAGGAATTCCTGGAAGAGAGCGCCCTCACCGAGCGGGCGAAGCACATCGGCGTAAAGCTGGTACTGCCCTTGCACCTCATAGATGCCTAAAGATCCATGCGCTTCAAGAGCGATACCATCGCGGGGTGTAAAACTTAACCGGCGAACTGCCTCGCGCCACATGACACAGCGCAGCGCACTCAGATTATCTTTGAGGGTAAAATATAGATGACCTGATTGCGGGCGGGAGAGGTTGGAAACTTCACCACGCACCCAGACATCTTGCAGAGTCTCATCGTTCTCGATTAAATCCCGCAGATATAGGGTAAGCTCGGTTACCGTCCAGGTTGGGATTTCGAAGAGCGGGAGCTGGCTCATACGTGGTGAGGATACCTTGCTTCCAGCAAGCTGTCAACTATTCCCGCTTGTACGATTCTTTGCTAAAATAAACGGTGTGGAGTTTCTATTTTGAATCATCTCTGGTCACCCTGGCGCATGTCTTACATCAAAAATCATAAATACGAGAAGGGGTGTTTTTTCTGCGATGAGCTAGAGCAGGCAGACGGCGTCGAGAATCTGATTGTTTTCCGCTCCCAACGAGCGTTTGTCATCCTGAATCGCTACCCGTATACCAGTGGGCACTTAATGATTGTTCCATTTGACCACCAACCTTCGTTAGAGCAATTGGATGCAGCCACCCGGGCAGATATGATGGAATTGTCCAACCGGGCTATCCAGGTTCTGCAAGCTGAATATGGCGCCCAGGGTTTTAACCTGGGGATTAACATTGGGGAAGTGGCTGGAGCCGGGGTGGTGGACCATGTGCATATCCACATTGTCCCACGTTGGGCAGGTGATACAAATTTTATGTCGTCGCTGGCGCAAACGCGGGTAATCCCCGAAGCGCTGGAAGAAACCTATCGGAGGATTTATAAGACCTGGCGGGGTTTGGAAGGTGATCAGGAAGCGATGTAATTTATTTTCAGATAATCAAGCGATTAACAACCAGGACATCGATAATTAGCAAATAAATTGAATATCATTTCACGGAGGCGAGCGATGAACATCGAGAACAATAGCAAAGAAGCCGTTATCCTCAGTGCAGTGCGCACTCCTTCCGGAAAATTTCAAGGCAGCTTGAGCGGCTTCGTTGCGCCGCGCCTGGGGGCGATGGTGGTCAAAGCTGCCGTGGAAAGAGCAGGCTTGAAGGATGCGGCAGAAATCGATGAAGTGATTATGGGTAACGTAGTGGGCGCTGGTCTGGGTCAGGCGCCGGCACGCCAAGCGGCTGTTTTCTCCGGTTTGCCAGTCAGCGTGGGGGCGTTGACTGTTAATAAGGTATGCGGCTCCGGACTGAAAGCGGTGATGCTCGCTGCCCAATCCATCCGGGCTGGCGACGGGCAACTATTAGTGGCGGGAGGCATGGAGAGCATGAGCCGGGCACCATTCATAGTTGATGGTCGTATGGGAGAGCTACGGTTTGGCCACATGCAGCTCACTGATGCGCTTCTGAACGACGGGCTATGGGACCCGTTTGAGAATTGGGGGATGGGAAATTCGGCTGAGTTTATCGCTGAGGTGTATAACGTGACACGAGAAGCGATGGATGAGTTTTCTATGAGCAGTCACCAGAAGGCGGTTGCGGCGATTGAAAGCGGGAAATTTAAAGCAGAGATTGTCCCGGTGGAGATTAAGGGGAAGAAAGGTGAGGTAACGATTTTCGACACCGATGAAACGCCCCGACGGGATACTACCCTGGAAGCTCTGGCGAAGCTGAAACCATCCTTTGTCAAAGATGGCAAAGTCACCGCAGGCAATTCATCGGGGCTGAACGATGGGGCGTCGGCGGTGGTGGTCGCCAGCCGAGTGAAAGCGGAGGCTATGGGCTGCCAGCCATTAGCACGCATTGTAGGGTATGCGCAAGCGGCGGTAGAACCTAAATATTTGTTTGACGCGCCATCGAAAGCCATCCCGAAGTTATTGCAAAAGGTCGGTTGGTTTCTGAACGATGTAGATCTGATCGAAGTGAACGAAGCCTTTGCAGCTCAGGTGCTGGCGAATGGATATGCTCTCAAGGATGCAGGCTGGGATTGGGCGAAAGTCAATGTCAACGGAGGAGCAATCGCTTTGGGGCACCCGATTGGCGCAAGCGGGGCGCGTGTTCTGACTACCTTGATCTACGCGCTGAAAGATCGCGGCTTGAAGCACGGCATTGCCTCGCTTTGCCTGGGGGGAGCAGAGGCTGTGGCGATGGCGATAGAAATAGAGTAATAGAGTTCTTATTAGGAGAACAGTATGGACATCAAGCACATCTTTGTCGTTGGGGCAGGGACGATGGGCAATGGCATTGCCCAGTTGGCGGCAACCTCCGGATACCAGGTAACGATGATGGATATCATCCCGGAACAACTGGAGCGTGCCAAATTTAGTATCCAAAAATCTACAGCAAAGCTATTAGAGAAGGGCGTGATTGGTGCTGAACAGAGGGAAGCAGCGTTGAACCTTTCCACTACCTCGGATTTTGATGCGGTACCGCAAGCCGATCTGGTTATCGAGGCAGCGACCGAGAAACCCGAGCTTAAGTTTGCCCTTTTCACCGAGCTGGACCGGCTGGCCAGGCCTGGCATAATCCTGGCGTCGAATACATCCTCAATCAGCATTACGAAAATTGCAGGATATACCCAACGACCGGAGCTGGTTATCGGGATGCACTTCTTTAACCCCGTGCCTTTGATGCGATTGGTAGAAGTGATCCGTGGTTTGAGGACAAGCAACGAGACCACTCGCATCACAGTGGAGGCCTGCCGCAGGATGGGTAAGGAGCCTGTGGAAGCGAAAGATTCGCCGGGATTCATCTCAAACCGGATTCTGTGCCCGATGATTAATGAGGCGATCTTTGCTTTGCAGGAGGGGTTGGGCACACCAGAAGATATCGACGCGGTGATGAAGCTGGGGATGAACCATCCCCTCGGACCGCTTGCATTGTGCGACCTGGTGGGGCTGGATGTGGTGCTGTTGGTAATGGAAGTGTTGCACAGCGATTTGGGCGATGATAAGTACAGACCAGCATATCTGTTAAGAAAGATGGTGGATGCTGGATTCTTAGGGAGAAAATCGGGCAAGGGATTCTACTCATACACATAATGGGCGATCCAAATCAAGAGACTTTCGATTTTGTCGTCATTGGCTCCGGCTTTGGCGGGAGCGTCGCGGCGATGCGCCTGGCGGAAAAGGGGTATTCCGTTCTGGTGCTTGAGCGCGGCAAGCGCTTCCGGGATCAGGATTATGCAACAACCAACTGGAAGTTCTGGAAATACCTGTGGGCGCCGGGATTAAGGTGTTTCGGCGTTCTGCAAATCTCGCTGTTTAAAGATGTGTGGGTGTTGCATGGCAGCGGCGTCGGTGGCGGCAGCCTGGGTTATGGCAATGTCTTGATGCAGCCAAGCGATCTGCTCTTTGCTGCACCTGCCTGGAAACACCTGGCGGATTGGAAAAGCATCTTATTGCCCCATTATGATACGGCGCGGAAAATGCTTGGCGTGACCACCAATCCGCGTTTCTGGCCAGCGGATGAGGTGATGAAAGAAATTGCTCAAGAATTAGGGACGGTAGAAACCTTCCAGCCTACTCAAGTTGGTGTTTTCTTCGGTGAATCCGATAATGGGGAAGAGGAAGTCCCGGATCCATATTTCAATGGGGAAGGTCCGCCGAGACGGGGATGCAACCATTGTGGTGCTTGCATGGTCGGATGCCGGAAGAATTCCAAAAACTCTTTGGATAAGAATTATCTCTATTTCGCGGAGAAGTGGGGCGCGCACATCCAGGGAGAAAGTGAAGTATGCGAAGTTTGCCCGCTTCCGGAAAATCAACCGGATGGCGCCAGATATGAGGTGACCTATCGCAGACCAACCGCCTGGTTGATTAAACCGGAGCGGAAGGTGCGCGCCCGAAACGTTGTCTTTTCTGCAGGAACGATAGGAAATTTACGCCTTTTATTCCACTGCCGGGATGTGAGCAAATCTCTGCCAAAGATTTCCCAACGCCTGGGAGATATGGTGCGCACAAATAGTGAATCATTATTGGGTGCTGCAAGCTACGATTTGAAAACGGATTATTCAAAGGGCATAGCAATTACATCTAACTTTATGGGGGATGAGGTTACTTTACTTGAACCGGTACGTTACCCGACGGGTTCGTCGTTAATGCGTTTCCTGGCAGGGCCGCTGGTCGAACCGGGCGGTGGCATGTTTGGCCGATTCATGTGCACTGTTGGTAAGATTCTGCTGAATCCTATGGAAAGCATTCGCCGGTATATCCTCCCTGGATGGTCGCAGCGGACGACAATTATCCTGGCAATGCAGACTATTGATAATCAGCTCCGTTTGAGATTTAAACGCAGCTTCCTGACCCTGGGTAGGCGTGATTTGGTAACCGAAATGGATGAGGAGCATAAAATCCCCAGCAAGATTGATATCGGGCATCAGGTGGCGCGCCGCTTTGCCCAGAAAATAGGTGGACCGCCCTCAGGGTCGATTAATGAAGGATTATTTGATGTCTCGTTGACGGCACATATGTTGGGCGGCTGCCCATTTGGATTGAGTGATGAAGAAGGTTTGATCGATTTGAATTGCCAGATCCACAATTATCCGGGGCTATATATCGTTGATGGCTCGATCATGCCAGCGAATCCAGGGGTGAATCCAAGTTTGACTATCACCGCGCTGGCTGAATATGCCATGAGCCTTATATCACCCAAATAGGATTAAAAATTTCTAATATGGAGGATGGATTTTTATCTTTACAATTTATTTATAATTTATTATAATAAATATAATCTAAATAATAATATTAGTCCTGTTTAGTATATTTGCCCCTTTGTTGTTTTTACTTTAAAACCATTGTATATTGTTTAACACAACCAACTTATTGGGTTGTTGATTGCGAAGGAGGTTTTGTATCGAATTATCGGCTCCAGAATTAATCCATAAGAATTAATTTATCCACTTGTTTGGATCTCATTGTACGGTGGTTTGACTTTGAAAATCACTCTTGGCAGTCTGGGACAATATAGTTCAATCTTAAAACAATTAGGAGACTAGCGATGGTAAATCGAAGAGATTTTCTCAAGATTTTTGGAGCCAGTGCGAGTGCACTGGTAGCTATGCGTTATAAGCTTTTGCGTGTCCGGGCACAGATACCGGGCGGTTCACTCGATCCCACATTTGTTCCAAAGTACGCCACTCCACTGTTAATCCCACCTGTGATGCCAAAAGCCGGCACTATTAAACAGAAGGGAGGCAAGAATGTCGATTACTATGAAATCTCGATGCGACAGTTCTCGCAGCAGATCCTACCCGCCGGGCTACCGGCAACTACCGTGTGGGGTTACGGTGCGGTCAAATCCGCCAGCAAGAAGGGACTTTTGCTACACAATGCCCCATCCTTAACTATCGAAGCCAGTTGGAACAAGCCTGTACGGGTAAAATGGATCAATGATCTGGTGGATGCCAATGGGGATTTCTTACCACACTTGCTGCCGGTAGATCCAACCCTACATTGGGCTAATCCACCTGGCGGGGTAGCTGGGCGGGACACTCGCCCAACTTTCGACAGCACACCTGGCCCATACACCGGCCCGGTGCCGATGGTCACTCACGTGCATGGAGCAGTGGGCGTCGGCGATGAGAGCGATGGCTACGCCGAGGCCTGGTACTTACCCGCGGCGAAGAATATCCCGGCTGGTTATGCTACCGAAGGAACATGGTATAACTTCTTCGCTGCTAAGGCAGGGGCTAAATTCGGAGCAACATGGGGACCTGGCTTTGCCACATTCCAGTACCCAAACAATAACCGCGCTTCAACCATCTGGTACCATGATCACGCGCTAGGTATGACCCGCTTGAACGTGTACGCTGGCCCGGCTGGTTTCTTCATCATCCGTGGCGGTCCGGCTGGAGACGCTGCCGTCCTTGACAGCCGTTTCGGCACGACCGCTATACTTCCAAGCCCAGCACCTAAAGAGGGCGATCAGTTCCCATCGAACAAAACCTACTACGAGATACCTATTGCCATCCAGGATCGCTCGTTCAACGATGCCGGCTCGTTATTCTACCCGGATACGCGTGAATTCTTTGATGGCGCTACTGCCGAAAATCCAGGTTACATCCCTGGCACCGATCTCTCACCAATCTGGAATCCTGAGTTCTTTGGTAACATGATCATGGTCAACGGCAACACCTGGCCCTTCCAGACGGTCGAGCAACGGCGTTATCGCTTTCGCTTCCTGAATGGCTGCCAGTCTCGCTTCCTAATCCTGGACTTCTCCTACATCCCCGGTGTGGAAGTCTGGCAGATTGGGAACGAGGGCGGTTTCCTGGCTGCGCCAGTCAATCTTACAGCAATGAATGGCAATAGACTACTTTTAGGCTTGGCTGAGCGCGCGGATGTGATTGTCGACTTCACCAATGTACCTGTAGGCAACTACTTGTTGGGCAACGTTGGTCCGGATGAGCCGTTCGGCGGTGGGATCCCGGGCGTCGATTTTCCAGTGGCTGATCCTGCAACGACCGGTCAGATTATGGAATTCCGCGTAGTTCCGGCTTTGGCGCCTGATCCAACTACTCCACCGCAATTCTTGGTGCTGCCGGCAATCCTCCCGCTCCCTGCCCCAGTAAGCACCCGCCCGCTGGCACTTTTAGAAGAGATGTCCATGTATTGGGATGGACCCGCAGCGGCAATGCTTGGTACAGTCAATGCTGGCATGGCACATATGGAGATGTGGGCTGATCAGGTTACTGAGAATCCCAATGTTGGGCATACGGAGGTCTGGGAGTTACACAACTTCTCCGCCGATGCCCACCCGATGCATATCCACGAAGTTGTTTGCGAGGTGGTTGACCGCCAGCCAATCAGCTTTGAGGAAGATATGGGTCACATTACCGATATCGCTCTGAGTCGACCGGCTCGCCCTC